>Ga0335075_10019008_pt1 | contig 10176 bp, 6 predicted proteins | sample Lox_Sample_24_FD_206723 | JGI IMG/M metagenome (GOLD analysis project Ga0335075, IMG submission 206723) | Soil microbial communities from Loxahatchee National Wildlife Refuge, Florida, United States - Lox_Sample_2.4 | ecosystem: Environmental > Terrestrial > Soil > Wetlands | place: USA: Florida... | reverse complement strand
CGGCCATCCGCGCAAGGGGGGCGCCAGGGTTTTCGGCGTGCCCGGGACGCGCGCGGTGAGCCCGGAATGGGCGGCCTGGGCGAACGGGGTCGCGGTGCGCGAGCTCGACATGCACGACACCTTTCTGGCTGCCGAGTACTCGCATCCCGGCGACAACATCCCGCCGATCCTGGCGGTGGCGCAGGCCACGGGGCGAAGCGGCGCCGATCTCGTGCGCGCCATCGCCACCGGCTACGAGATCCAGATCGACCTCGTGCGCGCGATCTCGCTGCATGCGCACAAGATCGACCATATCGCCCATCTCTGCCCGGCGCAGGCCGCCGGCATCGGCACGCTGCTGCGCCTGCAGGCGCCGATCATCTACCAGGCGGTGCAGCAGGCGGTGCATGTGAGCTGCACGACGCGGCAGTCGCGCAAGGGCGAGATCAGCTCGTGGAAGGCGTTCGCGCCGGCGCATGCGGGCAAGCTGGCGGTGGAGGCGATCGATCGGGCGATGCGCGGCGAAGAGAGCCCGAGCCCGATCTATGAGGGCGAGGATTCGGTGATCGCCTGGCTGCTCGACGGGCCGGACGCGCGCTACCAGGTGCCGCTGCCGGCGCCGGGCGAGGCCAAGCGCGCGATCCTGGACAGCTTCACCAAGGAGCACAGCGCGGAATACCAGGCGCAGGCGCTGATCGATCTCGCTTTTCGCATGCGCGAAGGGATCGCCGATCTCGGCGAGGTCGAGCGCATCGTCATCCATACCAGCCATCACACCCATGCCGTGATCGGCACCGGCGCCGGCGATCCCGAGAAGATGGACCCGAAGGCGAGCCGCGAGACGCTCGACCATTCGATCATGTACATCTTTGCCGTGGCGCTCGAGGACGGCAGCTGGCACCACGTGAAGAGCTACGCGCCGCGGCGCGCGGCGCGGCCCTCGACGGTGGCGCTCTGGCACAAGATCGAGACGCGCGAGGACCCGGAATGGACGCGGCGCTACCATGCGGCGGATCCGAAGGAGAAGGCGTTCGGCGGCCGGGTCGAGATATTCCTGCGCGACGGGCGCGTGATCGAGGACGAGATGGCGGTGGCGAACGCGCATCCCCTGGGCGCGCGGCCGTTTGGCCGGGAGGACTATATCCGCAAATTCCGCGCCCTGACCGAGGGAATAATCGCGCCCGCCGTGGCGGAGCGCTTTCTCGCCGCGGCGGAGGAGCTGCCGGGCCTCGAGGCCGGCGGGCTCGAGCGGCTGAACATCGCCCTGCCGGCGGACAAGCTGGCGGCGGGCAAGCCGGGACTCTTTTGAGAGCGGAGGAGGGAGCGATGAACGAGCAGATGACCGAGCAAGAGGTGAAGAAGGGCCTGGTCGGCGTCTATGCCGACACCACCGCGATCTCGAAGGTGATGCCGGAGACCAATAGCCTCACCTATCGCGGTTATGCGGTGCAGGACCTCGCCGAGACCTGCCGCTTCGAGGAGGTGGTCTATCTCCTGTGGAACGGCGAGCTGCCGAACCGGCGCCAGCTGGCGGTGTTCGAGAAGGCAGAGCGAGCCGAGCGGCGGATCACGCCGCGGCTCCGCGCGGTGATCGGCGCCTTCCCCCGCCGCGGCCATCCGATGGACGCGATCCGCACGGCGGTTTCCTTCATGGGGCTCGAGGACCCCGAGACGGCGGACAACTCGGACGGGGCGACGCGGCGGAAAGCCTTGCGCCTGTTGGCGAAAATCCCGACCGCCATCGCCACGCACCAGCGCCTCGGCCACCGGCTCCGCGTCCACGCGCCGCGCCCCGACCTCACCTTCGCCGAGAACTTCTTTCATATGTGCTTCGGCAAGGTGCCGGCGCCCGAGGTGGTGAAGGCGTTCGACGTCTCCCTCATCCTTTATGCCGAGCACAGCTTCAACGCCTCGACCTTCACCGCCCGCACCGTGGCCTCGACCGAGGCGGACATCCATGGCGCGGTGACCGCCGCGATCGCGGCGCTCAAGGGGCCGCTGCATGGCGGCGCCAACGAGGCGGTGATGCACATGCTGCAGGAGATCGGCACGCCGGAGCAGGCGCACGGCTGGATCAACGACCGGCTCGATCACCGCGCGCTGGTGATGGGCTTCGGCCACCGCGTCTACAAGAGCGGCGATTCACGGGTCCCGACGATGACCAAATACGCCGAGAGGATGGCGGAGGTGGTGGGCGACAAGCGCTGGACGGAGATCAGCCGGATCCTCGCCGCGGAGATGCTGGAGCGGAAAAACATCCATCCCAACCTCGATTTTCCCGCCGGCCCCGCCTACCACCTGATGGGCTTCGAGACAGCGATGTTCACGCCGATCTTCGTCGCCGCGCGCCTCTCGGGGTGGGCTGCGCATATCTTCGAGCAGGACGCCGACAACCGTCTGATCCGCCCGCTCTCGGTGTATACGGGCGCGGCGCAGCGTCCGGTGCCGCCGATCGGGGAGCGTTGATCCGCGCGCGGTGCGCGCGCGCCGCGGTAATTTGCAAAAAAATGATCGGAACCGCTCGGCAACGGTTGCTTTTTGTTTGACACGCGATGGTCATAAGCGGAATAGCGGAGTCGCTGTGCCCGCGGCCGATTCGCATATGCGCGGACTAGAATTCGCGGATGCACGCATCGAGGAAGGACGGTCCATGGACCGGAGGCTCGTTCGGACAAGGCGGCGCACCATGCGTGGCGGAGTCTGAACCATGATCGGAGAACGGTCGGCAGTCACGGCGGGCGAGGTCGCATACGATGTGGCGCTTTGCCCGGTCCGTGCGCCGGAGCCTCGCTCGCATCGGACCGTCGGACTGGCCGCGGGTCTTCGCGCTAGCGACGCGACTGCCCGCGGTGGCCGGACCGCATGGCCATGCAATGGCGCGGCCCGGCCCTTGTCCTACCCACCGCACAAAGGAGTTTCATGACGTGAGTACCGAAGAAAACGGCACCAAGCAGCCGCGCGCCCAGCCGATGGCGATACGCGCGACGACGCGGAAGGCGGCGAAGAAGAAGACGACGACCCGGCGCAAGACCGCCGTCCGCAAGCCCACGACACGCAAGGTCGCCGCCAAGAAGAAGACGACGACCCGGCGCAAGACCGCGGTGCGCAAGACGACAGCGCGCAAGGTCGCGAAGAAGAAGACGACCGCGAAGCGGAAGGCGGCCTCGACCCGCAAGGCGCCGGTGCGCAAGGCTGCCAAGACCGCGAAGAAGGCCCGCAAGGCGCCGGTACGTCGCGCGCGCAAGGCCGCCGCGACACCCGCCGCCGCGGAACCGTTCTCGACCGATACCGACGAGATGGGCTGAACAGGCCCTGCTCTTCGCGAGCGTGCAAAAGGGCGCCCCTTGGGGCGCCCTTTCTTTTTCGTGGCCAGGTTCTGGTGTTCTCCAGGTCTGTTGTTCTTCAGGCGGGGGCGAGCATCGCGAAAGCATCGCGGAAGAAGGCGCGGCCGCCGAAATTGCCCGATTTGAGCGCGAGCAGGAGCGGCGCGCCGCTGCCCTCGGCGAAGGTCCAGGGCACGCCGGGCGCGATCTCCTCGCCGATGGTGAGGCGCCGCACCCCGAGCTTCGCCACCACCGCGCCCGAGGTCTCGCCGCCGGCGACGACGAGGCGGCGCACGTCGCGCGCGACGAGCCCATCGGCGATCGCGGCGAGCGCTTCCTCGATGAGCACGCCGGCGCGCTCGCGCCCGAGCCGCGCCTGCAGCGCCGCGACCTGCTCGGGCGGCGCCGAGGCGGCGATCAGGATCGGCGTCGCGCCGAGTTTTTCCTGAGCCCAGGCGAGCGCCGCAGCGGCGAGGCGGTCCGCATCGGGCGTGGCCAGAGGATCGAGCGCGAAGCGGGGCAGGTCTGAAGCTGCCGCGATCTGCGCCAGCGTTGCCGGCGAGCAGGAGCCGGCGAGGATCGCCGCGTGACCCGCGAGCAAAGGCAACCGTGCAGCCGTTGCGCCGGCTTCGGGAAGCAGCCCCGCGCGGCGGAAATTCGCCGGCAGGCCCATCGCGATTCCGGAGCCGCCGGTGATCAGCAAGTGGTCGCGGGCGGCCTCGCCGATCGCCAGCAGGTCCTGATCGCTCACCGCATCGACGATCGCGTAGCGCCGCCCGGCTGCCTCGAGCGCCGCCATCGCGGCTGCGATCGCCCCGGCGCCGGCCGCCACGGTTGCGTATGGGACCAGGCCGACGCCGCCCTTGGTCTGGCGGCCGAGCACGCGCACGAGGTTGGGATCGCGCATCGGCGTCAGCGGATGATTCTCCATCCCGCTCTCGCTGAGCAGCGCCGAGCCGACGAAGAGATGGCCCTGATAGACGCTGCGCGCATTGGCGGGGAAGGCGGGACAGGCGAGCGCGAAGCGGGTGCCGAGGGCGGCCAGCAGCGCATCCGCCACCGGCCCGATATTGCCCTGATCGGTGCTGTCGAAGGTCGAGCAGTATTTGAAGAAGAACTGCCGGCAGCCGGCGGCGCGGAGCCAGGCGAGCGCGGCGAGGCTCTGCTCGGAGGCCCAGGCGGCGGGCGTGGTGCGCGATTTGAGCGAGACCACCACCGCGTCATATCCCGGCACGCTCTCGCCCGGTTGTGGCACGCCGATCGTCTGCACGGTGCGCATGCCGCCTTTGACGAGCATCGAGGCGAGGTCGGTCGCGCCGGTGAAGTCGTCGGCGATCGCGCCCAGCAATGGCATGGTGGGAAGGGGCATCAGCCGAGGGCCTCCGAGAGACGTTCGGCCGCCGCTTCCGCGCCCGGCAGGGCGGCGCCGGCCCGCCAGGCGGCCTCGGCCATCTCTTGGCGCAGCTCGCGATCGAAGATGAGCCTCCGGAGCGCCCGGGCCAACTGGGTGCGGTCGCCGGGCGGGGCGACCGCGCCGGCTTCGGGCGGGATCTCGGGCGCGGTCGTCGCGTCGCCGCAGATGGCGAGAGGAAGGCCGCGCTTGAGCGCCGCGGCGGCCGCCATGCGATAGCCCGGCCCGGCGGCGGCCAGGGCGAAGAGGTCGGCCTCCTGCCACAGCGTCTCGGCCTCGGCCGGCAGGGCGAAGCGCACGCGCGCGGCGAGGCCGAGCTCGGCCGCCAGGCGCGTGAGATGGGCGGCATAGTCCCCCTCCCGCCCGGCGCCGAGGATCGCGAGCCGCCAGTCGAGGTCGGTGAGGCCGCCCAGGGCGACGATCAGCAGCTCGTGGGCGCTTGCCGAGAGCAGCGCGCCCTTGGCGAGGATCGCGACACCCGGTCCGCCCGAGCCGCGGGCACGGGAGAGCTGGGGCGTCGGCGGCGCGATGACCGTGATCCGCCCGCGCGGCACGGCCGCTTCGCGGACGATCGCCTCGGCCGCGGCCTCGCTGCTGGCGATGAGATCGGGCGCCAGGGCCAGGACCTGGCGTTCCGCCACCGCGAGCCATTCGCGTTCCGCCTCGGGCAGGCCCGAGGCCTCGGCGAGCGGCTGGTGCGCCACCACCACCGCACCCCGCGCTCCGAGCTGCTGGGCGAGCGGCGCGAAGGCAGGGAGCACCGAGAGCGCGATCAGCGGCCGGGTCTCCGCGGCGAGCGCCTCCCAGGCGGCCCGCGCGGCCGCGTAGGCGGCGTCGTCGGCCAGTGGCGTGCGCCCGGTGAGGGAAAGCACCGGGATGTCGAGCAGGGCGGCGAGGCGCCGCGCATAGCCGTCCCCGCACCCGTCCGTCAGCGCGGAGGCGAAGAGGACGAAGGGCGGCGGAGAGGACACGCGCGCGCCTCAGCCGACGCCTTTCGCTTCGCGCCGGTAGCGGTGGAGGATCCACTCGGTATAGCCGTTCGGCTGCTCGCGGCCCTTGAGGACGAGCTCGCAGGCGGCGCGGAAGGCCGGCCCGTCGAACCCGGGCGCCATCGGCCGGTACACCGGATCGCCCGCGTTCTGCCGGTCCACGACGGCGGCCATGCGGCGCAGCGTCGCCAGCACCTGCTCGCGGGAGACGATTCCCTGGTGCAGCCAGTTGGCGATGTGCTGGCTCGAGATGCGCAGCGTCGCGCGGTCCTCCATCAGCCCGATATCGTGGATGTCCGGCACTTTCGAGCAGCCGATCCCCTGGTCGATCCAGCGCACGACGTAGCCGAGGATGCCCTGGGCGTTGTTGTCGAGCTCCTCCTGTACCGCGTCGGCCGACCAGTTGGCCCCGGCGACGACCGGAATGGCGAGGAGGTCGGCGAGCTTGGCGCGGCGGTGGCCGGCGAGCTCCGCCTGGCGCGCCGCGACGTCCACCGCATGGTAGTGCAGCGCATGGAGCGTCGCCGCCGTCGGCGAGGGCACCCACGCGGTGTTCGCGCCGGCCTGGGGATGGGCGATCTTCTGCGCCAGCATGTCCGCCATCCGATCGGGCATCGCCCACATGCCCTTGCCGATCTCGGCCTTGCCGGCGAGGCCGCAGGCGAGCCCGATATCGACGTTCCAGTCCTCGTAGGCGAGCATCCAGGGCGCGCGGCGCATGTCGTTCTTGCGGATCATCGCGCCGGCTTCCATCGAGGTGTGGATCTCATCGCCGGTGCGGTCGAGGAAGCCGGTGTTGATGAAGACGACCCGCTCCCTGGCGGCCTGGATGCAGGCCTTGAGGTTGACGGTGGTGCGCCGCTCCTCGTCCATGATGCCCATCTTCACGGTGTTGCGGGGAAGGGACAAAAACTCCTCGACGCGGCCGAAGAGCGCGTTGGCGAACGCCACCTCGTCGGGCCCGTGCATCTTCGGCTTGACGATGTAGATCGCCCCGGCGCGGCTGTTGCGGAAGGCGCCGGCGCCGCGAAGGTCGTGCATCCCGATCAGCACGGTGACCGCTGCATCGAGGATGCCCTCCGGGATTTCTTTCCCCCCGGCGTCGAGCACCGCGTCCGTCATCATGTGGTGGCCGACATTGCGCACCAGCATGAGGCTGCGGCCGGGGAGCGCGAAGGCGCTGCCGTCGGGCGCCGAGTAGCCGCGGTCGGGGGAAAGCGCGCGGTCGGTTTCGTGGCCGCCCTTCTCGAAGCGGGCGGTGAGCGTGCCCTGCATCAGCCCGAGCCAGTTGCGGTAGGCGGCGACCTTGTCCTCGGCATCGACCGCGGCGATCGAATCCTCGAGATCGACGATGGTGGTGATCGCCGCCTCGAGCAGGATGTCGGCGACATGGGCACGATCGGTCCGGCCGATCGGGTGGGCGGGATCGATGCGGAGCTCGATGTGCAGATTGTGGTTGCGAAGCAGCACGGCCTCCGGGCGGTGGGGCTCGCCGCGGAAGCCCGCGAACTGCTCGGGCCGGGCGAGCTTGACCCGCCGCCCGTCTTCGCAGAGACCGGTTAGCGTTTCGCCCTCGATCTGATAGGCGATGAGGTCGGCGTGGCTGCCGAAGGAGAGCCGCGCCACCTGATCGAGGATCTCGCGCCCGCGCGCGATCACCCGCGCCCCGCGCACCGGGTTGTAGCCCGGGCCGCGCGCCGCACCACCATCCTCGGGCAGCGCGTCGGTGCCGTAGAGCGCGTCATAGAGGCTGCCCCAGCGGGCATTGGCGGCATTGAGCGCATAGCGCGCGTTCATCACCGGCACGACGAGCTGCGGGCCGGCCATCGTCGCGATCTCGGGATCGACGCCGGTGGTGGCGATGGCGAAATCGGGCGGCTCGGGGAGGAGATATTCGATATCGCGCAGGAACCCGGCGTAGGCGGCTCGGTCGAAGGGGCTGCCGCGCATCGCGCGGTGCCAGTCGTCGAGCCGCGCCTGCAGGCTGTCGCGGCGCGCGAGGAGGGCGCGGTTGGGCGCGGCGAATTCGCCGAGCAGGCGGGCGAAGCCGTCCCAGAAGACCGCCTCCGCGACCCCGGTGCCGGGCAGCGCCTCGGTGTTCACGAAATCGAAGAGCGGGTGGGCGATCGCGAGGCCCCCGGCATTGATGCGTTCCATCGCAATCCTCCTTCGGTCAGTCGTTCGTTCAATCTTTGCCAGAGTCTCTCGCGCGCTCTTTCCGCGAGGCCTCATAGGCGGCTCGCGTCTCCTCGTTTGGCGGATATGTGCCCCGCAGCTTCGCCCCACCGGCGATGCGGCGCTGGATGAACTCTTCCATCGCCTCTTGCGCGGCGGCATCGGCGGCGACTTCATCGGCGATCGAGGCCGGGACCACCACCACGCCGTCCGCGTCGCCCACGATCACGTCGCCGGGGAGGACGGCGACCCCGCCGCAGCCGATGCCGAGGCCGAATTCGGCGGCGTGGTGCGCGATCAGGCCGAGCGGCGCCGAGGGGCCGGCGCAGAAGACGGGAAACTCCATCGCTGCGATCGGTGCGGAATCGCGGACGCCGCCGTCAGAGACGAGGCCCGCGGCGCCGCGCACGGAAAGCCGCGTGATCAGGATATGGCCGGCGGCGGCGGCGCGCGCATCGCCGCGGCAATCGATCACCAGCACGTGTCCTTCGGGCACCGTCTCGATCGCCTTGCGCTGCGGGTGCTCGGGGTCGGCGTAGGCCTCGATCACGTCGAGGTCTTCGCGCGCCGGGATGTAGCGCAGCGTGAACGCCGGGCCGACGAGGTTGCGGCGGAGCGGGCCGAGCGGGCGGACGCCCTGCATGAAGAGGTTGCGAAAACCCCGCTTGAAGAGCTGCGTGGTGAGGGTGGCGGTGCTTGCTTCACCGAGCAGGCCGAGGGTTTCGGGCTTCAGCATCGCGGTTTCGCGTCTCCTCGCCATAGCCGTATCCGTGGGGACGACCCCACCGGTATTCGCTTCTAGCCGCCGGTTCACGATCTGGCGAGGGAGGCGGCGTCGCACGGCGGCGCGGGACTCTGCCGTCCGATCGGTCAGCCTGCTGGGATATTGTGCAATGTCGTGCGCGTGCCAGTCCGCACCCGTATCGGTTGTATCGGCGGGCGGGAGAGCGCCGCGGCGTTGAGGCGGCGCGCGGCCAAGAGCCCGGCCAGCGGTCCGCACAAGGGTACGGACGGTGGTGGTGGCGGCTTGGGGCGACCGGCGCCGATCGCCGAGCCGCTATGCAGGGAGCGCAAAACAGACTAGTGACAGGTTGGCCCCTGGCTTGCTTAAAGGGAGGGGCAGGAGCTTTCACGGAAGGGGGGTATCCCATGCTGACACGTCGCGCCGCCGGCAAGCTGATTGCCGGTGCGGCCGCTTCCACCACGCTGGTTGGAGCGGGATTTCGTCCGGCGTTCGCTGCCGGCAAGGTGATCAAGATCGGTATTACGCTACCGTTGACGGGCGCCGATGCCGAGGGCGCGAACCGCATCAAGTACGGCGCCTTGCTCGCCATCCAGCAGGCGAACGACGCCGGCTCGGTCAAAGGCTACACGCTGGTTCCGGTGATCTTGAACAACGCGACCACCACCGCGGGACAATACGATCCGGCGCAGGCGGCGACCAACGCGCGCAAGCTGGTTTCCGACCCCGACGTGATGGCGGCGATCGGGCCGGAGATGAGCGGCGACGGCAAGGCGATGTCGGCGATCTACAGCGAGGCCGATTTCGCGACGATCACGCCGGCCTCGACCAACCCGGACATCACCAATCCGAAGTTTGCCTCCGAATACCGACCGAACGGCGGCAAAGCGGTCTATTTCCGCACCGTGGCAACGGACGCCTACCAGGGTCCGTACATGGCCAACTATTACTCCGACGTGCTGAAGGTGAAGTCGGTCTATATCCTCGACGATAGCGGTGCCTACGGCGTCGGCATCGCCGATTCGTTCGAGGGGCGCGCCAAGGAGAAGGGAATCAAGGTGCTGGGCCGGGATCGCCTCGACCCGACCGAGGCCGACTACACGGTCTCGCTCACCAAGATCAAGGGCATGAACCCGGACGGGCTTTATTACGGCGGCGTCATGGGCGCGGGCGCGAAGGTCGTGAAGCAGTCCTACGGGATCCTGCCGACCGCGATGGTGAAGGGCGGCGGCGACGGACTCGACGCGCCGGAGATGCTGACGGCGGTCGGATTCCCCGCCGCGGAGGGCTGGTACTGCACGATCGCGGCGCCGCATTTGACCGAGAACCCGGCGGTGCAGCCGTTCGTCAAGCTCTACGAATCCACATACGGCACGCAGCCCGACGACTACGCGATCACCTCCTACGACGCCGGGCTGGTCATCACCGCCGCGCTCGCCAGCCTGGTCAATGCCGGCAAGCCGATCACGCGCGCGAGCGTTCGCGAGGCGATCCAGACCTCGAACACGAACACGCTGCAGGGCCCGGTCGCGTTCGACGAGAACGGCGACATCGTCA
>Ga0335075_10019007_pt1 | contig 10176 bp, 6 predicted proteins | sample Lox_Sample_24_FD_206723 | JGI IMG/M metagenome (GOLD analysis project Ga0335075, IMG submission 206723) | Soil microbial communities from Loxahatchee National Wildlife Refuge, Florida, United States - Lox_Sample_2.4 | ecosystem: Environmental > Terrestrial > Soil > Wetlands | place: USA: Florida... | reverse complement strand
TAAAAGCAGGGGGGGCGGTGCTGTCCTGATCGAATAGCGCGACCCAGCTGTAACCCTCGGACTCAGCCCATTTCACGCCAATGTTCAGGGCGGTCGCAATTCCCAGATTCTCTCCATTTTCGAGAAGCGTAAAACCGCATGCTCGAGACGCGGTCCGCAACATCGCCCGGGTTTCTTCTGGAGAACCGTTGTCCACAACCACCAATCCCTGAACCTGCGGGCGCAGCTTCGCGAAGTTCTCCAGATCCTCAGACTTTGGACGGAAAGTGACTACAACTCCACATACGCTGCGCTCGATCATGCGTTCACCTGATCAGGCAATCTCCACCTCGTTGACCACAACAATTGCGGCGGCCGTGATTAGTCGTCTGCTGCGATGCATCTGAAGCAGGACCAGGGCAACGTTGAGTACGACCAGCAAGCCGTCCGATGCCAGAGTCGCCCACGCGGCGCCCAGCCAGCCATGGGTTGGAATCAACCAGAAATTTAAAGCCACATTCGCTACTCCGACGGTGGCTTGTGCGCCAGTCCGATAATTCTGGAAACCGGTTGCGGTGAGAGCGCTACCCATCATCTGGTGCAGGGCCCGGATCGCGGGTAGCCAACAAAGCCAGCGGATAGCAAGAAGCGCATCTCCGAATCCGTGGCCCACCACGCGCAGTACCCACGGCGAGGCTGCTAGGGTGAACAAGGCTGAACCTATCCCGAGGGCGAACCCGACACCGGTAAGCCTCGCGCAACGCCGCGCTACCACGGTGAAACCCTCTTTGCTCATAAGAAATAAGCGAGGCATGGTTGCTGCAACCAGCGCACCCAGCGGAGTCGTTGCGAAATCCACCACTCGATAGGCCATGGTGTAAATTCCGGCCGCTGCATTCATGCCGTAGTGGCTGAGCATGACCTTGTCGAAATCGTTATAGACCGACTCTGTAGAACCAGCGACGGAAAAGCCAATGCCTTCCCAGAGATGCCTGCGGGTGCACCGCAAATCGAATCTCATTGGGCCGATCACCGACCGGACCCACACAAGTGTGATAACGGCGCCGATGGTGGATGAGAACAGGACGCCCAACGACCACTGGAAAGCGGTCGCCCGCTTCAAGACAAGAGCCATGATGACAAGAGCGATGAAGCGAGACAGATTGGACAGCAGGCGATTGGCCGCAGCGCTACGCGGATGACCGAGAGTGATGAACACTGTGCTCGCACACAAAGTGATCTGGCTCATGACACAATTGGCAAGTACCAGGACTATGATCATCTCGATTCTTGACGGCCCGACAAGAATCGATCCTATCCAGGAGACGACGCCACATAGGACAATGCTGACACCGACTATCGTCATGATCGTGTTTCCCCAATGGAGTCGGGCCATTGAGCGATCCATGCTGACGTATCGCATGAACAGCATTGCGGAACCAAGGGGACTATACGGAGTTACGGTGTTTACCAACGCAAATACACCGGCAAAGATTCCGTATGAAGTAACTCCCAATAGTCGTGCCAGCAAGAGAAAGCATGCTGCCTGAAGAAAGAAGTTCGCGCCCTGTCCGATCGCCAGCCAGGATGCACTCCGGGTCAGTTGGTGGTTACAGAGGCCGCGGACACGCTCCCAGGCACGATCCGCAATCACGCCGGCACCTCTCGAGGTAAACGGCCGAGCAGGAGCAGCAGGTTCCACCACTCCGCTGGCAGCGCCCTTTCGCTTTTGGCTAGGATGTGTTGCGGCGTTGCCTTCATAGGTAAAAATTCATCCGTGCGACGTGCCACCCTAGAACCGATAGATTGCCGCTGAGGATGCCGAGCCCACCAGAGCACCCGCGCCCACTGCCATGTTTCGCGTGTAGCTAAATGGAACGTAGATGATGTCATCCGCTTGTAGGGGAATATCCTGCTGCTTTCCCTTCTGCATGGCGCTGAGCTGCAGTGGCAGTTCCACATGAGTCCCGTCAGCTTGTTTCCGAATCAGCCGCGCATGTGAAGGGACCGCGCTTGGTGGTGTACCGCCAGCAAGCGAAATTGCCTGCAGCGCCGATAATTTGGAGTCATTAGTGACCATAGCGATGCCGCCCGGCCGGTTAACGTCTCCGAGGATGTACACAACGGCCGCTTTGGGAACAATGATCGTGTCTCCTGGAAAAACGCGAACGCTTGCATCCAGAGCGGCATTGGCGGAGTTCGCGAGAACGAAAACGGTCCGCTCCTTCGTGTCGTGCCGCTGGATAGTCACTCTTCTATCTGCAACGTCGGTTAACCCACCCGCCAAGGCGAGGACGTCAAGTATCGGCCGGGGTGTGTTGATCGCGTAACTTCCAGGTGACCGCACCTGACCCATGATGGTTACGTTCTGGGTGATGGTTTGATCCAAGGTCACGCTGACGTGGGGCGTCAGTATATAGTGGCGGCTTACCAATGCTTTTTCGATGGCAGTTGCCGCCTCAGCCGGAGTGAGCCCAGCTACCTGGACGTTTCCACCAAGGATCAGGGTGAGTGTACCCGCATCGGTTACGCGAACGCTCTGTTCGAGGTCTGGCGCTTCCAGAACCTTCACGTGGACTGTGTCCCCGCGACCGATAGTAACGCTTTCGGTTTGCGCATAGGAGCAGGTGGCGCACCAGGACAGGAGCATCAACAATTTCAAAGCTTTCATCATGTCCTCATCCTTGCTGGTATTGATAACGCTTACTACCGTAGGAGCCGTAATAACCGTAATGCGCGGCAGAACGGCGGGCGACGAAATTGAGCAGAACCCCGATCGCCGGTCTTTCCGGTTCCTTTCGATGCATGAGGAGCAGCTTATAAGCACGCTCTAAGGCCGCCCGGGTGGTAACTCCGACGCGGGCCAGCAGAATTGTGGCATCCGCCATTTCCTCCAGCAACTGAGCGTCGGTCACGGGAAGCACCGGTGGAGAATCCAATACGATGAAATCGAATTCCCCTCTCCACTCCTCCACCAACGTGCGCATGCGTTGCGAGCCAATCAATTCGGCTGGATACGGAGGGACAGGGCCACCGGGAAGCAGGTGGAGATTCGGATTGTCGGGAACTGGTATCACGCCGCATGCCGAATCCCGATCCGACAGCATGGTGCTCAAGCCATCCGTCCCATCCAGGCCCAAGCGTTTGCGTAACACCGGACGGCGCATGTCCGCCTCCACCAGCAGAACGTTCTTCTCGAAGCGGGAAAGAGAAGCGGCCAAGTTCAACGCTAGCGTTGATTTGCCTTCTCCCGGACCGGCGCTGGACACCAGCAGAACTTGTGGGGGCCTGCCACTGCAAGAAATCAGAAGTCCCGACCGAAGCCTGCGCACCGATTCCCCAAAGGCAGCGTGCGGCGAATCAAGCATGATCGCGCGGAGGCTTGTCCTGCTGGCCTCAATCTGAGGCGCGATGCCGAGTACGGGAATCTGCATCACCTCGATTTCCTCGGCATCCTGAATCTTGTTGTCAATTGCTTCCACCAGCAGAGCGGCGGCGCAGCCGAGAAACAGCCCCAATCCGATTCCCAAACCAAGGTACAGGGGAATCTGCGGTTTGCTGGGCTTGGCGGGGGCGCTCGCCTGATCAACCACCGTGATATTTGAGGAGTGGAGGCCCTCGAGGATACCCGCTTCCTTCAACCGTTTAAGCAGGTCCTGATAGAGCTCCTGACTTTGGTCGGCTTCTTTCGAAAGGATGGCGTATTCGATGCTTTTGTCATTCAGCTTTTCCGCCGCGCTCCGGTCGGTCTCGTAGGCAGCCCGAGCGCCTTGCTCTGCTTTGACAGCAACCTCGAGGTCGTTCTGAACGCGTTCCCCGATACGGCTGATTTCCTGCTGCAAGGATTGCTGCAGGGCCTTCATCGAGGCCCGCTCCTGGATTAATTTTGGATACGCAGCACCGAACTGGGATGAATCCTGATCGATCTGAGACTGGAGGGTTGCCTCCTGAAGCCGTAAGCTCTGGATCAACGTCAGGGAATTCACCACTCCCTGACTGCTGGCACTCCCGAAGGACGTGCCACTTAGCTGCGAAATTAACTCGGCATTCCCTGTGCGAACCACGTCGGCCACGGATGCTTTCAGGACTCGGTTCATCTCCGCTTGCGAGAGCTGGGCCGTCGACTGCTGCAGACGATCAAGAACCGGGCTATAGATGACGGGCTTTCCCTGGAGGTCGGTTCCGCCAACCCCGAAGATGCCACTGCCTTGCTGCAAAGCTACAACTCTGGATTGAAGCTGTTCGCTCTGCCTGCGAAGATCGCCCAGTTGGCCTTCCAGCCATTGCGAAACCTGGTTGGTTGCCGTGAACTTAGTCTGAAAGGTGTAATCGATCAATGCCTGAACCAGATGGTTGACCGTGGCTGCCGCGATTTTTGGGTCACGGTTGGTATAGTCGACCTCGATCAGTCGTGTACCGGCAGTGACCTTCACCTTCAGATTGTTCCCAAAGGCCCTGACAACATTTCCCCGCCTGCCGGGTGAATCTTCAAGACTTGCGTGCGCCGGATCCTGCGGGCCTCTCGGGCTGAGCAACCCCAGAACCCAACCGACCGGACTGAAGTGAGGTTTGAAATCCTCGTTCTGTTCCAGATTCAGTTCCTTGATCACCTTCAAGGCAAGAGCTTCCGATTGCAGAATATCGGCCTGCGTCTGAAGGTCGATATTGACGGAAAGCGAGTCGGACGCCCCGCCCGCCGCCGCGCCCATCAAGCTGTCCAGACCCAGACTGTCTGAGGAAGACTTCTGTAATTGAATGATGCTGCGGGCCGTGTATCGCCGGGTCATCAGGACGCAAGCACACACCGATAGCAAGAAGACAATGGTCGCGGTAACAACTATCGTGCGCTTCCTGCGGTGGAAGGTTCGCAGAAGATCGCGCAGTGTCGGGTCTTTCTCGGGTAAAGTTTTCAAGTGTTCCCCACTCCCAAGTCTGAAATACATTTCGCGTGGTGCACGTGCCAATCTGTTACTCATTGCGATCCAGCTTGCCAGGAGTAGGATTTGGCTCCATTAAGAGGAAGCTTCCAATAAGCTCCTTCAGCAACAGGTTTAAGCAGCGGCCTGCTGCCGCCAACGGCCGTGATACTGGCCGGCATAACAAATCTCGAATTCTGCAGTAACACAGTAAAATTTCGCGAGCGCGGGAAGGGACGTAAAATCCATCGCCCATTTTCCTCGTGCATGGAGATCATTCCGTCCGTTTGCACCGCCCCGAAACTCACCACTCTCCCTGCCCAATTCAGCCGGGTATCGTTGGTGAGAGGGATAGTTTTGAAACCTATGTTGGTGCCATTTTCGCGGACGGTCAGATCGCCGACGATGGTACGCATGTCTCCGTCGCCCAGGCCTGCAACCGAAATACGGGAACCGGTCTTGGTATCATAGAGCCCCATGCGAATCGAGTAATTTCCATCCGCGACAGACCCGGGAATCTGGACCCTCACCGGACCTTCGAATACAACGTTTCCAGGGGCCCACTGCGATGTTCTTCGATCCGGCGCAGTGTCGCTCTGAAATGCAATTCCTTCGTTCACCTTCAGCCGGTTGTCGTCCACGAAGTGCACGAAAGTCTTGTAGTCACTTTTCATCGATCGATGAACCAGCCACTCGAATGCGATAGCAAAGGTTCGGTCACCGATTGGCGACACGCTCACGACCGAGGGCGTGGCGTAAGCCTGGCCAATGCGCAAGTCAGACTGGTTGCGAGCATTTGCAAACACCGAGGTTCCTGTCTCCGCATAATCGCAGACCGTGGCGCCGCACATGGCCGTATAGGCTAACAATCCTTGCGCCTGGGCTGCCCAACCATACTGCGGGATGACCAAATTGTGCGACTGTAGCGATTGCCTATTAGCATTGGCGACTACCACGAGGCCGTTATCGTACGTTATCCGGACACGCGAGAACGCGCCGGATTCAGCCGCCAGGCTGGGGGACTTCCAGGAGTCGTTCACTTGATATTCAATCGACGATACAGACGCTGTACCGTAACTCCGGGCCACCGGGCTTACCAGGTTGCTTTCAACCAACGCATGCGCAACATCGTCCCAATACATGCCGCCTAAAAATGGTGCGTGTCCAAACGCTATTTCCTGCATCCGGTAAGCGTCCATGGTCAGCGTATCGGACATGGTCTCACCAGGGAGCGCCCATCGTTCGTAATAACCCATGCCATGGTTCACTTGAAGTGGGTGAATCCGCATGAGATCAAAATCGACAAAGAGCGGGGCGTGAGCGCCCTGGTTTTCGCGAATACCACCGGCCCCAAACTGCGCCTCCGTTCCATCCAACAAGCCGCTGTAATACCAGTGATATGCGCCTTCGCCGAGCACCGGCCCGTCGTGCGTCTTCCGCTCGTAGGACCATAAGCTGGTATCGGCCATCAAAACGGCCGCGAGCGTCCCCGCCCCAGCTGATCGCGCGTCCATATCCACATGGCTGGACGGAGAAATGGCGGAGTTGACATCCAAATAAGCTGCCGTTGTACCGTAGCGTTCGTGAATCGCGGGCGATTGCGTGCGAGCGTTTGCTAACATCCACGCCGGCTTGGTCCAATAAGACTGGACCCCGGTGGAGTGATTCCGCCACGCAAGCACCTGCTTCCCTTCGCCATCCAGTTCGATAGCCGCGGGATTGAACCCGGGATAGTTCGGATAGTAGTCAACATAGTTCTCGTGCACTGCCATCAGGCAACCGTCTTCCTTGCCTGCATGTACCGCCGCGGTTAGGCCCGCATCACCTCCCATCCCTTCATTTGCGGGATAGTGTTGGGGCAACGCATTGTCGTATCCTGCGTGCTGCCAGACGTGGATAATCCCCACGCAGTCGCTAACTCCGTAGTCACCTAACTCAAGCAGTCCTTGCTCTATCTGTTTAAAGTTCGGAGTCCATATGTCCAACACCATCCGGCCTGACAACTGCGCCATATAGGGTGAGGGCGGATTTGCAGGCCCAGGCAGCGCGGCATCGATATCCGGAGAAAGGACCAGTAGCAAACGCTCGTGCAAAGGGCCCAACGTTGTGTCTGTTCGTGCCAGATACCGTGCCTGTGTCCCATCCAGCTGGGTTGCATGCGTCCTATGCCAATCCCACCATGCATTCACATACGCCCCCATTTTTGGGAGGCGCCACACTCTGCCGCTGTAGTATGGGACTGAAATTGACTGCGCCTCCAATGCAGCGTCCCATGGTCCGATATCAACCGAGGTAATCAGTGGCTGGTCCGCATCCACCGTCGCCTCAAGTGCATCAGGTTTCGCCATCAGCGATATCGTCACATGCACCAACATCTGGCCTACCGTATAAGTGATCTTCAGGTGCCTGCCAGAATCGTCCCAGTGCGTGTCATTGCAGACCAACACGCCGGCTTTGCTGTGAATCGATGGAGCGAGAAGCCGAACGCTGTCGCCGTGATCTCTGTTTACAGTTAATGTCCCGAGCGAATTCCGACTATACGCAGTGGGGGCGATCCATGCGTACGCGAACGCCGCTCTTATAGCTACCTTGTCTGGATGGGTTGTTTCTACTCGCGACGCTTTCAGGCACCGCAAACTTGTAGCGGAGAAAGCCACCAGTACGATGAGCCCAGTGGATAATCTTGCACACGGCAAGGCTTCTCGACATGCTCGCCCGTCACCGGGGGACGCCAGCCCGAGAGATGCAGAAAGGACATCGATACGTAGTTTCCAATTCACTTCGATCCCGGTTTTGGTTCCTTGACATCTGCTGTCTCTATTGCCGGCCACAACCACAGCACCCAATGCACCCGATCAACAACGGCTATATGAACAAGCCAACAGTAACATTACTGTTTCAGGATCGGACTACAACTTCAGTGGACTCATAGCGGTAGCGTATCTGGGGAGCACCCGTTTGGGCGAAGGAGCAGAGGAAGTCGATGTCTGTTTTGGCGCGGTTCCTGGTCTTTCCAGGATGTACATGTACTAAAGGAACACTAGACTGCGCCCTTTGACTGCCAGACCACCCGAGCGGTGCGCCAAAGGATCTGGATATCAAGCGCGAGATTCCATCTCCGGATATATACCTCATCCAGCGCGACCCGCTGGTGATAGCTGAGGTTTGACCGTCCGGAGACCTGCCACAACCCGGTCAGCCCAGGCCTGGCCGAGGCATAGAAGAAGTAGGCATCGCGGTATTGCGCTTTTTCTGCGGACACAATGGGCCTCGGTCCGACGAGACTCATATCCCCGGCCAACACATTGATGAACTGGGGCAATTCGTCGAGACTAGTGCGGCGGAGGAGCCTGCCGAGTTTTGTGACCCGTGGGTCCATTTTAAGCTTACGTGTTTGCCTCCATTCACGCGCCGCCTCATCGTTAGCCAGCAGGTGGTGGTGCAGAATTTCGTCGCCGTTGACATACATCGATCGAAACTTCCACAATTCGAACTCGCGTCCAAACCTGCCGATGCGTCTCTGGCGGTACAGAATAGGTCCCGGCGAACTAATGCGGACAATAACAGCGACGATCAGTAACAGTGGCACCAGGCACGGCAGGAAGGAGCAAACCATAACGATATCCAGCAGTCTCTTCACGCAGCGGTAATGTACGCCGTTCGTACTCAATTCATGAACGGCAAGCGAGATTTGCTCCCATTCAGTTCCGTTCAAAGACCCGGCGCTGTCCTGGAGATCGGGTGAGCAGAGAACAGTCGCGCTCTTACCGAGAAGAGCTGCCATCGACGTCAGCGGCTTTCCCTCCCTTAATCCTGCGGTGTTGAATGCATCCCCTGCGTACTCTGGGAGCGGGATCGAGTGGTGCTCGACAATAGGAATCCCTGCCATATTCATCCTTCACCGTTCAAATGAGTTGAGCCGAAGGACAACACCCGCACCAAAGGTGAGTGGTGTCAGGGTCCAATTCCCCGTGTAAGTCTTGCCGTAGGAGACTTCTCCCACGCGAACGAGCCAATGATGGTCCAGGTAAACATCCGCTCCACCCACAACCTGCCATTGAGGGCCAAAACCTCCGAGCATCCTGGGCGGCGGCAATCCGGGATTCGGCGGATTGCTCCAGCGCCAGGCATTGGCTACACCTCCAAGAACTGACACGTAGGGAGAAACAATGCCAAAATGCCGCGTGAATCGAGGCCCTATAACAGCAGCTTCTTCATGCTCGATACCACCCGACCTCAGGAGCAATCCTCGTGTCTCAATTCCGGGGAGGAAGTGCCGCGGCTGGAGAAAGCCTCCCAACGTGATTCCGTAAACGGCATTATTGCCGTAGTAACCCACGTCCGGTTTCAGCGTGGTGAAGGTTCCAAATGCCGAAAGATTCCCTATCGATCTGAATGCCGGTACCACCTGCGCCCAGGCAGTCGATCCGGCAGCCGAGAGCAAAAGGGCCATAGAGGTCCGCAGGAGAAAGCTGCTGCAAAAGCGTTTCGCAGTCATCATGCGCCGATCAGACCAGGGTCGCCTGGTCGCAGAATTGCAACTGGATGGATCGTTGCCTGCCCTACCTCGAGATGGTCAAGCCCACCGATGCTTTCGGGTCCGCGCCGAGCCCCGCCTACTTGTTGGCGTGCGTGCCCTGCGCGATACGAGATAGTTCCTGGTTCCATGGGGGATAGTAACGAAAGTGACTGATATCGCTTGTAGCGGATTACCTAGGTTCGCCGAAAGTCCACTTCCGTGGTAGGTACGAATCCGCCCGATGCGGATGCATGACTTGGGCACCGAGAGAATATATGTCGTTAACCCTGATATATGGCGTAGCACCCACTCACGCCGTAAGCGGAAAACGTCGCAGACCGGGAAAGATCACAATGGCAGTTCCCGAAAGCGAAGATCGCGGATGACCATATATCTAATCTTCGCTGAACTTTGGTAACGGATGACACTTACGCCCACAGACCATAGATGATTGGTAAGTCCGTCTCCCTGATCCGATTGCTGTTGATGAATTGAGGCAAAATAGAGGGAATGGTACTATCGGGTTACCGCCTCACACATTCGGGTTACGCACGGCTGCTCGGACTAACACAAATGCGTCACCATAGTGGTTCTTCTGGGCTATAGTCCAACAAGCTCAATAGTCACTCAAGCACTTTAAAAAACATTGATCCTCCCCCCAGAGGGAGAACCGTGAAATATATTCTTGCTTTTTTGCTGTTGTTTGCCTTGTCAGCATCAGCCCAGGTCCCGATGGTCTCACCCGTACCGGGTGTCGATCCA
>Ga0335075_10019005_pt1 | contig 10177 bp, 10 predicted proteins | sample Lox_Sample_24_FD_206723 | JGI IMG/M metagenome (GOLD analysis project Ga0335075, IMG submission 206723) | Soil microbial communities from Loxahatchee National Wildlife Refuge, Florida, United States - Lox_Sample_2.4 | ecosystem: Environmental > Terrestrial > Soil > Wetlands | place: USA... | reverse complement strand
CGCCCGACATGCCCCGGGCGGGGGTCTTGAGCCAACAAAACCGAGGGAAAGCTCCGGGAACGTCAAGAACCCCAGAAACCAGGAGCAAAAGTCAGAAAGATCAGGGGGATTTTCAGCAGCCTGCTAATGCTGCGCGCTGGCGAACAATCGCCGGGCCGCGCCGAGGACCTCGAATTGGTATCTGCGGTTGAGAATGGGCGTGTGCGAGTGGTAATCGCCGATCGCTCGCATGACGTCGCCGTGCGTCTCGTTGAGATAAACGCGCAGAATGGCGCCGGCGGCGGTGATGTTGAAGCAAGCGTCGCCGATCAGGCGCGACCAGACGGCGAGCGGGGTAAGCCCGCTCGCCCTGGCGATCGGGAGCACCCAGAACGTGTTGACCTGCATCACGCCGAGATCATCGGTGCCGTTCGTGTTGTGGTGCACGACGCCCGGCGCGCCCGCCTCCACGGCCTGGATCGCCGGCAGCGCGCTCGGCGGCAACGCATAGAGATGCGCCACAGCCAGCATGCAGCGGAAGAAGGGGATCGGTGTCATTTGTTTCCGGAACGGACTATAGAGCGTGACCGCCGAAGGCGGAACGCCGAAAGCGTGAATCGCGCGAGAGCACAATGACCAAGAGCGGGATGGGTGAGCGTAAGCGATCCCATCCCGCTCTCGCAGGTCGCCGGCGCCGGGACAGCCCTGGCCTCAGCCGCCGGCCGGCTTGACGTCGAGAACGCGGCTGAGGAGCCATTCGCCGTCGATCTTCTCCTCGGTCAGCGCCATCGCCAGCACTTCGCCGGCGAACACCGGAGCAGCCATGATCATGTCCGGGTGCACGCGGCGGACTCGCTCGAGATTCTTTCGCGAACTGACCGCTGCAACCTTTTTCGCCTCCGATTCGAGCTCGTGCGCCGCAAGGATGACGAAGGCATTCTCCGAATCATCGTCGGAGAGGGCGAGGACCGCACGCGCGTGCTCCGCGCCGGCGGCGCGCAGCGCCTCGATCTCGGTCGGATCGCCTTCCATCACCTCCGTATCGCCGAAGCTCGTGTCCTTGCCTTCGACGATGACGAGCACTGGGGCACCGCGCCGGCGGAGCTCGCGCGCCGTGTTGTGCGCGAGCACGCCGCCGCCGGTGATGATGAAGTGGTTGGCCCGTACCATCTGCTTTCTCCGGTTGCCCATCGCGCGGTCGAGCCGGCCCTGCACGGCCGGCCCGACCACCGCGGTGAGCGCGGTTGCGAACACGGTGAGCCCGAGGACGATCAGCGAAACGACGAACAGCCGCGCCTCGTTGCTCTTGGGCACGATGTCGCCGTAGCCCACCGTCGACATGGTCACGATCGTAAAATAGAAGGCGGCCGGCAGATTGGTGATTGCGGGCGCGAATCCGGCGCCGAGCAGAAAAGCGCCGAGCACGCCGTAGATCATCAGCACCAGGATCGCGGCGACGGCGAAGAGCGTGTTCGCGGCGAGCGACGACCAGTTGAACCAGCGTCGGGCCGCGACCAGCGCGACGAACAGGACCACGACATAGATGGCCTGGCCGCTCACCAGCCCGCCGGAGCCGCCCTGGGCAGCACTATGCATGGCGAGGACGAGCTGGGCGATCGTCAGTCCGAGCGCGCAGAGCCAGGCGACGCGCGAGCGGGCGAGCAGGCCGAGCGCCACCAGCACCTGGAGCACGCCCACCACCGTCGCCGGCACGCCGACGAGGATCAGGCGGGGAATCTCGCCCGAGATCGGATGGAGCGCATTGATAAGCTGGCCGAGGTCGAGATGCAGATACTCGGCCGCGTAGCTGCGGATCGTCGGCAGCAGCGCGAGCGCGCCCGCCCCACCGACCGCCAGCGCCAGCGGCACATGGGGGAACCAGAGGTCCATGCGAAGGCGACGGTACCAGCTTCCGTAGAGGGACCGCAGACCTCGCCTGGTTGCCTCGACCGCCCTGGCCATCCTGCCCGCTCGGATGTTACTTCACGCCCCCGAGCGTCAGGCCTTGCACCAGATAGCGCTGCGCCCAGGCGAACAGGACCGCGACCGGTACCGTCGCCGCCAGCGTCGCCGCCATCACCTGGTTCCATTCCACCGAGTAGCGGCCGGCGACGAGGTTGACGACGGAGAGCGTGATTGTCTGCTTGTCCGGCGAGCGCAGCATGGTGAGCGCCACGGTGAACTCGTTCCACCCGTTGACGAACGTCACCATCGCCGTCACTGCGACCGCCGGCACCGCCATCGGCAGGAAGACGCTCAGCACCGCGCGCGGCCTGGTGCAACCGTCGATCCAGGCCGCCTCCTCGAGATCGCGTGGGATCGCAACGAAATATGCCGATAGCATCCACACGGCAAAGGCGATATTGAACGCGGCATAGATCACCACGACGACGATCCGCGTGTTGACCAGCGTGCCGTCGCCGAACGGCACCGCGGCGGCCATGCGGAACAGCCCCAGCACGAGCAGGATCGGCGAGAGCATCTGGGTTACCAGAAGGAAGCGGCGATAGAGCCCCTTGGCCGCGAAGGCGAGGCGCGAGACTGCATAGGCCGCCGGGATCGATACCAGCAGCGCGAGCAGCGTCGCGCCGACGCTGATTGCAAGGCTGTTCACGATCGCGCTGCCGAAATCGGCGGCCTGCCACATAGCCGCGAAACTTCCCCAATCGATATGGCGGGGAATCCAGCGCGGCGGAAACTCCAGCACTTCGGGCGTCGGCTTGAGCGCGGTCGAGAGCATCACCGCGAAGGGGAAGAGCACGATCGCGATCAGCGGGGCCAGCACCAGCCAGCAGAGGACGCTGCGCCCCACCGCGCGGCGCCGCGTCATGCGGCTTCCCGCTCTTCGAGGCGCAGATAAACGAGCGTGATCGCAAAGACGATCGCGAGCATCGCGACCGAGACCGCGGCCGCGACCCCGGGCCGCCCGATCTGGAAGGCCAGCATGTAGAGATAGGTCACCAGGATCTGCGTCGAATTGTCCGGCCCGCCTTGCGTCATCACCCAGATGATCGGAAAGGAGTTGAAGACGTAGATCATGTTGAGCACGACCGCGATGGTGACGAACGGTCGGAGCAGCGGCAGCGTCATCCAGCGGAACTGCGCAAACCTGCCTGCCCCGTCGATCCGCGCCGCCTCGTAGATCTCGCCCGGGATCGAGGCGAGCCCGCCCAGGAAGATCGTTACCGTGAAGGGGACCGAGACGAGGATGCCGACCCCGACCTCGACCGGGAACGCGGTATCGCCGCGCGCCATCCACTGCACCGGCCGCGCGATCAGCCCCGCTTCCTTCAGCACCGCGTTCACCATCCCGTAGTCGCCGTTGAACGACCAGAGCCATACGATCGCGGCCATCGCGAGCGACATCGACCACGGCAGCAGGACGATCGTGCGCGCGAGCCCGCGCCCGTGGAAATCCTCACCGAGCACCATCGCGACGGGAAGCGATAGGATCACGGTTCCGCCGACGACCAGGGCGGTCCATTCGAGCGTGCGGAGCGCGGCGCCGAGGAACACCGGATCCTCCAGCATGCGGGCATAGTTCGCGAGGCCGACGAACCCGCGCACCAGGCCGAAGGGCGAGACATCGTGCAGCGAGAGCTCAAGGATCTCGAGGAAGGGATAGACGATGACGACGAGCGCCAGCGCGAGGCTCGGCCCGATCAGGAGCCACGGGACCATCGCTTTCGGAACGGCGGCCGGGGCCCTCCGCTCCCGCGCCCGCCCGATCGAAACTGCCGGCAATCCCCCGCCTAGCCCTTCAACCGGCGCTCAATCGCCGCTCAGTGCGCGATCGGCCTGGACGGAGGCAAGCTTGAGCGCCGCGGCCGGCTCGGCCCGGCCGAGATAGACGGACTGCACCGCGTCGATCACCGCTTGGGCCATGCCCTCCCAGCCCGGGATGGTCGGCGCGAAGTGCGCCTCCGGCAGCAGACTTACGAAAATCTGCAGCTGCTTGTTGTCGGCGAAATAGGGATCCGCCGCGGCAGCCTTCGTGGTGGGCAGGAAGCCCTCGTTCTTGTTGAACTGCACGCGCGGCCCCTTCGTGAAGAGGAAGTCGAGGAATTTCCAGCCTGCCTCCTTGGCGTGCGAATTCGCGAACATGACGATCGAATCGGTCACGGCGTAGGTGGCCGATGTGGTGCCGCGCGGCACCGGGCAGATGCCGTATTGCAGGTGCGGCGCCTCGCTCGCGATCTGGTTGATGAGGAACGGGGCCGTGATCATCATTCCGACGCGACCCTGCTTGAAGAGGTTCTGGACGTCCTCGCGCGTGTCGTCGGTGACGCCGGGCTGGGTGAGCCCCTCCTTCACCATCGTCTGGTAGAGAGTGAGCGCCTTGACGCCGGCCGGCGAATCGAAGGCGGCCTTGCCATTCGGCCCGATCAGCTCGCCGCCATAGCTCCAGAGGGCGTAGTACCAATAGACGTCGGTCTCGATCGCCTTCCCCTGCAGCCCGAACCCGTAGCCGCCGGCAGCCTTGATCTTGCGCGCCGCGGCGACGACGTCGTCCCATGTCTTCGGCCCGTCAGGGAAGCCGGCCTTGGTCAGCATCGGCTTGTTGTAGAACATCGCCCGCGCCGAGGCGGCGATCGGCAGCCCGTATACCTTGCCGTTGATCTTGGCCGGCTCGAGGAAGGCGCCGATGAATCGGTTCTGGAACTCGGGCGTCATGAAGTGCCCGAGAGGCTCGGCCATGCCGTCCTTGACGAAGGTCAGCAGCCAGCGCGTGCCGATGATGGAGAGATCGGGCGTCACCCCGCCGGAGATGTCGGTCTGCAGCGTCTGCAGCAGCGTGTCCCAGTTCACCACGTCGATGCTGACCGTTATTCCGGGATTGGCGGCCTCGAACTCCTTCGCCATCTGCTTGAAATAGGGCCCGGTCGCGGCGCTGTAGTAGGCGACGGTGACGTGCAGGGTGGTCGCGGCGCGGGTGGTGAACGGAGCGAGCACGAGGGCGGAGCCGGCGGCCGCCATCAGCTTGCGCCGGCGCACTCCGGTGCGGACAGTTGGCGGAGCTGCTGCTTTGGCCACAATCCTCTCCTTCCCATCCGGTTGGGATCGCCCAGGGGACCCCGCAGGCCAGTCGAGCCCAGCTGATGCGCGATTGCAAGATTGCGCGAGGCCGGGGAGATCGGGGACATGAGATCATGACATCGCTGATGCTCGCCGAGGCGCTCTCCGCCCCAGAGGCGGTCGCGCGCTTCCTCGCCGCCGATGCCGGCCCCTGGGAGGATTTCGGCACCCGCCTGCGCGCGGCGGACCCGCCGGCGGCGATCACCGTCGCGCGCGGCAGCTCGGACCATGCCGCCTCCTATCTCGCCTACCTGCTGACGGCCCGGCTCGGCCGGCCGGTCGCCTCGCTCGCCCCCTCGCTCGTCACGCTCCGCCACGCGCCGCTCCACGCTCGCGGGCTGCTCGCGGTCGGCATCTCCCAGTCGGGCCAGAGCCCCGACCTCGTCGAGACCCTGGGCGCGCTCCGCGCCGCGGGCGCGATAACCGCCGCACTCGTCAACGACATCGCCTCCCCGCTCGCCGCGGCGGCGGAGTGGCGCTTCGGGCTCGCGGCCGGTCCGGAGCGGGCCGTCGCCGCGACCAAGAGCTGCCTCGCGAGCCTCGCCGCTTCCGCCCGTCTCGTCGGCGCCTGGCAGGGCGATTCCCGCTACCTCGCCCAGCTCCGCGCGCTTCCGGCCCGGCTTGAGGAGGCAGCGCGAGCCGATTGGAGCGCCGCCGTTCCTCCCTTCGCGGCAGCCGGCCGCGCGATCGTCGTCGGCCGGGGCCTCGGCCTCGCCATCGCCGCAGAGGCGGCGCTCAAGCTCAAGGAGACAAGCGGGCTGCACGCCGAGGCCTTCAGCGGGGCGGAGCTTCGCCACGGCCCGATGGCCCTGATCGGCCCGGGGGAGAGTGTCCTTATTCTCGCGATGCGCGGCCCGGCCCTCGCCGGCCTCGTTTCGCTCGCCGGCGACCTCCGTGCCCGGGCTGCGACCGTGGTGCTCGCCGCGCCCGCGGAGGTCGCCGAGCGGGACCTCACGATGACGACGACCGGCGATCCCGATCTCGACCCGCTCGCCGCCCTGCAGTCCTTCTATCCCTTCGCCGCCGCGTTGGCGGAGGCGCGCGGAATGGACCCCGACGCCCCGCCCAACCTCAGCAAAGTCACGCGAACGCTTTAGGAGGAACGGCCACGGGGATGGCGTCCCCCTGGAGGGCGCATGCGATCGTTACTGAAGGAGATCGAACATGCCGAAGTTCGACGCCGACACGCTCAGCGTGCTGCGCGATACCAAGGAAGTGGCGATCCGCACCGGGAAGCACCCGACGCAGCCGGTCACCATCTGGGTCGTGGTCGTCGGCGAGGAGGTGTTCGTCCGCTCGGTGCGGGGGAGCCGGGGCCGCTGGTACAAGGACCTCGCCGCTGGCGGGCCGGCGACGCTGGACATCGGCGACCGGCAGCTGCCGGTGCAGGCGATCCCGGCGCCGGACGCCGCATCGGTGGATCATGCGAGCCGGGAGTACCTGGCGAAATACCGGACCAGCCCCTATGCGGAGCCGATGGCGCGCGTCGAGGTCTTGCCGACCACGTTGCGGCTCGAGGCAAGGTGAGGCGATTGGGCGCGCCGCATGCGCCGGGAGCGCAAGGCGCCGATCGGCCTTACTTGCTCCCCTCGGCTCCGGCCTGGCGGAACGTCACCACCAGCACGTCGCGGAAGGCCGGGCGGGCAGGGTCCTCGGGCTCGACTGCAGTCACCCCGTGCATCACCCGATGGTCGTCGACGAGGGCCGCGGCGAACGGCTCGGCCAGGGTGAAGCTGCCGAGCGTGCGGCCCGTGAGGTCATGGATCGAGGTCACGCCGCTTCGGACGTTCTCGCGGCGGATCAGCAGCACGAGCACGTAATCCACGCCGTCCCGGTGCATCCCCTCGGGCGTCGGCTGGCCCGCGGTACCGGGGCGCGCCTCGATGCGGAACTGGTGCGCCTCGATATGCCAGGCGCGGCTCGGCGCGAGCCGGTCGAAGAGGCCACGGCACGTGGCAAGGATCGCCCGCATGGTGGGCCCTCCCCCCGCCGCCTCGGCGATGGGCGCGAACCACCGCTCGATCCCGCCGTTCAGCGCGTTGTAGTCGCGGCTCTGGTAGTGCGGCTGGTGCGGGCCACGGACGATTGGCCCGCCGCACGCCGGGGCGCCGAACACGCCGAAGCGGCGGCGGCGGTAGCGGCCGCCATCGGCCATGTAGACGTCGAGCCCGAGATCGTTCCAGCTCGCCGCGAACTCCGCCCAGTCGGCGAGCGGGCCGGCCGCCTCGATCAGCGCGCGCATGCGAAGGCCCGGCACGTACGCGAAGCCGTCGCGCGCGAGGACATGGAAGAGATCGGCAAGCGGATCGGTGCGGGTCATAGGCGGGCTCCGGGAGGGGCGTTCGCGCCCCGGGGGAGATGATAGAGCGTGACGGGCTGGTCCAGAACCAGCTTCTGGTGCGGGAAAGGTATCTCGATTCCGAGCTCGTCGAAGCGCTTCTTCATCCGCCGGTTGAACTCCCGCATGACCGACCAGCGCTGCGAGGGCCCCGTGCGTAGCCGGCAGACGACGACCACCGAGGAGGCGGCGAACTCGTCGAGCCCCCAGACCTCGAGATCGTCGCGGATCAGCGGCGCCCATTCCGGATCTTTGCGCATGTCGGCCGCGATTTCCTTCAAGACCGCGATCACGCGATCGACGTCCTCCTTGTAGGCGATGCCGACATTGAACACCGCGTAGCTGAAATCGCGGGTCATGTTGGTGACGCTGGTGACGGCGCTGAACGGCACGATGTGGATCGAGCCGTCCTTGTCGCGCAGCCGGATCGTCCGGATCGAGAGATTCTCCACGACTCCGGCGAGCCCGCCGAGCGAGACGACGTCGCCCACCTGCATTGCATTCTCGAGCAGGAGGAAGAGGCCGGTGATGATGTCCTGGACGAGCTTCTGCGCGCCGAAGCCGATCGCGATGCCGACGATGCCGGCGCCGGCGAGCAGGGGGGCGATGTTCACGCCGATCTCGCTCAGCGCCATCAGCCCGACGACGATGACGATCACGACGAAGAGGGTGGCCCGCATCATCGGCAAGAGCGTGCGCAGGCGGGCCGCGCGCGTCACGTGCCCCTCGCGCGAAAGCCGCGCCAGTTGCCGCTCCACCGACCCGTTCACCGCCTCCCACACCAGCATCGCCGCCGCGACCGTGACGCCGATCACGACCACCGCGCCGAGCGTGCGCCCGCCGAGCGAATTGGAGGAGAACCAGGCGAAGGCGTCGACGCCCCAAACCTCGAGCAGGATCAGAACGGCAAACACGCCGAGCACGCTCGAGACGAGGTTGCGCAGGCCCCTGAGATAGTACCGGGCGCGCCGCTCCAGGCCGGGAAAACGGTCCGCCAGGTCCTCGCCGATCCGGATATGCCTCTCGATCGCGCCCTTGACCGCGCCGTCCACCGCCCATGCGGCCGCGATCACCAAGACCGCCGCGACGCAAAAGCGGAGAAGCGTGGTGAAGCCGTTCGGCACGCCGACCGCCCAGACCACCCAAAGCGCCAGCAAATAAAAGATCGCAAGGTAATGCCAGTAAGCGGCGAGCGCGTTGCGCAATACCGCGACCGGTCCGCGCGCGCCCGCGGGTGCCCGGAGGTGCGCCCTCACCGTGCGGCGCTGCTGCAGCACGATCACCACCAGGAAGAGGTGCACCACCAGCGCCACGAGTTTGACGAAGGCGAGATGGAGGCTCGGGTAGAGCCCGAACAGAAGTGCGACCTCGGCGGCGGTGTAGCCGAAGACGCTGACCCCCACGATCCGCCGCGACCAGAGCATCGCGTAGCGCGCGGCGTCGTCGCTCACCGGCAGAAGCCTGAGCGACCCGCACGCGGCACCCATCAGCATGCGCATCGCGGAGAGAAGAATGCGCGCCACGACATAGGCGTTGGCGACTGCGAGGATCACGAGCTTGGCGATCGCGCTGGCGCCGAGGCCGGTGCCGAGCAGCCCGTTGGCGACGGCGGCGAAGACAAGCACCGGCACGAGATCGAGGAGGAACGAAGCGGCGGCGAGCCCGGCGCGCCTGAGGTGCCGCACCGCGTGCTGTCCGCGCCGGTCCTCGGTCTCGCCCGCCTCGGCCCGCGCCTCCCCCTCGTCGGTGCCGGGCTCGGGCCGCGGCGCCTCGCCCTTGTGGCGCCGGGCGAGCGCCTCGAGCGCGGCTCGCGCGCGCGTCAGAGCCCGGATCGCCAGCCGCTCCGCCGCCAGCCCCGCCACCGCGACCACCGCAAGCCGCCAGGCGACGGCAAGAAGCATCCGGTGGAGGTACTCATCATGCAGAACGCTCGAGAGCCACACCGAAAGGAGCGGAAAGGAAATGATCGTCCGGATGGCATCGCTGATGGCGAGGCTCGCCGCATCGAGGCGGCCGGCCAGCCCGACCAGCACCTGTGCGCCGAGGCTGTTCGGATTGAGCGGCACGGCAACCGCCGGGGCGGCCGGCGCGGCGGCTGACGCGTGCTGCCTGGGCGCGGCGCCGGGCGGCGCCAGCTTCTTTCCCGCCGACGCGGCGTGCGGCGCGGCACCCTGGCCCTCCGCGACCGTCTTGAGCGCCGCGATAAGGGCATCCCGGCTCGCCGGGTTTTCCAGCACCGAGAGCGCGGCGGCCGCCTGCTCGCGCGTCATCGCAGGCGGCCCGGCCGGCGGCGGCGGGGCCGCGGCGGCCAGCAGGAGCAGCATAAGGGCGAGAGCCCGGGTCATCGCGGTTCGGAGCACGGGCGATAGAGCGGTGTCAATTTGGCCTATTTTCGGGCCGCCGTCCGGAAAGCGATCGCCGCGCGCCACCTGCACGAGCGCCGGGCCGGGACTATATTGGTTCGATGCACATAATCCTGATCGTGCTCATCGGCCTTGCCCTCTTTGGAACGCTCGGCGTGCTCTTTGCCGGGGTCATCAACCTCGCCCAGCCCAACCACGACCCGAAACGGTCCAACGCGCTGATGCGCTGGCGCATCGTGCTGCAGGGCACGGCGCTCCTGCTGATCGCCCTGCTGCTCGCGATCGCCCGGGGCTAGATGTCGTTGCTATGGAGGTTGTCCCTCCGGGGGCTGAGGGTCGAGGCTGTGGTTACCACACACGCAGCCCTGAGCCCGGAGCCCCGGATGGACGTCCATGAGAATGCGCGCACGACGCGGCATAG
>Ga0335075_10019004_pt1 | contig 10178 bp, 7 predicted proteins | sample Lox_Sample_24_FD_206723 | JGI IMG/M metagenome (GOLD analysis project Ga0335075, IMG submission 206723) | Soil microbial communities from Loxahatchee National Wildlife Refuge, Florida, United States - Lox_Sample_2.4 | ecosystem: Environmental > Terrestrial > Soil > Wetlands | place: USA: Florida... | reverse complement strand
GTTCAACACGGCGATGGCCTCGCCGCCCGGTTGCTGCCGGCCCACCGTCATCTGCGCGATGTTCACTTGATGCTTGCCGAAAATGGTGCCGATGAAGCCGATCAATCCCGGCACATCGCGGTGCGTGAACAGCAGCATCACGCCGTCCATGAACGCATCGAGATGATGCGCTCCTAACTGCACCAGGCGCAGAAACTGATTGCCGAAAAAGGTGCCGGCGGCAGTATAGGTTTTCTTGTCGGTGGTCATATCGACGCGCAAGAGCGTGCTGAAATCGCCTTGCTGCGATGAGGTTTGCTCGACGATCTCGATGCCGCGCTCGGCGGCCAACAGCGGCGCGTTGACGATGTTGACGTGTTGGTCGAGATGCGTTTCCAGGAGGCCGGCGGCAAAAGCGGCGGTAATCAGCTTCGTGGAACGGCGGGCCACTTCGCCGCGATAATGCAAGATCGCCTTCTGAATCGCTCCTTGACTCATTTGCGCGTGCAAAAGTCCCAAACGGCGGGCCAAATCGACGTAAAGCCGCAACTCGGCCAATTCGGCCTTGTCCACGGCAGCCATGTTGACGGCGAAGCCGATGACGCCGCGGACCAGATAATCGACGATCAACTGAGCCGCTTCCTTGGCCACGGAAAGTTGCGCTTCCACGGTAGAGGCGCCCAGGTGCGGCGTGAGGACGGCGTTGGGCAGCTGGAGCAGCGGATGATCGGCCGGCGGCGGCTCCTGGACGAAGACATCGAGAGCGGCCCCGGCGAGATGGCCCGAACGCAACGCCTCGGCCAGCGCTTCCTCGTTGATGATGCCGCCGCGAGCGCAGTTGATGACCCGCGCTCCCTTGGGCAGCAGCGCCAAACGCCGGGCATCGATCAAATCGCGCGTTTCATCGGTCAACGGCGTATGCACCGTCAGAAAATCGAGGCGCGGCAACATCGAATCGAGATCGGAAACGGTCTCGATGCCCATTTGAGCGGCGCCGGCGGAGGCAAGGAACGGATCGAAGCCGACGATCTTCATGTCCATCCCGGCGGCGCGGCGGGCGACCTCGCGGCCAATCCGGCCCAGGCCGACGACGCCGAGCGTCCGCCCGGCCAGCTGCGTGCCCACGAATTTACTGCGTTCCCATTTGCCCTGGTGCAAACTGGCATCGGCGGCGGGCGTGTGCCGGGCCAGCGACATCAACAGCGTGATGGTGTGTTCGGCGGTGCTGACGGTGTTGCCGCCGGGCGTGTTCATGACAACGATGCCCTTGCGCGTCGCCGCCGCCACGTCGATGTTGTCCACGCCGACGCCGGCCCGGACGATGACGCGCAACTTGCCGGGATTCTCCAGCTCGGCCGCGGTGATGCGCGTATCGCTGCGGACGATTAACCCATCCGCGGCGCGGATCGCATCTTGCAGCTCGCCGCCCTTGAGTTTCTGGCGGTCGTCGATGTCGATGCCGGCTTGGCGCAAGAGATCCAAACCGGCGGCCGGTAATTTGTCGCTGACGAAAACACGTGGCATAGAGTAATCAGGGAACCGCTCGCTCCCCCCTCACTTGATTTCCCAATGGGATCATTTACCTGGAACCACTGACCATTGAACTTCGAGTGGGGCCCATCCTTTGCCGTTCCATGACGGATCGTCTCGTGTACGGAAGTTAGCTTGGGCACGAATTGCGCAGGCCGGATTGAGTTCTAACCTTCCCTTTAGTAACGTTTGAATCTCCGCATAGCGAGCGCGATCCTGGGGCAATGCCGGATGCGTGTCGATGGAAGTTTCGCCCGAATGAAAGGCCGTCTCCCACCGTCGCCAGATCTCCCAATCTTCAAGAGCAAGAGCAAAAGTTTGCGAATCTACCGACATCAGCCAAAACGTATCCGAACACTCGCTTTCCAAGTCTTTGTAATCGGATTGATACAGGTGCGGCTGGCCCTGGAAATTCGCAATGCCTTTCCGTGGGCCATCCCAGAAATTCGTCATGGTATGGACAACCTCGTAGGCATCATACATCAGCGTGAAACCCCGAATCACAATGCAGATATTAGTTGCCGGATAGTCGCATGTTGGAATCGGACGCCAGCCCCCGAGAAAAAGCCGATTCCGTTCTTCTTTCTATTGTGGCTTCGAGGATTGGCCGTTGGCCTTGAGTTGTCGGGCCAGCGCCTCCAGGGTCTCGGGAGGGAGCGACTGAATTATCTCCTCGGCGGGCAAACTAGCCAGAAACTTGAGGCGTTCCTCCTTGGACAAGCTAGCCAGAACGTTGAAGCGTTCTTCTACGGACAAGCTAGCCCGAAGTTCGGCAAGACTCTGGCGGACAAATTCCTTCAGTTTGTCGGACATGTCGAATTCCTCGCTATACGTGTTAAACAAATCATGCAACAGCGTGCTGGTCTCCGGCGAGTGGGGCCGATAGTGATCCCTCCCGTAACGGAGCAACTCCTCTCGAGCACTGAACAGGTGGAGCATGGCGTTGTTTTCTTGCAGCGGCAACTGATGCGCCACAATCACGCGAATCCGCAAACCCAGCCCCTGCACCTCGTAAACGCCCTCTCGCAGCGGCGTCAGCGCGACCCGCTGCGCCAGGTTGTGCGGGAAGCGGGCGCACACCGCGAACAGCCGGAAATCATCCTCCGGGAGCAGGTCTTGCAGCGAAGGACTGGCCTGCTTCCGGTAGTTGACGAAGTGGCCAACCAACTCCCATAAGGCCCAGCCATCGAGCGCTTCCTGGTGCGACTTAAAGGTCAACAGGTTGTGCGCGGCTAGATCCTCGAAGCCATCGGGTAGCGGTCGCGGGAGCGGCCCCGGCTCCCTACGGATGAGGACAAGATCGAGGAACTGCTGCTTGAGCGACAGATCCAACTCCATCTCCACGCCGATAGGGGCGCCCTGGAAGAAGTCGGTCCAAGTCAACCCGAACAACCTGTGCAGAGGTCTGATTCCGCTCATCCCCACCCCAGGCGGTTTTTCCAAGCCCAAACCTTTCTTCCATGCACTTCCATCTTACACCATCTGCGGCGTCTTTACCTGCTGCGCCAGCACCTGTTGCGCCGCTGCCACGCTGCTGCCCGGCTCCAGCGAATAGCCCATCTCTAACAACACCATTTCCAACGCCGACAGCGCCGCCAGCACGTCGAATTGATCGATGTAGCCCATGTGGGCGATGCGGAAGATTTTGCCCTTGAGCGGATCTTGGCCGCCGGCGATGCGGATGCCGTACTGTTTTTCCAGCTGGCTCACCAGGGCGACGCCGTCGATGCCTTCCGGCGTCTTCACCACTGTTAGGCCGTCGATCGGCTGGACGGCGAACAGTTCCAGGCCAAGCGCCTGCACACCGGCGCGGCAAGCGGCGGCCATGCGGGCATGCCGCGCCCACACGTTCTCGATCCCCTCCGCCCGCAGCTGCTTGAGGCTGACGCGCAGCGCCTTGACCAGGGTGTGCGCCGGCGTGAACGGCGTATCGTTGGTCTTCAGATTATCCCGGTATTTCCGTAAATCGAGATAGAATATCCGCGATGGAGAGTTTTGCTCGATGCGCTGCCAGGCTTTGTCGCTGACCGATACGAATGCGAGACCAGGCGGCAGCATAAGCGCCTTTTGCGATCCGGTGACGCAAACATCGATGTGCCAATCGTCGGTGCGGCACTCGGCCACGCCCAGGCCGCTGATGCCATCGACGAGATAGAGGGCGCCCGTCCGCGCGACCAGCTCGCCGAAGGCGCGGATGTCGTGGCGAACGCCGGTCGAGGTTTCGCTGAGAGTGGCGCAGACGGCGGCGGCGTCGGGATGTTGCTTGAGCGCCTGCTCGATCTGCTCCGGCTGCACGGCCTGGCCGTAGGGCACCGTGACGCTGACGACTTCGACGCCGAACGCTTTGGCTATGCTGCGCCAGCGTTCGCCGAACTTGCCGGCCACGGCGACGATGGTCTTGCTGCCGGGGGCCAGGCAATTGGCCACCGCCGCTTCCATGCCGCCGGTGCCGGAGGCGGTCAACACGGCGATGGGATTGCGCGTGCAGTAGACGTATTTCAGATCTTCGAGAACCTCGCCAAGGATCTGCCGGAATTGCGAACTGCGGTGATAGAAGACCGGCTTGGCTAGTTCCAGAAGAGTTTCTTCGGGCACCGGCGACGGTCCCGGCGTCAGCAAACGCTGCTTCATTGCCAATTGTCCTTTCCACGACGAGGGATTCGGTTTATCTACGAATATGTTAGGCAATCCCGTCAAGGAATGCAGCGCGGACTGAGGACGGGGGTGCGCCTGCCAATTGTGGTCCACCCGGTAGCTGACGCTGGCGGGTGGACCACAAATCAGCGGAGCATATCGTGCAACTCGGCAAAGGCTTTGGGCGCTTTGCGTATCTCTGCGATGAACGCGGCCACGTCCCTGTCGCCGAGGATGTCCTGGCGGGCGGGATTGGCCGCGATACGAAGGGCTGCCGTTTGCTGTTCGCTCGGCTGCCGTAGACGCTGGGCGGCGGCTTGTAAGAACAGATCGATGCCCAGGCGCTTCACGTCGTCATCGGCGGCGGCTTGTTGCTTCCGCCAGCGCGGCACGAGCGCGCGAACCTGATTCTCGGACAGAAGGGCCAGGAACTCCGGTGAAAACAACGGCAGCAAGCTCAAGCCATCGGAGTACGCCAGAATGAGATTGGCTTGTGGCTGAGGAGAATTGGATTGGATGCGCGGCTTCCAGGCGCGGAGCAGAAGAGGCAGCACCGTGTCCGTCGCCAGCTCGGCGTACTCTTCGTGTTTGTCCCGCAACAGCAGGAATTGCGTCAGGACCAGCGCCTTGCTCAGCCGATCGGCGTCGGTGGCCGCGGCCTTGAGGGCAGAGCGGAAATAGCGCTCGCCCTCTTCGACCGCATCGAGGCTGAGAAAAACCTCGGCAACATACAGGTCGCGCCAATGCCGCAATTGTTCCGGCGTCGGCTGGATGTCGGCGGCGCCATAAGAGGCAACTTGGTTCGGGGCCGGCGTTTTCGGCGCGGCGGGCAATTCCGGCAAGAAGGTTTCGTCGAACTGCCGGCGTTTGCTTCGGGCCTCATCGGCGCGGCCGAGCTTATCGAGACAGAATGCCTGAAAGAACAAAGAATCGCGGCCCTGCACGAAGCGCTGCACGAACTGGCGCGGCGAGCGATCACCGGCATTGGGCGCCTCCGCCGCGGCCTGCTCGTACCAGTTCCAGGCTTCGTCATATTCGCGGTGGAGCAGGTGATAGTGGCCGATTTGCGTTTTCTCGCGGGCGTTGACGGCCTTCCAGCTGCGCTCGCCGGTGGCGGGATCGAGGATCAGCGCGGGATCGCCCGGCCGCAGGGTCAGGCCGCGCAGCGGATCTTGGGAGTCGCCGCCGAGGTCGATCAAGTGCGACAGCCACGATCGATACGCCGGACGAAACGTGGCCCACAGCGATAACTTCGCTTCCGCCGGCGACCAGTGCGGGAAAGTCACTTGCAGTCCAGAGAAGATCGTTTTCGTCTGGGCGGGGTCGGCGTCGGCCGCGACCAGCACTCGGTTGCGCGCATGGACATCGGGCAAAAACAAGAATGCCCACGACTTCGCCGGATCGTGCGGCAACGGTTGGCGGGCAACCAAAGCCAGCTGCTCTCCGGTCGCGTCCCAGCCGGCGAAAGTGTAGAACCCCGCGGCGCCGACGGCACGCTCGCTTTTCGTCACAGGATCGACAAGAGAAAAGACGCCGATTTCGCCGCCGCGCAGCAAACCCAGACGCGAGCCATCCGGACGCCAATGCAGGTCGCGGATCGGCTCGCTGCTGTGAGCCATCGTCGTCACCGTTTGTGATTCCAGCGAGCCAAGGTGCAGCGTATAGCCGATCTTCTGATTATCTGTATCCGCTTCTCTGGTGACGAAAGCGAAGCGGCTGCTGTCGCGCGTCCAGACCGGGAGCGCGGCCCGCAACTCTTGCAATCCCAGCAATCCCAACGCGGCGAGATCGCACGAGTCCGGCACGTGCCACCAATCGTCCGTGCCGGGTGTGCCGATCCACAGGCCCGCCGTTCTCTCGCCCTCGCTAAGGTCGCTGACCGCGCAAACCAGATGCGTCTGGTCCGGCACCCAATCGAAGATCAGGTTGGCGCCGCTATGCGGAAAGACAGAACGCGAAGCCGCCGTCTGGAGGTCGAGCTCGTGCAGACCGTGCCGTCCCGTGTCATCCTGCTTGACGTAGAGAATGTGCCGCCCATCGGGATGCCAGCGGACGGCGAGATTGGCGGCCACATAGCCGGGATGGCCGCAGAGAACCGTGAAAAGAGGCTCATTCCGCGGTTGGCCGGCTTTCCCTTCGCTGCGCAGCCAGCAGGTGTACAGTGTCGGCCGATCCGCGAGAAGATTGCCGGCCGGCTCCGGCTCAACGGGCAGACCCTCGCCGCCTTGGTCCTTCTTGTCGGCGGGTTTGGCCGTCGTGAAAATCAAACGTTTATCGGTCGGACTCCACAAGGGCGCGCTGACGGCGATGGTGTCGGCGTCCGGCTGGAAGATTTTCATCGGCTCCGCGCCATCGGTTTCGGCAACGAAGATACCGTCACGGCCATGCTGAAACGCCACATGCTCACCATCGGGCGCGAAGTGGATCGTGCGATCCTCGCGCACTCCGGACATGCAGCCGGCGAGAAGAATCAATGGCAGCAGCGATAAACGGCGCAAGACGGCGGACATAGCAAATCCTCTGGAGGACGATCGGAACGCCGAGACGGCGAATCCTTCCCCCAGCATGATCCATCTGCCGCGGCGATTATTCCCATTTGCCGCCGAACATTTTCGTTTCCTGCCCTATAGTGGACCCCGAAAACTGGAACTCTAGCTAAGCTCCAATCTTTTCTTGAACCGGAACATCGTGTACCTCTAGGGTCCAAATTCGCTCTTCGATCGATCGCCTTCCCTCGCTGCACGCCAGTTCAGATAGCACCGCCACGCCGCGGCAAAATCTCTACCCAATAGATGCGCCAGCGCCGTCAGCTGCCGCGCGTTCTCATCGCTGCGGAGCCAGTTCGCTGTCTCTGCGTACTTCGCAGCCGCTTGCCATTCGCCGCGCCGCAAATTACGCCGCGCTTCCGCCAGCGTCCGCCGCCGTTGTTCCTCTAGCGCGAACAGCAGCGATAAATCGGCCTTGCAGCGACGACACTGCGGGCCTTGTAAATTATCAGCCTTGCACACCGGGCAGCGCATGGCGATCGGATGTCCTCCAGGTAAAACAGCGCGTCGGCAACTTCGTTGCACGCCGCTGCCAATATATCTCATTGACGGTCTGTTATACACCTTATCAGTTGCGGAAAGCACGAAAGAATGCGCGGGACACCTCGTTTGTCACGGCGATTTCGTCTCCGAGCCGTTGGCCTTGAGCCGGCGCGTCAGCGCCTCCAGGATCTCCGGCGGCAGCGCCCGAACGACCTCGTCGGCAGACAACCCCTTGAGGCGTTCCTCCGGAGACAACTGCTTGCGGAGTTCCTCCGCGGGCAATCCCTTGAGGCGTTCTTCGGGAGACAAGCGCTTGCGGAGTTCCTCCGGAGGCAAGCTCTGGAGCAATCGGTCGATGCTCTGACGGACGAATTCTTGCAGTTTATCGGGCATGGCGGGATCCTCGTTATACGCCTTGAATAGTTCGAACAACTCTTCACGAGACAAAAGGGATCACATGCAAGTGGGGCACGCGCGAAAACTCCTCGACATTGTCGGTCAACATCGACAAATCGTGGTAGCGAGCCGTTGCAGCGATAATCAAATCGTGAGCGCCGATCAGTTGGCCTTTCTTCGCCAACTCCGTGTATATCTCGGCGTGGATTCGAGCACAGTCGATCGTGAAGTCCAACACGCCGATCTTGGAAATGACGGTTTCGACAAAAGCCGAGCGAAGCTGTTTGCGCTCCTCTGTATTGGCGCGGTGGACTCCTATGAGCAGTTCCGAGACGGTCACAACGCTGATGTACGCCTTTTCCGAGGATTCCCAGGGCGACAAATCGATCGCCTTACCGCTCTTCTCAAAATGGATGAAGACGTTGGTGTCAACTATCATTCCCATGGATTGGCCTCCGTTGGGAACTCAGCGCGGATGGCGCGAACGTCCTTCGAAAATGCTTCCGCATCTTCTCCCAACGAGGGCAGACTGCGCAGGAAATCGTTCAACTCGCCAACCGTGAGCGGGGAAGCGGGCAAAACCTCAATGGTGATGCGCACTTGGGTCTGTGCGGGCAGGTCGAGCGGTTGCGCCGGCTTGAGAACCCCGTCTTCAAATGTCGCGATGATCGTCTGCATTCAGATGTCCTCCAGGTAAAACAGCGTATCCGCCAGTTCGTTGCACGCTTCCGTCAATCTATCCCATTGACGATCCGTTAATGCGGTACGCACTCGCGTCATCAGGCGTTCGACCTCGGCGCGGTCCTCCGGCTGTGTGCGCTCGAGCAGTCGCTCGGCTTTTTCCAAGAGCGCCCGCGCCTGTACCGCTTCGCGCTGGCCCTCGCGCGGTCCCGGCACCAGGCTCGGCAATTCCTCTTCCTCCGCTGCCGGCGACAGGCCGTTCGTCTCCTCGTCTTCGTCTTCGTCCTCGTCCATGCCGCCGGGCAGCGCCCACAACTGTTCGAGACGCTCGCGCGCCTGCTCGCGCTCCTCGCGCTCGAAGCGCGCCAGGGCGTTCTCGATGACCACTTGCTTTTGCAGACCCGTGGCTCGTTCGCGCGCCGACACCTTCAAAATGCCGTCGAGATTCAGATCGAGCTGCACCACGATCGGATTGCCGGACGGCACCTGCGACAGTCCTTGCACCATGAAGCGACCAACGCGGTGATTGCGGCGAACATCGTCGCTTTCACCCTGGTACACGTCGATCTCAACCTCGGTCTGATTGTCGTGGAAGGTGTAGAACAATTCGCTGCGCGAGGCCGGCAACGGCGTGTTGCGATGGATGATCGGCGCGAAGTGAAACTCGAAGGGAAAACCGTGCAGACTGTCCACGCACTTGATGCCCAACGAGTGCGGCGTGATGTCCACCAATACCGAACCCACGTCGGCGCCGGCGATGATGGCCGCCTGAATGCCGGCACCCATCGCTACGCACAGATCCGGATTGACCTCCTGATGCGCCGGCTGGCCGAGGCGGTCTTCCAGCATCTGCGTGATGAGCGGCGTCCGCGTGGCGCCGCCGACCAGCACCACCTTGTCGATCGATGAGGCGATCAGGTTGGCGTCGTCCAGCGCTCGCTGCACACAGTCCATAGTGCGGTCGAGCAACGGCTGAATCAGCGTCTCGTATTCTTCGCGCGCCAATTCCACGTTCAGATGCAGCGCTTGGCCGTCCTTCTCGGCGATGAATTCTTCTTCGATGCGCGCGAAGGGGTGATAAGACAAGTGGCGCTTGGCCGCCTCAACGGCGCGGAGGACGCGCGAGCGCGATACGAGATTGGCCCGCAGATCGACGCCGTGTTCTTGCTGGAAGCGATCGCACACGAGGTTGAGGAGCAGGTCGTCGAAGTCGTCGCCGCCGAGTTGGGTGTCGCCGTGGCTGGCCAACACTTCGACGACGCCTTCCTGCGCCTGCACGATGGACACGTCGAAGGTGCCGCCGCCGAGATCGTAAACGAGAAGGCGATGCAGATCGCGCTGGTTGGGATCGTAAGTCAGCGAGGCGGCGGTCGGCTCATTGAGGATGCGCACTACTTCCAAGCCGGCCAACTCGCCGGCCTCGCGCGTGGCCTGCCGCTGGGCGTCGTTGAAATAGGCGGGCACGGTGATGACCGCTTTGTTGACGGCAGCGCCGAGCTGCACTGCCGCCCGGTCGCGCAGCGCTTTCAGAATCATCGCCGAGATTTCCTGGGGGCGATATTCCTGATCGCCGAGCTTGACTTTCACGTCCTGGCCCATTTTGCGCTTGATGGACTTGACGGTGCGCTCCGGGGCCAGCACCCATTGGTTCTTCGCCGCCGTGCCGACTAGCAGCCGGCCATCCTCGGACAAACCGACGAAAGATGGCAATATAGGGTCGCCATTATCTTCAAAGACGAAAGGTTGGCCGTCGCGCACCAGGGCGATCTCGCTATTGGTGGTGCCCAGGTCGATGCCCACGATGGGTTCCATGATTGCATTCCTTCTGAGTCCTACTAGTGCATCGTCACGCTGATTTTGATGTGTGATTGTAGGGTGGGTCTCGCTCCGCTCGACCCACCCTACAATCACACATCAAAATCAGCGTGA
>Ga0335075_10019003_pt1 | contig 10178 bp, 8 predicted proteins | sample Lox_Sample_24_FD_206723 | JGI IMG/M metagenome (GOLD analysis project Ga0335075, IMG submission 206723) | Soil microbial communities from Loxahatchee National Wildlife Refuge, Florida, United States - Lox_Sample_2.4 | ecosystem: Environmental > Terrestrial > Soil > Wetlands | place: USA: Florida... | reverse complement strand
TGGATGGGTAAGTTTGGCGCTTGCAAGACGAAGCATTAACGCTAGTCTACATCCTGTTGTTGAGGATCGCCGCAATAGTAGATGCAGCTTCCACCTTCAAAGTTCGATATCTCAAATGAAAAAACCCAAGCACTTTTGGGGAATAATCCTACGGCCGCAGTGTTTTTCGCATTAGAGGATAAAGAACACGGGTGAACAATACGCTGTCGATGCGGCGCGATGCGACAGCGGCGATTTGTTCTCCAGGGGGATCAATGGCGAGAGAGAGTACACAGCAGAAATTGAGCCGCGTTCGACCACCGCGCGTGCAGATTACTTATGACGTCGAGGTTGGCGACGCGATTGAACTCAAGGAGCTGCCATTCGTAGTGGGGGTTCTCGGCGACCTAACGGGACAGCCAGCAAATCCGCTGGCTCCGATGAAGGAGCGCAAGTTTGTAGAGGTCAACCCCGACAACTTTGACGCGGTGCTGGCCAACATGAGCCCGCGCGCAGCCTACACAGTGGATAACGAGCTGAGCGACGAGGCAGAGGCGAAGCAGCTGAAAGTGGATCTGCAGTTTGAGTCTCTCGATGATTTCTCGCCTGAACAAGTGGCGCGTCATGTCGAGCCGCTGCGCCAGCTGCTTGAGCTGCGCACCAAGCTTTCAGATCTGCGCGGAAGCCTGCAGGGAAACGACAAGCTGGATGAGGCGCTCTTTGAAGCGGTGACGAATACGGAGCTGCGCGAAAAGCTCCGTTCTGAACTCAAAACGTCAGGAGATCGCTAGATGGCAGAGGAAAAGGCAACAGCCGCAGTAGCACTTGCTCCCGCGGACGAGCAGGTTGTAGAAACTCCATTGCTGGACCAGATCGTGACGGAGGGGCGCTTCCATGGTGACGTGGCCAGCACCCAGCGCGGTCGGGACCTGATTAAGGAATTTGTCGCGCAGGTTCTTGAGGGACACGTCACCGTGACTCGCGACACCGAGACCTCGATCCAGACTCGGATTGCGCAGATCGATCAGCTGATATCCAAGCAGCTGAATAAGATCATGCATCATCCGTCCTTTCAGAAGCTCGAAGGCACGTGGCGCGGAATCAAGTATCTGCTCGATCAAAGCGAAACGGGCGTGATGCTCAAGATCAAGGTGCTGAATGTCTCGAAGCGTGAGCTTCTTCGCGATCTGCAGAGGGCGTCAGAATTTGACCAGAGCTCCCTTTTCAGGAAGGTTTACGAGGAAGAGTTCGGCGTCTTTGGCGGGGCTCCGTTTGCCGCACTCCTGGGTGACTATGATTTTGGCCGGGGCGCAGAAGATATGGACCTGCTGCGCCGCGTTGCGCAGGTTGCGGCATCGGCACACGCGCCTTTTATCTCGGCTGCGGCTCCTGAATTGCTCAACCTGAGCGACTTCACGCAGCTTGGATTGCCGAGAGATGTCGCAAAGATCTTCGACTCGACGGAGTATGCAAAGTGGAAGTCCTTCCGGCAATCTGAGGACTCACGCTATGTCGCATTGACGCTTCCTCGGGTGCTGGCACGGCTCCCTTATGGCCGGGAGACGAACCAGATCGAAGGCTTCGATTTCGAAGAAGATGTCGATGGTTCTGACCACTCAAAATATCTGTGGAGCAACGCCGCCTATGCGCTCGGTGCTCGGCTGACGGATGCATTTGCCAAATACGGCTGGTGCGCCGCCATACGCGGCGTAGAGGGTGGAGGGCTGGTTGAAGACCTTCCCACACATAACTTCCTGACCGACGAAGGCGATGTGGCGCTGAAGTGTCCGACAGAAACGCAGATCACGGATCGGCGAGAGAAAGAGCTGGCGGATCAGGGCTTGGTGCCACTTGTCCACTGCAAAGGAACGGACTATGCAGCGTTTTTCAGCGTGCAGTCGGCAAACAAGCCGAAGCTTTATGACAAGGATGACGCAAATGCAAATGCACGGCTATCCGCCCAACTGCCCTACATCTTCGCAATGTCGCGCTTCGCTCACTACTTGAAGGCGATCATGAGGGACAAGATTGGAACCTTTACGAGCAGAGAAGAATGTCAGGCGTTTCTGAATCAATGGATCGCAAAGTATATCCTCGCTGACGACACCGCGTCGCAGGCCGCGAAGGCAAGACTACCTCTGCGCGAGGCATCGATTCAGGTAACGGATATTCCTGGCAAGCCAGGAGCGTATCGGGCCGTTGCGTTTCTCAAACCGCATTTCCAGCTGGATGAACTGACGATTTCTCTGCGCCTCGTCGCTGACCTGCCCGAGTCCACCCGGCACTAGGTGTTGGGTATATCCACTAACTGTTCAGACAACTGAAAAAAACAAGGAGTAACTGATGGCCGATCAAAATGGGGTTGACTATTTCCTCAAGCTTCAAGGAGCCGAGGGAGAATCACAGCAGATTAATTTCTCTGACCAGATTAAGGTTCTAAGTTGGAATTACGGGGGATATTCGGAGAGCACGGTGGGTAGGACGTCGGGCTCGGGCGCAGGCAAGGTAACGATGCAGCCGTTGAACGTCGTCTGCGAAATGGATGCGGGTTATACCAAGATGGCTGGCTTCCTCACGCAAGGCAAGCACCTCTCGCAGGCGGTGCTCTCCGCGGTCAAAAATGGGTCTAACAACCAGGCTTACGTCACTCTTACGATGACCGAAGTCTTTGTGGCGAATCTGGGTGTTCAAGCTTCGGATCAGGTGCCTATTGTAAACGTCTCGTTGACATATAAGTCGATTCATACCGAGTACAAGAAACAGAACGAGACGGGGAATCTTGTGAGCGCGGGCACGCACACCTACGATGCTTCGACAAACCAGACAAGCTGATGGAGGTCAGTCTTTCCTATTTTCGTGCGGGCCGCGTTGCCGACGCCATCGAATCTCTTGGCTCTCAACTGAGAAAGCAGCCCGCGAGCCCCAAGCTCCGCACCTTTTTATTTGAACTGCTCTGCTTTGCAGGACAGTTCGACCGTGCGCAGAAGCAGCTTGAGGTTCTCGCGGATCAGGATGAGAAGGTGCAGCTCGGGGCAGTCGTATACAGGAATCTGCTCCGGGCGCATCGGCAGCGGGAGGGCTCATTTGTAGGCAGCTTCACCTCTATGGATGCGCAGGAGGAGATACCTTCGGTGAGAATCAATGGCGAAGATTACGAGAGTTGTGAAGACGAAGATGTTCGCATCGGCTCTTCGCTCGAGGTATACACAGACAGCAAATATGTGAGGATCCCATACCGGAATCTGGAGCAAGTCGAAATCGCTGCGCCAAAAACTCTCCGCGATCTCTTGTGGATACCAGCGAAGATCACCACAAACACGGCGGTGTCATTTGCCGAAAGTAGTGCGCTGGTGCATATACCAGCACTCGCTCCAAATAGCTGGAGACACAAGGACGATGTTGTCAAATTGGGCCGCGTGAGTGTGGTTGAAGAGGGTGAGGATGGCGCGATGGTTCCGTATGGAGCAAAGCTTCTCATCTGTGGAGATCGGGAATTTCCCCTGCTTGAGGTGCGGGAGCTTTCCTTTGTAAGGGGCTAAGAGGTGTGTCGCAATGCTTGTTGTAGAAGACCTGCTAAGTCCCATTAATCCGACGGCGCCGGCTGGCGAGAATCTTCGCTACGAGCCAGTCTACGACGTGATCGCAGAGGCCCGTTCGGAAGAAGACGCCACATTGCCGATGGGAGCCTGGGCCAGCCAGGTGAAGAAAGCGGACTATCCGCTCGTCTTGTCTCTTTCCGGAGACGCGCTGGTAAAGCGCAGCAAGGACCTGTGGCTCGCGGCATGGCTTGGAGAAGCGCAGATCAAGTTGACCGGTTTGAGTGCCGTAGCCAACGTGCTGGATCTGCTGCTGGGGTTGCAGGAGAAGTTCTGGGATTCACTCTATCCGGAGATCGAGGATGGTGACGTTGGAATGCGCGCAGCGCCGCTGCAGTGGGCGATGGAACGTTACTCAAATCTCGTTTATGGGCTTCCGATAATCGCGGAGTCGGTCAGCTATCACGACTATACCGCCCTGCGCAGACCAGGGTCCGCAGCGGCAGGGCTGCAATCGGCCACTGAAACGCTCGATGCCGCCTTGGAGACCGCTGGGAAGATGTTCTATATGTCGGCGGAGAGTCAGTTGGCGGAGACTCGAGTCTCGCTCGAGAAGTTGTATCTGTTCTGCGACGCGAGATACGGAGCCGACGGACCATCCTTCGTCAGATTCAGAACGGCTGTAGATGAGGTCTATAACCTCGTGGCGTCGCAACTGCGTGCAAAACGCGAGCGGGAACCGGATGCCGTTGAGCCGCCGATGGTCGACACCGGGACAGCCGTGTCGTCTACCGTTGCGGAGGTGCTGAGTGCGCCGCCTGATGTCGACCGGGAACGCACCGAAGAGAACATTATTGCAACCGCTGCGCGCCGGCAGGAGATGGGATCAAATATCCTCTCCGCCGTTGACGGGGAGCGGGCAGTGCAGCCCAGGCCTGAGTCTGCGTGGAATGACGGGAGAGCGACATGGGAGCCACAGTCCTGGGAGATGGCTGTGGGGCAGATCCGGCAATGTGCGGCTTATCTTGCCAAGGAGAGACCTGCAAGTCCTGTCCCATATCTGTTGCTCGGCGCATTACATCGGGGCGAGACGGGAGGGGACGGAGACAACCTGATGCGGCAGCCTCCGTCTACCGAGCTGCGCGTGTCACTCAAGAGAGCAGGTCGTGGGGGAAGTTGGCAGTTGTTGCTTGAGCAATCGTTGCAGGCGCTGGCTCTGCCTGAATCAGAGGACTGGCTTGATCTTCACCGATATATATGGGCGGCCAGCCAGGATGGGGGGTATCGAGAGATTGCCAACTCGGTCATCGACATGATGCGAGCGATGCTGCGGCATGACGACGCGATCGCGCAGTCGCTTTTTGAGGACGATACACCAAAAGCTAGCCAGGAGACCCGTCAATGGATCGAAGCGGAGGTCCTCCTGCCCGAGAGACGTTTGCCGGCACCGGGTGAAGCCGTGACTCTCGATCCGCCACCCCCGTTGCGGGTTCTGGTATCCGCAACAGAGCAGGCGCTCGCGCATGAGGATCTCGATGTGTACGCACAGGCGGAAGCACTCGCTGCGAATGGAGAACTGGCGGGCTCGATTCAGCTTTTGATCAAGGACGCCAATGCGAATCCGGCGCGGCGTGTTGGTTTCCAGCGCCGGCTTCAGGCCTCGCGCCTGTGCCTCGCGCATGGCCAAAAGGTGATAGCGCGGCATCTGCTGGAGCGGTTGCTTGCCGAGGCTGACGAGCACCGACTTGAACAGTGGGAGGGATCGCAACTCGTTGCAGAGGTCATAGTCATGCTTTTGCAGTCTCTCGACGAGAGTCGAGAGCCGGACACCGAGCACGGCGCGTTGCTGGCGCGGCTCTGTCAGATCGACCCGGTGCGAGCTCTCAGCATCGAAGAGCGAGTGTAGGAGTGAGGAATGGCACGAGCTAGGGAGATGCTGGTCACGCAATCAGTATTCGACAGGCTAAGCGAGCGTCAGGAGGCACCTAGGACACACGCAGCCGCGCTCCGCATACTTAAGGAGTCGATCCGGCGCGACTTGGAAGAGCTGCTGAATACGCGGCGACTGCTCACAGCGGAGCTCGATGGATACAAGATAGCGCGCGACTCCGTGCTCAACTACGGATTGGAAGATCTCAATAGCCTCACCCCTCTGTCCCGAGTCAATGCTCAGGAGTTGCAGCGGGCGGTTCAGCGATGCATTGCGGCATATGAGCCGCGCCTCTTCAACGTTGCGGTTTCCGTCGACGAGGGAAGTGATCTGCTCCGGCGGGAGATCAAGCTTCATATTGAAGCCACCCTTCCGGTGCACCCGAGCGCAGAAACGGTTTCTTTTGATACAACGCTCGATCTGACGAGTGGAACGTATTCGATTGGTTAAATAATGAGGCAACGACTACTGGAATTGTATGAGCGCGAACTCGGCTACATGCGTCAGCTGGGCGACGAGTTCGGCAGAAAGTATCCCGCGGTAGCCGGCCGGCTTTTGCTGGAGGCTGACCGCTGCGGCGATCCGCATGTAGAAAGGCTTCTGGAGGCATTCTCATTCCTCGCAGCCAGGATCCATCTTCGACTCGATGATGACCTGCCGGAATTGACGGAAGGATTTCTGAATCTCGTCTATCCCCACTATCTGCGGCCAATTCCGGCGATGTCGATTGCCGAGTTCAAGCTCGATGAGAGCCACACGAGCACCTCTGCTTCGGCGAATATTCCGGCGGGAAGTGAGCTCCGAAGCACGCGTACGGTCGACGGAATGGCATGCAGGTTTCGCACCGGCTATCCAGTGGAGCTGTGGCCGGTGGACGTGACTGAATGCACGTGGCGCCGCCCTGAACAGATTCCCACTCCGGCACGAATTAGCGATGCGGTAGGAGTCGTTCGTGTCCTACTCAAAGGCCGCAAGGATGTTGTGCTTTCCAAGCTAAAACTCGACCGGATGAACTTTTATCTGGCCGGTGAGAAGAGTCTGACGTTGCCGCTCTACGAGCTTCTGTCACGCAATCTGATCCAGGTGCTGGTCCGCAATCCGCAAGCGCCTGACTCCAGCGTTGTTGCGCTGGGCCGGAATGCTTTGCGGCCCATGGGTTTTGATTCCGACGAAAGCTTGCTGCCGTATACGCCGAGGTCGTTTCACGGCTACCGGCTCCTACAGGAGTATTTTAGCTTTCCTGAGAAGTTTCTCTTCTTCGCCTTGGAGGGTTTGCACGGCGCAGCGTCCGCAATGCAGTCGGAAGAGATCGAGCTTCTCTTCTACTTGTCAGGTTTTCATCAGCCGGAGCGGTCCCAGATGCTCGAAGTGGGAGTTTCGCCGCAAACGCTGCGGTTGGGTTGCACGCCGATCGTAAACATCTTTGAGCAGACCGCGGAACCGATTCTTGTAACCCAGACCAGGCACGAAAATCCGATCGTGCCCAGCATGCGCAACCAGCGAATGATGGAGATCTACTCGGTAGAGTCTGTGATGGCGACCAACCCGTCACGGCGCAGTTCAGTCACGATCCGCCCTCTCTTTGAGCGCCGCTTCAATCCTCAACAGGACGAGAGCCGCGTGTTCTGGAAAGCGAGCAGGAGACCGTCTCCGGTCGACGAAATCCGGCCCGCGGACATGTATCTCTCGATCGTCGACATCGATGGCGTGATGACAGAGCCCAATGCGGAGATTCTGACAGTGCGATGCATGTGCACGAATCACGATATGCCGTCAAAGCTCACGTTTGGGGATGAGCAAGGGGATTTTGACCTCGAGGAGGCCGCCGGAGTGGGTTCGATTCGCGCAATTCACCGTCCGACGGCAACGTTTGAGCCGCCTGCTGAGGCGGGGCAGGTCTGGAGTCTTGTCTCGCAGCTTTCTCTTAACCATTTGTCTTTAGGGGAGACTGGCTTGGCGGCGTTGCGGGAGATTCTCCGGATTCATAACTTTACCGGTGCCTCGCATCTGGACAAACAGATCAACGGCATTATCTCGATGCAGAGCAAAAGGCACATCGCTCTGATGCAGAGTGATTTTGGTAGCGTCGCCGCCCGCGGAACCCGCGTCGAGATGGAGCTGGACGAGTCGCATTTCACAGGCGGAGGTGCCTACCTCTTCTCAGCCGTGATCGACCGCTTTCTGGGGCTATACGTCTCGATGAATAGCTTTTCTCAACTCTCGGTGCGAACCAATGCCAGAAAGGAGGTTCTGAGCGAATGGCCTCCCCGAGCAGGCAGTCAAGTGGTGATGTAGCGCAGGAAAAGTTGCTGCAGCTGATGAAGGAGGAGCCCTACAGCTTCCGATTCTTCCAGATGGTGCACCTGCTGGAACGACTGTACCCGGAGAAAAGGCCGGTTGGAATTTTCGCCTCTCCCTCGGACGAACTGGTGCGTTTCTCCGCCGTGCCTTCACTTACGTTTCCTGCGAGCGAGGTCCAGACCTATACGCCGCTGGACGAGGAGCCGCATCGCCTTGATGTCAATTTCATGGGCCTGAACGTGGTGAATGGGCCGATGCCGAGGGCCTACACCGCAGCCTTGCTCGAACGAAAGCGCGCAAAGGACAGAGCGACACTTGAGTTCTTCGACATTTTCAATCACCGCATCGTCTCGCTGTTTTATCGAGCGTGGAAGAGGTATCGCTTCTTCATCGCATACGAGAAAGGTGGGCACGGCGATGAAGAGATTACGCAACGGTTATATGACGTTGTCGGTCTCGGAACGCCAGGTCTTCGCGGCAGGATGGCGATTCCGGACGAGGCCGCGATTTATTATGCCGGCCTGGTTGGAAACCAGATACGTTCGGCGGAGGGCCTGAAGCAGGTCCTCGAACATTATTTTCGCGTACGGGTCGAGATCCGCCAGTTTACAGGGGGATGGGAGAGATTGCCGGATTCTGAACAGACGTTTCTGCGCGAGACGGCGTCATTCTCCGAGTGTCTTGGTATGGGCACCGTTGTGGGCGATGAGATATGGAACCAGCAAGGGGCGATGACCGTTCGCCTGGGGCCGATGCCGCTCGATCAGTATCGCCAGTTCCTGCCCGGTGCGCTCGCGCAAAAGGAGCTCGAAGCATGGCTGAGTTTTTACTCGCGCCGCGAGTTTGATTTTGTGGTTCAGCTCGTCCTCGATCGCGGAGATGTGCCTCACACCATCCTCCAAACGAAGCGGGAGCAAAGTCCGCGGCTCGGCTATGAGAGCTGGTTGAAGGTGAAACCTTTTCGCCGCGATCCCGACGAAACCACTTACGTTCTGCACTGAAAGAGGGAAGCAAATCATGATGTCGAGTCTGAAGTCTCTGGTAGGGAAATTCGACGATGCCATGCGCGTCGCAATGGAGGGGGCGGCCGGCCTTTGTGTCACAGGCACGCATTACGAGGTGGAGATCGAGCATTTCCTCACAAAAGCGGTCGAAGCGGAGCGCACCGACCTGGGGTTCATTCTGGAACACTACGGTGTCAAGCGGCCACGGCTGATTGCCGAACTGCGCGTCAGTCTCGATCGACTCAAGACCGGCAACACGCGCGGGCCGGCGTTGAGTCCCGCCTTGGTTAAGATGTTCGCCGAGGCCTGGTCAATTGCCACACTCAACTTCGACGCGACGCGGATCCGCACCGGGCACGCGCTCATGGCGTTGCTGGGTGAAGATGGACTCGCGGGACTTGTGCGTGAGTCCAGCAAAGAGCTGCAGAAGATCTCGCTCGAAGCGCTCCGCAAAGACTTCGATGATATCGTCGCGGGCTCTAACGAAACACCCATTGCGGACCCGGCGGAAGTTGAAGGAGCACTCGACGGGGGTGGAGGAGAAAAGCGACGAGCCGTGGCGCACACACCTTTTCTCGATCAGTACACCACCGATCTTACCTGGGAGGCGCGGGAGGGAAGAGTGGATGCGGTCATTGGGCGCGATCAGGAGATCCGCCAGATTATCGACGTGCTGATGCGGAGGCGTCAGAACAATCCGATTCTCACAGGTGAGGCGGGCGTTGGAAAGACGGCAGTGGTGGAGGGCCTGGCGCTTCGCATTGCGGCTGGTGATGTGCCTCCGCCACTGCGGAACGTGCGACTGCATAGCCTGGATCTGGCGCTATTGCAGGCGGGGGCAAGCGTGAAAGGAGAGTTTGAGAACAGATTGAAGGGTCTGGTGCAGGAGGTGAAATCATCTTCGCAACCGGTGATCCTCTTCATCGATGAGGCGCACACCATGATCGGCGCCGGCGCGCAGGCGGGGCAGGGAGATGCTGCAAACATTCTTAAGCCGGCGCTTGCTCGAGGGGAGTTGAGGACGATTGCCGCGACTACGTGGTCGGAGTACAAGCAGTATTTCGAAAGGGACGCTGCTCTGGCGCGGAGGTTTCAGGTCGTTAAGATCGAGGAACCTGCGGAAGTGCATTGTGAGGCCATGCTGCGCGGCACCCTCGGATCGCTGGAGCGGCATCACGGAGTGCGCATTCTTGACGAAGCTCTGGGTTCCGCGGTGAGGCTCTCGCATCGGTATCTGACCGGGCGACAGCTGCCGGATAAAGCGGTGAGCGTGCTCGACACAGCATGCGCGCGGGTAGCGCTGAGCCAGAATGCAAGCCCCTCTGCAATGGAAGAAGTTTATCGCCGTGTGAGCGCCCTCGAAGCACAGAAGCGCGTGTTGACGAGGGAACAGGCAACGGGCGGACAGCACGAGCAACGGCTCGCGGA
>Ga0335075_10019001_pt1 | contig 10178 bp, 12 predicted proteins | sample Lox_Sample_24_FD_206723 | JGI IMG/M metagenome (GOLD analysis project Ga0335075, IMG submission 206723) | Soil microbial communities from Loxahatchee National Wildlife Refuge, Florida, United States - Lox_Sample_2.4 | ecosystem: Environmental > Terrestrial > Soil > Wetlands | place: USA... | reverse complement strand
GTGTAGCCGGGGCTCTCGGCCTCGTTGTCGACCTGACGGCACCAGACCACCGCCACCGGGGCGAGGGTCGTCCCCGACGGGCGCGCGTCGGGCGCCGCCATCATGCCTCCTTCGTCTCGCGGCGGTTGAGGATCCGCTCGCACGCCCGGGCGAGCGGGAGCGTCGTGTTGACCATCACGGGCACCCCGAGCGTCGAGGTCCCCGAGGTCGGCGCCTCCTGTCCCGTCTCCCCGATGAAGAGCGGGTGGCCCTCCCCGGTCGAAACGGCGCTCGAGATCAGGAACACGTCCTCCTTGGTCGAGACCCCGCGGCCCTCCTGGGCGACGAGGATCGTGCCCATGCCGGTGCCGTCGCGGCGCAGCAGGAAGTCGACGGTGTCGAAGGTGCTGCGGAACGTCCGGTCCCGGACCGCCTGCTCCACCTCGCCGTAGAACTCCTTCAGCTTGTCGGCCTTCGAGATCGCGATGACGAGCGGAAGGTTCCGGGCGCGCACGTACCGGAAGACCCCCCGGGCGAGGTTCACCTGCTGGGCCTGGTCGCGGAGCGACGGCAGCGAGGGCGAGAGCAGCAGGATGATCGCATCCGCCTCCTGGACGAACCGGCCGAGCAGCGTGAGCCCGCGGCGCCACAGGTCGCGCCGGTCGGGGCGCCACGAATCGAAGTGCGGGATCACCTTGCAGGACTTCTCGGAGACCTCCGCCTCGGTCGAGTCGAGCCAGAGCCGGTCGTAGGTGAAGTAGTCGGCGATGATCCCGCCGGCCTCGTCGATCGTCTGGAGCTCCATCGGCTTCGAGCCCGACTCGCCGTCCTGCGCGCCGTAGCGGAAGCGGAGCTTCATCTCGACGAACTGGTTGAACTTCGTGGGCAGCGGGTACTTCGTGAGGATCCCCTGGTCCTCGCGGCCCGCGGAGAGCTCGACCCAGAGCTTGCGTCGGTCCTCCATCGGCCGGTTGACGTAGTAGCGGGTCGTCGTCTCGAGGCTTCCTTCGGGGTCGGTCGGGTCGGTCGTCTCGTACGTCGTCTCCTCGAGGGCGACGTCGTTCTCGAGGTCCCCGTAGAGCGGCAGCGTCCCGTTGTCGGCCCGGGACGGCACGTAGAGGATGGGGAGGTTGAGGCCGAAGTGGCCGGAAAGGAACCGGAAGTAGGTGGTCTTCCCCGACGCCGGGATCCCGACCACAGCGATGCGCGCGGTGTCGGGGCCCCGCTTCGCCGTCTCGCGCTTCGCGCCGGCCGGCCGTCGGGTGCGCGTCGTGACCTTCACTGCGGGCATCGCCGTCCTCCTACCGCATCTCCGCGAGGCATATCTCGATGAAGTCGAGCGCGCCCTCGACCACCGAGCCGGACGAGGCGAGGTCGAGCCGCGCGTCCTGGAGCATCCCGAAGACCTCCTCGACGGCCGCCTCGTGCTTCAGGGCGGCGTCCTGGAGGTCGCCGGCTTCCGCGAGCTGCGTCAACTGGTAGGTACCCCTCAGCTCCATCAGCTTCGTGAAGAGGGCCATGAGCCGCTCCCGGCCCTTCGCGTCGGTCGAGCCGAGCCGGTGCTCCGTCTCGTCGATGAACCGCACGAGGGTCTCGGTCTCCTTGTCGTTCTGCATGCGGGCCTGGAGGAGCGCGAGTCGTCGGAGGACCCGGGCCTGCGTCGGCGGCGGCAACTTCTCGGCCTCGCCCCACGCCTGGAGGAGCGCGCGGGCCGCCTCGACGATCGCCCGGCGCGCGTACTGGACCCGGGCCTCCCAGTAGAGGCGCGTCACCGGCGGGACGACGCCCTGCGTGCCCGCGACGAGCTTGAGCGCGGTATCGTAGTCTCCCGCGACGTACGCCTCGATGACCGCGCCGAGGGGCCCGTAGCGCTCCCGCAGCGAGGCCGGCGTGCTGCCCGGGGTCGCCGTCGGCACGACGTCGACCTCCAAATCCGGGGCCTCCGAGAACGTGGCGTTGGGGTCCGCCCGGGACGGCGCGTGGGCGGCGTTGATCTTCGAGACCGTCGCGTGCTGCTGGGGCTCCTTGAGCGCGCGGGCCGCGTTCGCGGCGTGCCGGGCGAGCTCTTCGGGGTGGAGGTCCTCGATCGGGCGGTCGTCCTCGTAGCCGACGTCGACGAACGCGTTGACCATCTGGGCGAACAGCTGCCCTCCGGTCGTGACCTCCTGGAACGAGAACGCGGCCGGGAGCCCCTGCTCGCCGGCGCGCACGGTCATCTGGCCGAGGAAGGCGTTCATGCGGCTCCCGTCGACCCCCTTGTCGCGTTCGTCGCCGCTCCCGATCCCGATGACCCGCAGCGTGAGCTTCGAGTTGGCGGGCAGGAGGTACGGGACGAGGTCGACCTTGCCCGGGGCGAGCGGTGCGGTCGCCGACGGCCGGGCGTCGAAGCGCGAGGAGGCGTTGTCCCAGCCGTCGGTGACAAGGACCAGGTTGCCCCGCACCCCGTTGGTCCCCACCCGCAGGAGGTCGGCGCCCACCGCGAGCGCGTCCCAGATCGCGGAGCGGCCGCTCGGCTGGAGCAGGGAGATGAGGTTCTCGATGTACGGGAGGTTCTCCCGGTGGATCTCCCCCAACGGGACCGGCACGCGGACGGTCTCGGTGAACGTGACGAGCCCGAAGAGGGCGCCGCTCGTCACGGCGTCCTGGAGGATCTGGAAGACGGCCGTCCGCGCGATCTCGATCTTCTGGTGCTCGACGTCCGGTCCGGCCTGCGGGTCCGGGAGCGGGGCGAGCATGCTCTTCGACAGGTCGAGGAGCAGGACGTTGCGTTCGCGCGACGGGACGGCGCTCGTTGCCAGTGCCTCGTCCGCCATGGAAGAAGTGCCTCGCGCTCCGGTCGGACGGCCCCGACTTCAGGCCCGGGAGCCCTCCCGGCCGGCCCCACCGTTGCGCACGCCCTCATTTACCTAAGGTGGTGTATTTGTGGCTTCCGCATCGTGCGCCGCTCACCGGTCGGCGGGGACCGGCGGCCCGGGCGTCTCCGGGCTAAGGTTATAAACGGCACCCTGGTCGGCCCGCGCGCATGGGCAACATCCGGCAGACGTACATCAAGCGGATCGCGATCGAGCTGATCCGCCACTATCCCAACGACTTCACCGGAGAGTTCTCCCACAACAAGCAGAAGGTCCTCGAGCTCACCGATCTCGGCGTCGTCGTGGACGGCAAGATCCAGGTGACGCACAAGAAGCTCGCCAACCGGATCGCGGGATACGCGACGCGCTACGTCAAGCGGAAGCGCGGCACGTAGCCGAACGCGGTTTCCGGCAGGGCCTTACCCGGCGCGGGCACGCTCGACGCGGCTCCGCACGCTGAGGGCTTCCACGGTCGCCCAGCGGCTCGGTCGCCCCAAGACCTCGAGGACCAGCCCGAAGGCCGGTCGGCGCAAGGGGTAGCCTCCGGTCTCGGGATCGAGGTCGGGGTGCACGGCCTCGAGCGCCCACGTCCCGTCGGCGGCGCGCTTCCCCTCGAGCCAGCGGAGCGCCGGTCCGAGCCGCGGGTCGGCGCCGTAGCCGAGCCGGGTCAGGATGCGTAGCCCCACCAGCACGTCGTAGAAGTAGTGGTTCGGGTAGTGGATCCGGAACCACGGCGCGTAGCGGACCGGTCCCTCGTTCATCAGCCGCGCCCGAAGGAAGAACTCGGCCCCCCGCTCGATCGAGCGGCGCACCGCTTCGTCGCGCTCGCGCTCGGGGATCTCGGCCAGGGCGGCGAGGCCCTCCCAGCCGTCGAGCGTCCCGTGGCGGGACGGGGCGCAGTGCCAGCCCCCGTCCGACTTCTGCGTCCGGACGATGTACGCGATCCCGTTCTGGACCGGGGCCTCGTCGAGGTAACCGAAGCGGATCAGCGCGCGCGTCGCGTTCCCGGTGATGCAGATCTCGTCGCCCGTCGGGCCGAGCGGTCCGCCCGACGCGCCCCACCGGTCCAGGATCAGCTCGGCGGTCCGGCGGATCCGCGGGTCCCGCCGGGTCAGCCCGAGGTCCGCCAGCAGGATCGCCAGCCAGTTCGTCACGATGTACTTGGGCAGGTAGAGGTCGTTCGCCTTCGTGCCGGGCGTCGCCCAATGCCCGTCGGGGAACTGGGAGGCGAGCAGCGTCGCCGCCCAGCCCTTCCGGCCGATCTCGCGGAGCGCCGCGCGCACCGGGGCCGCGGTCGCGGGGCGGCCCTCCACCTCGGTGAGGAACCGAGCGCGGACGCTCGGGTCGGAGGCGGCACCGGCGAGGAAGCGGCGAACGGCCGGGGAGACGCGCATGCCCCGCGGAGCCCCCGCTCGAGTAAAAGACTGCGGAGCCGCCCTCAGTCGAACACGCCGAGGCCGTCCTGCAGGTGGACGATCTCGACCGGGGTGGTCGGTCGTCCGACGAGGAACGCCCGCGAGTTCGCGGTGAGGCAGGCGCCGACGATCGGCACCCCGAAGTTCGCGGTCGAGCGATGGATCGGCACGCCGAGGACCTCGCCGAGCAGGGCGACCTCGCGGTCCGTCGCCTTCGGATGGACGACGACGCCGCGGTTCGTCGCCACGCCGGCCATGCCGACGGTCCCGAGCCCGGCGACGGTCCCGATGCGGGCGGGCACGTGGAGCGCTGCCGAGATCGCGGCGACCGCCTCGGCCGAGAACTCCGGGTGGACGATCGCGCCGTGGTCGTTCGCGAGGATGTTGTTGCCCATCGCGTTCTGCCGATGACGGACGACGGTCACCGGGCCGACCCGCTCGAGGGCCGCCCGCTCGCGCGTGTCGGGGTCGCCCCCCACCACCACGCCGTGGCTGTTCGCCGCGACGAGCGCGCCGACGACCTCGCTCTCGAAGACGGTCGTCCGGACGACCTCGACGCCGAGGAGCCGCCCCAGGTCCTGCTCGAGGGGCCCGGGCGTGCCGGGCGGAGCGATCGTCGCGCGCTCGCCGGTACGCAGGTAGACGCCGAGATAGGGACTGCCCCGAAAGAGGGTGCGACCGACCGGCACGCGGGCGCGCTCCTCGGGCCGAGGGCTCAGTCCGTGTCGAGGAGGTCGACCTCGATCAGGCCGTCCTCGAAGCGGATCGCCTTGACCCGGACCTGGGACGGGATGTGCTGGACGCCGCGCTCCCAGATGTGCTCGTTGAGCCGGGGGTCGATCCAGACGTCCTCGCGGCGGCCCTTCATGTGCCGCACGACGAACCGTCGGACCGTCTCGAGCGCGTGGCCGGCGCGGCGTCGGCGCGACGGCTGGTGCTGGCTCGCCCGGAGCGGGATCACGTACTCCCGCTCGAGCTCCTCCGTGCGTCGCTCCTTGCCCTTCTTCGCCGCCATCGATCCTCGCTACTTGTGGAGGTGGCCGCGCTTCCAGGAGTGCCGCTTCGGGTGGCGGGTCACGCGGCGGTCGGTCCGCTGCATCACCCAGGCCGGAACCCGGCGGTTGCCCTTCACCACGCGGAACAGGCGGGTCTTCCGCGCGAGGCTCTTTCTCCGGTTCGCCATCGTCCGACCCCTTCAGCGCCGGGTAATATTGATTTCGCGCCGCTCGGGCGCGATCCGCTCGAGCAGGGCCCGCAGCGTGGCGTCATCGACCGCGCGCTGGATGCGGCCGCTCGCCGCCAGGGCGATCAGCTGCTGCTCGACCGAGTTCGCGACCTCGGGCTTCGCGAGGCGGATCCGGCCGAGCCGCTCGCGCGCCTCGGGCGTGAGGATGCGCCGGAGGATCTCCTGCCGCTCGGCGTCGCGTCGGGCCATCTCGGCCTCCTGGGCGGCGTACGCCTGCGCGTTCACGCCCTCCTGGGCGCTCAGGTCCTGGAGCTGCTGGACGCGCCGGCGCCGCAGTTCCGCGAGCTCGGGGTCATCGGTCGGAGCCATCGTCCCGTCCTGGGGGTGCGTAGCCGCTAGAGGTACTTGGCGAGTTCGGGCCGCTCGGTGGCGAGCGCCCGGAGGACGTCCTTCGAAACGGCGTCGAGGAGCTTCGCGCCCTCGGGGCTCACCCGCCGGCCGCGCGTCTTGAACGGTTGCACGAGGCCGGATTTCTCGAGCTGGTGCACGATCTCGCGCAGCACCGACCGCGAGCCGCTCCGCGCGTGGTACGGGGCGCTGCCCCGGTCGCGCTTGCCCCCATACTCGGCGCTCAAGCGCTCCACGCCGATCTGGCCCCGGAGGTAGATCTTGCGCAGGACCGACGCGCTGCGCAGGTACCACCAGTCGACCTGCACCGGCGCGCGCTGCTTGTGGACCCCGGTCTTCGCGAACGTCGCCCAGACGGGCGGCTCGACCGCCTTGCGGTTCCTCAGTTCCTCGGCGAGCTTAGGGAGCAGGCGCGCCGGCGGAACGTCCTGGGGGTGGGCCATGGAGCGGCGCGCCCACTCGGTCGCCCTATTTAAGGGCGCGGCGCGCGACGCCGCCGCCGGACCCCGGGGCGCTGCCGGTCGGGCGCACCTTATCTAAGCCCGCAAGGCTAACGTCCGTACCGGCGCCGACCCCGGCGTTCGGACCTCCATGGCGCTCGGTGCTCTCGTGCTCAGCGGCGGTGAATCGAGCCGGATGGGCGGATACCCGAAGGCGCTCGTCTCCGCCGGCGGTCGGTCGGGGGTCCGCCGGATCGTCGAGGTCTGCCTCGCCGAGGGCTGCGACCCCGTCGTCGTGGTCGTCGGCGCCCACCGGATCCCGATCGCCCACGAGCTCCGGGACCTCCCCGTCACGATCGTCGAGGCCGAGGACTGGTGGGAGGGTCGGACCGCCTCGGTGCAGGCCGGGGTCCGCGCGATGCCCGCGGGGCACGACGTGCTGTTCTGGCCGGTCGACCACCCGTTCGTCAGCGCCAAGACCGTCGAGGTCCTTCGCCGGGTCGCGGAGACCGACCTGATGGCCGTCTGGTTCATCCCGACGCACCAGGGGCGCGGGGGACACCCGGTGCTCTGGCGGAGCGGCGTGCTCAAGGACGTGCTCGAGCTCCGGCCCGACGCCCCGATCCGCTCGCTGTTGCCCGAGTTCGGCCCGCAGGTGCGCCACCTCGAGGTCGACGATCCCGGGGTCGTCGCGAACGTCGACACGCCCGACGCCTGGGCGGCCGCGTTCCAGGTCTGGAAGGACCGCGGGGAGGAGTGATGGACCGCAAGCTCACGCGCGAGGCCCTCCGGCTCATGGAGGCGCACCGCCCGTTCGTTCGGGCGACGGTGGTCCGGGCCACGGGGTCGGTGCCCGGCAAGGTCGGCGCCTCGATGCTGGTCGAGGAGAACGGCCGGTGCGTCGGCACCGTCGGCGGCGCCGCGCTCGAGGAGCGCGTGAAAGAGCTCGCTCGGGCGACGTTCGAGTCGCGGATCGGCGATCTCCACCACTTCGACCTCCAGAGCTGGAAGTCCGGCGGGCTGCCGAGCCTGTGCGGGGGTTCGGTCGAGATCGCCCTCGAGTACGTGCCGGCGCGGCCCCACCTCCTGCTCTGGGGCGGCGGCCACGTGGCCCACGCGCTCGCCGCGATCCTCCCGACGCTCGAGTACGACTTCAGCGTCGCCGACGATCGGCCCGAGTGGATCGGCGCGGACCGGTTCCCGGAAGCGGAACGTCGGGAGGTCGTCGCGCCGGATCGGGTCTGGGACGTCTTCGACCCCGGGGCGTACACCCACCTCTACCTGCTGGGCTACGACGCGCTCAAGGACCTCGAGCTGCTCGCCGACTCGATCGTCCGGTTCCCGAACGCGATCGGGCTGATCGCCAGCGCCTCGAAGCGCGAGCACCTCTTCTCGAAACTGCGCGAGCGCGGGGTGTCGCGAGAGGCGATCGCCCGCGTCCGCTCGCCGGTCGGGCTCGAGATCGGGGCGGAGAGCCCGCCGGAGATCGCCGTCAGCATCGTCGCGGAGATCGTCCGGGGCCTCCATCCCGAAGCGCCGACGCCCCCGACCGGCGCGGCCGTCCCCGGCGGCAGGGAGCAGGATGTCGTCGTCTGAGCCCCTCGCGTTCCGCCTCAACGGGCAACCGGTCGCGGTACCGTGCGAGGACGCCCGGATCCTCCTCGACCTCCTGCGCGAGGACCTCCAGCTCACCGGCACCAAACGGGGCTGCGACCTCGGCACGTGCGGCTGCTGCACGGTCCTCCTGGACGGGCGGCCGACGCTGAGCTGCCTCACGCTCGGCCGTCTGTGCGCGGGTCGGTCGGTCGACACGATCGAGGGCCTCACTCCTCCGCAAGGGCTCTCGGCCGTCCAGCGCGCGTTCGTCGAGCTCGGCGCGACGCAGTGCGGGTTCTGCACTCCGGGGTTCGTCGTCACCGCGACAGCCCTGCTGCGGGACCACCCGAACCCCACCCGCGAGCAGATCGTCCGGGCGATCTCGGGCAACCTGTGCCGGTGCACGGGGTATCTCAAGATCGTCGAGGCGATCGAGGCCGCCGGCGGAGGTCGGACCCCGTGACCACCGCGCCCGGCGCGCCGAGCTACCGCCTCCTCGGCCAGCGGATCCCGTACGTCGAAGGACCGCTCAAGGTCACCGGGCGTGCGGAGTACACCGACGACATCCAGCGCCCCGGCATGCTCGTCGGCCGGCTGCTGCGCAGCCCGTGGCCGCATGCGCGGATCCGTTCCATCGACGTCCGCGGGGCCCGGGCGCTTCCGGGGGTCTTCGCGGTCCTCACCGGAGAGAAGTATCCGACCCCGTTCGGAGTGTTGCCGATCACGCACGACGAGACCGCGATCGCGGTCGGCAAGGCCCGGTACATCGGCGACATCGTCGCCGCGGTCGCCGCCGCGGACGAGCGCACGGCCGAGGCGGCCCTCGCGCTCGTGCGGATCGACGCGGAGCCGCTGCCCGAGTACCCGGATCCGCAGACCGGGCTCTCGAAGGTCGCCGAGCCGATCCACGCCCGCGGGCTGCAGGGCACCAACATCCAGAAGGAGGTCGTCCAGCACTTCGGCGACGTCGACGCGGCGTTCGCCCACGCCGCGTTCACCGTCCGCGTCCGCGGGACGTTCGCGGGCGTGACCCATGCGTTCACCGAGCCGATGGCGACGGTCGCCGAGGCGACCCCGGACGGCCGGCTCACCGTGTGGAGCGCGACCCAGGTGCCGCACTACCTCCACCGGTCGCTCAGCGAGGTGCTGGGGATCCCGATGCACCGGATCCGGGTCATCAAGCCCGAGGTCGGAGGCGGGTTCGGCGGCAAGTCCGATCCGCTCCCGCACGAGATCGTCTGCGCGGCGCTCGCGATCGAGACCGGCCGGCCGGTGAAGATCCTGTTCGACCGGGAGGACGTGTTCTACACGAACCACGGACGGCACCCGACCCAGAACGACGTCCGCATCGCGCTCGACGCGGAGGGCCGGATCCTCGCCTACGACATCGAGGCCGTGATCGACGGGGGCGCCTGGAGCTCGTTCGGCACGGTGACGACGTACTACAACGGCGTCCTCGGCATGGGCCCGTATCGGGTCCCCAACTTCCGCTACAAGGGCCGCCGGGTCTACACGACGAAGCCCCCGTCCGGGGCGATGCGCGCCCACGGGGGCACGAACATCCGCTACTCGATCGAGGTCGCCCTCGACCGGCTCGCGGAGGAGGCGGGGATCGACCCGTTCGACCTGCGCGCGCGCAACGCCCTCGCCCCGAACTCGACGACGGTCAACGAGTTCCGGATCACCTCGACCTCGTTCCTCGCGTGTCTCGCGGCGGCCCGCCGGGCGAGCGGGTGGGACGCGAAGCACCGCCGGCTCCCGTACGGCGAAGGCGTCGGGCTCGGCTGCGGCTTCTACATTTCCGGGTCGAACAGCCCGATCCACTTCACGCCGAAGATGCCCCAGTCGACCGTGCACCTCAAGGTCGACATGGACGGCGGGATCGCCGTCCACTCCATGCAGGCCGACATCGGCCAGGGCTCGAACACGCTGCTCGCCGCGATCGTCGCGGAGGTGCTTGGGGTCGACCTCGACCGGGTCCACGTGCAGCGGGTCGATTCGGACGTGAGCCCCATCGACCTCGGGTCGTACTCGAGCCGGGTCACGTTCATGATGGGCAACGCGGCGCGTGCGGCCGCGGAGCAGTTGAAGGCCCAGCTCCTCGCGGCGGCCGGCGCGCTCCTCTCCGTCCCCCCCGACGCGCTCGAGGTCGGCTACGAGCGCCTCCAGCGGCGCAACGACCCGGAGCAGGGCGTCTCGTTCCTCGACGCGCTCCACCGGGCGATGGAGCACGTGGGCGCCCTCACCGCCTCGGGCTCGTACTCCACGCGGCCGGTCGGCGGGTCGTTCAAGGGGGCGCGGG
>Ga0335075_10019000_pt1 | contig 10179 bp, 8 predicted proteins | sample Lox_Sample_24_FD_206723 | JGI IMG/M metagenome (GOLD analysis project Ga0335075, IMG submission 206723) | Soil microbial communities from Loxahatchee National Wildlife Refuge, Florida, United States - Lox_Sample_2.4 | ecosystem: Environmental > Terrestrial > Soil > Wetlands | place: USA: Florida... | reverse complement strand
TATTCCGTCCTCGCCCAGCTTCATGCGCGGCACCTCATCGCGGCGAAGCACCAGCCGGACGACAAAATCGAATTCGCGATTCGTATAAAGCCTGAGCCAGTCGCGCAATTCCACATGGGCCCGCGCTCCCGGCAAAAATTCTCTGAAGCGGTCGAAGCTCAACGGACCCAGGCGAACCGTGACCGTTCCATGCTGATCGAAGGCCTCGTCTCCCACGATGGTTCCCATTCCCAGCCGCTCGCAAAACGCCCCTCTATCGCGCAGAAAAGTGCGGTCCTCCATGGGAAGCCGCCGCCACGTCCCCGTAAACTGCTCCACCTTCACAGCAACACCAAAGTAGTCTTCGAGCAGTTGCTTGAGCCCCTGTGCCGTCGGCCGCCGCTCCGCAAGCAGCCCGGCGTAGTAAAGGCACGCATCGTCCTCGATCTTCATGCGCCGGCTCAGTCCGGCGGTCCCCAGCCCGATCAGATCCAGCAGCGTTGCGCTGATCGAGTCATCGGCCGCCGCGGTTCGCTCATAGGCAATGTAAAAACGGTACTTTTGCCATCCGCGGTAAAACAGCGAGATCATGCGGTGATTGAAGAGATCGAAGAACTCCGCCGGGCCCCGGTCCTTGGCCCGCGCGCGCTCCAGCAGAAACTCCGTGTAGGCGTTGGGCAGGGCTCCCACCGCGGCCGAAAGTCCCATGAAGTTCACAAAGAGCTTCGGTCGTCCGTCCGCCCCGGGCTGCAGGTCTTGGATCTCGCTGGCCGGAAACGCCAGCGTCGGCACAGAGGAAAACTGCACCACCTCCGTCGTAGGCGACACAAACAATCCCACCGGGTTGCGCTCCGGATAGAGCCGTTCCAGCAAACGCACCGCCTGGAAGAACCGCACCGTGTACGGCTCCCGCTCGAGCATCTCGCGTATCGGCTCGAATCTCAGATCAGCGGCTGATACCCGGCTTTCGGTGGCCATATGCCCAGCGGCTCCTTTCTTTGCAGGGTGTGCGCCGCAAGCTGGCAAAAACTGTTGATGGAAGTGTAGCAGCCGAGAAAACGGTCGATGACATTCGCGAAAAGATAAACGCCGCCGCCCACAAACTGCCGCTCGTCGAGTTCGATCTCCACCCTCGTGCCCCGCGCCGGCAGATTTCCGTATTCCGACTGCATAATGGCGAAGTGCGGTCTCGATGCCAGCCGCGCGATCCCGCCAATCTGATTCTCCAGATACGACGAGTCCGTAAAGTTGTGCAGCCGCAGAATCTCCTGCAGCGAAGAAACTCCCTCCTCCGCCAGCGACAGATAATTCAACGAGAGCTGCGAGACCAGCCGCCAAAGCTGACCCTTCCCCTTGGGCGGATCGTAGCTCGGCGAGGGCCTGCGCAGCGCCGTGATCACGCGTATGCTCGGATACTCCTCCGCCGTGAAATCCCCGTCCTCAAGCCCGAACGGCAGCCGCGACGGCAGATCGAAATCCGAGCACGAGCAGCGTACCGTCAGCACCTCGGCGTTCGGCTCCGTCAGCACCCCGTCGATGTCCGCCAGCGCGATCTGCATCGTCGAGGGTTCCCGGTCGCCCAGTTCGCTCCTGTGGCGCGAAGCATGCCAATAGACGCGCGAGCTGTCCTTGCGCGCCTGGTAGCGATACGAGTACAGCGGCTCGATGGAGATGCTTTCTCTCCGGCTCGCGCTCGAAGCCAACACCTCGTCGATCGAGTGAATTTCGGTCGTCTCCTGCCGCCGTACGTTAGGAATCACAGGGTATTCGTGTTTGGTCTGGGTCAGAAGAATCGGTTCGGCCACCTGAGAATACAAATTGATCACCGGCGTGCACCCCAGCCGCAGCGTGCGTGCCGAAACGCCGGTCTCCAGCTCCTGGCCCCGCTCCGGGTGCTCGAATCGCGAGAAGCAGAGTAGAATCTCCGCTTGCGCCGCACATCCGGCATGTGCAATGGCCTCCACTCCGCCCAGTTCGAAGAAGAGGAATTTCTCCGCAAACGTGAAATACTCCTGCAACAGCCGATAGCCATCGAACGAGCGTCGCCCGTAGGGAATCAGCGCCTCATCCTCCTCAAAGCCCATGGGCCGTAGTTGCGAGGGTGAAATTGCGATGGTCTTCGCGCCGCGCTGCGCCGGATCGCGGACCAGGATCGCGATGCAGTTTCGGCAAAGCAGCTCATACAGCGTGTAAACCACATTCGGATCCCCGGTGAGGTGAAATCGAAGCCTCCTCGGATGGAGCTGGTTGAATGAAATGTCGCGCCCGCATTGCAGCCGTATCCGCAAAACTCCCGTCGCACCCGGCACCCGCACCGGGTCTGAAAGCCGCTCCGGCTGGCGCCATTCCGTCTCGCCCACCGTAAACGGCCACAAATCCACCGGGTAGGACGTGCGGAAGCGGCATGGCTGGCCATCGAAGAGCCGCTTGGTGGTAAGCTGTGTGCCGGCCGGCACGGTCTGCCCCGCGGTCTGCTTGCCCTGCTCGGGATCGACCTGGCACTCCACCACGGACATGGACGGAATGGGACGCAGGTAGTGCGGAGCCACAATGCCAAGCAGCGCTGAAGTTACCTCGGGGAAATCGTCGTCCACGCGGAGGTGAACCCGCGCCGCCATGAAGGCAAAGCCCTCCAGTAGACGCTCGACATGAGGATCGTCGCAGCGGTCGGGCTCCAGTAAAAGCCGGCTCGCCACGCGCGGATACTTCTCCGCAAACTTGGCGCCAAGCTGGCGAAGATACCCCAATTCGCGTTCGTAATATTCAAGGAGCTCTTCGCGCATCGTTCACTTCACCTTGTACTCGCCGCTGGAAATCTCGAGTACCGTGTCGAAGGTGATTTCCTCCGGAGCTGGATCGAGCTTGATGTTTCCCTCAATGTGAAAGCGCAGTCTCCGGTCCGTCGTGTCGGAGCTCTCCAGCACCACGCGCACATCGGTCAAACGCGGCTCGTGGATGCGCAAGCAGGCCTCGATCGCGAGGCGCAGGGATCTCTGATCGGAGGAAGAAAGCAGGCTCAACGAATTGATATCGGGTAAGCCGAAGTTCAGCATGGAAGCCTTTGCGGCGGGCCAGTGAGCAAGCTCGGGAATAGGCGGCTGCCGCGAGTTCAGCAGCCACTCCAGATCGCGTTTCAGCGCGTCGCGGAAAAAACGTATCGACTGCGGTCGCGTGGTCGGCCAGTCCTCTACCGCCATAAGGCGGTCCAGCACCGATTGCGTCACCAGCGTTTCTGTGAGCGAACGCGCCAACCGTGCAGCCTCCTTCTTTCACTCAATCGGAAACTTCGATCGCCGCCGTGGGATCGATGCGGCAGAGTTTGGCAAAAAGCTCCTCGCGCGCGTTCCCGTTTCCGTCGCCGCCAAGAACCCGCAGCAACAGCGCATAAGGCGGCGCAATCACATCGCTGGCTTCCCATTCGTCCAGCCGGCGCTGGTCAATCTCCTGCACCAGCTCGTGCAGAATCGGATGCGCTACCTTGCCCTGTCCCGCATTCACGCACATCTGCGCGATCTGCAAACGGCGCTGAAACCGTGCCCGCCCGCTCGGTTGCTGTGCGGCGTCGCGCGTCAGCAACTGGATCGCCTGTCCGAGCTTGCCGCGCGCCGCCAGGTCGCGCGCCACGTCATACGCATCTGGCGGGGCTTCCTCGCCCGGCTCCGGCTCTGCCTTGGATGCGGAGGCGTAGCGAACAGGCTCGGGTTCCGGCTCTGGCTCCGGTTCCACGACTTCGGGCTCGGGCGGCTTCGGAATCACGACCTCCTCGAGCCACCGCTGCGTCTCCGCATTGGCGGTCGGCGTATCATCGCTGAATGTCCACGAGGGAACCGAGGGAATGTCCTTGAGCAACGCCTGCAAGGTCGCAATCACGCTGGCCGCAATGGCGTCGTAGCCCGACTCGGTGCTGGCCCTCCATACATAGCGGTGCACGTCGAGCCAGGCGCGTCCGCATGGCTCTCCTACTGACGCGATGGCAGCGCTCAGCAACTCCCCCCAGTTCTCCTCGGCTGAAAACCTTTTGAGGTTCTGTCGGCTTTCCGTCACCGGAGGTGCAAGAAAGTCCCACGCGGGCGAGTTGCCCTGCTCTCGCAATTCTCCCAGGCGCAACGCTGTCTGCAATAGATAAGCAACCGGGCTCGCGGCATCCTCCTTTTGCAGAAATTTCGCACAGGCCTGCACGCGCGCCATCGCATCTTCTTTGTCCGTGGGCTCCGCGGAAAGGGATTTGCCCGCCTTCTTTGCCTTGGCCGCGGGAGCGGCGGGGACGGTCTCCTCGACCTCTTCCTCGGCTTGATAGGCTGGCTCAGGCTCGGATTCGGGCTCCGGTTCCGGCTCGGGTTCAGGCTCCTCCTCCACGGCGACCGGAGCGTCGGGCTCAACCTTGCGCTTTTCCCGCAGCAGGCTCCCCACCACCTGCCCAACTTCCTCAAGGGCGCTGTGCAGCTTGCCGAATCCGGGGCCGTCGTCGCCGTATTTCTCCTCGCAGTAAAGCTGCAGCGCCTCCAGCGTCTCCATCGCGGCGTGAAAGCTCGCATCCATCTGCACATACAAGGATTTGGGAGTCGATTCGAAGGACTTATCGAAGTCCTCTCCCGTCACTTTGCCGTCTTGGATCGCCAGCTTCCGGGCCTCGGCTTTGGCGTAGTTATCCTCCGCATCGGCTTCGTAACCGACGGCGCGCGATTCCCGGTACTGGTAGTAGCTCAACCCGTCGCGCGTAATGGGCGCCTGACGCAAAATGTCCGCAATGCGGTTCGCCGCCCACTCCAGCGGAACCGCGCGCATTCCCGCGTCGCCTTCGTCGATCTCGGGGTAAAGCGTGTCCCAGAACTGCTCCTGCAGGTCCTGGAACAGCCTCAGGCACGGCTGAACGGCACCGATGCCCTCTTTCTTGATGAGAGCTTCAGCCAGCCATGCCGCAAGTTGAAGGTCCTTGCTCTTGGTCGCCAGCGACTCTCCCGCCAGTTTGATGACCAGCGGCAAATCGGCGCGCTTTGGCGCTGCCAGGCTCCCAAGGACCGATTCTTCGCCCTCGGTTCGTGCTTCCTTGATCTGGTCGTAGACCCGTTCGTAGCGCAGACTTGCGCCCGACGGATTGTCGCCTGGAATCGGATTCAGCAGATCATCGCGAAGCGGCACTTTCAGCCCCCTCGGCCGCATGATGGAAGCTGAGATTGCGCAGCTCCAGGTAGGATTCCTCTTCTTCTCCGTACAAAAGCAGCTTTTGACCCCGCGGAACTTCGCCGTTCTCGCCGTCCTCTTCCCATACCGTGGCCCGGCCCAGGCGCACCGCGTCGTCCGCGTGCTTCCATGAAAGCGGCGCAATCACCGGCAGCAGCACTTCGCCCAGATCCTGCAGCCGGAAATCCGCGGTCGTGTGCAATATTGCCGGCATCCACAGCAGGTCGCGCAGCCTTTTCGGCGCTTCCGCTTCGATCGATTCAATGTACGCAAAGGGAATCCAGGTATAGCTGCCCGCGATGAAGGTCTCCAGATGCGCGCCCACGCGCGGGTCGGCGTCCGCGATTCCGGAAAACTCCCTGCCGTTCATCGATCCCGATGGAGACGGATGCGTCGTCCCGAGCGGCAGCGCGTTTCGGGCGAACATATCCTGTCTTTCGCGTTCCGCATGAAGAGCAGAGCGGTAGAGCATGGCTCCGGCCGCAGCCTCGGGGCTCGTGTCGGAGAGAATATCGAGCTGTTTTTCGGCGCGGCCGTATTCTCCCGCGAAACACAACAGCTCAAACAGAAAAGTACGGCGCTTGGCGTCGAGTGGCTGTTTCTTCAACTCGTCGCCAAGCGCATCGATGGCGGGCTTCAATTCGCCGGCCCGGTACAGGGAAAGCGCGTCCATACGCGAGCCGCCTTACGTTGTCTTCATCGTCTTCTGGTTGAAGGCCACCTCGCCCGTGCTCTTGAGGGTGCCATCCTTGCCCTGCACCGAGTAGTCGATCCCAATCGAGGCATAAGTGAAGGACAAACTGACCGTAGGAGTTTCGCTCGATGCCGACATTTGAAGGCCGGTGACAAAAATCTCCGTGAAGTTTACCTTCAGATACGGCGTGGTGTCGCCGCCGGATTTGAGCGCGGACATCGTCCCCTTCGCGATGTGCGTGCCCTTGGTGATGGCCTTGAACAGTGCTGGGGTGGATTTATCGAAGTTCGTCATACAGTTGAAATCGGAGACGTCGACCTTGCCTGCGCCCGATCCGCTGGTGCCCGAAACCGTGGAAATGTTCGATGCCCCCCAACTCCAACTCATGAGTTGTATCTTGTTCGTGAAAGCCTCGTTCTCAGTTTCACCCTGGATGCCGTCGATATCCAGAAAATAGTCAACCGCCATCGTTGGTTCCTTTCATTGAGCAAGCGAGGCGCCAGGCCCCTTGCCAATTTGCTTGCGCCAGCCAGGTTGTCGATTCGCTATTTCCGCGCCGATGCAGGCAGGTCGGCCACCAGACGGAGGGAAACGGAGAGCTCGTCCAGTTGGAAATGCGGCTTCAAGAAGGCAACGGCGCGATAGGCGCCGGGTTTCCCGGGAATTTCCGTAACCTGAATAGCCGCTTCCCGCAAAGGCAGCTTCGCCTTCGCAGCCTGCGACGCGTCGTCACTCGCGCAAACATAGTTGCTGATCCACTGGTTCAGGAACTTCTCGCAGTCCTGCCGCGTCATGAAGCTCCCGATCTTGTCGCGCATCATCGCCTTCAGATAATGCGCAAACCGCGACATCGCCAGGATGTAAGGTAGTTGCGCCGACAGCCGCGCATTGGCGTTGGCCGCGTCCTTGTCGTACAGCTTCGGTTTGTTGGCCGTCTGCACGCTGAAGAAGGCCGCATAGTCGGTCCCCTTGCAGTGCACCAGCGGCACCAGGCCCTGATCGGCCAGTTCCTTTTCGCGCCGGTCCGTAATGGCGACCTCGGTCGGGCACTTCAGCGCCACATCGCCCTCGTCCGTACGGAAGGTGTGCGCAGGCAGCCCTTCCACCAGACCGCCGCCCTCAACGCCCCGGATCGATGCGCACCAGCCGTACCGCGCAAAGGAGTTGGTCAGCCGCGCCGCCAGCCCGAACGCCGCGTTGCCCCACAGATACTTCGAGTGATCGCTGCCGTCCACCGCCTCTTCGTAGTCGAACGCTTCGACCTCCTTGGTGTCCTTCCCGTAAGGCAGACGCATCAGGATGTGCGGCAGCGTCAGCGCTACGTAGCGCGAGTCGTCCGACTGCCGGAAGCTCTTCCACTTCGCATATTCGGTCGAGTCGAAGATCTTGCCGATGTCGCGCGGCGCGCCCAGTTGCGTATAGCTGCTCAGATTCAGCAGTTCGGAGTTCGCCGCCGACATGAACGGCGCGTGCGCCGCCGAAGCCACCTGCGAAATCCGCTCCAGCAGCTCCATATCCTCGGGCCCGCGGCCGAACTCATAATCGCCCACCAGTGCAGCGAACGGAGCCCCGCCGAACACCCCGAACTCCTCTTCATAGACCTTCTTGAAGAGCGCGCTCTGGTCAAACTCCGGCGCCCTCTGCAGGTCCTTCAGCAGCTCGCGCTTCGAAACGTTCAGCACCTTGATCTTCAACTGGTCGCTGGTCTCCGACTGGTCAAGCAGGTACTTCAACCCGCGCCAGGTCGCCTCCAGCTTCTGGAAAGCCGGATAGTGGAGCACCTCGTTGAGCTGCAGCGAGATCAGACGGTCGATCTGCGCAATGCGCGCCTGGATCGTGGCCTCCGCGTCGCGGGTCAGGGTCATATGCCCTTCCAGCACCTGCGACACGAATTCCTTCACCATGTCCCGCCCGCGCTCCATGGTCGCCGCGTCGCGCGTGAACCGTCCCTGCGCAACAATCTGATCGAGCAGTCCCTGTTCCGTTACCTGTTCCGCCGCCTGACTCGCAGCCGCCACAGCCGTGTCTTGTGCGCTCATTGCTCACCCCCGCCCTTGCCCAGTTCTGCGCGAAGCTTCTCGCGCGATTCCGTATTCGAAACCGCCTCGAACAGCGCCTCGTCCAGTTTGTCGTTGCCCTGCAGGCTCCCGCGAAGATCGGAAAGCCGCGTCCGCAGATCCAGCAGCTCTTTCAGCGGACCCACTTGTTTTGCCACGTTCTCCGGCGAAAAATCATCGAGACTCTCGAACTTCAGATTCACGCCCACCTGACCCGCATTGGGGTCGTCGCTCAGTTTGTTGGCAACCGAAAACGCCAGATGCGGCTGCATTCCCTTGAGCACCGTGTCGAAGTTGTCGGGATTGATCTCTACGAATTTGCGGTCCTTCAATGCCGCCAGCGGCTGTTCCGGCTGCCCGGTCAGATCGCCTAAAACGCCCATCACGAAGGGCAGTTCCTTCAGTTCGATGGCGTCGCCGATCTCGACGTCGTAGGTGATATGCACGCGTGGCGAACGGACGCGATCAAGCTTGTGCTGGGTACTCTCTTTGGCCATAGGTTTTCCTTCGCGCCTCCGCGCAGGGGAACTGCGCCGTCTGGTTCCAGGTGGGAAAGCGAATCACGTCAGATCAGAGCGCGCTTCGCGTCTGCCCCGATTTCCGTTCCAAGAATATAGCACATGAGCCCAGGGGAGTTGGGCAGTCCTCGCCGTGCATCCCAGTTATGTGCCCTGTCACCCCAGAAACCCACCCAGTATGGACCGTGCACCGAGGTGTGTCAAGCATCCTTTTTCTACGGACTTTCACCCCCTGTTGCGCCCCTGCGCTGGCCTCCGCGAACGCCGGTGTATACTGCTCACTCGGATAGGTATGTGCAGATGCGACAGTTGCAGCCAGTAGTCTGGTCGAAGGGCGTCTTTTTATCCCCGCAGCACCTCCAGGCACAGGACCGCTTCTTCGAAGACACCCTGCGGTTTCTTTCCGGCGTGCTCGCTTTCCGTAACTGGGGTTTTTCCTCCCTGCAAATCGACGTGGCAGGCCTCAGCGAAGGCCGCCTCGGCATCGGCCAGGCCTCCGGCATCTTCCCCGATGGCCTCATGTTCGACCTCCCTGCCTCCGACCCTCTGCCCGCCTCGCGCACCCTCGAGGAATGCTTCCCCCAGGCCGCCACCTCCTGCGCCTTCTTTCTCGCCGTCCCTCAGGACAGGCCCGGCGGCATCAACGTCGCTTTGCAGCGTGGCGGCGTCAGCACCCGCTTCTACTCCGAGTTGCAGATGCTCCGCGACGAAAATAGTTCGGGCATCGAAAAGCCTGTCTCACTCGCACGCAAGAACCTTCAAATCCTCGCCGAGGGCGAAAACCTCGAGGGCTCCGTCCTTCTGCCTCTTGCGCAGGTTGAACGCACCGAGGCCGGTGCTTACCGGCTCGATCCCAAATACGTTCCGCCCCTCCTCAACCTCAAGGAAAACGATCTGCTCACCGGCATTCTCCGCGGCCTCATTGAGACTCTCGTCGCGCGCAGCAGCCAGCTCGCCGGAACGCGCCGCCAGCGCAACCAGTCCCTCGCCGACTTCAGCGCCTCCGACATCGCCAACTTCTGGCTCCTCTATACCATCAACAGCCATCTGCCCGTCGCGCGCCATCTATTGCACGCACCACAGGTCCACCCCGAGTCCCTGTTCCTCCAGATGCTCTCCCTGGCCGGCTCGCTCACTACCTTTTCCACCAAAATCGAGCCGCGCGATCTTCCCCAATACCAGCATGAACGCCTGGGTCCATGCTTTCTCGCCCTCGACGCCACCATAGCCGAACTGCTCGAGACCGTCGTGCCCAGCAACTTTGTCGCCTTGCCGCTCAAGCCCCTTCGCGATTCCATCTACGCAACGGCCGTCGACAAGGATAGCTACTTTGAGAACTCGCGCCCCTATCTCGCCATCTCCTCAGACCTCAAGGAATCCGATCTGGTCGCGCGCACCCCTGCCCTCGCCAAGGCCTGCTCGGCAACGCATATCGAGCAGCTCATCCGCCAGGCATTGCCGGGCCTCAAGATGACCCATGTCCCCATACCTCCGCGAGCCATTCCGGTCAAGCTCCGCTACCAGTACTTCAGCCTCGAGCGCACCGGGGTGGTGTGGGACGCTATCGTCCGCGCCCGTAACTTCGCCGTCTATGTCCCCGGCGAAATTCCCAACCCCGACATGGAGCTCATCTTTCTCTTCGCCAACCCCGAGTGAGCGCACGGTCTTTTTGAGTGCCGGCCACGCGGCAGGGGAGATTCAGCAGGCGGGCAGGTCTGTCGGACAGATTCAATTCCGCAGGGTAGAAGCG
>Ga0335075_10018999_pt1 | contig 10179 bp, 10 predicted proteins | sample Lox_Sample_24_FD_206723 | JGI IMG/M metagenome (GOLD analysis project Ga0335075, IMG submission 206723) | Soil microbial communities from Loxahatchee National Wildlife Refuge, Florida, United States - Lox_Sample_2.4 | ecosystem: Environmental > Terrestrial > Soil > Wetlands | place: USA... | reverse complement strand
CACGGTGACAGAGGCCCTTCGACAGGCTCAGGGTGACAGAGGTCCTTCGACAGGCTCAGGGTGACAGAGGCTCGGGATGACAGAGGCGAGGGGGCGCCTAGCCTGTGATGGTTGCGAAGACGCCCGCCCCGGCGAAGAACGCGATCGCCATGGCGGCGGCCGCGACGGTCAGGAAGAATCGCGCGCGAGCGTTATTAAAAGCGAAGCCGATCAGCGCCAGCCCCAAGGCGATGGCGACCACGGCGCCGGCAGCCAGGCCCGTGTCGGGACTTCGGTGCAGCGTCCGCCACAGGACGAACGCAATGCCTGTCCCGGAAAGCAAGGCTAGCGCAGCCGTCGACCCCCAGATCACAAACTCCGCAGGGTTCGTCTCGTGTCGATCTCCCAACATCATTGCGCCATGGTACCCGCCAAGCCTGAAATTGCTCTCGTAACCTACGCGGGAGGCGCGTTTTTCTAATCCGAGCAATCAAGCGCCCATGACCACTACACTGCGTCCCAATTGGACGCGAGTTCTTCAGCAAGCGCTTGCCGGCGGAATCGCCGGCGCCGTGATCGTCGATCTCTACCTTTGGTTCACGGTGCTGCTTCCCTCGCACGGCACGCTGCTTGCGAAGTGGCAAAGCGAAGCGCAAGCAGCATTGGGACCGGCAGCAAGCACCCATCCGGTCTACGCGTGGATCGGACTCGTCGTACATTTCGTCGTCAGCATCGGCTGGGCCGGCGGATATGCTTACTTCGCGCAAACGCAAACGTTCGTCAATGCGCGCTGGCTCGTTTCAGGTCTTGTCTACGGCGGCGTCGTGTACGTCATGACGGAGCTCCTCTTGCTCGGCGCGCACATGTTCGTCTTTCCGCCGACGCCGCTCGATTTTCTCAATCAAGTCGTGGCCTCCACGGTCTTCTTCGGCGTACCGGTTGCGTACACGGTTGCGCGCATGAGCCGCGCATGATCGGAACGCTGCGCATCGACCTCGCCGCCTTGCGCACGAACGCGCAGCTTTTGCGCGACCTCGTGAGCCCGGCCCGTGCCGCCTTCGTCGTCAAAGGCAACGCTTATGGGCACGGCATCGTCGAGTGCGCGCTTGCGATCGAAGGGCTGGCCGCGATCGTCTGCGTCTACTCGATCGATGAGGCGCTCGAGCTGCGCGACGGCGGCATCACCGCGCCGATTCTCGTCATGGGACCGGTTCCGCCGGGCCGGCTCGACGATGCCATTGCGATCGATGCCGAACTCGCGTTGTGGGATACGAAAAGCTACGTGCGCGATCTCGCCGCCGCGGCTCGCCGCAAGAATGCGCGCGCGAAGATCCACGTCAAAGTCAACACCGGTCTGAATCGCCTCGGGCTCGCGCCCGGCGATTTGGCCGATGCGATCGAAACGTACGGTCACATCAGCGACCTCGAGATCGCCGGGATCTTCTCGCATCTTGCGGCAGCCGAAGAACTCGACTCACCGTATACCATGCAGCAGCTGCAGCGCTTCAACGACGCCTACCGGCAAGCCGAGCCGATCCTTGCCGCGATGCACGCGCATCCGGTTCGTCACATCGCCGCATCGGCGGCCGCAATGCTGTGGCCGCAGACGCGACTCGATCTCGCGCGCTTCGGCATCGCGCTCTACGGACTGTGGCCGTCGGCCCAGACGCGCGAAGCGATGAACGGCGCCACGTTGCCGCTCACGCCCGTGCTCTCGTACCGGACGGAACTCGTCATGGCGCGCACCATCGACGCCGGCGATCCCGTCGGCTACGGCCTGACCTACCACGCGGCGCGACAGATGCGCATCGGCATCGTGCCGCTCGGCTACGCCGACGGCATTCCCCGCGCGCTCTCGAACAAAGGCACCGTCTTGATCGAAGGACAACGGGTGCCCATCATCGGCCGCGTCGCCATGAACATGCTCTTCGTCGATCTCACGCACGCACCGGGCGCGAACGCCGGCTCAACGGTGACGCTGATCGGCCGCGACGGCGATCAGGAGATCACTGCCGACGACTGGGCGGCAGGCTGCGACACGATCAACTACGAAATCGTCACGCGTCTGCCATCGGCACTCGCACGGGTCTACGAGGAGGAACGGTGATGCAACGCCTTCTAGCCGCAGCTGCAACGCTTGTTCTGCTATGCGCGTGTAGCGGCGGGTCAACGAGTCCGCCTGGGACGCCGACCGACATTTGCAACGGCACCGCCGTTCCCACATTCACGCTGGTGTCGCCTGCTCCGGGTGCGATCGATGTTCCCGATTCCACGTCCGCACTGATCTTCAGCGGAACGCTCTACGATCAAACCGGCGCAACCGAATCGATCGAACTGGTCGCCGCCGGCGGTGCGAGCCACACGTTGACGACCTTCAACGCCACGAATAGCGGCTATAGCGTACCGCTTCCGGCGCTGTCGGCGGAGACGACCTACAGCGTGAACTACGTGATCACGAATGACGGCGTGAGCGGCGAATGCGCATCCCTGAGCACACCCCTTGGCTCGTTTACGACGCAGTGACCCTTCGCCCTTCGACAAGCTCAGGGTGACAGAACCGAGCTCAGGGTGACAGGGACGAGCTCAGGGTGACAGGGACGAGCTCAGGGTGACAGGGACGAGCTCAGGGTGCCCTTCGACAAGCCTTCGACAGGCTCAGGGTGACAGGTGACAGGGACGAGCTCAGGGTGACAGGGCGGCGATGGCGTCGACGAGTTTGATCGTCCCTTTATAGACGGCGCTCGCGACGATGCACGAATCGATTGCGGGCGCTGCCTGCGCTTTGAGCAGGCGCAGATCGTCGATCGTGCGCGCGCCGCCGTTGGCGGTAATCACCACGTCGGCAACGCTTGCGATCTCGTTGAGTGCCTGGATGTCGTAGCCTTCGCCCATGCCGTCACGGCGAATCTCGGTGAAGACGATGCGCTTGATCCCCCACTGCGCGACGCGCTTCACGAGCGCGTCGCGATCGACCGGCGTCGACTCTTGCCAGCCGTGCGTGGCGACGTGCTTGCCGCGCACGTCGATACCCGCGTATACCCGCTCGGGAAAACGCCCGATGATCGCGCGCGCCGTGCGCTCTTCGGCGACGAGCATGGTGCCGAGAATAATCGCCGACACGCCGGCATCGATACGTTGCTGCGCTTTATCGAGCGTGCGAATGCCGCCGCCCAACTGCACCGGCACGTCGACGGCCTTGCAAATCTCGCGGACGACCCCCATGTTGTCGCCATGGCCGAACGCCGCATCGAGATCGACGACGTGTAACCGTTGCGCGCCTTGCGCGACGAACGACTTGGCCTGGGCGACCGGATCGTCGGCATAAACCGTCGAGGTCGAGATGTCGCCCCGTTCCATTCGAATGCATTTGCCCCCGCGCAAATCGATCGCCGGGATAACGAGCATCAGCGCTTGCCGATCGGGACGAACGGCCCCGGCGGCGGTCCGCTGTACGTTGCCTGCGGGCGGATCAGCCGATTGTCGTGCAGTTGCTCGAGGATATGCGCGGTCCACCCCGCGGCGCGGCCGCAGGCGAACAGACACGTGAACTCGTCGCCGGGAATGCCCAAGTCGGCCAGCACCGGCGCGGTGTAGAAATCGACGTTGGCATAGATCTTGCGATCCGGATGCTCTTCGGCCAAAATGCGCTGGCTCTGATTTTCGAGTTCGCGCGCGATCGCGTACCACTTCGTCCCGCTGTGCGCGGCGAGGTCTTTGGCGATCGCTTCGAGATGCTTTGCGCGCGGATCGCGTACACGGTATTCGCGATGCCCCATACCCATGATGCGATTGCCCTTGGCGATCTCGTCGTGCACGAACTTCTCCGCTTTGTCGGGCGATCCGATAGCAACGAGATTCGTGTAGGTCGCGCTGGCGGCGCCGCCATGGAGATCGCCCGTCAGTGTCGCAAGCGCGGCGGTCACGCTGGCATAAATGTCGGCCCGGGTCGACGCGGTCACGCGCGCGGAAAACGTCGATGCGTTGAACGAATGATCGGCCAGCAGCACGAGATAGGTGTCGATCGCGTCTTCTTCCACTGGTGCCGGAACTTTGCCGGTGCGCATGTAGAGGAAGTTTGCCGCATGCGAGAGATCGGCGCGCGGCTCGATCGGATCCAATCCGCGGCGGATGCGATCCCAGGCCGCAACGATGGTGGTCATCTTTGCGATGAGCTCGATCGCGCTATGCACGTCGGAGACGTGCTCGCCGTGATTGTTTACCGGCACGAAGAGCGCGAGTCCGCTTACGATCGTGCGCAGCACGTCCATCGGCCATGCGGTTTTCGGCACCGTTTGCATCGCCGTCAGCAGCGGGCCGGGAAGTTCGCGCCGCGAGGCGAGCTCGCGCTTGAAATCTTCGAGCTCTTTGGCGCTCGGGAGATGCCCGTAGAGCAAGAGATGGGCAATCTCTTCGAAATTCGCATTCGGCGCGAGGTCGTCGATGTCGTACCCCCGGTAGGTTAGACGCCCGACTTGGCCTTCGACGTTACTTAGATCCGTATGCCCGACGACGACGCCTTCGAGCCCGCGATCGACCACCATACCAGTAGACACGTAATCCTCCAGGAAATGCCCGTCGCCCGAATGCGAGAGCTTAAGGGGATTAAGCGGCGCTGACCCTCTTGCCTCCCAGCAAAATCAGGGCCGGCTGCTTTTCCATCAGAGAAATGTCGCTGATCGGATTGCCGCTGAACGCCACCACATCGGCCCGTTTTCCCGGCGCAAGCGCACCGCGGTCGCTCACACCAATCAGCTCGGCAGCCGCGGTCGTCGCCGAACGCAACACGTCGAGCGGTCGCATCCCCATGTGCACGAGAAGTGCAAAGTCTTTGTTATTTTCCTGATGCGGGAAGACGCCGGCGTCGGTGCCGTAGGCGATGATCACGCTCGTGCCGAGCGCACGCTGCATGCCTTCGTTGCGCACCGTCGCCGCATACTCCGCCTTTTGAATCGAGCCCGGCGGGATGTGATTCGGGTTGCCCGGCTGCAGAATCGAATCGAGCGCCCAAATGGTCGGCACCAATCGCGTGCCGCGCTGCACCATCTTTTGCAGCGTCGCTTCGCTGACACCGGTACAATGTTCGACCGAGTTCACGCCGCCTTCGACAGCCCACGAAATCCCCTTGTCGCCGTGACAATGCGCGGCGACTTTACGGCCGAATTTGTTCGCCTCGTCGACGACCGCAGCAATCTCGTCGGGGTTCATCTGCGGAATGTCCCACACGTCGCCGTAACTCAGCACGCCGCCGGTGGCGAGAATCTTGATCAAGTCGGTGTGACGCTTGACGTGCTCGCGCACGACTTCGCGGAAACCGTACGGTCCGTACGACACGCCTGATTCGATCGTCATGTCTTCGTGTACGTAATCGGGCAGATCGTTCGAGTCGCCGTGACCACCGGTGATCGAGAGCGCAGGACCGGCCGCAAAGATCTGCGGCCCGTTGAACGCGCCTTCGTTGAGCGCGTCGCGCACCGCGAGATCGACGCCCCAGCCGCCGCCGACGTCACGTACCGTGGTGAATCCGTTGCGCAGCATTTTCTGGGCATTCTTCAGGCCGTAAATCGCGGCTTCGCCGACGCTGTCGGCGGTATGGCCGGGCTGCACCAAATAGTGCGACGAAACGATGAACGGCGCGACGTGCGTGTGACAGTCGATGAGCCCCGGCATCAGCGTCGCGTCGCCGAGATCGATCACGTGCGCCCCGGCGCCCGCGTCGCCCAGATTCATAGAGACGATACGATCGCCCTTGAGCACCAGCACGCCCGGCGCGTGCACGTTCACGCCGTCGAAGAGCCGTGCCGACTTGAGCACGGTGACGTCTTGCGCCGCCGCGCGCGCGCGCCAAGGAATCAGCGTCGACGCCGTCGCCGCGACCGCACCTGCGATGAACGCGCGGCGCCCGAGCATCAATTTCGCGTCGTCGTACGCGCGCTGAGAGAATCCGCTATGCGGACAACGGCAATCGAACGGTTCGGTCATGCAACGTCCCTCACGTCGCGGCGCGCGAGCGCATAACCCACGAGCCGGTCCACCAACGCTTCGAATGAAATGCCAACCGCCGCGCAAGCATCAGGAACGAGGCTTGTCGCGGTCAGGCCGGGCAGCGTATTGATTTCCAAAATCTGGGGCCGGCCCTCTTTGGTGACGATGAAATCGGTGCGGGAATAGTCGCGCAGGCCCAACAGCCGATGGACCGACAGCGCAATCATCTGCAAACGAGCCGCCAAATCTTCGTCGATCTTGGCCGGCACGATATGCGTGCTGCCGCCCTCCGCGTACTTGGCGTCGAAGGTGTAGAACTCGTCTTGGTTCGGAATGATCTCGATGACCGGCAGCGCCTCTTCGCCCAGGATCGACACCGTGAACTCGCGCCCCTCGAGGTACTCCTCGGCAAGAATTTGACTGTAGTTCTTGGCGGCCGCGAGCATGGCACTCGTCCACTGCTCGTGCGTCTTCACGATGACGACGCCGAGCGCGCTGCCTTCGAAACGCGGTTTGATCACCAGCGGCAGATCGAGCGAACCCGGCAAGAGCGGCAGCGTGCCGCCGGAGAGATCGAAGAGGTCCCACGCTGCGGTCGGCAGCCCTTCGGCGGCGAGCAGTTTTTTCGTGAGATGCTTGTCGAGTGCGAGTGCCGAGGCTTCGACGCCGCTGCCCTGATACGACAGCCCGAGATAGTCGAGCATGGCCTGCACCTGCCCATCCTCGCCGCCCGGACCGTGCAGCGCGATGAACACGACGTCGGGCGCGATCTCGCGAATCGCGTCGATAAACCGGTGATCGTAGTCGAGCGACTGCGCTTCGTACCCGAGCGCCTGCAACGCGCGCATGACGCCCGAGCCGGTCTTGATCGAGATCTCACGTTCGGCACTCGATCCGCCCATGACGACCGCAACGCTAGCCTTCTTCTGCATCGATAAATATTCCGACGAGATGCACTTCCAATTGCAATTCGACCCCGAACTTGTCGACGACCGCGCGACGCACGCGCGCTAACAGCGTGGCCACATCCTTGGCGCTCGCGCCGTCGACATTGTTGATGAAGTTGGCGTGGAGGGTCGAGACTTCCGCGCCGCCTGCCCGCCATCCCTTACAACCCGCGGCCTCGATCAAGCGTGCCGCCTTATCGCCCGGCGGATTGCGAAAGCACGACCCGGCGTTGGGCAGCGCAACCGGCTGCGTGCTCTTGCGGCGCACCAAGCGCGCCTGCATCTCCTCGCGCACCACCTTGGGATCGCCGCGTTCGAACGCGAGACGGACGCGCGCAACGACGGCGTCGCGTGCCAGCGTCGTATGCCGGTAGAAGTACTGCACGGCGATCGCGTGCGGTTTGGGCTTGGTGGGGCTTTGCACGAGGATCTCACTGACGAACTCGCCGATCTCGCGATCCGTGCCGGCATTCATGCGCAACGAGCCGCCGACGGTTCCGGGAATCCCGGCGAGCGAGCCGATCCCGATTGCGCCCAACGTCGCCGCACGCGCGGTCAACACTTCCATTTTGGCCGACGCGCCCGCGTCGAGGAGGACGCGATCGCCGTCGACGCGCGCCTCGACCGCGGTGAACGTGCCGCCCAACCGAAGCACGATCCCGCGCAAACCGCCGTCGCCGACGAGCACGTTGCTGCCGCTGCCGATCACGAACCACGGCAGTTTGCGTTTGAAACAGAGCGCCATAACCTGCGCGACGTCGTCCTCGTTTTCCGCCAGTGCGCAGGCGTCTGCCGGTCCGCCGACTTCCCACGAGGTGTACCCGGCAAGCGGTTCGTCGAAGCGCACGCGATCGCCGAACGTTTCGAGCAGCGCCGCGCGATCTTCGGTCGTCAGCAGCGACGCCGTAGCGAGCTCGTTCGTCAAACTCATGCCCGCGCTATCCTCCGCGCCCCACGACCTGGGTCCCGGCGTGGTTGACGTGTTGCGCCAAGCGGGCGGCGACATCGGTAATGTTGCCGGCGCCGAACATCAGCACCAGCGCCCCGCGCGGCGCTTCCTCTAATAGGCGCTCTTCCAGCTCGTCGACCCGCGTGACGTAGCTGACGCGCGTGCCAAGCGCGGCGAGCGGTTCCCCGATCGAGCGCTCCGAGACGCCGGGAATCGCCGGCTCGGACGCGGCGTAGATCGGCGTCAGGTAAACGTGATCCGCGCCTTTGAGCGCATCCGCGAAGTCGCGCGCGAGGTACGCGGTACGCGTGTAGCGATGCGGTTGGAACGCGACGATCAACGGCCCGCGATGATATTGCCGCGCCGCAGCGATCGTCGCGCGAATCGCGGTCGGATGGTGAGCGTAGTCGTCGACGAGCACCATGCGATCGGTGCGCACGAGAATGTCGAAGCGCCGGCGCACGCCGCGAAACGCGTTGAGTCCTTCGGCGACGCGAACGAACGGAATCTCGAGCTCGCGCGCGACCGCAACGGCGGCAAGTGCGTTCTGCACGTTGATGGCACCGGGAGCGTTGAGTTCGATCGTGCCCAAGCAGACGTCGCCCGCGATCGCATCGAACGACGTGCCGAGTCCTTGCGCGCGCACGTTGCTCGCGCGCACGTCGGCGCGAGGACCGAAGCCGAACGTCACCGTGCGCGCCCGTCGTTCGCATCCCACGAGCGATGCCGCGAGAGCCTGTCCTGAGCCTGTCGAAGGGTCGACGCCGACGATCGCACAGCCGTCCTCGGGAAGTTTGCGCAAAAACTCTTCGAATGCGCGCACGAGCTGCGGCAGTTCGTCATCGCTTTGCAGATGATCGTTTTCGATGTTCGTCACGACGGCGATCTTCGGATCCAGAAGCGCGAACGAACCGTCGGACTCGTCAGCCTCGGTAATGAACCACGGTGCGCGGCCGTCGTAGGCGTTGGTGCCGAGCGATCCGTCGATCCCGCCGAGGGCGAGGCTCGCGTCGATGCCGCCGGCGCGCAGCACGGCAGCGATCATCGCCGTCGTGGTGGTCTTGCCGTGCGTGCCGCAGACCGCGATGCCGCTACGATTGCGCAACAGCTCGGCCAGCATCTCGCCGCGATGGAGCAACGGTAGATGGCGCCGCTGCGCCGCCAAGTATTCGGGATTGCGGCGATCGATCGCCGAGCTGACGATCACCGTGTGCGCGTGCTCGACGTTGGCGGCGTCGTGGCCGATGCGTACGTCGGCGCCTTCTTCGCGCAAGCGCGCGATCAGCGGCGTATCTTTGAGATCCGAGCCGGAGACGCGCTGGCCGCGCGCGAGCAGAATCCGCGCGATCGCGCTCATGCCGATCCCGCCGATACCCACGAAATGCCAGCTCCGAGCCTGCCCTGAGCCTGGCTCCGAGCTTGGGGCCTGCCCTGAGTTTGGGGCCTGCCCTGAGCCTGTCGAACGGGTCACGTGCGTTTCTTTCGCGCCGTAAGCGCGTCGACCCGGGCGAGAATTGTCGTAATCGGGTCGGCCGGACGCTCGCGCTCGGCGGCTGCGCGCAGCTCCGCCAAGCGCGCCGGACGCGTGGTCTCACCGAGTATCCCGCGCAGTTTGCCGGCCACGAGCTCGCGATCGTCGACGACGACGGCCGCACCGGCCTGCGCGCGCATCGCGGCATTGGCGCGCTGATGATCGCCGGCCGCATGCGGGTAGGGCACGAGAATCGCCGGCCGCCCGGTTGCGGCCAGTTCGCCGAGCGTCGACGCACCGGCTCGCGCCAGCACCAAATCGGCTGCCGCGTAAGCGTCGGCTACGTCGTTGAGATACGCGCGTAAGGCCCCTTCGCGAGAACTGTCACGCTGAGCTTGTCGAAGCGCTGCTTTCACGCGGTCGTATTCCTGTTCGCCGGTGACGTGGATCAGTTGCCAACCCTCGGGCAGCCCGCCGGTCTTGAGCAGCGACGTGAGGGCGTCGTTGATCGAACGCGCGCCCTGACTGCCGCCCATGGCGAGCAACGTCCGGCGTTGCGCGGAGAGCCCGAGGCGTTCGAGCGCTGCTTCGCGCTGCGGCAGCGCACGCAACGACGCGCGCACGGGAACGCCGGTGTAGACGTACTTGCCGGCAAAGCGGCTGTCGCCGTGCGGGAAGGCGCCCCAGACTTCGTTCACCAGCGGCGCGAGCGCGCGATTCGTCAATCCCGGGTGCGCGTTCGGCTCGAGCAGCGCAACCGTCTTTCGCAGCATCCGCGCCGCCACGACGACCGGAAAACAGACGTAGCCGCCGGTTGCGATGACGATGTCGGGGTTCAAGCGGCGCACCGC
>Ga0335075_10018998_pt1 | contig 10180 bp, 11 predicted proteins | sample Lox_Sample_24_FD_206723 | JGI IMG/M metagenome (GOLD analysis project Ga0335075, IMG submission 206723) | Soil microbial communities from Loxahatchee National Wildlife Refuge, Florida, United States - Lox_Sample_2.4 | ecosystem: Environmental > Terrestrial > Soil > Wetlands | place: USA... | reverse complement strand
ATCTGGCTCGTATTCCTGCTCGCCGTCGGGTTCGCGACGGGCAGTGCTGGTCTCGCCTTGCTCGAGCGGCGAATGCGCCCGGCGAGCTCGCGCAAGCCTCCGATCGCCGGCGGAGCCGAGGCGGCCACCACCACGCTCGAGTCCGATCCGCTCGCCGCCGAGCTCGATTCGGCCCGCCGCCGCGCACTGCGCGTCGGCCTGACGATCGCGGCGGCGATCGGCGTGCACAACTTCGCCGAGGGCCTGGCCATCGGCGTCTCGGCCCGGGCCGGAGCGATCAGCCTGGCCACCGTTCTGATCATCGGCTTTGCCCTCCACAACGCGACCGAGGGGTTCGGCATCATCGGGCCGCTCGGTGACGTGAAGCCCTCGTGGCGCTGGATCGGGCTGGCCGGGCTGATCGGCGGCGGACCGACCTTCCTCGGCTCGATCGTCGGCTATGCCGTGACGAGTCACCCGCTCGAGCTCGCGTTCTACGCCGCGGCCGGGGGCGCGATCCTGTACGTGATCGGCGAGGTCTGGAACGGGATGCGCCGGTACGGCTACCGCGAACTCGGGCTGCTGATGCTCTCGGCCGGATTCCTGGTCGGGGTGTTGACCGACCTGATCGTTACCTACGGCGGCGGCTGAGGCTACTCGCCGCTGTTGCGCTCCCGCCACCGGAGCGCGGCGGCCTCGGCGCTCGCCGAGTGACGATTCGGCACCGCCTCTTCTCCCTCTGGGATGTGGGACGGGGCGTCGTGGTCGACGTCCTCATCGGGATGGTTCTGACGCCAGCGCGTGGCCGCGGCCTCGGCGCTGCTCGAGCGTCGCTGCGGTCGATTCCTCTCCTCGGACACCACTCACCTCCGTTTCTCGACAGCAATCAGGGTAGTGATGTTCGGGCGTCGCGCACGTGTGGGTCGCACGGGGGTAGGCTGCGCGCCCGATGAGTCCAAGCATTCCGCTCCCGCCGCACGACGCCCCGCTGAGTGGCGGCTCTCCGTTCCCGCCGATCGCGGACTATGCGTTCCTGTCGGATTGCCATTCCGGCGCACTCCTCGCGCCGGACGGGAGCATCGAATGGATGTGTCTCCCGCGGTTCGACTCGCCGAGCGTGTTCGGCGCGCTGCTCGACCGCCGGGCGGGGTCGTTCCGCGTCGGTCCTTACGGGATCGTCGTCCCGCTGTCGGTGCGCTACGTGCCGGGGACGATGATCGTCGAGACGACGTGGATGACCCCCTCCGGCTGGATCGTGGTCCGGGACGGTCTGACGATCGGACCGTGGCACGACCAGCATGCCGACGAGACCTCGCATACCCGGCCTCCGACCGATCACGACGCAGACCACATGCTCGTGCGCGTGATCGAGTGCATCGAGGGCCAGGTTCAGGTCGAGGCGGTCTGCGAGCCGATGTTCGACTACGGGCGCACGCCGGCGCAGTGGACGATGGTGAGCGAGGACTGGTCGACGGCCGAGGCAACCGACGGCGACTCGGTGCTGCGGTTGATCACCGACCTGCGCCTCGGCATCGAGGGCAATCGCGCGCGCGCTCGGCATACCCTGAGCGCGGGCGAGGAACGCTTCGTCGCGCTGGGATGGCGGCACGGCCTGAACGGTCCCGAGCACTGCGCCAACGCCAAGGAGCGGCTCCAGTCGACGTTCCACTACTGGCGCAACTGGCTGGCCGGCGGCCGCTTCCCCGACCACCGCTGGCGCCAGCATCTCCAGCGCTCCGCGTTGACCTTGAAGGGATTGACCTACGCGCCGACCGGGTCCACGGTGGCGGCGGCGACCACGTCGCTGCCCGAGACCCCCGGCGGCGAGCGCAACTGGGACTACCGCTACTGCTGGATGCGCGACGCGACGTTCACGCTGTGGGGGCTGCACGCGCTCGGCCTGGATTGGGAGGCCGACGACTTCATGCAGTTCGTGGCCGACCTGAAGCGCCTCGACGACGGCGCGCTCCAGATCATGTATGGGCTGGGCGGGGAGCTCGATCTGCACGAGCAGGAACTCCCGCATCTGAAGGGCTACGAGGGATCCGAGCCGGTCAGGATCGGCAATGGCGCCTACCGGCAGCGTCAGAACGACGTGTTTGGCGCGGTGCTCGACTCGGTCTACCTGCACACCAAGATGGGCGGCCACATCCCGCAGCGGCTGTGGCCGGTCGTGCAGGATCAGGTGCGCGGCGCGATGGCGGTCTGGAACCAGCCCGACCAGGGCATCTGGGAGGCGCGCGGCGAGCCCAAGCACTACGTCTCGTCCAAGCTCATGTGCTGGGTGGCGCTCGACCGCGGGGCGCGACTCGCCGAGCTCGAAGGGGAGGCGGAGCTGGCCGCCGGGTGGCAGAAGGTCGCCGACGAGATCCGCGCGGACATCCTCGAGCATGGCGTCTCGGAGCGCGGCGTGTTCCGCCAGCACTACGAGACCGACGCGCTCGACGCATCGACCCTGCTGATTCCGCTGACCCGCTTCCTGCCGGCCGACGACGAGCGCGTGAAAGCGACCGTGCTCGCGATCGCCGACGAGCTCTCCCAGGATGGATTCATCCTGCGCTACCGCGTCGACGAGACCGATGACGGCCTGAGCGGGGAGGAGGGGACGTTCCTCATCTGCTCGTTCTGGATGGTCTCGGCCCTGTCGGAGATCGGGGAGGCCGAGCGCGCCCTACAGCTGTGCGAGCGGCTGCTCGCGCATTCCTCGCCGCTCGGGCTCTACGCCGAGGAGCTCGATGCGCGAACGGGTCGCCACCTCGGCAACTTCCCCCAGGCGTTCACGCACCTGGCGCTGATCAACGCCGTCATCCACGTGATCTCGCAGGAGGAAGCGGCGGCCTGAGGTCGGGTCGGACGGGTCGGACGGGTCGGACGGGCGGTCGCGTGGGTCACGACCCCACACTCGGCACCCCGCCGACGCTGAATCGGGATTCACCGCCCGTTCGGAGTGCCGAGTCCGCACTTATGACCCATATGTGGCGCTGAATCAGGATTCACCGCCGGCCCGAGGCCGAGTCCGCAGTTATGACCCAGTCGGACCTGGACCCGGGACCGGGACGCGCGCGGGTCCGGAGCGGGGGCGCTCAGTCTGCGTAACCCGGCTCGCCGGGGAGCACGATGCGGGCCGTCTCGCCCTGGAGCAGCACGCGCGGCTGGACCGGATGGACCTCGCGACCGCTGGCGTGGGCAAGTAGCTCGTCGGCGGAAGCAAAGCCCGAGAGCTGCTGGAGGTGCTTGATCGTGGGAAAGACGAGGAACAGTTCGCCGCGCTCGCGGGCCGCCAGGGCGACCGCCGGCTCGTACCAGCGCGCCTCGACCACCTCACTGCCGTCGACGCGCGCCTGCACTCCGGCCGGCGCCGGCGCCAGGTAGAACCAGGTGTCGAAGCGGATCCTTACCTCGGCCGGCGTGATCCAGCGCGAGTACGGCACGAGCTGGGCCGGGTCGCTCAGCGTGATGCCAGCCTCCTCCTCCAGCTCGCGGATCGCAGCGGTGCGGTGGGCGTTATCGCCGCGGCCCTCGTTGCGGTCGACGGCTCCGCCCGGGAACACCCAGGCGCCGCCCATGAAGCGAGCGCTCGGGTTGCGGCGCACGAGCAGTACCTCGAGCCCGTCGGCTCCGCCGCGGAGCAGGATCACTGTGCCGGCGGGTCGCGGCTCGGTGGTGGCGCCGAAGTTCAGCGCCTCGCCCGGCGGCCCCGGCGGCTCGACACTCACGGCTCGCTCCTCATCGATCCCATTCTCGCCCACGCGACGCCGTCACCGTGGTATCCCCTAGCCTTGGTGCCGTGAAGTGGATTTGCGGATCGTGCGGGTTCATCTACGACCCCGCCGAGGGTGATCCGGACGGGGGCATCCCGTCCGGAACCCCGTTCGAAGAGATTCCCGAGACTTGGTTCTGCCCCGTGTGCGGGGCACGCAAGCGGGACTTCGAGCCCTACGACGGCTGACCGGCGCCGCTACGCGGCGTGCGCGACCTGCTCGAAGTCGTACGGAACACTGGGGTCGACCTTTTCATAGGGCGCTCCCGGTTCGAGCGCCCCGGCCTCGATCTCGTACCCCTCGTAGTCCCCGTAGTCCCCGTAGTCCCCGTAGTCCTCGTAGCGCTCGAGCCGCTCGTCATATTCCGCCTCGGTCGGAGCCGACACGGACCGCGGGTCGAATCCGACCGCCCGCGCCGCGCGTCCCAGGACCGCGGCCGCCGCGCGGAGCTCCTCCTCGCGATGCGAGGCCATGACGGCCAGGCGCAGACGCGCGTCGGTCGGCGCCACCGCCGGCGGCGTGATTGCCTCCGCGAATACGCCGCGGGTGAGCGCGGCCTCGCACATCCGGAGCGCGAGCTGGGGATCTCCCACGACCAGCGGGACGATGTGTGTCCGCCCGCCGCGCACGTCGAAGCCCTCGCCGGCCAGGCCGGCGCGCAGTGCGGCCGCCCCGGCCTGGAGCTTGGCGACCAGGCGCGGCCGCTCCTCGAGCAGTTCGAGTGCGGCCAGGGCACCGGCCACCGCGGGCGGCGCCGGCGCGGTCGAGAAGACCAGCGTGCGGGCGGCGTTCAGCAGGTACTGGGTCATCACGCGATCGCACGCGACGAACGCGCCGTAGGAGCCCAGTGCCTTGCCCAGCGGTCCGACGATCACGTCGACCTCGTCCTCGAGTCCGAGCTCGGCGAGCGCTCCGCGACCGCCGCGCCCAAGCGCGCCCAGGCTGTGTGCCTCGTCGACGAGGGTGCGCACCCGGTGACGCTGAGCGAGCTCGACGATCTCCTCGAGCGGCGCCACGTCGCCGTCGATCGGGAACACCGCATCGGTGGCGATCAGAGCGGCCCGCCCCTGGGCCTGCGCGAGGCCCCAGGCCAGATGCTCGGTGTCGCCGTGGTCATAGACGAATACCTCGGCGCGCGACAGGCGGCAGCCGTCGACGAGCGACGCGCGCGCCCGCTCGTCGGAGAAGACCACGTCACCGGGGCGGGCCAGTGCAGCGATCACGCCGGCAGCGGCCAGATACCCCGACCCGAACAAGAGCGCGCTCTCGCGCCGGACGAACGCGGCCAGGCGTTCCTCGAGCCGCCGATGGATCGTCATCGTGCCCGACACCAGGCGAGACGCGCCGGCGCCCACGCCCCAGCGTGTGGCGGCCTCGGCGGCGGCCTCGCGCACCCGGGGATGGTCGGCCAGCCCGAGATAGTTGTCGGAGCCCAGGAGCAGGACCGGCTTGCCGTCGAGCACCACGTGCGGCCCCTGCGGGCCGCTGACGAGGCGGATGCGGCGCCCGAGCCCCATCGCGCGCAGCTCGCTCAGACGGGCTTCGATCTCGATCATGCGGTCCCCCTACGGGTCAACCTGCGGCGGCATCGGGCAGCTCCAGCGGTGAGAGCCTAAGTGTGGCTCCGGACGGACATGGACAGGTATCGGCGGCGCCTGGCGGCGGCGCCTTGGATCAGGTATCGCCGGCGCCTTGGATCAATTATCGGGGGCGCCTGACGGCGGCGCCCTAGCGTCCGCGCCACTGCGGCGCGCGCTTCTCGGAAAATGCGCGAACACCTTCGCGGAAATCCTCCGAGGCGAAGCACGCGCGGCGAAGCTCGATCAGTTCACGCTCGACCTCGGGGTCCATCGCACCGCGCGCGCTCAGCACGGTGTTGATCACCCGCTTGTTGCCGCGCTGGGCGAGGGGAGCGTTCGAAGCGATCTCTCGCGCAAGCTCGACCGCCTCCTCGGCGAGCCTCCCGTCCTCGGCGATCGCGTTGACCAGGCCCCATTCGCGCGCGGTGCGGGCGTCGATCCGCCGGCCGACCAGGAACAGCTCCCGCGTGCGAGGCGCCCCGATCGTGTCGATGAACTTGCGGATCCCGGTGTGCGAGTAGATGAGGCCGAGCTTGGCCGGCGGCATCCCCACGGCGATCGTGCCGGCCGCGAGCCGCAGATCGCACGCCAGCGCCAGTTCGAGCCCGCCTCCGATCGCGTGGCCGTTGAGCGCCGCGAGGGTCGGGTAGGGGTACGCCTCGAGCGCGTCGAGCGCGGCGGTGAATGGATTGGCGACCAGCGCGTCCGCCTCGTCGGCGAAGCGGCCACCGCCACGCAGGTCCCCGAGGTCATAGCCGGCTGAGAAGGTGGTCTTCTCCCCGGTGACGATCAGGCACCTGGCGTCGAGTTCGGCCAGATTCGAGGCGAACGCATCGAGGATCGCGTGGTCGAGCGCGCCGCGCTTCTCCGGGTTCGAGATGGTGAGGCGCGCGACACCCGGCGCCGGGTGATCGACCAGCAGCCGCCCGCCGTCGGGGCGAGCGTGTTCGGACTCACTCGAGGACAACGAGCGCGTCTCCCTCGGAGACTGACTGACCCTCCTCGACCAGAATCTCCTTCACCACTCCGGGGTCCTCGGCCTCGACCGGCATCTCCATCTTCATCGACTCGAGGATCACCACCGTATCCCCCTCCTGCACGCTGTCGCCGACTTCGACCTCGATCTTCCACACGGTGCCCGTGATGTGCGCCTCGACGTCTGGCAACGCTCGAACTCCTTCTCTCAGTGGTGGATTGAGTGGGTCGGCGACGCCTGACGGCGGCGCCCAGGAAAGGACGCTGAGGATAAGCGACGCGGCCCCGCGATCGCGGGGCCGCGTGGCGCCGTGAACTTGCCTGACTGACTCAGTACTGCCCGGGCAGGCCCGGCGGGCAGCGGAACGTGAACTTGGCCGGCGCGCCCTTGGGCCGCGTGCCGGTGTAGGTGAATGCCGCCTGCTTGAACGCCGGGTGGGTCTGACCCGGACACGTCTTCGGCTTGGACAGCGTCACCTTGACCGGCGCGCTCTTGATGTGGCCGCTGGCGCAGTTAGGGGTGCAGTCGTTGGCGTTGTAGACGCCCGCGCCGCTGGCGCTCGTCCCACTCCAGCGCGACCATTTGAGCTTGCCCAACCAGTTCCCGGCATCGCCGCAGGCGAGCACGATCTTCTTGGGCTTGAACTGCAGCTGATAGCAGTTGATCGCGTCCGGCTTGCCCGAGCCGCTGGCGGTGGCGGCAAGCGCCACCGACGGTACGGCGGCCAGACACGCGAGCGCCACGGTGATCCTCAGCGCGCTTCGCATGCTGCTCAAGGCCGGACGAAGGTGTCGGGATCGGGACCGGTCCGCTCGCCACGGTCGAGCTCCGAAAGTCGTTGCATCTCCTCTTCTCCTAGCTCGAAGTCGAACAATCGGACATTCTCCTCGATTCGCGACGGCGTGACCGACTTCGGGATCACGACGTTGCCGAGCTGGATGTGCCAGCGCAGGACGACCTGGGCCGGGGTGCGGCCGTGCTCGGAGGCGATCGCCTCGATCACCGGATCGTCGAGCAGCTCGCCCTTTCCGAGCGGGCTCCACGCCTCGGTGATGATCCCGCGTTCTGCGTCGAAGCGGCGCAGCTCGGGCTGCTGGAGGCGCGGATGCAACTCGATCTGGTTGACCGTCGGCACGACACCGGTGGCGTCGATGATCCGCTCCAAGTGGTCGGGCTGGAAGTTCGAAACGCCGATCGAGCGAACGCGCCCGTCCTCGCGCAGAGCACAGAGCGTCTCCCAGGTTTCGACGTAGAGATCCTTGCTCGGCACCGGCCAGTGGATCAGGTACAGGTCGATGTAGTCGCCGCCGAGCTTCGAGAGGCTCTCCTCGAACGCCTTTCGAGCCTTGTCGCGGCCGTGTTCGGTGTTGAACAGCTTGGTTGTGATGAACAGCTCGGAGCGGTCCAGGCCGCTTGTCTGAACGGCGTCGCGGACGCCCTCCTCATTGCCGTAGGCGGCGGCCGTATCGATCGACCGATACCCCGCCCGCAGGGCGTGTCCGACGGCCTCGGCGGTCTCCTCGGCCGGCACCTGGAAGACGCCGAAGCCGAGCTGTGGCATGCGATTTCCGTCATTCAGGTCCACAAGAGGGACCGATGTGGTCTGAGTGGTCATACGAACAGGCTTTCCGTGGGTGACGGCGTGAAACACGTCGAGTAGCCTGAGGCTGTGGCACCGGACGGCACCGAGCTCGACCTCCATCTGCTCGCTGCATCGCTGCGCGCCGACGCAAGCGATCTGGGTGCATTCGTCGAGAGTCTCGCGGCCAGACTGGAGGATGCGCTGCCCGGCCGGGTGCAAGTTTCCCGCGGGCGCGGGCGGATGTTCGGCCCGAAGCAGGTCGGGAAGATCACGCTCGACGCGGGCGGCCGCCGGCTCGAGCTGGAGTACAAGGGCGGGGCACTCGAGACGAAATGCGCGCGGCTGTCCGGCGGGATCGTCCTGAAGACCGAGACGGTGGACACCGACGCGTGGCTGGCTGCGTTGACCGAGGCGCTGGCTGCTGAGGCCGAGCGCAGCGAAGCGGCCAGGAAGGCGCTCGAGCGACTACTGATCCAATGAGGAGGATCGATGGGATTCCTTAGACGTGACGACGACGACGTGGACGCGCCGGCGCAGGCTGCCCCTCCGGCCACGTTCGATCCCGAGGGGGCGCCACACCAGGCCACCTACGAGGCCGGGTCGCTGGCGGGCATCCCGCAGTCCGGCCGCGAGCGCATCCAGCGGATGAAGCAGGAGGTCGCGCGCGGCTTCTTCACCAGCGATCTGTCGATCAACGAGTTCGTTCTCGTCAAGCAGGCCGGGTTCGAGCCGCTCGGGTTGGTGCTCGGCAGCTCGATCTACCACATCGGTTTCCAGCAGGCGATGTGGAACCAGAGCCAGGAACTCGGCGTGCTCACCCAGGCCATGTACCACGCGCGCGATTTGGCCATGACCCGCATGGAGGAGGAGGCCGACCAGCTCGGGGCGGACGGAATCGTCGGCGTGCGACTCGACATCGGCCGCTACGAGTGGGGCGCGGACCTGGCCGAGTTCATCGCGGTCGGGACCGCGGTCAAGCATCGCGGCGGCGAGCTGCACCGGGCGCCCAGCGGCCGTCCCTTTACCAGCGACCTCAGCGGGCAGGATTTCGCGACGCTGCTGCGCGCCGGCTACCGGCCGGTTGGTCTGGTCATGGGCAACTGCGTCTACCACGTCGGCCGACAGGGCATGCTGGCCTCGCTCAAGCAGGTCGGACGCAACGTCGAGATGCCCAACTACACCCAGGCGCTGTACGAGGCGCGCGAGCTGGCCATGGAACGGATGCAGCGGGAGGCGGACGAGTTGAAGGCCGGTGGCATCGTGGGTGCCCGGATCATCGAGCGCAGCCATGGATGGGGCTCGCACGTGATCGAGTTCTTCGCCATCGGTACCGGCGTGATCCCGACCGGGGAGGAGCAGGTGATCGACAAGCCAACCCTGGTGCTGCCGCTCACGGGCTGAGCCCACGGCCCAGTCGCCATCACATGCCCGACGTCGAGATCAAGCCGCAGGTCTACAAGGACCCCAGACCGAAGGAGCACTTCGACCGCTATCACGCGCTGGTCCGTGACCACGAGCCGGAGGCCAAGGTCTACGAACCGACCCGCGTGCTGACCGTGCTGTGGGCGCTGATCGCCTATCGGGCACGCGGGTTCGGGAGCGAGAAGGTGCCCAACGGACCGGTCATCCTCGCGCCCAACCACGCCTCATTCATGGACCACTTCTTCACCGGTGCATTCATCCGCCGTCGCGTTCAGTTCATGGGCAAGTCGCAGCTGTTCAAGGGAGTCGGCGCGTGGATCTTCAGCCACGGTGGCGTGTTCCCGGTTCGGCGCGGCCACCAGGACGAGGAGACGTTCGTGACCGCCTTCCGGATCCTGGCCCGCGGCGGGGCGGTGGTCATGTACTGCGAGGGCGGCCGGTCGCGCACCGGCAAGATCGCCGACGAGGCTCGGCCTGGGATCGGACGTCTGGCGCTCGAGTCCGGGGCGCCGGTGGTCCCCGTCGCGGTTCTCGGCTCCTACCAGGTGCGCAACTGGAAGCGGCTGCGGTTCCCCAAGGTGACTATCCAGTTCGGCGATCCGTTTCGCTTCGAAGCGGTGGCCGAGTCGAGCCGCGAGCAGCAGCAGGAGGTGGCCGACTACATCCTCGAACGGATCCAGGCGCTACATGCCGAGCTGGTCCGAATCGGCCCCCGGGGCGCGCGCAAAGCAGCTCGGGCCGGCCGCAGCGGGCCCGAAAAAGCGGGCGAGCGGTAGTTAGGTTTTAGACCGGTCAAGCCTGGATAGAAGGCTCCCGCACCGCGCGCGGCGGGCAGGAGAGCCGCGGCGCCGGCGCCTCTTTCTCGGAGGGCGGGGTTTCT
>Ga0335075_10018997_pt1 | contig 10181 bp, 11 predicted proteins | sample Lox_Sample_24_FD_206723 | JGI IMG/M metagenome (GOLD analysis project Ga0335075, IMG submission 206723) | Soil microbial communities from Loxahatchee National Wildlife Refuge, Florida, United States - Lox_Sample_2.4 | ecosystem: Environmental > Terrestrial > Soil > Wetlands | place: USA... | reverse complement strand
GGATCGGGAGGTGTTTTCTTTTCTTCTCGAACTCTCTCCAGAGGACGCCGACTTCGCCCGCCCCTCCACCCGCAGGCATCGAACTTTGGTGACGGGTCGCGATCAGTGCGCGGTTATAGTCGAGGTGCTCGACGTCCAGTTGGCGGAAACGATCGACCACTTTCCCGTGGTCCGCGCCATCGAAGCAGCCCAATGCAGGACGTTCCTGGAATGCTCTTTGCAGCACGGCCGATAATCGGCACCGCTCGAACAGATGGACGAGACACTCCGCAGCCCGTTCCCACTCGCACGCCACTTCCACGACCTCGGAGAGCCCAAATTTTCGGCACTCGGTCGCAATCTGGTTGAGGGCGACCACCTCTTGTAGTCGGCCTAGGTTTGCTAATTGTGCCTCCCAGGTCGCGCGCAAGGTCGTCCACAGTCGATTCAGCCCGAATCCGTTCGGCGCCTCGATCTTGAGCGACGACTTCCAAGCGTCTATCGCCCCGCTGAAACGGTTACTGGCCATCTTGGCCTCGCCGCACATCGCCGCGAGGCGGCTCCCTTCGATCGCGCGAACGCGCGGGTCGATGCACCAAGGGCCTAGGCTGCCCGATCGAATCCGGCGGAGCGCTTCGAGGGCCCAAGCGGCTTGTCGCTCCAGCAGCTCCCATTCGGACAGGAGCCCACGCCAGTTCGAGCCGAAGATCGGAGCTATCCAAGGCTGGGCCTCGCGCACGGTCCGCGCGGAACTTAAGGTCTCCGAAATGGCATCGAGGAGCGAAACCATCGCCGCCGCGTTTCCTGGAGCTGGCCCGCGACACATCGACTGCACTTCGCTGCGGGCGCGTCGCCATCGGGGCGACAAGAACCGCCACCACCGGAACCCGACGTCCGCCAAATCCCGGCGGATTGCGGGCACATCCCGTTCCCAGGATTCCGGCCGCAGAACCTCCATGTATTTCCGGCGGAGGTCCCGTTGTTTCCTGCCGGCAGTCAGAACTAGGGCGATCTCTTCTTCCCGCAGCAGCCAGTCGCGGTGCCCGGTGTCCAGGTCATTGAGATCCGGGGCGGATGCGATGAACTGCGCCGATTCGAGGAGCAACGCGGCTTCCGCGGCACTGGCCGGGATATCAACTCCACAAGAAGTAGCGAGCGCGGTAACGGCCACGTCCAGTGCTCCCGCTGCCTGGATTGACGCTTTTATCGCACGGGCGACGTCATCGAGGTCCGTCGGCAAGAGCACCAGCAGGTTGCTGCCCCAGAAAGCGTGGCGGGCTGGAACCCCCGTGCGTGCAACTCGTTGTTGCAACTGCTCAACAAGAATCCGATAGGCGTCCGCCTCGGCTCCAGACCATTGGGCCGCGCTCAGCTTCAAGGCCGGCAAGTCCATCTCGCGCATCGCATTGTTAGCGGCCAGCAAGCGCCCGTATGCCGAGGCAGGGGTCTCTCCAGTTTCGCCAATCGGTTCGTTGACGGCTTTGCAGTACTGGTTCAGGCGATCCCGAGCAACTCGGAGTTGCTCCAGGTTGGAGGCGAGTCCTTGAGGGGAGACGCCGGCGCGACTGACTGTCCGCTTCAATTCATCTAACACCGCCTTCTTATTCGACCGGTTGCTGTGCAACTCCAGGCACAGCCCGCCCAGCCCGGCCTTGTCGAGCCGGCGCTTCACCACGTCCAGCGCCGCCATCTTTTCAGAAACGAACAGAACCTTCTTGGATTGTGCTGCCGCAGCCGCGATGAGGTTCACGATTGTCTGCGACTTTCCGGTTCCAGGCGGCCCCTGGATCACCATGTCGTGACCATCGAGCGCATCCAAGATAGCGATCGTCTGAGTGCTATCCGCATCCACAACCTGGACCGGCAGTTGTCCCCCGATTTGGTCATCCAGGAGCTGCTCTTCGTTGTACCCGCTGGCCGCGCGCTCAAAGCCGTGATCACCCATGAGCCTGACCAGCACATCGTGCCCAAGCAGCGCCTTCGAGTCCGCCCAGCTCTTCGGGTCGAGGTCCCTATACATGAGGAATTTCGCAAACGAAAATAACCCGAGCACTATGGAGTCGTTCTCAACCGCCCATTCGGATTGCCCGCGGACCATGCGCTGCACTTCTCCGAAGTACCTGCGAACATCGAGATCATCGGGATCGGGCAGTTCCGGAAACCTCTGGATCCCGAACTCGATCTTGAGCTTCTCCGCGAGGGGTACGTTCTGGCCGAGTTCGTCACCGGAGTACTTCAGGTGGAAACGCTCACGAGCGTCGCTGCGATCGAGCTCAACCGGTATAAGGATGAGCGGGGCGTGGTGTACCTTCTCGCTGTCGTCACGTTCAGTCCACCGCAACATCCCAAGCGCCAGGTAAAGCGTGTTGACGCCCTGTTCCTCGATTGAGGTGCGAGCCGCGTGGTAAGTCGCCAGAAGCCGCGCCTGTAACTGCGCGGAGGTGTAAGCCGTTTGCAAGCGGAGGTCCGTCAGCCGACTTGAGTTGTCCTCGGGTTGCTCCAGCAAGGGTCCTGCCGCCGTTATCGTCATCGACGCAGTCGATACCGGAAGGAATGTCATCCGCTTCTCTTCGACGACCATCAGCCGGAAGACCTCGGCCGGGTTCTCTTCAACGATTTCCAAGCCTCGTCCCCGCAAGGTGCGGTAGTTTAATAGCGGGTTGCGCAGTCCGAGATCGAGCAGGTCCCGGCGTGCAGTTTCTAACGACCTTCGTAAGTCAGCGGCATTTCCTTCGTGGGACATAGATCTCAGCCAGAAGAGACGATAACACTGATCGGCAGTGGTCGCGGCCCACTTTACGCATGACGCCCAGGCCGAAGCCCGAGCGGGAGTACAACGCATCTTCCGGGTTGTTTGCTGAACATGCTTATTCGAAAATGCGCGTGAACACACTGCCGACCTCGGCAGCCGGATAATAAGAACTGTTTGAACGCGCTAAGGACTCCCCATGGCGAACACCAGACAGCTTGGACGAAAAGAGCAGGAGATCATGGATTTCCTGCATCAGCGGATTTTTGACGCCATCTTGCAATCTCCAGCCGCCTCCGAAAAGTTGAAACAAGGCGTCCGCTACACGATCATGCGCATGGAACAGCGTGACGCCGAAGGCATGGTCCAATACTATTGGTCGGCCATCATCGGAACGGAGCGAAGCATCGGGTTTGCAGAGCATATGCGTCACGAAGGGTTCGACCGATTCGAGGAAGCGCTCGAGGAATTCCGCGTTCGCTTCGATGATCGATTCTTGCGTCAGCACTAGCCGGGGTTCCACCGTAGGCGATAATTCAATGAAGCTGCGGCGATGACATCGACCGATGCAGGACCCTACAGAGAGAGAGTCTACGTCATCGGTGCCGGCTTCTCCGCCGGTCTCGGCTATCCGCTCACGAAAACCCTGCTCATTGACGTGTGGAATCGTCTGGAGCCGAAATCACGACAACAGTTAGCGAGGATCATCAACTTCCATCACCCGGCTTTCAGAGCCAACCGAAACATCACGTTTCCGGACATCGAGCAGCTCCTCACCGAGATCGCGGTGAACCTGGATCTCTTTGACGCTAGTAGGCCGGCGGAAGGAACGTTTACGAAGAAGCAGCTCGAAGCATCGCGGCAGGAACTGCTCACCAACATCGCTCTCTGGTTCCACGATCTCTACGAAGAGGCTTGGGACACATCGTGGCTAGCCAGGCGGTCGATCGGCTACGAGACCAGAAAGCAGCAATTGTTTCTTTCAACTGGGATCTGGTTCTGGATCAGAAACTGTTCGAGAGCGGACTAAGTTCAGCAAGCTACGGCCTCTCGAAAGACCTCGGTTCCGGTCCAGTCCTGTTGAAGCCGCATGGATCACTGAATTGGTATGATGCACCACAAACGCAGAAGATCTCAGAGGAAAAACTTATCGACGTTTTCCATGACGAAAGGAAGGCTGAGTGCATCAAGGCCTTTGTGCATCCCCGAGCGATAAAGTCGAGGGCAGGCCGCCGCTACACGCCATTGATTGTTCCGCCGACATACCTGAAAGACTTCAATCGCCCTGTCTTCCGACACCTCTGGAATCGCTGCACCGATGTGCTCAGCACGCCGAAAAGGCTCGTCTTCCTCGGATACTCCCTCCCATCGGCTGACCTGCACGCCCAGTTCATCTTCAGATGCGGCTTTCACAACCAGCTCGAAGGCAGGCTGCGCAAAAACGGGGGAAGATACCCTGCCACCGGCGCCGCCGAAGTCATTGTCGTCAATCCCGACCAGGAAGCGGCTCGACGCATCGAGGCAGTTGCCGGACCCGACATCCCGTTGACGTGGGTTCCGAAGCGCATTCAGGATTGGCTTCAAGCCGAAGGCTCAGATCTGTAGGCAACTGGCTGGCAATGCGAGAAGAAATTCAAAGTCTACCTACCAGAATCGCGTCTACGCCAAGTGGTGCATTCATGGTTGCCGACCAACTGCTCGCAAACCCCGGACCGGCCTACACCCCAAAGCCTTGTCCACCGATATGATTGAGCAGGAAGCCGGCGAGCAGACGGCCGGCTATGAAGCGCGGACGCGAGCGGCGCGCGAGACAACACGCAATCCCAGGCAATCGCGCGTCACCGAGTGGTGAATGCATCCATACTCACGGCGCAGTGGGACGATTGGGGCAATGCCCGCAATGATAACCATGCTGGTGTGGCGGTCTGCGCAGAGATGCCGCGGTCTCGCAGAAGCGGACAGGTGAGAGATCACGCCCCCGGTAGTTGCTGCCATGATGCAGAAACCGAAGGCACAAGACCAGAAGCGACGGATCGCAACGCCTGAAAACCGGTAAGGCCCGGCAGGCGCACGTTCGGGACTTTCCGCGGAACCCCGGTGGCCTCCAACCCCACGAACGCGTATGATTGGGACACGAAGCCGGGATACTCGTGGGGAGGTCCGCCGGAAGGAGGTAGAAGGGGCACCCCGATTTCTTCCGCGCGCTCCAACAAAGGGCGAAACTGGAGCCATCCAGATACTCGCCATAGTGTGGCTGTTGATCGGTGTGCCGAAAAAGCCGAGCTCGCGGCCACACTGCGCGAGTTCATCGCACGCGATGGCCGGCTCTGCAGCGCCAGATGCGCGAATCCTGAGTAACGTCCGGGCCGTTTCTCGATCTCACGGGCCAGCTCCATCGTTGGCTTCGCTTGCCCTGCGGCGCGCCAGCGCCGCTTCGGGATCCCGTTGCACGCCGGGGCTGGTGGGGCTGAGTACGGACCGCTCGATCCCCGCGCGGTTCATCGCCTTGAGACGCGAGCCGCCGAGCGAACCTAGCCGAATTGTCTCCATCATCGTGTCCGCGTGCGCGTAGCCGCGCGGCCGAGAAATGCGATGCTACTTTTTGCCTTGCGAGGACGTTTGCTTCTGTTTCTGCTTTAACACCGTTTTCATCTTCGCCGAGGTTTTGTGGGAGGCGACCAAACCGGCACCCTGCTTAAGTTCGTCGAGGCGATTGCTATAAATCTCCAACGTCTTGGAGTCCACAAACTGCTCGGCCCACGTTTCCGGCTGCTGGCGTTGGCGGCTGCGGTATTGACGCGCCTTCTCCATCGACTCGTTGAAGTCGCTCAATGCTTTATTGGACAGACTGCGCGACGTCGAACCAGAGCGCGACACCGGGCCAAGGGGATGCCCACATAAACATACCCACGTCAGAATGGGAGCATGGCCATCAGTCAAACGGACGATGCCGCCGCCGATGCCGGACCCCGGACCGGGGCCGTTTAGAAACTGCGCAAACTCAGCTTGCATGAAATGCGAGCCGCCGCAGTGCGGGCAGGTCGTGCCAGCAGAGGCGGACGCACCGGCCGGCGAAGATGGTTCTGATTTCGGAGTAGTCATGGAATCCTTCATAGCTGTACTCAGGGCAATTTCATCAACGTTCTTACGGTCCTGGAGGGCGATGCGGCGGTTTTGCGAGAACAGCGTTACTTGCTTGCCCAACCCCCGCTTCTTTCTGGGGGGCGGCGCCACAACCGCAACGAGATTCCCTACCGGAGTTTCTACGACTCCGTGATCGGCGAGCGCTTGCTTCCAGATGTCGAACACGGCGTTGACGCTGCGGCGCGCCTGCTCGATCGTCATCCCCCGCTGCTGGACGTCGCTGACGATCTTATCTTTGCCATGACCCGCCGCAGTTCGCGTGGAGACGGGCAGGACTTTGTTGAGCTGACGCTGCAGGCGGTGGCGCGTAATGTAACGTTGGAGGCGGGCCCTTAGCAGTTCCACCTCTTTCTGCAGCGGCTCGAAATCAACGCAGCGCAGTTTGCCGGTCATGACCTGCTGCAGTTGGGAGTCAAAGCGGTCCTGGGCGCGTTCACGGTCCTGCAGGAATGCATGGATCTCCTTCTCCGCTGTCCTGCCCGTAGGAATGCCGCCGATATTGGGCTTCTGGACGGCGCCGCAAAGACAAACGAGCGCCGCCTGAGGGCTGCCGACATACGCCTGCTCGCGGGCGAGTTGTATTGCCGATACGTCATTTAGTCGGTGGTTCGCCGCATAATGCTTCCAACTCAAGAAGTCGTTGGGTTCGAATCTCCTGAACTCGGGCAAGCGAAACCAAGTGGATCCGCAGCTTTTGCAGACATGTGGAGTTAAAGGCCAATGCTGATGAGCGGCCATAAAAGGCGAGCTCCTTTCGAAAGGGAAAAACCGCTGAAGACGATCGGCGGTGAGGGGGCGAATCACTGCAAGCGCCGTAGTGCGAACGGCTTGGGGCGCGCCCAAGAGGATAACCCTCTCTTAGGCGCTCAAATCCAAAAAACGCTAAACAGATCCCCCTCTACTTAGTTGCTAGTATATGCCGTTGCGAAAGCGCCGTCATGAAATGAGGGCATTGCGACGGCCAAGTCTCTGAAAGCGATGGATTAATCTTCCGCGGCTCACCTGTCCGGAGGCCCCGAGGTGAAAAACTCGATCGGTTTCAGCAGCTTAGCGCCCGAAGATGCAAGAATCCCGTAGCGATGAAACCCGCAGCGGCTCGCGCGCGGCCGAGAACGTGGCAAGCGCGCGCGTCGAAAGTCCTGGGGTCAGAACAGAGTCATTGCGTTTTCTGGATTGAATCGTATGTTTCTGCACGCTTTTTCGGCGGTCTGATTCGCTTACTGTACAGCTTGTCGGCCCTGTGAACGGCCGAACGTACGTTCTGAACGCCCGGCAGGCATTCAGAATCCGATCCGAAATGTCGTTGAAATGAGCGGATCGCCGATCCCAGATTGTTGATGTAATCCGAGGCGGCCTGCGTGGCCAGTCTGACGGCGGTCTGCTGGTCGGTTTGCGAGGCCGCGCTGACGCAGGTAATCGTCGTCGCGAGCGTAATGCCGACCAGATCGGGCGTGATGGCGAGCGCCGTCATGGGATAAGCGATGGAGCTGTTGAGCGTATCCTGGACGTTGATTAGCAGCGCCGCGCTGGCCACCGGAGTGATGGCGTAGACATAACAGTTGAATGTTCCGGCGCGGGGATCGAAGACGACATCCTGGATGGCTGGGATTTGGAGGAGTTGAAACGTAATCCTGCTTCATTCACCCGCGTCGGGCTTTGGAGCCAGAGGCGGATTCTTGTGTGGTAGCTGTTATCGTCTTCCTGATCGCGGCCGGCCACGATGCCGTAATCGTTGGTTACCAGGAGGCTGCCATAACGGTAGTTCGTATAGGCCGTCAAGTTATGGCGATTGAAGACGCCGGCGGGGCCGAGAATGGGGTCGCTCTTTATGCCGCCGAATCCGCTTCGACCGCCCGCCGGAATGAATCGTAATCGTTGCTCGCCGTTTGCGAAATCTCGTACAGATATGAGAGCAGTTGCAGCGCTCCGTTGAACTCGATCGTTAGGCGGCCCGCCTCCAGCCTCACGCCGGCCGGAAGATCCTGGACGGTTCTATCTTGCGTATCCGCGCTCACGGGTATGCGCACCCGCGCTGCGGCGTGATGCCGCTGTAATCTGTCGAGTTCCGCGGCCAGTTTCTGCTGCCGTTCCCGCTCCTCTACGGCGTCCGGACTCTCGGAAATCTGCTTGAGCGCGTGAATGAGCGCGAGCCGATCAACGAGCATCGCGTTCCCGCATCGATACCCGGCAAAGTGCCGCATCAGATCGCGCGTGCGGCGGCGGCGCAACCCGAATAGTTTCTCGCAAACAGATCGATCGACGACGGGCGTCTCCATGGCGGAGAGAGCATCGACGATCTCAGGGATCTTCATCCACCAGCGTGGTTTTGCGGGCATTTTCCTCGCCCCATCGCTTCTCGATGTTACTGCCCAATGGGGCAATATGCCAGCGGAAATAGCTTATGATAATCGCCATTACGGTAAGCTATCGCCGCAAACAAAGATTGATCGATGGTCACTGAGCGCGCAGTGCAGACGCAATAAAGCGCGCCAGGCAGTCGAGATATTTGTTATCGGCAGGTTCGGCGCAAACGATCAGCCGCCAATACAACATTGAGATCAGAGCGTTCATCGCCAGATCCTTGACCCCCTTGGAAATCTCTCCGCGTCGAATCGCGCGATCGAGGATGACCGACGCGTTGCTGGCATACCCATCCTGCAACTGGCCACGGATGGCCTCCGCCAGTTCCGGAGACCGCAGCATCTCGGCCTGAAGATCGGGCAGAATGCGACGGACCAGTCGATGGCTCAGCAGATCGCGCATTGCCGTGAGCGATGCTTTGATATCTCCCTCGAGCGATCCGGAGTCGGGCGTCTCGGGTACAGCTACATCCATGCCTACCTTCTCCAGGCTGTCGATCACCATGGCGAGCTTCGAAGGCCAACGGCGATATAGCGCTGCCTTGCCCGCGCCGGCGCGCTTGGCGACGTTTTCCAGACTCAGCGCCCCGTAGCCGGTCTCCGCCCACTCTTCGAACAACGCCTCCGTCAGCGCGGCCGTTACGGACGGTCGCATAACGGCTCCTCCTTGGGGAGCGCGGCCGGAGGGAGTACCGGTACTTTTCTGGTCGAAACGCTTGCGTCTCACTGCAGACGAGTGTACACTGGAGCCGTACTTCTCAACGGAACGGAACCGTTCCGTATACTTTCGCGGAGTAAAACGTTTTTATGCCCTTGCTCGGTTACAAAATCTATATCACGGCCCAAGCCACCCTGACCGTCAAGGCCGCCAAGATCAATACCGGACTCCGGCGCCTGTGGTTTTTCGATGAGGACAATCATCTCGTCGCCTTGTTCAGGTGGGACCACATCGTCGGCTTCAAGATCGTTGGATCCGCAGACGGCCAGGTGCTAACCGACCGGATTCCCATCGAGATGGGCACCATACCGGACGTGGAACTAGGCATGGATGGCCGCCGTCACTGGGAGCTCTTTCAGGAGCAGCTGGCGCGTTCTTCGTCGGAGGACGACGATTTCCCACTATGATGCCTGTCGCGGTGGCAACGGTCGACGGCGTCGCGTACGGCGCTGCGGACACAAACCTGCTCGCCCGCCGCGGCGACGCTTGGGAACAGTTGAAGCGCCTGGCGGCCCCCAATATATTACCGAGGGCATCCTTCTGTAGGGCAATGCGCGATCTGCGCTGGCGAATTTATGTGAAGGGTAACTAGCACGGTTCGAGATGTCCTTCGATCGGGGAGGGCCGCCTTTATGTAACTCCGGCAGAATTCGCATTAACATCTCAAGCCGAGTTGTAAAAGCTTCTCCTCACAACCAGCCGTGCACGTTAATTCCCTGCGAAGACAATGTCGTCGGCAACCTATGTCAACTGCACCGCGAACGCCGGTTTGCGACGTCGGCGCACCGGCGGAGTTGACACAACATTATTCATAATGCCGCTCACAGATTCGGAGAATTGTTCGGAACCAAGTGCGGTTTGTGTTAAACTCGGTGCCCGTAAGCGGCAGCGTCTTACATCCGCAGAGGAGAAATTGAAATGTCGCCTGGGCTATCACCCGCCGAACAACTTCATTGCCCGATGTTTCTCGCCTACGCGCGTGAAGACGAGCAGCACATGCGGCTTCTGAGTAGGGCGATCGAGGAGATTCGTGGTCGTTCGGGCGAGCTCTGGGCGGATCTGCATTTAAAACCTGGCGAGAAATGGGACCGGGAGATCCTGCAGCAAATTCACAAATCGCGCATCTTCATTGCCCTCATTAGCGGACGGTTCTGGGGCAGCGGTGAATGCCGTAAGGAACTTAACTATGCACTGGACTCAAAAGTCCTAATTTTTCCGGTGCTGCTTGAAG
>Ga0335075_10018996_pt1 | contig 10181 bp, 8 predicted proteins | sample Lox_Sample_24_FD_206723 | JGI IMG/M metagenome (GOLD analysis project Ga0335075, IMG submission 206723) | Soil microbial communities from Loxahatchee National Wildlife Refuge, Florida, United States - Lox_Sample_2.4 | ecosystem: Environmental > Terrestrial > Soil > Wetlands | place: USA: Florida... | reverse complement strand
GCGCTATCGCCGGCGGATCACGCTCGAGCCCGAGGAGCTGGCGCGCCTGGAGGGCGCGATCAGCGGCCGTCCGCTGATGCTCGACTGCTGGGCGTTCTGTCACGGTCGGCTGTCGCTCGACACCGCCCTCGAGCGGCTGGACGCGAACCTCCAGCTGGCGCAGACGATCGCCGCCCACGCGCGCCGCGCGTTCGCGGCGCCGGACGCCGATCACCCACGCCGGTGACGATGGGGGAGGTGCACGATGCACTCGTCGTCGGGGCCGGCCCGAACGGTCTGGCGGCCGCGATCCGGCTCGCGGAGGCCGGGCGCTCGGTCCTGGTCCTTGAGGCCGCGGACGCTCCCGGCGGCGCGGTCCGCACCGAAGAGCTGACGCTTCCCGGCTTCCGGCACGACACGTTCTCCTCGGTCTACCCCTCGGGCGCGGGATCGCCAGTATTCGCTCGGATGGGACTGGAGCGGCACGGGCTGCGTTGGATCCACCCGACGGCCTGCTACGCGCATCCGCTGCCCGACGGCGCCGCGATCGCGCTCTACCGCGACCTCGCGCGCACCGTGGAGAGCCTGGACGCGGCACACCCGGGCGACGGCCGCGCCTGGCGCGCGTTCGCGGAGCCGCTGCTCGCCGAGTTCGACGCGGTCCGGGCCACGATGCTCGCCGGCTTTCCGCCGATCGGCGGCGTGCTGAAGCTCCTGAGTGGCCTCGGCCCGATCGGGACCGCGCGCTTCGGCGCGCTGCTGCCGGCTCCGGCGCGGTCACTCGCCCACCGCCTGTTCTCCGGGTCCGGTGCGCGGGCCTGGCTGTACGGCTCGGCCGGGCACAGCGACGTTCCCCCGACCGGTGCGGGGAGCGCGATCGCCGCCGTGTACCTCAATCTGCTCGGCCATGCGAGCGGCTGGCCGAGCCCGGAGGGCGGCGCGGGCCGCCTCACCGACGCCCTCGTCGGCCGGCTCACCGAGCTCGGCGGCCAGGTACGCACCGGGGCGCGGGTCGAGCGGATCGAGGTGAGCGGTGGGCGCGTCTGCGGCGTCCACATCGCCGGCGGTGAGCGGCTCGCCACGGCCATCGTCGTCGCCGACGTGATGCCCCGCGCGCTGCTCGCGCTCACCGGCGAGGCGATCACGGGTATGTACCGCAGGCTGGTCGGCCGCTACCGCTACGGGCCGGCGACGATCAAGGTCGACTGGGCGCTGGACGGCCCGATCCCCTGGACCGCCGCGGCCGCCCGCGAGGCCGGCACCGTGCACGTCTCGGGCGACGAGGCGGAGATCGTCGAGACGATGCTCCAGACGGGGTGGCGACTGCCCGAGTCCCCGTTCCTGCTGCTCGGCCAGCAGTCGCTCGCCGACCCGACGCGTGCGCCGGCGGGCAGACACACCGCGTGGGCGTACACCCACGGGCCGCACACCGTCGACTGGTCAGGTGAGGCCGAGCGGCACGTCGACCGCATCGAGAGCCAGGTCGAGCGCTACGCCCCCGGCTTCCGGAACCGGATTCTTGCCCGCTCGGTCCTCACCCCGGCGGAGCTCGAGCGTCGCAACCCCAACCTCGTCGGCGGTGACGTCGCCGGCGGCAGCTATGTCCTCTCCCAGGTGGTGTTCCGGCCGGTGCCGCGCCTGTCTCCGTACCGCACGCCTGTGCCCGGCCTGTACCTGGGCAGCGCGGCCGCATTCCCCGGGGGAGCGGTGCATGGCGTGCCGGGCGACGCCGCCGCGCGCGCGGCGATCCGTGACTTCGATCGGGCGGCGCGCAGGCGCTGACGGGCGCCTGCGACGCCGATCTGAAAGGCTGTACTCCGTGAACCGGACCACCGCCTGGCTATGTGCCACCTGCGGGGTCGAGCACGCGGAGGCCGTGGGCGTCTGCGCGATCTGCGCCGACGAGCGGCAGTGGGTGCCCGCTGACGGCCAGCACTGGACGACCCTCGCTGAGCTCGATGCGGCCGGGCAGCGGATCCAGGTGCGGGAGATGGAGCGTGGCCTGCTCGGGATCACCACCGAGCCCAAGGTCGGGATCGGACACCAGGCTCATCTGGTGATCACTCCGCAGGGGAGCTTGCTCTGGGACCCGGTCGGGTTCGTCGATGACGCCGCCGTGCAGCGCTTGCGGGCCGAGGGTGAGGTGCTGGCGATCGCATCAAGCCACCCGCACATGTTCGGTGCGCAGGTGGAGTGGAGCCGCGCCCTCGGCGGCGTCCCGATCCTGGTCAGCGAGCCGCAGCTCGAGTGGGTGGCTCGCCCTGACGACGCGATCCAGACCTGGCGCGGCCGCCACCAGCTGGCCCCGGGTCTCGCGCTGGTCGAGCTCGGTGGCCACTTCACTGGAAGCTCGGTCGTGCACTGGGCGGCCGGGGCGGACGGTGGCGGCGTACTGCTCAGCTCCGACACGATCCACTCCAACCCGGATCGCGCGACCACGACGTTCCTGCGCAGCTATCCCAACCGGATCCCTCTGTCGCCCGCGGTCGTCGAGCGGATCACCCGCGGCGCCGAGGCGCTCGGCTTCGACCGGCTCTACGACAACTTCGGCCGCGGGATCACGCATGACGCGGCCGGTGCGGTGCGGCGCTCCGCTGACCGCTACATCGCATGGGTCAGCGGCGACTTCGACCACCTCACCTGAGCGCTCCGTGAGCCCGCTCTCGGTCGAGCTGTTCACCGACCCGGCGTGCCCGTTCGCGTTCTCGGCCGAGCCCGTCCGCCAGCGGTTGCGCTGGCACTACGGCGACGGGTTGACCTGGACGGTGCGGATGATCGTGCTCACCCTCGAGCCCGGCGAGGCGGGCAAGCTCGCGCAGGGGGCGCCGACGCTGCAGCGCCGCTTCGGGATGCCGATCAACCCGGTGCCGTATCCGCGCGAGGCCTCCTCGGAGCCCGCCTGCCGCGCGGTGGTCGCGGCGCGGCTGCGCGCGCCCGACCGAGCCCAGCCACTGCTCCGCTGCCTGCGGGTCCGCACGATGGTCGGCGGCCTGCTCGACGACCCAGAGCTGATCGACAGCGCGGTGCGAGACGCCGGGATCGACCCGCGGGAGCTCGCGGAATGGGTCAGATCGGCCGAGGTGGACGCCGCCCTCGACGCGGACATCGCGGCCGCGCGTGATCCCGCTCCGCCCGCGCGGGCGCTCGACCACAAGCTCGGCGGTCCCGCGCAGGAGCGCCGGTACACCGCGCCCACCTACCTGATCGGCGGGCTCGCGGTCCCGGGCTTCAACCCGATCGAGACCTACGAGGTCGCTGTCGCCAACGCCGACCCGGACCTGCCTCGCCGACCGCCACCCTCGTCGGTCCGTGAGATTCTGACCTGGGCGGAGGAGCCGCTCGCCACCGCCGAGGTCGCGCTCATCATGCAGACCGGCATCGAGTTCGTTCGCTCAGCGCTGCGCGAGGTGGGGCGGTTCGAGCCCGCCGGAGCCGACGGCTACTGGACGCTCGCGTCCTCCTGAGGCGGTGATGGAGCACGTGTACGTGGTCACCGGCGGTGCACGCGGCGTCGGCCGTGCGATCGCGGAGCGGTTGGCGCGACGCGGTCCGGTGCTGGCGGTCGACCGTGATGCGGAGGCGCTGAAATGGACGACCGGCGCGTCGGGGATCGAGGGGTTCGCCACGGATGCCGCCAGCGAGCACGATCTCGGTGAGGTGGTGCGCCGCGCGTCGCGCACGGGGACCCTGGCCGGCTGGGTCAACAACGCCGCGGTGTTCAGAGATGCGGCCGTGCACGACACCGCCGTCGAGGAGGTGCTGTCGCTGATCGACGCGAACCTCAGGCTCGCGCTCGCCGGCAGCGCGGTGGCGATCCGCCGGTTCCTGGCCGACGGCACGCCCGGTGCGATCGTCAACATCTCCTCACATCAGGCGCAGCGACCGGTCCCGGGTGCGCTGCCCTACGCGACCGCCAAGGCGGGGATCGAGGGCCTCACCCGTGCACTGGCGGTCGACTACGCGCCACGCGGTATCCGTGTCAACGCCGTCGCGCTCGGGTCGATCATCACCGAGCGCTACGACGATCGGCTCGACGCCGAAGTGCGGCGGGTCCATCCGCTCGGTCGCCCGGGGCGAGGTGACGAGGTCGCCGCTGTGGTTGACCACCTCCTGTCACCCGACGCGAGCTTCATCACCGGTGCCGTACTCCCGGTCGATGGCGGCCGCGCGGCGCTCGGTCAGGACCCCGAGGCGCGCGACGTGACAGGACATCCGCTGCCCCGGGGTTAGCTGTCGACACGGGCGGGTACACCTCTGCCCGGGTTACCGGAAAGTCAAGGAGGAGGTCGAGCGATGACTGAGCGCGTCGCCACTGCTGTGTGGAGCAAGCCGAGGCGGAGGTACGCCTTCTGCTCGGGAGTCATCCTCTTTCTTGTCGGGGTCGTGGCGCTCGTGTTCGTCATGACCGGGGCCTCCAGGGCCGACTCCCCGTCCCATCACAGCGCGGCGGCGCGCTCCCAGCATCACGCGGCGGCCTCCGGGATGAGCCAGGGTCAGATCAACGCGAAGGTGAACCAGCTGATCTCCCAGATGACAGTGGCGGAGAAGTTCGGTCAGCTGACGATGGCGGGTCCCGACGGACCGAACGGCACCCCGGGTGACCTGATCTCCGAGGCGCAGAACGGACAGATCGGCTCCGTTCTTGACCTGACCGGCGTCAAGCAGATCAACCAGGTGCAGCAGGCCGCGCTACAGTCACGCCTGCACATCCCTCTGATCTTCGGCCTTGACGTGATCCACGGCTACCGCACGATGTTCCCGGTGCCACTGGCCGAGTCCTCCAGTTGGGACATGACCGCGATCGAGAATGATGAGAAGGTCTCGGCCGACGAGGCGACCGCCGACGGCATCAAGTGGACGTTCAACCCGATGGTCGATGTCAGCCGCGACCCGCGCTGGGGCCGCGTGGTGGAGGGCGCGGGTGAGGACCCGTACCTCGGCTCGGCCGTGGCCGTGGCCAAGGTGAAGGGGTACCAGGGTTCGGACTACGCCAATCCGCGGCGGATGGCGGCCACCGTCAAGCATTTCGCTGCCTACGGTGCTCCGGTGGCGGGCCGCGAATACAACACCGTCGACATGTCGACTCAGCAGCTCTTCAACGACTACCTGCCCCCCTACAAGGCGGCGATCAAGGCCGGGGCCGCGACCGTGATGAGCTCGTTCAACTCGCTCAACGGCGTGCCGAACACCGCGAATCAGTACACGCTGACCGACATCCTGCGTGACGAGTGGGGCTTCGGCGGGACCGTGGTGAGCGATTACCAGGCCGTGCAGGAACTCGAGAACTTCGGTTATGCCGCCAACGGCGCCGAGGCCGCCCGCGAGTCGCTGACGGCGGGACTGGACATCGAGATGGCGGTCACGCTCGGACAGACCCCCGGCAACCCGATCTACGACACGTTTGACACCTACGGGCCCCAATTGCTCGCCCAGGGCAAGATCACGATGGCGCAGCTGAACACCGCCGTCCGCCACGTGCTGACCCTGAAGTACCTGGCGGGGATGTTCTCCGATCCCGACCCGGGCAGCGCGCAGCGGGTCGCCACCTCGGAGCTCACGCCGGCTCACCTCGCCGCCGCGCGGACGATGGCGGACGAGTCGATGGTGCTGCTCAATAACAACAACAACGCGCTGCCACTCAGCAAGAGCACGTCGAGCATCGCGGTGGTCGGGCCGTTCGCCGACGATCCGCTCGACCAGATCGGCGACGACGTGCCGATCGGATACGACACCACGCCGGCCGATCTGAAGACGACCGACAAGATCGTCTCGATTCTGGACGGGATCAAGGCCGCGGTGCCGCAGGCGACCGTCAACTACCAGCAGGGATGTGACGCCGCGTGCACCGACACGAGTGGCTTCGGGGCCGCGGTCAGCGCCGCCCAGGCCGCCGACGTCACCGTCGTCGTCGTGGGCGAGCCGGCGACCGATGCCGGTGAGGCGTCGTCGCTCAGTGACATCAGTCTCCCCGGGCAGCAGCTCGCGCTCGTCCAGGCGATCGCCGCAACCGGCAAGCCATACGTGGTCGTGCTCATGAACGGCCGGCCGCTGACGATCCCCTGGCTGGCCCAGAACGCCCCGGCGATGCTCGACGCCTGGTATCCAGGCACCGAGGGCGGCAACGCGGTCGCCGACATCCTGTTCGGCACCTACGACCCGAGCGGCAAGCTGACGATGTCGTGGCCGGTCGACGTCGGCCAGATCCCGGTCTCCTACAACGAGCTCCCCACCGGCCGCCCGTACGACGCGAACAACAAATACACCTCGAGGTATCTCGACATCCCCAACGCGCCACAGTACCCGTTCGGCTACGGGCTCTCGTACACGACGTTCGCCATATCGAACGTCCAGGCGCCGAGCACCGTGTCGGCGAACAAACCGTTCCAGGTGACCGCCACGATCCAGAACACCGGATCGGTCGCCGGCGCCGACGTAGTGCAGCTGTACCTGCACGAGAGTGACACGAGCATCCTGCAGCCGGTCCGCAAGCTCGAGGGCTTCCAGCGCGTGCAGCTGAACCCGGGTCAGAGCCAGACCGTCACCTTCACCCTGAATCGGCACAACCTCGGCTTCTACAACGAGCAGGGGCAGTTCACGGTGGAGCCCGGTCCGTTCGATCTATGGGTCGGCGACAGCTCGGTCGGTGGTCAGCACTCGACGTTCACGCTCCAATGAGAGTCCGTGCGATCCTCGCCGCCGCCATGATGGGGGCGGCGCTGGCGCTCCTCTCGATGGCCGGGCCCGCCGCCGCCGACGGCTTCACCCCGGGCCAGCGCGCGGTCCTTGAGGGGATCGCCCGCGACACCTGGCGGTTCTACGGGCAGGACGTGGATCCGACGACCCACCTGCCTCTGGACAACCTCGGTCCCGGGTCGACCCGTGGCGAGTACACCTCAGCGGCGAACATCGGGGTGTACCTGTGGGCGGTCGTCGCCGCCCACGACCTGCACCTGATCTCGACGCCCCGCGCCGACGAGCTGGTGCAGGCAACGCTGGACGAGGTGGCGAGCCTCAAGCGCTACGACGGGTTCCTCTACCAGTGGTATGACACGAACAATGGCGACGTGCTCTCCAACCCGGGGGAGGAGGACTGCACCGAGACCACGCCGGCACAGGACAACTGCTGGTTCGTCTCCGCTGTGGACAACGGGTGGTACGCCTCCGGCCTGATCGAGGTGCGCCAGGGATTGCCGGACGAGAGTGGCCTCGCCGAGCAGCTGCTGGCGCCGATGAACTTCTCGATCTTCTACGACAACCGTGCGCAGACGAGCTGCAACACGAACGCCTCGCTTCCCGGCGATCCCCCGACCGGTCAGATGTATGGCGGCTATTACGTGGACCAGGGACCGGCGGACTACCACAACAGCGCGCTCTACAGCGACCCGCGGATCGCGATGTACATCGGCATGGGCCGCCACCAGATGCCCGGGGACGTGTGGTGGCGCTCGTGGCGGACCTCGCCGCCGCAGCGCTGCTCGACCGACCCGGTGCCCTCGGATCCGGGGACCGGCTACTGGCAGACGTACACCGACCCGCAGTCGCACCAGCGCTTCCCGGTGTGGGAGGGCCATTACACGTACCCGGGCACGAACCTCACGTTCGTCCCGACCTTCGCCGGCGGGATGTTTGAGGGGCTGATGGCCAACCTGGTGGTCCCGGAGACCGAGTGGGGACCGCACAGCTTCGGGCTCAACGACGTGCGCTGGGCAGAGGTCCAGGAGATCTACGACACCCAGGAGCTCGGCCTGCCGGTGTGGGGGATGTCGCCCTCCAGCACCGCCGACGACACCGGGGACTACGGCGGCTTCGGCGTGGAGGGCCAGGCGTTCGGCAGCAACGACCCGCTGGCCTGGTGCACGACCTGCGCCACCGAGACCACCGTCTCCCCGCACGCCTCTGCGATCGCGCTGCCGGTGATCCCCGAGCAGGCCTACGACAACCTGGTCCGGTTGCGCACCCTGTATCCCGGCATCTACTCGCGCGACGGCGGCTTCTACGACGCGGTCGACCCCTCGACCGGCTCGATCGGCCACCGCCGCCTGGTGCTCGACCAGTCGATGATCATGGCCGGGATCGATGACGCTCTGAACCACGGCGCGCTGCAGCGGTACTTCGCCGCTGATCCGGAGTCCTGGGCGGCACGCGTGTACCTCGGAGAGGAGCGGATGTCGATCGGCTGAGGCCGGCCTGGATGTACGTGGGTCATCTGAGCGTCGATAATCGTCGCCCAGATGACCCAGGTCCCCAACCCCGCCCTGCACCATGTGACCCTGAAGACCACTCGAGTGCAGGAGATGCTCGACTGGTACGGGACGGTCGTCGGCATGACGGCCAACCACCACTCGCAGTTCGGGGCCTGGATGACGAACGATGCGGCCAACCATCGTGTCGCGCTGCTCGCCCACCCGGCGCTGAGCGACGACCCGGACAAGGTGCCGCACGCCGGCATCCACCACCTCGCCTTCGAGTACGCGGGCGTCGGAGAGCTGATCGCCACCTACGAGCGTCTGCGTGGCCTCGGCATCGAGCCCCACGTGTGCCTCGACCACGGCCTGACCACGTCGCTGTATTACCTCGACCCCGACGGCAACAGCGTCGAGCTGCAGGCCGACAACTTCGGCGACTGGGCCGCATCGAGCGACTGGATGCGCACCGCGCCCGAGTTCGAGGTCAACCCGATCGGGATCAACGTCGATCCGGACCGGCTGGCGGCGGCCTGGCGCGAGCTCGACGACCCGGCCGAGTTGCACCGCCGCAGCTACGCCGGCGAGTTCGACCCGGGCACCTTGCCGGATCTGCGCCTGCCCGACCTCTAGGCTGCGGCCATGCCCGTCGCGCTGTGCGTGGGATTGCGTCCAGGCGTTCCTGCCGCTGCTCCGCCAGAGCGCCCCGGCGGCTTCTTCCGCGACGGCCGGGCGCTGCCGTGGTGAGGGTCGCGGCCGCGGCCTAGTGAGTCGTCCGGTTGATTCGTTGGCAGTATCGTTTGATGCTGTCGAGGATCTGGTCGGCGGTCTTGGTCCAGACGTAGGGGTGGGGGTTCTCGTTCCAGGTGTCGATCCAGTCTCGGATCTCTGCGTTGAGTTGGCGGACTGAGCGGTGCTGGCCGCGTTTGAGCAGCTTGGTCGTGAGTTCGCCGAACCAGCGCTCGACGAGGTTGATCCACGAGCTCGAGGTCGGGGTGAAGTGCAGCACGAACCTGGGGTGCGCGGCGAGCCATGCTCGGATCTTTGGGGTCTTGTGGCTGGAGGCGTTGTCGAGCACCAGATGCACGTCGAGGTGCTCGGGGACGTTCTGGTCGATCGTCTTGAGGAACTTCAGGAACTCGACCGCGCGGTGGCGGGCGTGGAGGCTGCCGATCACCTCGCCGGACTGGATGTTCAACGCGGCGTAGAGGCTGGTGGTCCCGTTGCGCTCGTAGTCGTGGGTCGCGCGCTCGGGGGTGCCGGGCAGCATCGGGAACGTCGGCGCGGTCCGGTCCAGCGCTTGGATCTGGCTCTTCTCGTCCACGGCGAGCACGACGGCTCGCTCGGGCGGGTTCAGATACAGGCCGCAGATGTCGTGGACCTTCTCGATCAACTGCGGGTCCTTGGAAAGCTTGAACCGTTCCTGACGGTGGGGTTGCAGCCCGAACGCGTGCCAGATCCGCATGACCGAGTCCGGCGCGATCCCGACCTCCCGCGCCATCGACCTGGTCGACCAGTGCGTCGCGTCGCGGGGCGCGGACTCCAACGTCTTGACCACCACTGCCTCGACGTCCGCGTCACTGATCGTTCTCGGACGCCCCGGCCTCGGCTCGTCCAACAAGCCCTCCAGCCGACGCTCAGCGAACCGGTTGCGCCACTTCGTGACTGTCGGCGGCGAAACACCCTCAAGCGCGGCGATCTCTCGGTTGGTCAGCTGGCCGGCCGCGGCAAGCACGATCCGCGCTCGCAACGCCAACGCCTGCGCGGTCTTCCGGCGCGACGTCCACGCCTCGAGCGCCGCACGCTCATCATCGGTCAGAGTGATCTGAACAGCAGTAGGAGAGGGCATAAACCCCCCCTACCGTAACTACCAACTAATTAAACGGACACAACACTAGGTGGCCAGCGGCCCTCGGACCTGCTCGCGCAGGAACGGGATCACGACCTCGTCAACCCGGGCGGGGTCTTCGATGAAGGGCCAGTGCCCGAGCCCTTCGAGCAGCTGGATCCGGGCGGACG
>Ga0335075_10018995_pt1 | contig 10181 bp, 9 predicted proteins | sample Lox_Sample_24_FD_206723 | JGI IMG/M metagenome (GOLD analysis project Ga0335075, IMG submission 206723) | Soil microbial communities from Loxahatchee National Wildlife Refuge, Florida, United States - Lox_Sample_2.4 | ecosystem: Environmental > Terrestrial > Soil > Wetlands | place: USA: Florida... | reverse complement strand
GAATCACTCCCGCTGCTGTGCCGTATCGAATCGCAAACCGCGCCAGCCGGGAATCGGGAAAATGCACCAGCAAGCCAAAATCCAAGGGAGTGGGGATTTTATGACAGCCCCGAAAGCAGGAATGACGGAGACCGTCCCGAGCTAGCGCAGGTTCATTATGACCGGAAACGGCCGGCCAAAGCCCACCTCTTCCGCGCTGCGAGAGGTCGCCGCGCATAGGGCGGCGGGTGAGGGTATGCGCGAACGCGCTCTGGCATTGGGGACGGCTTCAGTATTACAGTAGCCTCATCATTGATACGTCGCGGAAATCCTGGCCGAGATCAAATCGGGCCAGCAGGAGGGTGTCGGCTTTCAGATCCGGCCACGATAGGCGCTCCTGTGCGGCATGAGGATGCTGCGCGGGGAGAGCAACCATGATGCGCTCGCTCCAGAGTGCCGTTCGTCTCGCCCGTGACGATCGCAATATCCACCGCGGCGTTGTCGACGGCCGCGAATAGATCCGCTCGCGACGCTTGGTGCAGGCAGATGTCGACATTGGGGAAAGCGATGCGGGTACGCCCGAACAACTGCGCCCCAACTCGCTGCTCCGTCAACCGGATACGGCGGTTGAGCGTGGATTGCTTTAAGTGGAGCACCTCCGCTGCGCGGCGGAGACTTCCAAATTCCGCCGCAGTGATAGCGTCGCTTCGCTGCTTCAAATCGAAGGGCGCGAGCGTCCGCTAAAATCGGGATTTCCTGCCACGGTATTCTCATGACAGCCCGACCGCATGGCACATCCACTCCCACTTAGCACTCCTACGCGGTCGCATTTTTCTCGGCTTCTGCAACGAGCGCAGATGCGTCGTAGCACACGAACTCGACCGTATTGTCGTCTGGATCGGACACGTAGATTGACCGCCAACCGATCCATGGATGCGTCTGCGTGTTCGGCTTCAAACCCTGTTGGGTCAGATAATCCAGAACGCTGTCATAGTGACGCAGCGAAATCTCAATCGCAAAGTGATGCAGTGTCGACAATCCCGGGCTGCATCCGTCCCACGTTTTCCCCTCCCGATTGGACGGCCAACTGCAACTGAAGAGGCCCACGATTTGCGTATGTCCCTCGACCCCGTCGGCCACGCGCATAAAGGCGATCGCCTCATGCAATATTCGAATCAATTGGAATCCAAGCACATTCCGATAGAAGGAAACCGATCTCTTAAGGTCGGCGACGCGCACTACTACCTCACCGACACCAAGAGGTTCGATCGGGTTGTCCGCCATTTACTTCCTCCCCTGTGATCAACGAAATCTGGATGCTCCATCACCGGTCGGCCGGGACAACTCGATAACTGCAGCGGCGACGACCTGCGAGGAGGTGCTCCAATCGCTCCACCTTCGCGGGCGCAAGCAATCGCTTGAACAACCCAAGTTCCGAACGGCAAAAGCCCTGGCAGGCTGCCGCGGCGGCGCAGATGGGGCAGTGGTTTTCAACGAGGAAGTACGTTCCATCGCTATGGCGCGAGGCTTCCGCCATATAACCTTCATTGGTCCGTAGCTGCACTAGCCGTGTCAGGCGGTCTTCAAGGGTTTCGGCGTCTCGCAATACCTGTTCATACCGTTCGGCCATCGCTCCCTCTCGCCGGGCAACCATCCGAGCAAGCCCGGCCTCACCGAACTCGTCCCGGACCGCTTCGATCAGTTCCACAGTCATTTGAGCGTGGGTGTCCGGAAAGCGGCCATGGCCCTTTTCCGTCAGAGACCATGTATGACCAGGGCGGCCAACTCCGGCCGGTGTCCTTGTGTACTCGACGAGCTGCGCCTCTCCGAATTTCGTTAGGTGTTCCCGGGCAGCTTGGCGCGTGATGCCCGCTCGCGCAGCTAGGTCGCGGGTGGTGGCCGGGCCGCGGGTCTTCAACTCGAACAGAAGGTGATCAGGGGTCGAGCGCACTACACCCTCATATTTGACAACCTAGTGATTGCAAAAATATCCCCGCTTGTCTATAGCGAATTTGTCAACCATGAGGTTGTCGAATGGCGACGGACACGGTTCCCCCAAGCGGAAGTTGGGCGGACCTGCTGGGCGAGGGACGCCTGCCGCGATTCATCCTGATTTGCTTGGCCGTCTGGCTGAACGCCGCCGACAGCCTGGTTACCGCCACCATCATGCCCACGGTCGGGCGATCGTTGGGTGGCTACGCCTACTTCGGTTGGGCGACGGCCGGCTATCTTATGGGTTCGGTCCTGGCGGCTGCGAGTTCCGGCGTTCTCGCTGCACGCTTTAGCCTCCGATGGGCCACCGTGGTGGCTGCAGTGATTTACCTGGTCGGCTGCATAATGAGTGCTGCAGCCCCGGAGATCTTCACCTTCCTTGCGGGACGTACCCTACAGGGGATCGGCGGAGGACTACTGGCGGGCCTCTCTCAGGTCGCGATCGGGCTTCTATTCCCAAACCGGGCGCTGCCACGGGTCTACGCTTCGATTAGTTCAGTCTGGGGCATCGTCGTTCCGGTAGGTCCAATGCTGGGCGGTCTCTTCGCCGACACAGGTTCCTGGCGCGCCCTCTTTTGGCTCTTCGCGGTTCAGGGTGCTGTCGTAGCAACTGCTGCAAGGGTCATGCTGCCGGCCACTGAGGCGAGAACGGGGGCCAATGGTGTGGCATGGCGGCAATTGACTTTTATCGCACTTGGTATCGCGCTGATCGGCGTCGCGGACTTGGCGGGCGATTTCGTCCGAGCGGCGGTCTTGGTCGGCCTGGGCATTGCAGCGTTCATGATCGCGCTGCGGTTGGACGCGCGTGGCACCGTACGCTTGTTCCCGCGCGGGTCGGGTGACCCGCGGACTGTCCATGGCGCTGGGTACGCAACGCTATTCCTTTATTATGTAGCGGTTATGGGGCTGACAGTATACGGCCCGGCCGTCCTGCAGACTTTGCGAGGGCTGTCGCCGCTAGTCGCCGGTTATGTGGTGAGCGCTGAGCCCCTTGCCTGGACTGCCGTATCTTTACCTGTAGCGGGATTAACTGGGCACTGGCCGACTCGCCTGATTCGCCTGGGTGCGCTGGCGGTCTTCCTTGGGTTGGCATCGTGCGCAGCGGTATTCGATGGCGGCGATCTCGTTCTGGTGGTGCTCGCCGCGGGGTTGACTGGCGTGGGTTTCGGACTCTCCTACGCCTTCATCACACAGGCAATTCTCGGTGACCTCAAAGATGACGAAAGAGCCATCGGCGGAGCAGGCATTGCAACGGCGCGACTGACGGGGGCGGCAGCGGGGTCGGCCATGGCTGCGGCCGTCGCCAACCTGGCTGGGTTCGCTCAGGGGTTCTCACCGGCCGCCGCACGAACAGCCGGGGTTTGGGTATTTCTCTCGGCGCTGCCGGTCGCAGCGCTCGCCTGTGTTTGCGCTTGGCATATGGGCGTACCGCGCACGAGCACGTTCCGAATGGTACTGCATGGCGCTTGGCGACGGCATCGGTCCCGCAACGAACTAACGCGCCTCAATCCGACCTTGCTCAAGGACATAGGCGTCACCTATGCTGAAGCAGAGCATGAGGCAAATAAGCCATTTTGGCGAAGGTAAAGGCAGCTTCGTAGTGGTAATTGCGGAATTGGCTCTCAGGCGAGCGGGGCAAGGATTGGGGCCACGATAGTTATCATCCTCGCACCAATCACGGCTCCCGAGGAGGGCCTTTGCCGCCGAACGCGCTTGGGCAATCTCCCACAGCGGCCGCAAGACGGCCGACCGGCGTGCCTAGAGCCCGGTCTCCGCCTGATGCGCCGCCACCATTGCTGCAAGGCTCTCGAACCGAAAATCGTAAGTGGTGTGGGTCGGTGGCCGCATCGTCGCGCCCCAACCAGAGCGCTCATGCCGGCGATCGATCCATGCCGTGGCAAGTCCAGCCTGCTTTGCCGGCGCGTGATCGTGGAATAGGCTTTGCGCAGTGTGCAGGATCTCGCCAGGTGCAATGCCTTGCTCGGCAAGCCGGGCCAGTATGTAACTGAAATTCGCCGGGTCCGGCTTATAGGAACCGATATCCTGCGCTGTGAAAATCGCGTCGAATTCGACCCCCAAACGCCGGTTGCTCCCAGCAAAGCTCGCCCGATCGACATTGGACAGGATCACCAGCCGATAGTGCCGTTTCAGATAAGCGAGAGCAGAGGGCGAATCGGAAAATGCGGGCCAGTCCGCCACGGACGCACCAAATCGCATGTTCTCCGCTTCGTCCGGCTGCACGTCCCATTCCTCAGCCAGCCGCCGATGAACAGTTGCCAGCAAATTCGAATAGATCATATCTGGCGTCTCGGCCTCCTGCGCCGATTCATGGCGCGCGAACGCCTCAAGCACGGCATCGCCGGCAAGCGCCGACCTGGCACGCACGAGCAGCGGCTGAAGCGCGGCCATGATGCCGTTCTCCCAGTCGATCAGCGTGCCGTAGCAGTCGAATGTGAGAACCTTGAAATCGGTGAGTCTCATTCTGTTCTCCGCATCAAAGCGCCATGCATAGACGCAGCGCGTCGTACATCGCCGCATGCACGTTGCGGCTGGTGACGGCATCGCCGATGCGATGCAGCTCGAAGCCATCTCGGCGTCTTGGTTGCGGCTCGCCGGAAAGCAGGCTTTCGATCTCCGTGATACCGTCGTTGGCCGAAAACGGGCGCAGTGCGTCATACACTTCGGTGATCGGTGCCGTGCCGCGTTCCACCACCACCTGCGCCGCGGTCAGCGTGGAGAGCGCGCCCGTCAGCTCGTGACGGAATGTCGCCTCCAGCCGGTTGCCGGCAGGCTGCACCTGCACCAGTTGCTGATCGGTACTGACACGAACGCCGTTCTGGGCGAAGCGCTTGCGGTAGATCACGCGCTCGGAATAAGCCATCTCCAGCGCGACATTGTCATCAAGCGTGGCGAACTGCACCGCATGACCGCGTTCGGCGAGATGCAGCGCGCAGGAGACCGCCTCGTGCCGCCCCATGCCGTCATAGACCAACACGTCCGGTTGCGCCGCAACCTCATCAGTCAGGATCTGCCACACGGTCGTACAGTGTGCAGCCCCATTCACCGGCTCCATATCCGGCACCCCCCCGGTGGCGACGATGACGACATCGGGGTGTTCGGCCAGCACTTCGTCGGTCCCGGCATAGCTGTTCAGTCGTATGTCCACGCCCAGCCGTTCCAGCTCCGCGACACGCCAGTCGATGATGCCGATCAGGTCGCGCCGCCACGTCGCGCGCACCGCGATCAGCATCTGCCCACCGAGCTTCGTCGCTGCCTCGAACAACACCACGCGGTGACCTCGCTCGGCGGCAATGCGCGCCGCCTCCAGCCCGCCTGGCCCACCTCCGAGTACGACGACGCGCCTGCCGGGCACCGCTGCGCGTTCGATCACCTGGGGCAGGTATTGCTCGCGCCCCGACGCCGGATTGTGCATGCACGCAACCTTCTTGTACATGCAGTACGAGGCCCCGACGCATGGCCGCACCCGCGCTTCCTCGCCGCGCGACAGCTTGTTGACAAGCTGCGGATCAGCCATATGCGCGCGCGTCATGCCGACCATGTCGAGCAGACCCTCGGCAATCGCGTAGCGCGCGGTCGTCAGGTCGGGAATCCGCGCCGCATGGAAGACCGGCAGCCGAGTCTCCCGTTTGAACTGCCCGACCAGCGCGAGGAACGGCGCGATCGGTTGCGACATGCCGGGCATGTTGTGCTCGGCCAGCGCGAGGTCGGTGTCCATGCGGCCGTAGATGCCATTGAAGAAGTCGATATGGCCGGCGCTCTCCAGCAGGCGTGCGAGGCGGACGCATTCCTCGAAATCGATGCCCTCATCCGTGCCTTCATCTACAACGAAACGGATGCCGACCAGAAAGTCGTCTCCCACACGCCGGCGAATCGCTTCGTGCACCATCAGCGCAAAGCGCGCGCGGTTCTCGGTGGACCCGCCGAATTCGTCGGTGCGCATGTTGGTCCGCGGCGAGAAAAACTGACCGATCAGATGTCCGCCGGTGACCGTTTCGACCGCGTCGAGTCCGCCTTCCTTGCAGCGCCATGCTGCTTCTGCATATTCGCGCACGACGCGATCGATGTCGGCGCGGTCCATCTCGCGTGGAATGCTGCGATGCCGCGTCTCGCGAATCCGGGATGGCGCGATCGTCGGCAACCAGTTGGTGGAGAGCGCATCCGCCCGGCGCCCGAGATGCGAAATCTGGCAGCCGATCGCGGCACCATGCCGGTGAATACGGGTCGAGAACTCCCGCAGATAAGGGATAATCTCATCGGTCGCCAGATTGATCTGTCCGCCGCCCCAGCTCGAATCGCGCGAGACCATCGAGGAGCCGCCGAACATAGTCAGAGCCAGTCCGCCTTTGGCCTTCTCTTCGTGGTACCGCTGATAGCGTTCTGTCGGCAGCCCGCCCTCGTCCAGTGTGGAGGCGTGGCTCGTGCTCATCACGCGGTTGCGCAGGTGCAGGTGCCGGATGCGCAGCGGCTTCAGCAGTGGATCAGTGGACGGGGATGTGAGGGTCATGCGGTTTCTTGCCAACGTGAGTTAAGCGACAGTCAGTTGCCGATCGGTCGTTTGCAGTGCCAGCAGTTCGTGCTCGGTCCGGTGGCAGGCGATCTCCGCACCCTTGGTCAGGCGCTGCACCGGTGGCGGGCGGCGGTCGCACAGATCAGCAGCCCGGTAGGTGCAGCGTGGGAAGAAAGGACAACCCACGGCGATTGGGGCCAGTGCCGCCCCAGGTGGAGGCGTCGATGGGATGCCCTCGAGCCAACCCGGCCGCAATTCCGGCACCGACGACAGCAGAAGCTCGGAGTATGGATGAAGCGGGCGACGCTGCAGCGTCTCGCCGCCGCCGACCTCCACACAGCGCCCGGCATAAAGGACCATGACCCGATCGCAGAGCGCCCGCACCGTGCCCAAGTCGTGGCTGATGAAAAGATAGGAAAGCTTCAGGTTGTCTTTCAGCTCGGCGAGCAGCTCGAGGATCGCCGCGCCCACCACGGTATCCAGAGCCGACGTCACCTCGTCGCACAAGATGACGCTGGGCTCGGCGGCGAGCGCACGGGCGAGATTGACGCGCTGCTTCTGTCCACCGGACAGCTCGCCGGGATAGCGATCCGCAATGCCGGGGGACAGATGCACAAGATCGAGCAGCTCCACGGTGCGGCGCCGCGCCGCCGTCCTGGACAAACCATGGTAGAAGGCGAGCGGCCGGCCGATGATGCGCGCCACAGTGCGAGCTGGGTTCAGCACAACGTCCGGCATCTGAAAGACGATCTGGATACGGCGCAATTGCTGCCTGGTGCGCGCGGCGATCGCCGGGGCGAGTGGCTCACCGGCAAACCGGATGACGCCGCTCGAGGCCGGCAGCAGTCCGGCGATGACCCGCGCCAGCGTGCTCTTGCCGCAACCGGATTCGCCGACGACGCCCAGAGCGGAGCCCGCCTCGATGGCAAGATCGATCCCGTGCAGCACCGGCACCAGCGACCTGTTGGTACCGACAGCCCGGCCATAGCCGGCCTCCAGCCCTTCCGTCTGCAACAATGGCGCGGCTGTTTGCGCGGGTGCGAGCGCAGCAGGCGCGGGCAGGGCAGCCGCCAGCAGGCTTTTGGTGTAGTCATGCGCCGGCGCGCCAAGAATGCTTCGCGTGGGCGCCATCTCCTGCATCCGGCCATCACGGAGCACGATGATGCGGTCGGCCATTTGCGCCACGACCGCCAGATCGTGCGAGACATAAAGCGCGGTGACCTGCCGCTCCCGGACCACCTGCTTGAACGCACGCAGCACCTCGATCTGCGTCGTCACGTCCAGTGCCGTCGTCGGCTCGTCGAGGATCAGAAGATCGGGATCGGTGATCAACGCCATCGCAGCCAATAGCCGCTGCAACTGTCCACCGGAGACCTGATGTGGGAAGCGTCCGCCGACGCGTGCGGGGTCCGGCAGCGCAAGGGCCTCGAACAGCCCGACAGCCTTTCGTTCCGCCTGATCAGGAGTCATCAGGCGGTGAATGAATGTGCCTTCGATCACCTGCGGCATGATGCGCCGTGCAGGGTTGAAGGCCGCGGCCGCGCTCTGTGCAACGTAGCACACCTTGCGCCCGCGGAACGCCGCCAGCTCCCGCCGAGACAGCGCCAGCACCTCGGTCCCGCCGACACGCAGCTTGTCTGCCGCGATGCGGCAGCCAGGCCGCGCATGGCCCATCAGCGACAACGCGATCGTGGTCTTGCCGGAGCCGGATTCACCGATCAGTGCCAGCACTTCGCCGCGACCGATTGAAAAGCTGACATCATCCACGATCGGCCGACGGCCTCCATCCGGCCCCGCCGCGCTGACACGCAGTCCGGCGACCTCGACGGTGCGGAGCGAGTCAGCGAACATCCGCAAAGCCCAAGCGGCGCCGGGCCGCGAAGCCGTCGATCATAAGATTGATGCTAACGGTCAGCGTGGCGATCGCGATCGCCGGCATGATCACCGCGGGGGCGCCGTACCCAAGTCCTTCGATGTTCTGGCGCACCAAGGAGCCCCAGTCTGCCGCGGGAGGCTGAATGCCCAGGCCGAGAAAGCTAAGGCTGCTCAGCAGCAGCACGATGAAGACGAAGCGCAGGCCGAAATCGGTCAGCACCGGGGCGATCATGTTGGGCATGATCTCTTCGAACATGATCGCCGCTGTCTTCTCGCCGCGTGCCCGGGCGGCGAGCACGAAATCCATCACGTTGATATCGGTCGCGAGTGCCCGGGCGATCCGGAAAGCGCCGGGCGTATAGATGACGGCTGCCGTGACAATAAGCACGAAGATAGATGAGCCAACCGCGGCCACCACGACCAGCGCGAACATTAGGCCGGGCAGCGAAATCATAGCGTCCATCACCCGACTGATCCCCGCGTCGAGCATTCCGCCGCTGACCGCAGCGCACGTACCGAGCGTGACCCCGGTGAAGGAGGCAAGCGCGGTTGCCGCGAGTCCCAACCCGATCGTATCACGCGCTCCGAACAGGATCAGACTTAGCATGTCGCGGCCCAGGTAATCGGTGCCGAGAGGGAACCGCGCGCTGATGGGTGCGAAGACGGTGGTGCTGACGATCTGGCCCTCGCCGTGCGGCGCCAGCAACGGCGCGAAGATGGCAACTACCGTCCAGGCTGCAACGATGCCCACGCCGACGATCGCCGAAGCCGAGCGTCTCATTGGAAGCGCAGCCTCGGGTTGGACAGGATCGAGGCGATATCGGCCAGCAGCACCAGCACCAGATACGCCGCCGAGAACAGCATGGCGCAAGCCTGCACCAGCGGCATGTCGCGGGTGGACACGGCATCGATCATCAGCTTCGCCAGGCCCGGATAGTCGAAGACAGTTTCAACGATGATGACGCCGCCAAGCAGGAACGAGAGGCTGAGCGCAATGGCATTGGCGATCGGTCCGATCGCGTTCAGCAGCGCGTGGCGCAGCACGATCCGGACTTGTCCAGCGCCCTTCAGCACCGCCATCTCGACATAGGGGGACTCCAGCGTGTTGACGAGCGCCACGCGCGTCATGCGAGCCATCTGGGCGACAATCGCAAAGGATAGCGTGATCACCGGCAACGCGAAAACGCGCACGAGCCCGGTGAAGGAATCCGCGCCGCCGAGATAGGCGAGTGCCGGAAGCCAATGCAGCCTGACCGCGAAAACAAGCACGGCGAGCGTGGCGATCAGGAACTCGGGAACCGACACCGCGGCAACCGTGACGACGTTGACAATCCGATCGTACAGCGTGCCGCGCCAGATCGCGGCGGTGATCCCAAGGAAAAGCGCGACCGGCACGGACACCAGCGCGGTCAGCGCGGCGAGCAGCAGCGAATTCGGCAGACGGCTGGCGATCAGCGCGGCGACTGGATCACCGTTCACCAGCGAGTGGCCGAGATCGCCGGATACAAAGCCGCCGAGCCATATGAAATATCGGATCCAGGCCGGCTGATCGAGGTGCATTGCCTCGCGCAGCCCCGCAACTGCCGCTGGGGTCGCGCCCTGGCCCAGAACGATCTGCGCGACATCGCCTGGAAGCAGCTCGGTCCCAAGGAACACCAGCAGGGAGACAGCAAGCAGCAACAGCAGGTTGGCGACGATGCGCCTGCCGATCAGCCGCACGACAATCGGATTGAATGCCTTCCTGCGACCGACTGCGCCGGTCTGGCTAATCGAGCCAGACATGCTGAGCAAAATTATAACCCATCAG
>Ga0335075_10018994_pt1 | contig 10181 bp, 3 predicted proteins | sample Lox_Sample_24_FD_206723 | JGI IMG/M metagenome (GOLD analysis project Ga0335075, IMG submission 206723) | Soil microbial communities from Loxahatchee National Wildlife Refuge, Florida, United States - Lox_Sample_2.4 | ecosystem: Environmental > Terrestrial > Soil > Wetlands | place: USA: Florida... | reverse complement strand
TGAGCTGCATGGTCCACTTGTTGTTGAATCCGCCAATGACCACGGCGGGCGAGTTGCGGAGATCTTCGTAGGAGTAATTCGCGCCGATGCGCAACTGGCTGGGCTTGTCGAGGCGGCCGAGAAGCGTGGAGACTGCGGTGGCTGCATAGACATCGCCGGCAGCTACGCCGTAGTCGGTGTAGATGAACATGTCTCCCCAGGTGAGCTTGGTGTCCGGATCGAGTGGCAGAGGGGTGTTGGCGCGCTCCGCTTCAGTCTGGAAAGTTCCCGGGTGGGTGCGCGAGTAGAGCCGGTAGATATCTTCGTTGGGCCGGTAGGCTACCGGCTTGGCGAGACAGATGAGCACCGGCTGGCGGGTGGAGAAGACCGGGCTCCAAAACTGCGCCAGAACGGATTTCTGGGCCGAGGAACGGTGGAGCGTCCAGGCTGCGGCGAGTGCAGCCACGATGAGTACCGCTGCGAGCAGAGAATAAAGCAGTCGATGGGAGCGCGGGCTCTGCTGGACAGGATGCGCCTTTGCCGAGGGACGCGCACCGTTCTGCCCCGACGCGGCCGCCGATTTGCGGTGGAAGACAGGTGAATACGAGCCGACGGGCAGCTCGATACGGATCAAAGAGCTTTCAGGAGCGGACTGGTAATACTGGTCGAGGCGGCGCCGGACCTCACCGGCCTGTACGCGCACCACGGGATCCTCCCCGGTGGCGTAGCCGGGGGGACGCTGGAAGACTTCTGTCCCGATGGTCCGCTCTTTGAGCTTTTCCTGCTGACCGGCCAGCCTGCGCTCGACTACATAGCGGAGAAACTGCGTGCAGCGGCCTGCATGCAAAAAATAGTGGCTGGCCAGAATATCGTCGAGTTCCTGCAGCACGGCTTCCCGAGGGATATCGTCCAGCTCCGGCTGGGGAAGAGTGGCCTCCCGTCCTGGCGGTGGTTCAACAACGGGTCTCATTCGATCCTCACGGGCATCCTGAAAGGTTGGCAAAGCTGTCGTTTGTCCGCTCTTCGTCGGCCGGAGATCGCCTGTTATTTGCCCGGCCGTACAGAGCGGTTCGTCACAGGTGGTGGACCGCCGGTCCCGTTCCCAGTTGCCGCCACTTCCTTTGTCGGGAGGGCGGCCTCGCCTGAACGCATTGACTGCAAAGGTCTGAGGAAACGCTTTCTACAAGCGCGCACACCCGACACGGACATTGAATATGACGGCCATGGCGGATCATCTCTGTGAATCGCCAGGTCAGCTACAGGGATGCGAACTGACCGGTTGCGTAAAGAAGTAGAACGAAACGAGCAAGCGGTTGTCAAGACTTTCGTGGCGCCTCATGGTTGATTGGCCTGACGAGGATTTTTACGGTACGCAACCAGCGTGGCGCGTGAAGCAAGTTGTCTTCCCTCATTTGGTTGAGGGATGGCGCAGGTTTCGGGACGAGCTTGAGCAATCGTGAGATGTTCCAGGACGGTCTTTGAGCCGAATCGTGGGCCGGAACGATGTGGCCGACCGTTTCTTACAGTAAAAGACGGCCCGGAGAATTGCAGTTCCTCAACAAATAGGTGGAGAAAAGGCTCGATCTTTACGGGTACTACCGTAAAACACCGTGTTTTACTTGTCCACTCTTCGCGGTGGGGAGAAGCTTTTCCAGTAAATCGTCTTTCCGATTCAAAGCACTGGAGTTGCACGGGGCATTACCGGGCGGCGCCAGCAGATGGGGAAAAACGGGACCAACGTCGAGCGTCCCGCTCGCGGTGCAGTGGAGGAGGAAACCGGGTGTTGACCGCTTTGGCTCGGAATAGGGTGCTGGCTGCCGGTTGTGGAGTTCTCGTGCTCGGGTGCGTGACAGCGGGTGCAGCCGAGACGCAAATCGTTCTTGCCCGCAACGGCAGAACGTTGGTTGTGGAGCCGTATGCCCCCAACATCGTTCGAATCACTTTGAGCACGGACAAGACCTCAGCGCTCGCGGCTCCCGGATACGGGTTCGTGGCTGCTCCGTCGATGACCGGCTGGAGCCACGATCGGGATTCCGGAGGATATGACGTCATTCAATCGGGGCAAATGACCGTTCGCGTCTCGCCCGAGAGCCTGCCGCCGCCCCATGCCATGCCGCTCGATGCGCTGAACCAGTCGCTGAGGGAGCACTATTTTGGCGGCGGCTCTTCCAGGAGGGGCCCATTCGATGACGTAATCTCGATCCAGACGGCTTCGGGTAAACCTTTGCTGACAATGCGCAGCTGGTTCAAGTTGCCCGATCGTCCGGCGGGAGCTTCAGGAAGCGCAAAAGCGGGCCCTCGCTTTCAAGTCTCCGCAACCTTCGATTCGCCGGCCGGGGAGCACTACTATGGCCTGGGCCAGCATCAACAGGGCTTTCTGGACCTGCGCGACCATCGCGTGGATTGCTGGCATCAATATGACGCGATTGGTGGAGAGACTGTCTGCGTCCCCTTCCTGGTGTCCAGCCGCGACTACGGCCTGATCTGGGACAACCCCTCAAAAACTACCGTTGATCTCGGTTTCAATCTGCGCAACGTCTGGTCGTCAGAAGTCGGGGCCCGGGTGTCGTTCTTCGTGATCGCCGGCGACGATACGGACCAGGTTTATGAGGGCTATCGCCAGCTTACCGGCATTGCGCACATGCTGCCAAAGGCGGTCTACGGCTACATCCAGAGTAAGGCGATCTATCCCACGCAGGCCCAGCTCATGGCGATCGCCAAGGGATATCGTGATCGACATCTGCCGCTCGATGTGCTCGTGGTGGACTTTCTGAACATGACCAGGCAAGGCGAGCTCGATCTCGATCCGGCTCGCTGGCCCGATCCGGCTGCAATGAACAGGCAGCTTCATGCAATGGGCATTACCACTCTGCTCAGCGTGTGGCCGCACTTCGCCCCCGGCACACGCTACTACGACATGCTGCGGCAAAAGGGCTGGCTCATTCACACCCCCGATGGCGCTCCCGATTTCGGAGGGTTCAAAGACGTAATCGGCCCCAACATCGACACCACCAACCCAGCCGCCGCCAAATGGTGGTGGGACGCTATTCGAGATCGATACGTGAAGCCGTACGGCTTCGATTACATCTGGCTTGACGAAACGGAGCCGGACATCGATCCGGCGCCGGACGTCTTCCATGTTGGTTCCGGAACGGCTTATTACAACATCTACCCCTTGTTTCACACGGCATCAGTGTACGAGGGATTCAGGCGGGACTTCGGTGACAGCCATCGGGTGTTTTCTCTCGCCCGCGCCGCATACCTTGGGGCACAGCGCAACGGGACAGTCTTCTGGTCGAGCGATATCCAGTCGACCTGGGACATGTTGAAGCGCTCGATTCCTGCGGGCCTGGATTTTACCGCCAGCGGCATGCCCTATTGGGACACCGATATCGCGGGATTCTTTTCACCGATGATCTCCTCTACCTATCATGCGGCGCATACGCCGCTGGTTGACTCTTCTGACGCGCGCGATAACGTCGACAACTACGAAGACTATCCAGAACTGTTTGTGCGCTGGTTCGAGTGGGGAGTTTTTCAGCCTGTGATGCGCGCCCACGGAGAGAGACAACACAACGAAGTTTGGGCATACGGCAGTCAGGCTGAGCCCATACTCGAGAAGTATCTGCGCCTGCGCTATCAGCTCATGCCGTACATCTATTCTCTGGGCTACCACAGCTACGAGACGGGTGCGCCGTATATGCGCGCACTGTTTATGGATTTCCCCAACGACCCGAAGGTGGCCGATCTTCGCGATGAATACATGTTCGGACCGGCATTCCTGGTGGCTCCCGTCGTGAAGCAGGGAGCCACGAGCCGCGAGGTTTATTTGCCCGCCGGCAGCGACTGGTACAACTACTGGACCAATGAACGGCTCAAAGGCGGGCAGAGTGTGGATGTGGCGGCGCCCATCGATACGATTCCGCTGTTTGTGCGCGCAGGCTCCATCATTCCGCTGGGAAGCGAGATTCTGAGCACACAGGAGCCGCAGACAATCGCCAGCCTTCGCGTGTATCCGGGCGCGGATGGCGAGTTTACGCTGTTCAACGACGATGGCAAGACCTACGCGTATGAGAAAGGCGAAAGCAGCATCACGCATCTGCACTGGAGCGATGCCGCAGGCCAGCTTACGCACGACGGCGCGCAGGCGTGGACATCCCCTGACAGCACGGTGGTGACAATCGTGGGCCATTGATTGGTTTTGCGCTGGAGACGGATGGAACGCGGCAGTGTTCTGTGCAACGAGTATTCGAACCCAGAAGAGCTTCTTCAGACAGTAACCGGTTTTGCAGAAAAGGAGACCAGTATGACAGGCACGAAATTCCTGACAAGGATGTTGACCCTTGCAATCCTCCTGGCAAGTCTCGGCGGAGTGCAGGCGGTAGCACAGTTTTCAAGCGGCATTGAAGGCACGGTTCACGACACGACAGGAGCCGTGGTTGCCGGAGCGAAAGTCACGCTGACGGATTCTCGGCTGGGCGTGTCGAAGGAGACAACGACGAACCAGTCGGGATACTTCCGCATCGATGCCGTGGCCGCATCCACTTACTCGGTGCAGATCCAGATGGCTGGCTTCGAGACGTGGGTGAACTCCTCGCTGACGCTGCAGGTAGGCGAGATTCGCACCCTGGCGCCTGAGTTGAAGCTGGGAGCGGTTTCAACGAACGTCGAGGTCTCAGCCACTGCAGCCACGGTCGATCTGACGACACCCACAACGGGCTCGGTGATTTCACCCGAAACGCTCAAGACGACTCCGCTGACGGGGCAGAACATTTACGGTCTTTCTGCACTAACGCCGGGTATGACCGGAGCCGGCGTGAGCACCGGCAACAACGACAACTATACGAATGAATACGCCATTAACATCAACGCCTCGGGATTGCGCCAGGAAGAAAATGGTTACCAGATCGACGACGCGTACACCAACACTCCTTCCCGCGGCGGCGGCACCTCGATCTCGCCGAACCCGGAGATCGTTCAGTCGGTCGATGTGCGCACCAATAACTTCGACGCGCAGAAGGGACGAAACGGCGGTGCAACCGTAGATGTGTACACCAACTCCGGCTCCAACGACTTCCACGGAACCTTCGACTACTACTTCACCAATAACTCCCTTAGCGCGACAACGCATTTCTCCAATCCGGTACCGATCTTTTCGCGTAACGAGATGGGTGCGACCATGGGAGGGCCGATCCTGAGGAACAAGCTCTTCTGGTTTGGCGCGATCGATGTGCTTCGCTCGAGCGCCGCCGGCGGCGGCCAGTTCACCACCGAGACACAAGCCTTCGACACCTGGCTGAAAGGCAGCGCAGAGGCCAACACCGTCGGAGCTCAGATTCTGCAGTCGACTCCGCCAACGATCTTTCCCACCACGGGGCTGCAAACGGTCACCCAATACGAGAAGGCAACGCCGGGCTATTACGCCCCGCCATCCGACATCGACTCATTCACTGGGGCAGTGATCGGTTTGACGAATATTACCTGGTCCACACCCAAAGACGGCTACCAGTGGAGCTTCCGCATCGACGATTATCTGGGCAAGAGCGACCGCATCTATGTGGATGCTATCCGAACCTATGACACCAGCGGCCAGTATGGACCGCGGCTGGCGATGGATGGCGGCCAGGCTAATAGTTCCGATTTCGTGAACATCAACTGGACGCATACATTTAACTCCCATCTGTTGAATCAGACAGGCGCCAATCTCATTCGTCCCTACGGCTCGAATCTGGGGTTCCCCGACGCGAAGATTCCGTATATCAACGTCAACGGCGGATTCTCAGGTTATGGAACATGGGCGCCGGGCAACTTTACCCAGTCGACGTACGGCTGGCACGACGTGATGACGGCTACGGTGAAAACGCACACGCTGAAATTCGGCGCGGACTTCTTCAACATCCGTGAGGTCGATCACCAGGATGGCGCATTCGATCGTCCCACCTACAACTTCAACAGCCTGCTGGACATGATTCAGGACGAAGCGGCCTCAGAGACTGCCACTCACGTGAACCTTCTGACGCATCAGGAGGCGCCCTACGATCGCGAATACCGCGAACTGTACATGGGCTACTTCCTCCAGGATGACTGGAAGGTGATGCCGAGACTTACCTTGAACCTCGGCGTTCGTTACGACACGATGGTCAATATGTTCACAATTCTCGATCCCCACTTGACCAATTTCCTGCTTGGATCGGGCAGCACCGCGAATGCGCAGATTGCCAGCGGTGTCGCCATTCTGGCGAAAGGCAACCATGTGCTGGATCACAACGTCGGCGGCTTTACGCCGCGCATCGGCTTTTCGTGGGATGTGACAGGCAAAGGCACCACCGCCGTGCGCGGCGGTTTTGGGATGTTTGAAGATCAACCGCCATACCTCCACATCACCGACATCACCTCGGGTAACCTGCCCAACTACTACACGCCGACTTTCAGCGTGTATGCGGGACAGACTGTGCCGGCGCTTCAACTGTGCAGCGCACCGCAGGGATGGGATGAGCCTTGCCCGATTGTGGACACCAGCAACGTCTCAGTGAACTCCGCCGGCGGCATTGACGTCAACGGCGTCCCGGTGCCTTATGGCGCCAGCCTCGGAGGATACTCGCCCAACCTCAAGATGCAGCAGGTAGAGGAGTGGTCTCTGAGCGTGCAACACCAGGTACGGAACAATCTCCTCATGGAATTGAACTACTCTGCATCGGCAGTTCATCACCTGCTGGACTACAACCCCGACCTGAATCGTTTTGCCGGCGACTTGATCGCCAACAACGACACTCTGGCGCGTCTCAACAACAATTTCTCAAGCATCACCTATGCCACCACCGACGGCAATTCGTCTGGAAACTTCGGCTCGCTGGTGGTGGAGCGTCCCGTTTCGCGCGGACTGGCGCTGCGCGGCATCTATACTTTGGGCAAGTCGCTTGATGAAATGAGCAACGCGCAATCGCTTGATGCGAACGGCATCACCAACGAAAACGACTACCAGATTGAGAACCTGAATCCCAAGTTCCAGCGCGGCCGCGCCGACTTCGACATCCATCAGCAGTTCACCGCCGATGGAACCTGGACGGTGCCAAACCACTACAGCAGCGCCGTGATGAGAAACGTCCTCGGTGGATGGCAGTTTGGCGGCGTCTGGATCTTACAGACCGGCTTGCCCTTCACCGTCTACACCAGCGCGGCCTTCGATCCCGCATGCGCCGGGAATGGAGCTACATCGACAAATTCCGCGGGGAGCTGCACCAATAATCTGGGTAACGGCAGTTGGATCACCGGCAGCACGATCACCGGCTATCAGCCAAGCAGCGGCGACTACAACGCGGATGGAACCGATTACGATCTTCCCAATGTTCCATCGTTCGGCCGCCACCTGACGGGCCAAAAGAAGGCTAATTTCCTGAACGGTATATTCGGGTCACCGGCAGGTGGAGCGGCCGCCGCCAAATTTCCCCAACCAACCCTCGGAACGGAAGGAAACCTCGGCCGCAATACCTACGATCTGCCTGGATACAATAATCTCGATTTCACCTTCGAGAAGTTCTTCGGAGTGCCGTGGTTCTTCAGCGAGAAGATGAGGATCGAGGCGAAGGGCGAGGTCTTCAACCTGTTCAACCGCTCGAACCTCGGCGAGGGAGGAGCCGTATCCGGTGACCTTTCCACCGGAAATTTTGGGCAAGCTACAGGACAGTTGCCGGCACGCAGCTTCCAGCTACATCTGCGGGCAAGCTTCTGAGCGCCTTGCTGTCGCTCTAGAAATAGAGAGCCGGATCGTCATTTCGGCGGTCCGGCTCTTCACAGTTTGTCTTTATGACATAAAGCAGAGATCGTGCGCACTATTGCGCGGGCGGAGCATCCTGCTCCACAAGCCTGTAGCGCTTGCGATCGGACTCCTGCTTCATCGAAGCCTGGTGCATGACAGCGAGCTGCTTCACGAGCGCCTTGATCTCTGGAGTGTCGCTTTGGCCGGAGTGCCGCAAAGCTATGAGGAGATGGTAGGCCGCCGCTTCGTCAGACGCAGAGTATTTCAGCGCGGCCCGGCACTGCTCGATGGCCAGGTTGTACTGATGTGAATGCACGTAGATGCTGGCGAGGGTGTCTCGCGCGGTGACCAGATCGGGTTTGAGCTCCACAGCCTTCAGCGCCGACCGCGTAGCCTCCTGAAACTCGGGACTCCCAATGGCGGGGCCCTGGTTCATGATGAGCTCGGCGAGCAGATTGTGCAGCAGTGCGTTCTCTGGGTGGGCTTTGAGCTGCGCGCGCACTTTTGCGAGTGCTTGATCGGGGTTGTTTCTCGCCAGTTCGGCGAGATCGGCTGCGTAGAAGCCGAGACTGTGCGACGAGTCAAGCTGCTCGGCCCGGTCGAAATCGGCCTCGGCCTTGTCATACTGTGCGAGTTGCGCATACAGCAGGCCACGAGAGATATACAGGGAAGAATCGTCGGGAATCCGCGCAAGGCCGGCATTGAGCATGTCGATGCCGACCTGGAACGACTCGTGATCCAGGCACAGAGAGGCAAAAGCGACATAGTACTCCGAGTTAGAGGGACTTAGTACGATGGCCTGGCGCAACAGGGATACCGACTTAGGCGTATTACCTTCCGCTTCATATGCCTCGGAGGCCAGACTTAGTATGTCGGGATCCTGCTGGTCCGGAGTAAGCAATGGCTCGAGTGTCTTGACGGCATCGACGTCTTGCTTCGCCGCGACCTGCACGATGGCAAGATCGTACTTGGGATAAGTCGCGTCGGGAAGCAAGGCGATTAGCCGCTCAAATACAGGAATGGCGTCTTGCATGCGTTGCAACTGCACGAGACAGTAGCCATACGCCTCAAGCGCCGGCGGATGGTCCTGAATTAAGGAGCCGCTCAGAATGAAATGATCAATCGCTGCCGGGCATTTGTCCTCTTTTCTTTCGAGCATGGCGAGCATTTCGTGAGCGGTCTGGTCGCCTGAGTCGATCTTGAGGATGCGCGTGAGCAGCGGTACAGCGCGCTTGTCGCCCGATGGAAAAAGAAGCTGCACTTTGCCCTTGAGCGCGGGGAGGTAGCTGGGAGACAGGATGAGCGCCTTATCAAAGGCGGACAGTGCATCTGCGGGATTTTGCTCGAGAGAGAAGATGATTCCTTCCAGCGTCCAGAGCCGGTAGTCTTTCGGCGACGTCTTCAGGCCCAATTGGACCAAATCGAGTGCCTGATCATACCGATGCACCCGAATGAGAGATTCTATGGGTGTAACCGGGCTCGCGGATTGTTGTGCATGGGCGATGAAGAGGCCGGCGGCCACGGCAAGCAGCGCGCAGCCTGAGCAAGCTGTGAACGCCCTTCTGATTAGCATCTTGATATCCTGCGTGACAAGTTAGAACGAACACTTCATTGTAAGCGCGGGAGGCAGTCTATGCCGAGACGGTCTTCAACCACGCAGCGAGGATTTGATCGAACGGTGTTTGTTACCGGGTGATAGCAACTGCAGGCGACGCCCTTCATTGGCCCGCAGATTTTCGGAACAGTCAGCATGCGCGCGCCGGCCTAAGTCGTGGACGCATGGTTGCGTCGAAGTTAGGAGAAGACATACCGTACAACGCACCGCGTCTAATGTTGAGTATTCGCTTGACGCCGCGCTTTGAGCGCGAGATAGTTGGTTGTCAGGTCACGAAGAGGAGTAAAGCTGTGTTCAATGAATTGTCTCGTCGCAAATTTCTTGCGTCCTGTGCCGTCTCGGCCATCTCTCCGGCTCTCAGTCGCGCGCAACCAGGAGTCGCGGGTGTTCTCGCACTGCTCGAAAGCGGGAGCGATGCGCAATTTGCGGCAAATGCTGCCACGGGCAGCGCCGGCGTGATCGAGCTGTCGCGCTCACCTTACGCGAAGTTGAAGACAGTCCCCGTGAGCGCCGTGGTCATCGAAGATGGTTTCTGGTCCCGGCGTCGCACTACGAATGTGGAAGCGAGCATTCCGAGCATGCATGACGAGCTGATCGCGCATGGGCGCATGACGAACTTTCAAAGACTCGAGGGAAAATCGTCCGCGAAGCAGATTGGACCCGTGTACTCGGACTCGGACATTTACAAGTGGACCGAGGCGGCGGCGTTTGTTTTGCAGAGCAGCGACCAGGCCGAGTTGAGAGAGACCGTCAACGCGATGATTCGGGACGTGGTGGCAGCGCAGGAGCCGGGCGGATATCTGAACACATATTACGTAGACGATAAGAAAA
>Ga0335075_10018993_pt1 | contig 10182 bp, 12 predicted proteins | sample Lox_Sample_24_FD_206723 | JGI IMG/M metagenome (GOLD analysis project Ga0335075, IMG submission 206723) | Soil microbial communities from Loxahatchee National Wildlife Refuge, Florida, United States - Lox_Sample_2.4 | ecosystem: Environmental > Terrestrial > Soil > Wetlands | place: USA... | reverse complement strand
TCTTCTTCGCCGCTTTCGCTTTCGGTTGCGCCTTTGTGGCCATGCCGTAATCTCCCCTTACCAAGCCATTCTAGCATTCACGAGGATTTCATGTCGGCGAAAAAAGGGCCTTTGGACGGCGTGCGCGTCCTCGACCTCACGGAATTCATCTTCGGGCCCTATGCGACGCAGACGCTCGGCGATCTCGGCGCCGATGTGATCAAGATCGAGAATCCCGGCGGCGACCGCCAGCGCTATGGGTCGAAACACGCCAAACACGAAGACATGGGCGTGACGTTCATGACCATGAACCGTAACAAGCGCTCGGTCACGCTCGACCTCAAAGCGGACGCGGATCGCGAGAAGCTGCGCGCGCTGATCCCGACGGCACAGGTGTTCATCCACAATGTCCGCGCCGACGCGATGGCGCGGCTTGGCTTCTCCTATGAGGAAGTCGCGAAGATCAATCCGCACATCGTCTATGTGCATTGCGTCGGTTACGGCTCCGACGGCCCCTATGCCGGGCGTCAGGCCTTCGACGATCTGGTGCAGGCCGCGAGCGGCACCGCCGACCTGCTGCCGCGTGTCGACGGCAACGAAGACATGCGCCTGCTGCCGAGCTTCATCGCCGACAAGGTGTCGAGCATGCACGCGCTGTCTTCGACGCTCGCCGCGCTCTATCACCAGAAGGCGACCGGCGAAGGCCAGTTCGTCGAAGTGCCGATGTTCGAATGCTTCACGCATTTCATGCTCATCGAGCATCTCTATGGCGAGACATTCGAGCCACCGGTCAGTCACATGGGCCACACACCAGCGCTGGCAAACGACCGCCGCCCGCTGAAATGCAAGGACGGCCACATCTGCATCCAGCCGGTCAGCCGCGCGGCGTCTGTGAAATTCATGGAGCTCGGCGGCATTCCCGACGCCTATGAAAGCGACCGCTTCAAGAATGCGCCGAAGGGCAGCCGCGTCGGCGTCTATTACGCGATGCAGCGCGAGGCGGCGATGGCGCACACCGTCGAGGAATGGATGAAGCTGGGCGACGAGCACCGCATCCCGATCATGCGCGCCAACGGCCTCGACGAAGTGCTGAACGATCCGCATCTGAAAGCCGTCAACTTCTTCGAAGTCCGCGAGCACCCCACCGAAGGCGGCTGGCGCACGATCAAGCCGCCGGTGAAATTCTCGAAGACCCCCGCCTCCATCCGCCTCGCCCCACCGCGCCCGGGACAGGACAACGACACGATCCTTGCGAAATAGGAACCACAATGTCCGACACGCTGCTGCCCGTTCCCAAAGAGTGGAAAGACCGCGCGCTTATCGACAAAGCGAAATACGACGCGATGTACGCAGAGTCGGTTCGCGATCCGGTCGATTTCTGGCGAGAGCAGGCGCACCGCATCGACTGGATCGTTCCTTTCACCAAGGTGAAGGACGTGTCGTGGGACGCCGACGACCTGCACATCAAATGGTTCGAAGACGGCGTTCTGAACGTCAGCGCGAACTGCATCGACCGGCATCTGGAGAAGCGCGGCGCGCAGACGGCAATCATCTGGGAGCCGGACGATCCGAATGCGGAAGCAAAACACATCACCTACGCGGAGCTTCACCGCGAAGTCTGCAAATTCGCCAATGTGCTGAAGGCGCACAATGTGCAGCGCGGCGACCGTGTGACGATCTATCTGCCGATGATCCCGGAAGCGGCCTACGCGATGCTGGCCTGCGCGCGCATCGGCGCGGTGCATTCGGTGATCTTTGCGGGCTTCTCGCCCGACTCCATTGCGGGGCGCATTCAGGACTGCGCCTCGACCATTGTGCTGACGTCCGATGAAGGCGTGCGCGGCGGAAAGCCGATCCCGCTCAAGAACAATGTCGATGAAGCGCTGACGAAATGCCCTGACGTGAAGAACGTCATCGTGGTGAAGCGCACCAGCCGCGCTGTCGCCATGAAAGCGGGCCGCGATGTCTGGTATCACGACGCGGCAGCGAAGGTCTCATTCGATTGCGCGCCGGAGCCGATGAGTGCAGAGGATCCGCTGTTCATCCTATACACCAGCGGCTCGACGGGTAAGCCGAAGGGCGTGCTGCACACCAGCGGCGGCTATTCGATGTATGCCGCGTTCACGCACCAATACGTGTTCGACTACCACGATGGCGATATCTACTGGTGCACCGCCGATGTCGGCTGGGTAACCGGGCACAGCTATATCGTCTATGGCCCGCTCGCGAACGGCGCGACGACGCTGATGTTCGAAGGTGTGCCGAACTATCCAAACACCTCGCGCTTCTGGGAAGTGATCGACAAGCACAAGGTCAACATCTTCTACACCGCCCCAACCGCGATCCGCGCGCTGATGCGCGACGGAGAAGAGCCGGTGAAAAAGACCTCACGCAAATCGTTGCGCCTGCTCGGCAGCGTTGGTGAGCCGATCAATCCGGAAGCATGGCTCTGGTATCACCGCGTGGTCGGCGATAGCCGCTGCCCGATTGTCGACACGTGGTGGCAAACGGAGACGGGCGGCATTCTCATCTCGCCATTGCCCGGCGCGACCGATCTCAAGCCGGGCTCCGCGACCAAACCGCTGTTCGGCATCCAACCGCAATTGGTCGACGCCGACGGCAAAGTTCTCGAAGGCGCGGCGAGCGGCAACCTCGTGCTACTGGATAGTTGGCCGGGACAGATGCGCACGGTCTATGGCGACCATCAGCGCTTCATCGATACATATTTCAAAACCTATCGCGGCAAGTATTTCACCGGCGATGGCTGCCGCCGCGACGAGGACGGCTACTACTGGATCACCGGCCGCGTGGACGATGTGATCAACGTCTCGGGTCATCGCCTCGGCACGGCGGAAGTGGAAAGCGCCCTCGTCGCCCATCACGACGTGGCCGAAGCCGCCGTCGTCGGCTATCCGCACGACATCAAGGGCCAGGGCATCTATGCTTATGTCACGCTGAAGAGCGGCATCGCCGCAACCGACGCATTGAATGCCGAGCTCAAACAATTCGTCTCGCACGAGATCAGCCCGATCGCGAAACCCGATGTGATCCAGTTCGCGCCAGGTTTGCCCAAGACCCGTTCCGGCAAGATCATGCGCCGCATCCTGCGCAAGATCGCCGAAGGCGACACGTCCAACCTCGGCGACACGACAACACTGGCCGACCCGACAGTGGTGGACGATCTGGTGAAGAACGGACCCAAGACGTGAGAAATCTCAGCTGGCGCATTGGCGATGTCACCGTTACGCGTGTCGTGGAAATGGAACTGCCGGTTCCATATTCGGAGAAATATTCGTTCCTGAAACAGGCGACGCCGGACGCATTGAAAGAGATGCCATGGCTGGCGCCGCATTTCGTGACGCCTGAGGGCGCGCTCATGCTGTCGATACACGCGCTTGCGGTCGAGGCGCCCGGTCTGAAGCTGATCGTCGATACCTGTGTGGGGAACGACAAACCGCGCCTGATGACGCGCAGGCAGGCGCTGCAAACACAATTTCTCGATCACCTCGCTGAAGCCGGCTTTCCGCGCCAAGCAGTGGATGCCGTCGTCTGCACGCATCTTCATGTCGATCATGTCGGTTGGAACACGATGCTGGTGGACGGCGAATGGGCGCCGACGTTTCCCAATGCGCGCTATCTGATCGGCCGGACCGAATACAAACACTGGATCAAGGAGACCGAAGGCGAGACCGCCGCGATCATGTCGGACTCCGTGTCACCGATCTTCGACGCGGGTCTCGCAGAGCTGGTCGAGATGGATCATCGCCTCTCGCCGGAAATCCGTTTGCTTCCGACACCCGGCCACACGCCAGGCCATGTCAGCGTGATGATCGAATCCAGAGGCGAGACTGCCATCATCACCGGCGACATGATGCATCATCCCTGTCAGGTCAGCCGGCCGGACTGGGTGAGTGAGTTCGATACCGACAAGAACGCGGGCGCCGCACGGCGCAACACCATGATCCGCCAATGGGCCGACAAACCCTATCTCATCATCGGCACGCATTTCGCGGCGCCGACGGCGGGGCACATACGCAGCCATGAAGATGGGCACCGCTTCGAGGCCTGAGACCGCTTAGCCGTCCTTGTCGGCTCGCTGTTCGAGTTCCTGTTCAAGCCGCGTGGCGCGGGCTTCGAGCTCCCGCGCGACCTTTAACATCTTCTCGCGGTAGTCCATCCAGAAAGTCGCCGCCGCCGAGTGGCGCAGATGCGCGGCTTTCCGGAAGAGGTTTTCGACCCTTCGATCCATTGTACGATAGCGAACAAATAAAGCTATCGTTCCCGCTGAAATTGCGGAACTCATCGCAATCACGCGGCGGAAGCAGCGCTCATCTGGAGTTGCGTCAGGCGAAACTCCAGCAGCAGGCCACCCGCGTTTTCGACGCCGGTGATCGTCGGATCGTAGAGCGAGGGCCTCCAGCCCAGATAGGTCAGGACCTGCCGCGCACCGTTTTCACCAACGTCGCCGAATGGAAGCATGATTTCCTCGGCCACCTCGCCTTCGCCCGACACGCGCTTGGCGGAACGAAGACCGCGCCCTATCGCGCCATGCGCAACGCGGGAAAAACGCGACAGGCGCTCAGTGCGGCTTTCCGGCGGCGTCATGGCCAGCCAATCCATGCCGGTGAGATCCTGCCCCGCGCCCTGGACGATGATCGAACCCACCAGCCGGCAACGCACACTGACATCTGGCACGACGTCGAAAATGCAAACCGACGGCAACAGATCGGCGATCTCTCTCGGCTTGAAATCGGCACGCATGGGCAGCCGGTCGCCGCGCCAGAGCGACAGCCAGTAGTGCGCGAGTCGGCCACCGCCTTCCCCGGCGCGGCAGTCGCTGAAGCAGCGTTGCGCGGCGTTGAAGTCGAAGCTCACGCCCATGCCTCCATCGCTTTTGCCATGGCGATGTCCTTGTCCGTCACGCCGCCCGCGTCATGCGTGGACAGCGTCACCTCAACCTTGTTGTAGACGTTGAACCATTCGGGATGATGATCCATTTTCTCCGCGAGCATCGCCGCACGGGTCATGAAGGCGAATGCCGCATTGAAATCCCCGAACTCGAATGTCCGCGATATGGCATCGCGGCCGGAAACATCCGACCACTTCGGCAATTCCTTGAGCGCCGCGGCGCGGGCGGAGGCTTCGAGTTTTTCCATGGGCGAAGTTCCGATTTCTCTCTAACGTATAAAGCATGAACTGGTCGCAAATCGAATCTCCGTCGCTGGACGATTTTGAGACACTGGCGCGCGAGGCCTTCGCGTCGTTGCCGGAGGAATTTCGTGCGCTTGTGGGCGATCTCGTGTTCCGGGTGGACGATTTTCCTGATGAAGACGTCGTTAGGGATATGGAGCTCGAAAGCGAATTCGAGATTCTGGGCCTGTTCCAGGGACCGGATCTCGCGTCCAGCGAGGCCGGCGGAGGTCATGCGCTCCAGACGATGATCTTTCTCTATCGCCGCCCCATCCTCGACTACTGGGCGGAGCATGAGGAGCGGCTTGGCGATATCGTGCGCCATGTCGTGATCCACGAGATCGGCCATCATTTCGGGCTCAGCGACGAAGACATGCACGAGATCGAGGACGCGTCCGACTAGCGCAGCGCATAGCTCCGCTGCGGCACATAAAGGCTGCCGTTCGGGCCGAGTTGGCTTTCATAAAGAATGAACGCTCGCGTTTCGAACGGCGCGGTCGCATAAAGCGCGTGATCGACGAGATAGTCCATGACGGCGCCTGGTGGCGTCCTGCGAAGGCGCGCCAGCGTGACATGCGGCGTGAACTTGCGTGGTTCGGCTTCAAGACCGATACGCTGCATCGCGGTTTCGACCTTGCGCTGAAGATGCAGCAGCGCCTCGTTCGGCGCGACACCGGCCCATAGCGCCCGCGGCTTGCTTCCGCCGAATTCCCCGACGCCCTTCAATTGCAGCGAGAGCACGGGTGCAGAGATCGCGGAGAGCGCATCGTCGATCGCGGCAGCATCGCGTCCATCCACCTCGCCGATAAAGCGCAAGGTCAGGTGCATCTGCTCCTGCGTTTGCCAGCGCGCGCCGGGAACACCGGACTGAATCATCGCGAGCGACGACGTCACGGCGTCGGGAATCGCGAGCGCAACAAACAGGCGCATCATGCGCCAGCGAGCCGTCCCAGCGGCAACCGCTTGCGGAACAGGAGCACGACAATGCTGTAGGCGATGCCGCCGAACAGCACCGCGAGTCCCAATGCCGTTTCGTGCTGAACCAGACCGCCTTGCGGTCTCAGCGCAACACCGAGCATCGCGCCCCCGAGCGCGGCCCCGCCGGTCGCCGCAAAACCGAGAAAGCTTGGCAGCAAGGACTGAAGGAACAGACGATCGACAACGAGCAATTTCCGCCGCAGTGCGAGGTACACCAGCATGCTGACATTCGCCCACGAGCCAAGCGATGTCCCCAGCGCGACACCGAGGGCGCCCAGATGGAATCCCCACACCAGCAGAAACTTCATTGCGATGTTGACCACGACGGCCAACATTGTCGCGCGCACCGGCGTGGCCGTGTCGTGTCGGGAATAGAACGTCGCCGCGATCACGCGCACCAGCACAAACGCCGGAAACCCGGCGCCGTAACCCATCAACGCCATCGCCGAGACGTCGGCGGCATCCACATGAAATGCGCCATGCGCGAATATCCCACGCATGATCGTCTGCGGCACCAGCAGGAACGCGGCCATGAACGGCAAGGTCAGAAACAAGCCAAGCGCGGCACTGCGGTTCTGCGCCGCCTGCGCACCCGCTTCATCGCCCTTTGCAATCAACGTCGACATCTCCGGCAGCAGCACGGTCGCGAGCGCAATGCCGAGCGTTCCGAGCGGCAACTGGTTGATGCGATCGGCGTAGTTCACCGCGGTCAGCACACCGGGGAAGAAGCTCGCGATCAGCGTATCGAAGAACAGCTGAATCTGAACGCTCGCGGAACCGACGGTGGCCGCGCCGAGCGCCCTCATGAAATTCCCGGTTTCCGGATTCCAGCGTGGCCAGATGAAGCGCAGGCGCAAATGACTGCGCGCGGCCGCCAACACGATGAAGATGATCTGCAGGAAGCCCGCGAGCAGGACACCGCTCGCCGCGGCGTAGGCGGCATTGGGAAACCAGCGCGCGGCAAGCAACGTGCCGATCATCGCCAGATTGAGGAAGATCGACCACGCGGCCGCGGCGGCGAACTTGCCATGCGCATTCAACATCGCCGAGAGCTGCACCGCTATGACGGTGAGGATGAGGTACGGAAAGGTGATGCGCGAGAGCGCCGTCGCAAGTTCCGTCTGTCCCGGATGCGCCGAGAAGCCGGGGGCCATGATGTCCACGAGCCAGGTCATGCAGGCGAGCGCAAGCGCGAGCAGGACAAGCTGCGCCACGATCTGCCAGGAATAGACATTGTCCGCGAACCGTGCGGCCTGCTCTTCCCCCTGCTTCTCGCGCGCGGCTGCGTAGCGCGGAATGAAGGCGACGTTGAACGCGCCTTCTGCAAAAATGCCGCGGAATGAGTTCGGCAAGCGCCACGCGACAAAGAATGCATCCGACAGGAAGCCATCGCCCAGCACTGCCGCCATGATGATGTCGCGCACGAACCCTGCCACGCGCGAAAGCAGCGTGTATCCGCCGACGGAGGCAAGGCGCTTGAGCATGGGAACCGGATTCGACTCGCTTGCTGAGATTAGACGGCGGAGAACGCCGGCGCATAGGCGAGCGCAGTTACGCCCTTTAGCGTGTCTGGAATAAGTTCAAGCGCCTGTAGATGCGGACCGGCGTACACGCAGGCGATTCCTTCCGCTTTGGCGGCGCGGAAACCGAACCGGCCGTAGTAGTCCGGCTCACCAAGCACGATGACGGCGCCGATGCCTCTCTCACGGCAGATGTCCAGACCGGCACGAACCAAGGCACTGCCAATTCCGGTATTCTGGCGGTCGATCCGCGCACAAACGGGCGCAAGCGCGGCGATCTGGCGGTCCGCCGGGGTCGGCGTCATCCGGCTGAACATCACGTGACCGACGACGGTGTCCTCCTCCACAGCTACCAATTCGGCAACCGCATCGTCTGCTGCGCGCAGTGCTGCGACGAGTGCCACCTCGCCGCAACCGTTCCCGTATTGCAGCCGAAACGCCGCTTCGACGACGCCGGCGACCTCCGCCGCGCGGCCGTCACAATTCTGCTCGATCGTAAACGCTCTGGATTGCTGGCTTTTCATGATTTTCCCGGCGATCGGAACCGCTTGATACACAAGCCTATCGACACGATATAATAGGCAAACCGGCGCGCCCGCCGGGAAGGAAGGAATCTTATGGCTGACTACAACAACCCTGTGCTGCGCGGTCAGGCTGCCGCAGACGGCGTCATGGACGCAGGCCTGCGCGCCTACATGCTCCGCGTGTACAACTACATGTTCCTCGGCCTGCTGGTAACGGCAATCGTGGCCTACGGAACATATATGCTAGCCGTGACCACCGATCCGTCGCAGGCCGTTGGCCGCTTCGAGAACGGCGTAATGGTGACGCAGTTCGGTCACGTGCTGTTCGGGACCCCGCTTCAGTGGGTCGTTATTTTCTCGCCGCTGGTGATGGTGTTGCTCATTCAAGCGCGCATCCCGAGCATGAGTGTAGGCGCCGCACAGGCGTCTTTTCTCGCCTATGCTGCCGTTCTGGGCATCTCGCTATCCACGATCTTCGTCGCTTACACCATGACGAGCATCGCTCTGGTGTTCTTCATCACTGCCGCGATGTTCGGCGGCATGAGCCTGTGGGGCTACACGACAAAGGCGGATCTATCAGGTTGGGGTTCGTTCCTCATCATGGGCGTGTGGGGCATCGTGATCGCGTCTGTGGTCAATGTGTTCCTGCAGTCGCAAATGCTGAGCTTTGTTTTCTCGGCCGCCGGTGTGATCGTGTTCACCGGGATCACGGCGTACTACTCGCAATCCATCAAAGAAATGTACTCCGTGAACGATGATGGCACTGTCGCGGGCCGCAAAGCGGTCTTCGGCGCCCTTGTGTTATATGTTGCCTTCATCAACCTCTTCTTGTCGCTGTTGCGCCTATTCGGCGGACGCCGCTAAAGCAGGCGAATGACAAGAGCCCCGGTGGAAACACCGGGGCCTTTTGCGTTTAAGGCGTCTGCGCTGCGAGCGCCTTGAACAGCTTCTTGTCGAACACGCGCAGGACCTGAGCCAAATCGTGCCCGCGCTTCAGAATGCGGCCGCTTGCTTCGATCACGGCGTATTGCCCCTGCTTCGCACGCAGCTTCGGACGTTTCTCGATCGTGAAGAGCGCGACTTCGCTGGTTCGGCGAAAGATCGAAAAGGCGGCGACTTCGCTCAAGAAATCAATCGCGTAGTCACGCCATTCGCCGGCAGCGACCATGCGGCCATAGATCGTGAGGATACGGTCGAGTTCGGCGCGATCGAAACGCACCTGCGCTACCTGCCCGCCGAAAGATGCCGTCCGCGTGGGTTGCGGGCCCTGCTCCACACGGAGGAACGCTATGGGTTCCTCAGCCATTGCGATGATGATGGCGCGCGTCTCCCGGCACGTCAAACTTTCGTGAGGCCTCCGCTAAGCCGCTATACGGATTTGTAATTCTGGCACGCGCCACGAAATCGCCACGTTTGAACCTTGGTGAGGCCTTTATCCGAACCGATCTTCCGGATGTCGGCTGGCCGGGTTGAGGGACAGTTTCGCGGCGATTTAAGCCCCCCAGCCCCTCGCTGCGGGTTGTCCTGATCGGTCGGCCGGCACTTTTCCCAAAAACGTAGTCAAGTTGCGATGTCCTGACGGACGGCTTGCAGGCTTATGCCTTTGCCGTAACCCGCCGACAAATCGCCCCGGGATTTTCGCAGGACGCCTGACGCGCGCGTGACAGAACTGTTAGCGTGCCCGGGATTCACAGGACGATCTCCGGGAGAAATGTCGATGCTTCGAAAACTCGCTATCGCGCTCGCGTTATGTCTGGGCGCGATTGTGCCGGCACAGGCGCAGACTCTGGTCAATCTGAACCATTCGTTTCCAGGCGGTTTTGCGCTGATTACCCTGCAATTGACCGACGGTACGGTCATGGCGCAGTCCGGAAACAATCAGGGCGACTGGTACAAGCTCACGCCCGACAACACCGGGTCCTACGTCAACGGCACCTGGACGAAAATGGCGAGCCTTCCCACCGGCTATCGTCCCTATGCATTCGCTTCCG
>Ga0335075_10018992_pt1 | contig 10182 bp, 10 predicted proteins | sample Lox_Sample_24_FD_206723 | JGI IMG/M metagenome (GOLD analysis project Ga0335075, IMG submission 206723) | Soil microbial communities from Loxahatchee National Wildlife Refuge, Florida, United States - Lox_Sample_2.4 | ecosystem: Environmental > Terrestrial > Soil > Wetlands | place: USA... | reverse complement strand
AATGATCAGGGTTCGAGAAATCCCACTCTCGCCCCATGACTCCGGACTGCTCTAATGTCGAGTTGTTGGCCCAATTGCCTATTTGGTTTCCTCCTCCATGTACGAGGAAGATCGATGGTCTGGGAAGCCCATAGTATGTGCCTTCAAAGGTGAATCCATATATTCGAGCAAGGAGCGGATCTGTTGGGGACTTTGCCGTTATCTGTATAGGGTTACCTCCATGATTATCGATTGGATGGCGACCGATGGTTATCTCACCGTGGTGCTGACCACGAGGGTTGACAGACCAAATAACTGTATTCTCCTCGAACAATTTTACATTGTGACCTCCGCCATCAACGTAAGAAGCAGATAGCTCCATATTTGGGGTCGGATCTCCGCCCGCAAGATTCGTATATACAATTATCTTACTATAGATTGGCTTCCCATTTCCGTCAGTTATGGGATTATTACCACTATCAGTAGTAGTGGTTATAGTTCCATTAAAGTGAATTGATTGAACTGGCCGCGAAGCAAGCTGTCTTTGCAAAAGATTGTTCGCGCCGGTGACAGTTGTATTCATATCGTATTTAAATGTTAAGTCTCGAAGCACGCGCCCGAACAGCTTTATACTCGATGGCGTCAGCAGGTTCTCAAAAGGCATTTTCCTCTCCTCAATTACTACTGTGGAGCGAATTACCTCACTAATCCAGCCGCGATCGCCCTTTCGCGGTAAGTCATCCTCGGCAGTCGCCAGCCGAGATCCGGCGTGATCGTGCGCGCGGAATGCGAGTGGCTGCGCGGTCCTGGCGGCTTGAGGCGCGGGCCGACGGTCACGCGCCCGATCTCGCGCCACTCGAAGCTCTCGGCGATCGCCCGCTTAAAGCGGCCGCCGCTCATCGCCCGGTCCATTTCGAGCAGAATCAGTCCAACGTCGAGAAAGGAAAAATTGTCCGCCCTGAGCCGCTGCCAGGTCTCGGCAAGCGCCGCGCCCGCGTAGTCCCGCGCATCGATCAGCGCCGCGCGGAATTCCTCATACCCCCTCTCGTAAGCGGCGTCGAAAACGGGCTGCACGATCTCCGCCATCTCGGGCGCTTCGCGGACTCCCCGCGTCGCCTCTGCGGCGTCGCGCGGGATCAGGCCCCGCTCGACCAAAAGCTCCTGGAAGATATCGACGAAGACGTCGAAGAGCGCGCCGGTCAGCGGCTGCGACAGTTTGTGCTCATCGTCCCAGCCAGCGGAGAATTGCGACAGCCTGACGTCGTTGCTAGCGAGGCGGATCTGATCGTGCGGGGACAGTTCCGCGAAACGATCGAGCTCGTTGAACGTGTAAAGATTGCCGCGCGTCTCTTCGAGCAGATGCCGGATCAGCGACTCGAAATGGAGCGAGGCGACCAGCGCCGTGGTGTCGGCGGCGGATTCGTGGAAGCCGTAATATTCGCCCCTCGCCCCCGCGGGCGACGGCAGGCCGATCGTCGAATAGATGATGAGATGGCCCAGTTCGTGCGCCATCACATCGAAATTGAGCGCGTAGGGCAGCACGGCGCCGCCCGGCTGGGGATGCGCCCCAATCTCCATAAATCCGTAGCCGGCGTAAGCGTTGTCGAGCCCCGGCAAAATGACGATCTCGAGCTGCCGATAGTCGCGGGCGAAATGCCATTCGATGCGGCGGCCGAAATAGCGCTCCCAAATGTCCAGCACGAAGCGCACCGTGCCGAAGACGTGCGCTTCGGCGAACTGGGGCGTACCCACGGGAATGGTGTCGAAGTGCCCCTCGTCGTTCGGGCAAACCGGACGATGGACCCGTCCACGGTATGGCGGCAGATCCAGCGTCGGCGTGCCGAGCGGCCCGGGATTGACGCCATAAGAGTAGCGCTTGTCGACCGGGAGGATGAGGCGCATCCGCTCGTCCGCCGGGCCTTGGCCTATCGCCCCAGGCGGTTCGGAGACGCTGATCGTCTCGGGCGGCCATTCAGGATGTACGTAAGGCGGCTTCGGGAATAGCTTGAACCTGACGCCGCCCCCGCAGCACTGACCCAGCAAGTCACCCTCCTCCCCGACGTAAATTGAGCCGCGACGTTTCTTGCTGTCAAGCGGAATCCCTTGCGAGACTGAGAAATAGGCGTTCCCGGTGCAGCGCGAGGTCGAACGCGCGCGCATCGGCGAAGCCCAGGCGTGTGGCGAAGGCTGCGACATCATCAGGGACATCGCGCTGAAGCCGCCTTTCGAACCACCAGAGCCGCGAAGCGGCGGCTGCGAGGCCAGTCGGCCGCGCCTCGATCTGGCTACCCGTCGCCAGCGTTTCATGCTTGCGGCGGGCGCGTTCGGCCAGGCGCGGGTAGTCGCCCGCGAGCCGCAATGCGTCGATGAGGAAGGAATCGAGCGCGCGTCCAAACCGGTCACGCAGCGCGTCGATCGCTGCCTCATCCCTGATGAGCGCTTCGAGCCGCGCCGGCTCGAGATCGTTCGCCGACATCCAGCGCTCGAGATCGGCGCGGGCATAGAGGCCGCGCTCGCTGCGAAATCGGGCGAGCCAATCGCTCTCGGCTTCGCGCGCCGCCTGCTCGGCGCGCGCGCCGCCGCCCGTGACAGCGCGCAAGAGCGCCCGCGCCTCGATCTGAGCATAGGCCTCTGGCCCCTCGAGCCTTAGCTCGTCGAGGATGCGCTCCGTCACAATCGAGCCGCCCGGGCCGGCAGCCTCGGCGGCGCGGGCGACGAACTCGTCCCACAGATAGGTCCATTCGAAATGAAAGCCCGGCCTGGACGGCGTCGCGTCCTGGCTCCTCCGCATCTCGGCGAGCATGGCGAGCGCGTCGAGCCGCTTCTGGTCGACGCGCCCGGCGGGCAGCCAGCCGCCGAGGGCGGCGAGCGCGGAGGCGGGTACGCCGAGCCCGCGCGGCATGTTGAGGAGCGTGGGCCAATTCCGCTCGCCAAAGAAGAGGCTCTTTCCAAAGCGCTCCAGCGCCTCCCGGTCCGTCGGACCGATCACGCCCCCGGCCACCGCCGCTTCGAGCGTGGCGCGGATGTTGACCATGGGTTCCGAGGCCGGAAGGTAGCCGACCTCCGCGGGACCGTGTAAGACCGCGACTTCATCGTCGTCCTCAAGCGCCCCGTCGCGGTAGGCGTTGAAGATGCGCCCCACGCCGCGCATGCCGAAGGCGGAGAGTTCGGCCGCCCGCAGCGCGCCCATGCTGGCGCTGCCGAACACTCGCACGCCCTCGGCCATCGCCCATAAAATCTCCTTGTGCCAGACGGAGGGCGCGCCGGAGAAAAATCCGTCGACGATCCCGATTGCGCGCGCGCCGCGCCGCACGGCGCGATAGACGTCGCCCTGCGCGACCGGCGGCAGGCAGACGAAGGTCCCCGCCGCCTCGATCTCGGCCGGCGCGAGCGTCGGACCGACGAAGATCATTGTGCTCACGAGCCCCTCGCCTGGACGGCGCGCGCCCTCGGCCCGGGGAAATAGTGCGCCCGGTGATGGTCCGAGCCCTCGAGCCCCGGGACGACCATGCGCACGACCGGAATGCCGAATGCGGATTGCGTCAGGTCCACCGCGATCGCCTGTCTGACCCCGATCGCCAGCAAGCGGTCGAGGAGCCAGTCGACCTCCGCCTCGGCGTCGGGGAGCGCGACATCGGCGACGGACGCGAAGCTGCGCGGCCGCACGGGCGAGGCCAACAGACGCTGCGCCTCCTGGCTCCTTTGCGCAACCGCGGCCGGCGTGTAATCGCCGGGGTCGATGTCCTCGCGCGAACCAAGGATGTAGGTGGTTCGGACCTGGGCGGCTTCCACCACCGCGCGCGCAAGCGCGGCCGCGCGTCGCGGATGGCAGGCCGCGCCGACGCCGATGTGCCCGATCTCGCCAGTGCGGTCGGCGACGAGGCAATAGAAGGCGGCGACCCCGACGTCAGTCGATATATCCCAGACCCCGACGTCGAGCCCGGCGTCCGTCAGCCTCTCAAGCGCCGCGCGCACGGACGTGTCGTCAACCGTCGCCAGATCGAGCCGGCGTGCGTCCTGATCGGCTAGCAAGCGCCAACGCCAGAGCGATGTCGCGTCTCGCTCGATGAGTTCGCAAAGCGCATGGCGGACGGCGTCGGGAAATCGCGCGCCGGAGGCGAGGCCGTTTGTGCTCATCGCCAGCGCGCCGCTCATGGGCGGCCCGGACATTCGCCAATCGGCATGCACGATCTCGTAGGGCGTCGAAGTCGGCGTTCCGTCGAAAAGATCGCGTCCTTCGATCCAGAGGATCGGCGCTTGGCCGTCGAACGTCGGTCCGGGTCGACGGGCGAGCCCTTCGACATCGACGACATTGGCCTTGCCCTGCAGCTCTGCGAGGCTCGCGAACCGCAACGGCAGCTGAATGTTCTCGGCATGCCAGGTCTCGACCGCCTCCATGAGACCGGCGGCTTTCGCGGCGTTCACATCGAGGCCTTTCCCGTTGAACACCGCACTCGAGCGAGAGTTTGGACGGCAAACCATGACGACGGGGATTCCCGTTCGGTCGAGGCCAGTGAGGTTAGCGACTCGCGTTATTCCGAAGGCGTGCTTGTGCGCCAGGACCCTGCTGATCGCCTCTTCAGGCGAAGAGTCGCTTAACTCCCGCATTCCGCTTTCCGCAATTCGAAGGACCGCCGTGGCGGCTTGATCGCTTGCTGCACGCAGCCGTCTTATAACTCAGTTTCCATCACCGGGATGGGGTAAGTATCCCCCGGCAAAGCCGGGGGCTTTTAGGATATGAACCGCTCGAAGCGGTAGGACGGGTCGCGGACGCGGCCCGGGAGCTTGAGCCGCCTGAAGGCGGCAGCGTCAGCCCCAGAGGTTCATTTGCTCGAGCCTCTGGTCCTCCCGCTCCTGGCGGATATAAGCGCGGATGGCCTCCTCATCCCGGCCGACTGTGTTCACGAAGAACCACAGGTCCAAAGATGCTGGCCCACGAAGTTGCGCTTACGCTCTCCATAGACCCGGGCCAAGTGGATAGCGCTCTTGCCCTTGATGAACCCGACGACCTGCGACACCGCGTATTTCGGCGGAATCGACAGCAGCATGTGGACGTGGTCGGGCATCAAATGCCCTTTCTGGACTTTCGATTCTTTCTGCAGCGCGAGCTTCCACACCTCGCCCAGATACGGGCGCAGTTCCTGATAGAACGCCTTGCGCCGACATTTTGGAATGAACACCACATGATATTTGCAGGTCCATGTCGTGGGGCTTAGGCTCTCGTAGTCGTCCATCGGTGAAGTTCCTTTCATGTGCGTGGCTGCTCACGTTGGAACTTCGTCGGTGGGCCCCCGGAAACGTCAAACTGCTACTGCCTCCCCGGCAAAGCCGCGGGGTCTCCCCCTGACGCTAGAGACGAGAACGCTCACCGACGGCGCCTCGCAGTCCGCAGGACGCGGCAGAGGCCGCGATCACTACATCGTCGGCCAACGGCGGCTTCTGGTGGCCCAACGGGACCTTGGCAGTGTGCTTGTGAGCGCGGCGCGCGACGGCCCCTTGGGAAACCTTGCGCGGTCGAAGGAGGAGGGCTCAGCTAAACTTGAACAAGCCCCCCATCATGTTCTTGAGCATGTCCGGCTCGGAGCCGCCGGTCGGCGTCGTCTGGCTGACGAAGTCGAACACCTTGCCGTCCTTCAAGCCGTAATTGGCGATGCGGTCGACCTTGCCGCCCTTGTCGAAGTAGACCGCCAGCACATGCTGGTCGGTCATCTGGACGGGCATGAACGACAGCGTGTGCTTCATCTTCTGGCCGATATAGTACCAGGCGTCGCCGCCGACCGTGGAGGTGGTCGAGGGCGTGCCGAGCAGCGCGAGCGCCTCGGGCTTCGTCGTCGCGCCGACCTTGACCTGCGACAGCGTGTCCTGGTCGACCTGATAGCCGCGGTCGAAGTCGCCGTCGTAGCCAAGGCAGCCGCCAACCATGAGCGCGACGCAGAGGGCGAGCCCCAGCGTCGCTCGTCGATGGACCTTGGACGCCGTTTGCATTGAGTTCTCTCAGTCTCTCTTTCGATGAGCCCTTCGCCTTGTCAGACCGGGCGCGGACGCCTAACTCATGCCCCCTCACTGGAGCAAGGCCCCGGTCGCGGCCGCGAGCAACCGAATGATTTTCACCCAATGGCGCGCGCGCCGCGCCAGCAAAGCAGTCATTGAGCAGATTCTGGGCGAGATCGTGGCCGCCGCGCGCCGCCCGGCGCTCTACGAAACGCTTGGCGTTCCCGACCGGATGAACGGCCGGTTCGAGCTGCTGACCCTGCATGCCGGGCTCGTCCTCCGTCGGTTGTCGGCGCTCGGCGGCGTCGCGGACGCGATTGCCCAGGATCTGGTGAACAGCGTCTTCACGCACTTCGACGACACGCTGCGCGAGATGGGGCTGTCGGATATCGCCGTGGCGAAGCGGCTGAAGGCGATGGGGAGCGCCTTTTACGGCCGCAACGCCGCCTATGCCGGCGCGCTGGATGACCACTCCGCCGATCTTGCCGCTGCTTTGGCCCGCAATGTCTTCGGCGCCGGCCAAGACGCCGCGCCGGAGGCGGAAGCGCTCGCCCGTCATGTGGCATCGCTTGACGCCGCCCTCGCTGCGATTCCGATCGAGACCTTCGCGACCGGCCGCTTTCGTTTCCCGCTCGGCCTCCTTGCCGCCGGAGAGCGTCATGACTGAAGCCAGTCCCTTCTCTCGCCCGGTGCGGATCGACGCCCTCCCGCGCGACGGCCAAACGGTGACCATTGAGGCCACGTCCGCGGAGAGAGAGGCGCTCGCCTCGTTCCTCGAGCTTCCGGCCATCGCGGCCTTGACCGCGATGCTGCGCCTCGAGCCTTGGGGGCGCGGCGGCGCGCGGGTCAGCGGCGCTGTTCACGGCGCGCTGACTCAAATCTGTGTCGTTTCGCTCGAGCCGTTTGCGGCGACGATCGATGAGGTTGTCGACGTGCGATTCGCGCCGCAGGCGGCACTCGATTCGAGGTCCATGGCGGCAAAGGAAACGCTTTCGCTCGACGACGAAGACGAACCCGATCCGATCATCGAGGGAAAAATCGATCTCGGCGCGCTCGCCGCCGAGTTCTTCGCTCTCGGCCTCGACCCCTATCCGCGCAAGCCGGGCGCGACTTTCGAGCAGCGCACAAGGACTGAGCCAAGCAATTCGCCCTTTTCGGCGCTGGCGAAGCGGGCCAAACGGGGGGCTAAATAGGGCGGGAATGTTGCGGGCTGGTGGCAGGTTAGCGGCATTGCGCGAAATCTAGGCACACGTTATAGTCGTGTCAGCGGCGCTAAGAATTTAGCTCCGCGCCCATGCTCGCGAATCATAAGGAGCAGGCGACGAGGGAGGGATTTATGGACCTCATTACAGCATTGGCGCTTAGCATCGGCGTGCTCGGAGGCATCGCGACGCTTGTCCTCTTGTCGCCCATTGGCGTAGGTCTGCAAATCTGGGTTGCGTTTATCGCCTGGGCGTCGTTTTACCATTGCGGCGGCAAGGAGTCCGGACTCACCAAGGCGCTCACCAACAACATATTCGGCGCCATCATGGCCTTGATCGCGCTGCTGCTGGTCACCCGGATTCCGCTTGGCGGCGCCCTCGGGGTTCCTTTGTGGGCCGGGATATGCGTCCTGATCACCGTTTTCATTCTCGTCTATGCAGCGAAGGCGCCGGCGCTGAGCGGCATTCCCGCTGGCGTGCTCGGATACGCGGCTGTCGCCGGTCTCGCCTTGACGGGCAACAAGCTCGGCGCGGTCACTTCGGCCTCGCTCGAGAACCCGTTCGTTGTTGGCGTGATCTCGCTGATTATCGGCGCGATTCTCGGCTACATTTCTCAGAAGGTCGCCCTCGCGCTGGTCAAGGAGGAGCCGCAGCGAGCGCGGGCCGGAAGCACTGCCGGCTGAGGGCTAAGCGCGGAGGCGTAGCCTGAAGCAAGCGCGGTCTTTTCGCGAAGGGATCGCTCCGCGAGGACGCGCGGCTGCTGCTTCGCTGTCGCGCGTAAAATGATGGCGCTCGGCTGCGAGGGCGCCTGGACGGGAACGTTCAGGCGATTCGCGCCACGTCCCGCTTCGCTCGATTTCGACAAAAGCCTAGATGAAGCTAGGCCGAAGTTTCTTGCGTTGCCTTGCGCGACGAAGCCGCTATTGTCGCGCCGCGCCGCTCGGGAAATGCGGCCCGGGCGGTCGGACCGAGGAATGGCGAGCGACATTCGCATAGCGCTGGACGCGATGGGGGGCGATCACGGACCGACGGTTGTCGTGCCCGCCGCCGCCATCGCGCTGGAACGCCATCCCGACGTCGAGTTTCTCCTCTATGGCGAAGAGGAGGCGATCGCGCCGATCCTTGCGGGCCATCCCAAGCTCGCCGCCAAGTCGCGTATTTTTCATGCCGACGTCGCGGTGAAGATGAGCGACAAGCCGAGCCAGGCTTTGCGCGCGGGCCGGCGGGTGTCGTCGATGTGGCAGGCGATCGAAGCGGTGAAGTTGGGCGCGGCCGACTGCGCGGTCTCTGCCGGCAACACGGGCGCCTTGATGGCGATGGCGAAATTCTGCCTGCACACGATGGCGCCGATCGAGCGTCCGGCGATTGCGGCGATTTGGCCGACCCTGCGTGGCGAATCGATCGTGCTCGACGTCGGCGCGACCATTGGCGCCGATGCACAGCATCTCGTCGATCTTGCGGTGATGGGCGCGGCGATGGCGCGAATTGTATTTCACATCGACTCCCCCGCCGTGGGTCTCCTCAATGTTGGAACTGAAGAGATCAAGGGCGTCGAGGAGGTCAAGGCGGCCGGCCGCGTCCTTCGCGAAGCGAGCCTCCCTAACATGCGCTATCAAGGCTTCGTCGAGGGCGACGATCTCGGTAGGGGCGCCGTCGACGTTTTCGTCACCGAAGGGTTCACAGGCAATATCGCGCTCAAGACGGCTGAGGGAACTGCGAGGCAGCTCGGCCAATATCTGCGTGACGCCATGAGCGACAGCCTCATGTCGCGCATCGGCTTTCTGTTCGCGCGCCAGGCGATCACAGCGCTGCGCGCCAAGATCAGCCCGCGCGCCAGCGGCGGCGTGTTTCTGGGGCTTGACGGCGTCGTCATCAAGGCTCATGGCGGCGCGGACGCCGAGAGTTACGCCGGAGCGGTGGAATTGGCCTATGACATGGTGCGTCAAGAATTGCTCGGCAAGATTAGAGAAATGATCGCGCACGCCAACGGTTTCCGCCCCAGCCCCATGCCTTCGCGCGCTGCCCAGTCCTGACCACGGAAAACCTCCCGCTCATGAACCTTGCATCCCCTCCGCCGAGCGTGCGCCGCGCGCGCCGCCCCGAACTGGAACCGTCTCGCGGGTCGGCGCCGGCCTCGATTCGCGCCTGCGTACGCGGCGTCGGCGCTGCGCTGCCCGCGCGCGCCGTGTCGAACGCCGAACTGGCGACGAAGGTCGACACGTCGGACGAATGGATCGTTCAGCGCTCCGGCATCCGTCAGCGCTATGTGGCGGGCCCTGGCGAAACAACGTCATCGCTGGCGGTCGAGGCGGCTCACGCGGCGCTGCGCAGCGGCGGGCTCAAGCCGGCGGACATCGATCTCGTCATTGTCGCCACATCGACGCCCGACTACACGTTTCCCGCCGTCGCCACCCAGGTGCAGGCCGATCTCGGCATCGTCGAAGGCGCCGCATTCGACCTGCAGGCGGTGTGCACCGGTTTCGTCTATGCGGTCGTGACGGCGGACAAATTCCTGCGCTCAGGCTCGCACAAGCGCGCGCTGGTGATCGGCGCGGAGACCTTTTCGCGTATCTTGGATTGGAGCGACCGCACGACCTGCGTCCTGTTCGGCGACGGGGCGGGGGCGATCGTGCTCGAGGCGCGGGCGAGCGACGGCCGGCTCGCCTCGCCCGGCGTCATCGCATCGCGCCTGCGCTCGGATGGCCGGCATCGCGACAAGCTCTACGTCGACGGCGGGCCGTCGACCACCGGGACGGTCGGCCACTTGCGCATGCAGGGCAAAGAGGTGTTCCGCCATGCGGTCGGCATGGTGACCGACGTGATCCAGGGATGTTTCGCCGACGCGGGCGTGACCGCGGACGACATCGACTGGTTCGTGCCCCATCAGGCCAATCGGCGAATCATTGACGCTTCGGCCGACAAGCTGGGCATTGCGCGCGACAAGGTGATCGTCACCGTCGACCAGCATGGCAACACTTCGGCCGCCTCGGTCCCGCTCGCGCTCGACGTC
>Ga0335075_10018991_pt1 | contig 10182 bp, 8 predicted proteins | sample Lox_Sample_24_FD_206723 | JGI IMG/M metagenome (GOLD analysis project Ga0335075, IMG submission 206723) | Soil microbial communities from Loxahatchee National Wildlife Refuge, Florida, United States - Lox_Sample_2.4 | ecosystem: Environmental > Terrestrial > Soil > Wetlands | place: USA: Florida... | reverse complement strand
CGAGCAGGCGGCCGAGCGATGCGCGGTGCTCAAACCGGATGTGGTCCTCCTCGACCTGCTCTTGCCGCGTCGAGGCGGCTGCGAGGCGATCCCCGAGCTCCTGCGCCGCTCGCCCCGATCGCGCATCCTCGTGCTGTCTTCACAGGCAGCACCCAGCTGGGTGCGGCGCGCGCTCAGCGCCGGGGCGGCGGGCTACCTGTCCAAGCGCGCATCGGATCGTGAACTGGCTGCGGCGATTCGCAGTGTGGCCTCGGGCGACGGTTTCGTGGAGCCTTCCCTGGGGGCAAGGCTCGTGGTCGACAACAGCCAGGCCGCGCTCGATGCGCTCTCCGAGCGCGAGCGTGACGTGCTCCAGCTGCTGGCCCTCGGATACACCAACCAGGAGATCGCGGGGCGCCTGTTCATCTCGGTTCGCACCGTTGACAGTCACCGCGCCCACATCATGCTCAAACTCGGGCTCGAGACCCGCGCGGAGCTGGTCATGTTCTCGCTTGCTCATGGCGTGATCGGATTGTGAGCGTCGTGTGGAGCGCCATCTGCGTAACCCCTGGGGGATTTTCCGCAACCGATCAGAGGCCGCGCCGATGACGGGCGCACCGACACGCGTGAACCTCTGAGTCGTGGCTGCAACACGACGGTCGCAGGGCCTGCAGCCGTCCCACAAAGACCTAGGAGGTAGCAGTGACAAACGTGGCAGATGCGACCTGGACGATGCTGGCCGACGCCGGGGTGACGAGATGCTACGGCATCATCGGCGACGCGCTGAATCCGATCATCGACGCGCTGCGCCGCAACGGCAGGATCGAGTTCGTCCACGTGCGCAACGAGTGGGCCGGTACCCTGGCCGCGGTCGGAGAGTCCCTGGTGCACGGGCAGCCGGTGGCGGTATGCGGCACGGCCGGGCCGGGGGCCACCAACCTCCTCAACGGGCTGCTGGATGCGTCACGTGAGCGCGTCCCGGTGATCGCGCTGTGTGGGGATACGGTGTCCTACGGGCTGGACCAATTCGTGCCGGAGGAGGTCAACCCCTACGACCTGTTCCAGACGGCCTCGCTCTATACCGGGCGCATCATCAATCCGCTCCAGACCCGACCGGTGGTGCAGACCGCGATCCGCACCGCGATCGCCGAGAACGGGCCGACCGTGCTCGCGATCCCCGGGGATGTCGCCGCTCGTCCCTTCGAGGACTCCATTCAGCAGGTCACCCTGCGCCAGCCGATGGTGCGGCCGGTGGCGGCGGACCTGGAGGAGCTGGCCCACCTGATCAATCAGAACAAGAACATCACCATCTTCGGCGGCGACGGGTGCCGCTTCGCGCATGATGAAGTCGTCGCGCTGGCCAAGAAGATCGCGGCACCAGTCGGGTTCGCCTACCGAGGCAAGCAATGGCTGGAGTGGGACAACCCGAATTGCGTGGGGCAGATCGGACTGCTCGGCTGGGGTGGTTGTTACGAGGCCATGCATCACTGCGATCTGCTGCTCTTGCTCGGCACGAGCTTCCCCTTCGTCGAGTTCTATCCGACGAAGCCGCTGAAGGTGCAGGTCGACTCGCGCGCCACGATGCTGGGCCGGCGCACCCACGTCGATATGGCGCTTCAGGGCGACATTCGCGACACGGTCGCCGCGCTGCTCCCGCTCGTCGAGGCCAAGGAGCCGGGTCATCATCTGACGCACGCACTGCATGTGACCGAGAAGTGGCACGAGAAGATGGGCCATTACGTGACGCGTGGTCCCAAGCTCAATCGCATTCGGCCCGAGTACCTCGTCTCGACGCTTGACGAGATGGCGGCGGATGACGCGGTCTTCACCATCGATACCGGAACGCCCGTCATCTGGGCGGCGCGGTACGTGAAGGCGAAGCCGGGTCGCAGCCTGCTCGGCTCGCTCAACTGGGCGTCCATGGCCAACGCCATGCCGTACGCGATGGGGAGCACGATTGCCTTCCCCGACCGGCAGGTGATCGCCCTGTGCGGCGACGGCGGACTCTCGATGCTCATGGGTGAGCTGCTCACGATCGCCGAGCGTCAGCTGCCGGTGAAGCTCGTCGTGTTCAACAACTCGCAGCTCGACTTCGTCCACATCGAGCAGATGGAAGCCGGGATCCCGCCGTACGGCACGAAGTTCAAGAATCCGAATTTCGCCGACGTGGTGGAGACGCTCGGGATCACCGGATTCCGGCTGGAGCAGGCGGCAGAGGTCCGGGCGACCGTCGAGGCGTTCCTGAACACGCCGGGACCGGCCCTGCTCGACGCCGTGGTCGACCCCAACGCGCTGGCGCTACCCCCGCACGCCACGTTCGGCGAAGCCGAGAACTTCTCGCTCAGCCTCGCCAAGCAGGCCATCGAGGGCAACCTCGACGACGTCATCGACACGATCAAGGACAACGCCCTGCTGGTCTGATCCGCCCGGACGTTCCCCCGCGCCGGCGCCATGACCCCCATCCGTACCTGCCCGAGGCCCCCCGAGCCCGGGCAGGTACGGAGGTGCTCAACCATGACTCTGCCCTGGGGATACGGGTCGGCCTTCGGCCTGGCGCACGGGCTCCTGCATCGCCGGATCCGCGAGCCGGTGGCGAGCGCGATCTTCGGGGGCACGCTGATCGGCGCCACGTTCTCCCTGTTCCCACTGCTCGGTCACGCCCCGCCGCCCTGGCGCTGGCCGGCCGACGTACTTGCCACCTGCCTGGGAACGCACGCGGCCTACGTCTTCACGGTGGCGAGCGTCGACGACAGACTGGGGAGCATCGGGTGAAGATCGAGGAATACGCCTTGATCGGCGACCTCCGCAGCACGGCGCTGGTCGGAAGTAACGGATCGATTGACTGGCTCTGCCTTCCTCGCACCGAATCGGCAGCATGCTTCGCCGCGTTGCTCGGAAACGAGGAGCACGGGAGATGGCTGCTCTGCCCGTCCGTGCCCGTGCAGGGCGTACGCCGGCGCTATCGCGACGGCACCTTGATCCTCGAGACCGACTTCGAGACGGACACGGGCGTGGCCAGAGTGACCGACTTCATGCCGCTTCGTGACGGAGGGCCGCCGCAGCTGGTTCGCATCGTCGACGGGCTGGCTGGCGAGGTGCCGATGCACATGCAGTTCGTGGCTCGCTTTGACTATGGCTCGCTGATCCCGTGGGTGGAGCGCGTCGCCGACGGGATCGTCGCGCAGGGTGGGGCGAACGCGCTTCACCTGTGCGCCACCGCAGGAATGCACGGGCAGGGGTTGACGACCGTCGCTGATTTCACCGTGCGCGAGGGAAGCCGGGAGCGCTTCTCGCTGGCCTGGTTCCCGTCGCACGCCGAGCCTCCGAGGGTGGAGGATGCCGGCTCCGCGCTCGCTCGGACAGAGGCGTACTGGCGGGCATGGTCGGCGCGGTGCACCTATCGCGGCGAATGGCGGGAGGCCGTGGTGCGGTCGCTGATCACGTTGAAAGCGCTGACCGACCACGAGACAGGTGCGATGGTGGCGGCTCCCACCACATCCCTGCCCGAGGACCTCGGCGGTGCCCGCAACTGGGACTACAGGTACTGCTGGCTGCGGGACTCGGTGCTGACGGTCGATGCCCTCGTCGAGGGCGGCTACGTGGACGAGGCGCTGGCGTTCGGGCGCTGGGCACTCCGCGCCGGCGCGGGAGAGGCCTCCAAGGTGCAGATCATGTACGGGACGGATGGTCAGCGGTTCCTGGAGGAGATCGAGCTCGACTGGCTACCCGGCTACGAGGGCTCGCGACCGGTCAGGGTCGGCAACGCCGCCGCCAAGCAGTTTCAGCTCGACGTCTACGGAGAGGTCGCCGGGGCGCTGTACGCGACCGCGATGGTCACCGGCACCATCGACGCTCGCAGCTGGCCGCGCGTGCGTGCGTTGATCGCGCGCTTGGAAACGGCGTGGGAGAGACCGGACGACGGTATCTGGGAGGTGCGCGGCCCTCGCCGTCACTTTGTGCATTCCAAGGTGATGGCGTGGCTGGCCTTCGACTGCGCGGTGCGGTTGGTGCAGCGATTCGAGCTGGAGGCTCCGCTCGAGCGCTGGAAGGACATCCGGGCGCGCATCCATGCCGAGGTGTGCGAGCGAGGCTACGACCGTCGGCGCGGGACGTTCACCCAGTACTACGGATCCCAGGAGCTCGATGCCGCCGTTCTGATGATTCCCATCGTCGGTTTCCTGCCCGGCACGGACGCTCGCGTGACCAGCACCATCGACGCGCTGCGTCGCGAGTTGGGCCACGATGGATACCTCTCTCGCTACTCGCCCACGGCGACCGAGGACGGCCTGCCCGGGCAGGAAGCGCAGTTCCTGGCCTGCTCGTTCTGGCTCGTCACGGCCCTCGCGATGAACGGCCGCCGCGGTCAGGCGCGTCAGCTGTTCGAGCGTCTGTTGTCGCTCGGCAACGACGTCGGTCTGTTCTCTGAGGAGTATGACGTCGGCCGTCACCGGCAGGTCGGAAACTTCCCGCAGGCCTTCACCCACCTCACGCTGGTGGCCGCGGCGAAGGCACTGGAGAACGCGGAGTCGCGCACCGACGTCGTGGACACCCACGAGCCGGCCGACTGGCCGGTCGCCCCGCGATTTCCCGCAGCCGATCCGCGCCAATACTGATGACGTCCCGGCTCCCCGGGGTGAGGATGTCACAGTCACCGTGACCGTGATGTGACACGGCACAGAGATCGAATGTGACCCTGGCGAGAAGTCTCCTCCGAAAGGCCGAGCATGAACCAATCCGACAAAGCTTCAGCCCTGGATAATGCGTTGAGCATCATCGCGGACCGGGGCAACATCGACCGCAAGTCGCTGACGCGGGGCGCCGTGGTCATCGTGGCGGCGATGATCGTCGGGCTCGGGTTCGTATGGTCGTTTGTGGGCGGCCTGCATCAGCCGGCCTTCCACAAGGTCCCGCTCGCGGTTGCCGGTCCACCGGCGCTCAGCCAGAAGCTGGCCTCAGGAGGTCAGTTTGCTGTGACCCGGGTTGACTCGCGGCAGGCAGCGGTCAGGCGGGTCGATGACCATTCCGCGCTTGGCGGAGTCGTCGTCGGGCCGCAGGGGATCGATGTGCTGGTGGCGCCCGTGGCCGGCCTGACGGTCTCCGACGCCCTCGAGACCGATCTGGCGCCGAAGCTGAGCGCCCTCGCACCTCCGGGTACGCCGGTCCGGGTGGTCGATCTGAAGCCGGCGCCCAAGAACGACCCTCTGGGACTGTCTCCCTTCTTCCTTGCCTTGTCGGTGATGATCGGCAACTACATCGGCTCGGTGTTCTTCGCGCTGGCCTTCGGCGTGAAGCCCGTGGGTCGCCGGGTCTGGTGGCGGCTGGCAGGGGTCAGCGTGATCGGATTGGTCCTGGCGCTGGCCGAGGTCGCGGTCGTGTACGCGATCGGGCCGCTCCAGGGACACTACGTACCGCTGGTACTCGGCAGCGTGCTGCTGGGGCTGTCGGTCTCCTACATCACCGTCGGGCTGCAGTCACTGCTGGGAATCCTCGGTACGACGATCGCCATCCTGGTGTTCGTCATCCTGGGCAACCCGTCCTCAGGGGGCCCGGTCCCCACGCCGCTGTTGCCCGGGATCTGGCGCACGGTCGGCCCTTACCTGCCTGAGGGAGCCGGCACCGACTTCTTCCGGAACGTCGTCTACTTCGGCGGCCACAACCTGACCCGGCCACTGCTGGTGATGTTCAGCTGGCTGACCGTCGGAGTCCTGTTCGTGCTGGCGTCGGTCCGCGCGCGGCCGCACGGGCTCCAGATGAAGGACGACTTCGACCGCCAGCAAGCCGGCCGCGCCATCGCCACCGGAACTGACCAGGCCGACCGCCGCCAGGCCGCGTGAGCGAGGAGCTGAACATGAATCAGACCGACACCAGCGTGGCGGCGGCGACCGCGCTTCGCATCATCCGCAACCTCGCCGACCTTCGCCGCCAGGACCTGCCCCGGCCGCTGCTCGTCAGATTCGCATGGTTCTGCGTGGGAGCCGTGTTCGTTCTCGCATCCGTGCGCACGAGTCCCTCGGGGCCGGCGACCGAGCCCGACCTCGACCCGCCACTTCGCAACGACACCCAAGCACAGGAGACCACCGATGGATAGAGGTGCCACGATCGAGCCGACCCCCGCGCCACGGACCGGCGAGGCCCCCGCGGGCCCGGCGCACGCCCTGAGGCTGTCCGTGATGCTGTGGACCCTGGGCAGGGAGCTGCCCTTCGCCCGCCGCCTCGAGATGGTGGCGGAGGCGGGGTACCGTTCGGTGGAGCTGGTGGGGGAGTACACGGGGTGGTCCGACGACGACTTTCGCCGCGCCAACGGGAAACGCCGCCAGCTCGGGATCACCGTCGACTGCGTGGCCAGTGCCATGATCGCCCCCGGCCGCGCCCGTCACAATGCGTCGGACCCGCGCCAGCGCGACGAGTTCCTTGACGACGTCCGCGCCGACCTGCGGACGATGGAGAAGCTCGACTGCTCGGGCATGATCGTGATGGCGGGGGACCTCGTCCCAGGACTCTCGCCGCGGGCGCAGTACGACACCTGCGTCGAGATACTGCGGCGCGCGGGAGAATTGGCAGAGGCCCAGGGGGCCACCGTTCTGCTCGAGAACGTCGATCTCGAGGAGAACCCGAGCTACCTGGCGCGGTCGGCTGCCGAGGCCTTCCAGATCGTCGCCGACGTCGATCATCCTCACGTGCAGGTCTGTTACGACCTCTACCACGCGCAGGTCTCCGGCGGCAACCTGATCGCCAACCTCGAGCGTCACACCGACCGGGTGGGGAAGATCCATGTGAGCGACGTTCCCGGCCAGCACGAGCCTGGCACCGGCGAGATCAACTTCCCGAACATCTACCGGAAGATCACCGAACTCGGCTACGACGGTTACGTGGCCATGGAGTTCCTCCCCACGGGCGACCCCGTGGCCACCCTCGCCCGCGCCCGCGAGGCGGCGGTGCGCTCCGTCAACCACCAGGCCGTGCGATGAGCACCCATTCCCTCTCAGCGGCGTTCGCGCCGGTCGATCAGCACTACCTGCTCCAGGCGCGGCAGATGCAGGCGTTGTCGTTCTCGGTCCACATCCCGCTCGTGGCCTTCGGACTCTCATTCCCGGCCATGGTGTTGTTCACCGAATGGCTCGGGCATCGGCGCGGCGATCAGCTGTACCTCACGCTCGCGCGCCGCTGGTCGAAGGTGATGGTCACCCTGTTCGCCGTGGGGGTGATCACGGGGACCGTGCTCAGCTTCGAGATGGGCCTCCTGTGGCCGAACTTCACCGGGACGTTCGGGAGCGTCTTCGGCCTCGGTTTCACGATTGAGGGCTTCTCGTTCTTTCTCGAGGCGATCTTCATCGGGATCTACGTGTACGGTTGGCGGCGCTTGTCGCCACGGGCGCACCTGCTGACCGGGATCCCGATCGTGATCACCGGCATCACCGGGTCGCTGTTGGTCATCGCGGTGAACGCCTGGATGAACCACCCGGTCGGGTTCAGGCTGCGCCACGGCAAGGTCGTTGACGTCCACCCGCTGCGGGCCCTTCTCGGCAACTCCTTCCTGTGGAACGAGCTGATCCACATGTACGTTGCGGCGTACATCGTCAGCGGATTCATCGTCGCCGGCTGGTACGCGTTCTGCCGCCTGCGCGGACGGTGGACGCGGTATGAACGCACCGGGATGATGATTCCGTTGACCATCGCGGCGCTGGCGGCGCCGGTCCAGATCCTGGTCGGCGACTGGGCGGCCCGGGACGTCGCCAAGACCCAGCCGGTCAAGCTGGCCGCGATCGAGGGGCTCTACCAGACGACGCGTGGCGCATCCGAGCACCTCCTCGGCTGGTACAGCGGCAACCGGATGAAGGGGGCGATCGTGGTCCCGCACCTGCTCTCGATCCTCACCGACCACAGCTGGAACGGCACGGTCCAGGGGCTGGAGAGCGTTCCGGCCAGCCAGCGGCCGCCCGTCAACGTCGTGCACTGGGCGTTCCAGCTCATGGCCGGGATCGGCAGCCTGCTGGCGCTGGTGGGGGTGATCTACCTCGGGGTCTGGATCTGGCGCAAGCGGCTGCCCCAGTCCCCGTGGTTCTACTACGCGCTGGTCGCGGCCGGCCCCCTGTCCGTGGTGGCCCTCATCTCCGGCTGGGTGGTCACCGAGGTGGGACGCCAGCCGTGGGTGGTCTACCGCGTGATGCCGACCGCGGCAGCGGTGACCGGCGCGCACGGAATCATCGTCGGCTACGGAACGCTCGCGGCCGCCTATGTTGCCGTGGCGGGCGGGCTTGCCTGGGTGCTCCGACGGCTGGCACGGGTTCCCCTGGACGTGTCACTCGAACCTCCCAGTCAACTAAAGGCGGCCTAGGCCATGTTCCTGCAATCGTTGCCGTTGGTGTTCATACTCGCTGGGCTCGCGTTGTACACCGTGCTCGGCGGGGCCGACCTCGGGGCCGGCTTCTGGCAGCTCGCCGCCACCCGCCGTCAGGACGGCCGGCGGGTCCGCGAGTTCGCGCACCACGCGATGGCACCCGTGTGGGAGGCCAACCACGTCTGGCTGATCTTCGTCCTCACCGTGTTCTGGACCTCATACCCGAAGGCGTTCGGCTCGATCATGTCCACCCTGGCCGTGCCGCTGTTCATCGCCCTCCTCGGCATCATCTTCCGCGGCGCTGCCTATGCTCTGCGGGAAGGCGCGGAGACCCCGCGTGAGCTGGGACGGATCGACACGATGTTCGCTCTCTCCTCGATCCTCGTGCCGTTCGCCCTCGGTGCCGCCGTGGGGGGCATTGCCACCAACCGAGTCCCGGTGGGCAACGCCGCCGGGCACATGTGGTCGAGCTGGCTCAACGGGACATCGATCACGATCGGGGTGCTCGCGGTGGCCAGCTCGGCTCATCTCGCCGCCGTCTATCTGGCCGCGGACGCCGCCCACGATCAAGACCGAACGTTGGAGCACAGCTTCCGTCTGCGGGCTCTGGGATCAGGCGTGCTCGCGGGGGCGATCGCGATCGGCGGCGTATTCATCGTGAACGGCAATGACCACAGCCTGTTCCACTCGCTCCTGAGCGGACGGGCGCTGGCCGCAGTGATCGTCTCGGGCCTCGCCGGGTTGGCGAGCCTCCACCTCGTCTACCGCCGGCGCTATGAGCTGGCGCGGTATTCGGCCTCGCTCGCCGTCGCCGCGATCATCGCCGGTTGGGCGCTGTCGCGATGGCCGGTGATCCTGCCCGGGCTCAGCGTTCACCAGGCGGCGGCCGACCATGACACCCTCGTGTGCGTCGTCGTGGCGGTCCTCGCCGGCGCCGTGCTCCTGTTGCCCTCGCTGGCCCTGCTCTTCCGTCTCACGCTGGTTGGCCGCTTCCGCGGCGGTGAGCTCCGTGCTGTCGAGAGGCCGACCGTCCACGCCCGCACGACGATGAAGACTGGGCGGCTCGTCCGTGTCGCCGTCGCCTGCCTGATCGCCGGCTTCGGTCTGCTGAACATCGCGGACGCGACGTGGGCCCACGCGGTCGGCGTGACGTGCCTCATCGGGTTCGTTGGCGCCGCGTTCGCCGCGATCGTCGTGCCGGGACTCGACGCGCAAGCCGCGACCCGATAGTCAGAGCCGATGTGCGAGTTCGTCGCGGTCGGGCTCGATCACACGACGGCCGGCCTCGAGGTGCGCGAGCGAGTCGCCTTCGCCCCGGCCGAGATCCCGGCGGCGCTTCGCCAGCTCACCGAGGGGGCCAACCGATTGCTGGACCAGGCGGCGATTCTGTCGACGTGCAATCGCGTCGAGCTGTACGGCGTCGCCCGATCGCGACCGGCGGAACGGCAGCTCGCCTCCTTCCTCCTGCGCGATTGCGGGCTCGACCCATCGAACGTCGGAAGCATGGTCTACGTCCACCGCGATGAGCAGGTTGCTCACCACCTCGCCGCGACGGCAGCGGGGATGCGCTCATTGGTGCTGGGTGAGGCGCAGATCCTGGGACAGATCCGCAGGGCGCTGGAGGACGCGCTCATGGCCGGCACCGCCGGCGCCGAGCTTCGGCGCCTGTTTGAATCGGCCATCGCCGCCGGTCGGCGCGTGCGGTCGGGCACCGCCATCGGCCGGGGGGCGACGAGCGTCCCCTACGCCGCCGTCGAGATGGCGCGGCGACGCGTCGGCGGTCTGCACCAGGCGACCGTGTTGCTCATCGGGACCGGCGACACGATGCAGCTCGCGGCCAAGCAGCTCGTCAAGCGCGGTGCGCG
>Ga0335075_10018990_pt1 | contig 10182 bp, 7 predicted proteins | sample Lox_Sample_24_FD_206723 | JGI IMG/M metagenome (GOLD analysis project Ga0335075, IMG submission 206723) | Soil microbial communities from Loxahatchee National Wildlife Refuge, Florida, United States - Lox_Sample_2.4 | ecosystem: Environmental > Terrestrial > Soil > Wetlands | place: USA: Florida... | reverse complement strand
CCCATGAGGTCGTTCACGATATAGAAGTTCACCGCGGATGCTGTATCAAAGTAGGCCGGCCATCCGGTGGTTGGGTCGGTGAAGTTACTGGAAAACAGCGCGGCCTCGGCCGTGTTGACATAGTTGGTGATGTAGTTCGTCTGTTCCGCTTCCTCCGGCGTGAAATCGGGATCTAGAAGACCTACAGGCACCCCGTGCGGAGTTACCCAGACGTAGTCTTCATCCTGACGCTGATCGATTTCCATCAGATAACCGCCGGTGAGCGCTGTACCCGAGATATCTGTGTCGGTCATTTCGGTCACATTCACGCGGTGACTGTCGACCTTTACCTCTTCGATCAGCTGATAATTTCCTTCATATTGGCCGTTGAGATACAGTTCGACGAACAGCGAATGCGACGCCCATGGCATCAGGGCAGAAGTGCCACTAGGCGAAGGTGAATCCGCGGCCTCGTTCAGATACTGACCGCCGACTGGAATTGCATTTGCCAGCGCTGACGCCGACCAGTCGCGCAGCAGGGTCTTGTCATCGTAGTTCGCCAGCAAAATATAGGACTTACTTTTGTCGCAGACCGGCTTTCCGGAGCTTGTCACATAGCCACACTGAAGACCCATGCCCCCCAGCAGGTCGGCGCTTGTATTCAGTTTCACGTGGTAGGGTTTCTTGGGCATTAGCGAGGTCGAGTTTCCATGTATATGGAATGTGGCCGTATCGTCACTGCCGGACGCTCCCGGGAGGAATGACGTCTGTCCATCTGCCGACGTAATGGTTATCGTGCCGCTGATTTCCGTCGTTGTGTCGACGATAGGTACGTCGTTGGTGTTGATCTGCACGATCGGTAGATTGATGTTGCTTGGCTGCGGAGCAAACGACGGGTTCTCAAGCGAAACAAGCAGTATGAAGGTTGCGGTGGATTGTTGTGTTCCCGCAACTGCAATCACAGTTGCAAAACTCCATGCTGTATCGGAGTTCTGCGGGCTGGTTGCTGGGAACGCTTCCTGATCGGCAGCCAGGGACGCGTTCATCAGCAGCGTGCCGGAAGTTCCTGGAGTCAGTGTCAGGGGCGTTACCGTGATCCCCGATGGCAGGCCGGTCATGGTTACCGTCACCGGGCCGGAATAGGTTCCGTCTCCACTAAGAGTCACCGGCACGGCCACATTGGTGTCGCCCGGATGAATCGTCTGCGTTGGTATGTTTACGGAAACGGAGAATGCCTGGGAGCGAGAGGCAGAAGCATAGGAGCCCAAGACGATGATTAGAAAACTGGTAAAGCGAGGGATTGCTCTATACACCATATGTCCCTGTCCGAAAAGCGCCTGCGTCGCGCAGTCCAATTCAAGCGTGTCACGATATATCTCGTGGCTCAAATGCGAAAGAGGGCGGAATTTCCACCCCCTCTGCGCCAGTTTGCATTAAATCCTTCTTATCTAAAATGCAGCTTTGGCGGCACATCGCCTCACCAGAACAGCTTCATTCCCGGTGCAACAATGTAGGAGCCAACTTTTCTCGGATCGTATCGATGGCGTATTCGCTAGTACAGAGTTCTCGTAAGCGGCGCATCTACATGGGTACCGCCGCATCGCGAACCGCACGTCTTACCTCGCCAACCGCCGCGCATGATTATTAGGGCCTGGAATTCACCGGGCGACCCCACTTCCTTTGCAGCGGTTGGTTCGTGCGTTGCACTAACTGAGAGTTCAAGAATGATTGTTTTCAATGGTTGGCTACGGTCCGGATCTTTCCGCATTGGCGATAGCAAACTATTCTCGCCAGAAGCTACCGCTGTACGCTTGCTTGCCGTCGCCATTACTTTCATCGCGGTGCTTGGTTGTGGCGGAAGCGCCAACGGCGCAGCATCCGGCTCCGGCTCCGGGGCGTCGGCCCAGGTCGCCACCCCGACAATCTCTGCCAGCGCAGCGCAAAACGGAGCGCAGATCGCCTCGATGGCAGACAGCACATCCGGCGCAACCATCTACTACACCGTCGATGGCAGCACGCCGACCACCGCTTCCCCCGCGTACACCGCCCCTTTTCTTGTCACATCAACCATGACGGTGAAAGCCCTCGCCGTCGCTCCCGGCGAAGCAAACAGCTCGCTCGCCTCGCAGACATTCTCCGTCAATGTTCCGTCCGGCACGCTGGTGTGGAGCGATGAGTTCACAAACTCCACAGGCAGCAACGCGCAGCCGAATCCGTCTCTCTGGACCTATGACACTGGAGCAGGTGGTTGGGGCAATAATGAGCTCGAAACCTATTGCGCCTGGGGATCGACGTCCTCACCGTGCAGCACTGCCAATCCGAACGCTTATGTTGGCACCGACGGTTATCTGCACATCGTCGCGCAACAGCCTTCCAGTGGCCTCTACACATCGGCCCGCATGAAGACACAAGGGCTCTTCAGCTTCCGTTACGGCAGGCTGGAGATCAGGGCAATGGTCCCGGAGGCGCAGGGTTTCTGGCCAGCCGCCTGGTCGATGGGAAACAATATCGCCACAGCCGGGTGGCCCGACTGCGGCGAAATGGATGTGCTCGAGCGTGTGAACTCGGCCGTCTCGCCGGATTGGAATGAAGGCTCCGTTCATGGACCTGGTTTTACCGGCACAAATATCGGCACGGTTTTCGATTTTCCGTCCAGACAGACGGCCGCCGGTTGGCATACCTATGGCATGATCTGGTCTCCCGGCAGCGTGGCTTATTACGTTGACGATCCCACGCACCCTTATGTGACCTACACACCTTCAAGCCTCTCCGGGCTCAGCGGCGCCTCCTGGCCCTTCGATGCTGGGCAGAGCAACTTCATCATTTTCAATCTTGCTGTCGGAGGATCATGGCCCGGCTCCCCAAATTCCTCTACCCCGTTTCCATCCGAGATGTTGATTGATTACGTGCGCATTTACGCCAATTGAGAGACTTCTCAGCAAGTAGTTTGCTCTTGATATGGACCAAGCGCGCGGAAAATGCCTCTGCCCGCTGCGCATTTTCGTACTCGCCTTGTATCCAAATCTCTACAATCCGGTGCATGGGTTCAGCAGAAAGATTGACGCGGGTCGAGGTCCTCGATTCGCACACGGAGGGAGAGCCCACCCGGGTCGTTCTTCAGGGTGGTCCAGACCTTGGTCGAGGATCATTAGCCGATCGCGTCCACCTATTCCGCACTCTTCACGACCGATTCCGTTCGGCGGTCGTCTGCGAGCCGCGCGGCTCAGAGGTCGTGGTCGGGGCGCTGCTGTGTGAACCCGTCAATCCGGAATGCGCCACCGGTGTCATCTTCTTTAATGATGTGGGATATCTGGGCATGTGCGGGCACGGAACGATTGGAGTGGTTCGGTCGCTGGCACACCTCGGCCGTATCCAGCCAGGACATCACCGCCTCGAGACGCCGGTGGGTGAAGTGCAGGTGGAGCTGCTGCCGGATGGCAGTGTGTCGGTATCGAATGTCCTAAGCTACCGGTATCGCCGCTCGGTGGCCGTTGATGTTCCGGGAATCGGCCCGCTGACGGGCGATGTCGCATGGGGCGGCAACTGGTTCTTTCTTGTCGGTGATCATCCGTTTGAGCTGAGGATGAGTCGCCGCGACGAGCTTGTAACAGTGACGCGGACGATACGCGCAGCTCTCGCTCGCAGCGGCATAACCGGCAAGGACGGCGCTGTCATCGACCACATCGAACTTTTTGGCGAGCCGGAGAATCCGGAGAACGCGAGCCGTAACTTCGTCTTGTGTCCGGGCGCATCGTTTGATCGTTCGCCGTGCGGAACCGGGACGAGCGCGAAGATGGCCTGCCTGTATGCGGACGGCAAACTGTCGGAAGGGCGAGTCTGGCGACAGGAGGGTTTTCTGGGCACTCACTTTGTCGGCAGGATTTGCGCGCACGGCGACGCGGTGCTGCCGACAATCCAAGGGCGTGCGTGGATCACCGGCGAATCCGTGCTGTTCTTTGAGCAGGGCGATCCGTTCGCGAACGGCATCGAGTTCTAATGGAGACGTTCGATGTAGTCATCCTCGGCGCAGGCATCGTCGGTGCGGCATGCGCCTGCGAGTGCGCGAATGCGAAGTTGCGAGTTGCAGTTGTAGAACAGGGAACTCCGGCCGGAGCGGCCACCGCAGCCGGAATGGGGCATCTCGTGGTCATGGATGACTCCGATGCACAGCTTGCGCTGACCCACTTCTCTCGTAACCTGTGGCGCAGCATGCGCGAGACGCTTCCGGACACAGTCGAGTTTGAAGAGTGCGGGACGCTGTGGGTCGCCGCAGATGAAGAGGAGATGCAGGCTGTTCTCGCGAAGCAGAGAGCGTATGCTGAGCGCGAAATCGACTCCGAGATACTGGATGAGCAAACGCTCCGCGAGGCAGAGCCCAGTCTGCGTGCCGGGCTCGCCGGGGCGTTACGTGTGCCCAATGATGCCGTCATTTATCCTCCGGCTGCGGCCGCGCACTTCCTCGCTAGCGCGCAACGGATGGCAGCGAAGTTAATTCTCGGCAGACGCGCGATCAGTGCGGAGAAGGGGATCGTGACGCTCGAGGACTCCACGCGGTTGAGTGCCGCGCGGGTCGTGATCGCCACCGGGACGGATGCCAGTCTGTGTCCCGGAGTTCAGGTGCACCCGCGGAAAGGACACCTGGCCATCACGGATCGATATCCCGGAGTATTGCGTCATCAGTTGGTGGAGCTGGGCTATCTAAAAAGCGCGCATTCCGTTACAGAAGATTCCGTCGCATTCAACGTTCAGCCGCGCAGGACCGGGCAGTTGTTGATTGGATCGTCCCGCCAATATGGAGAACTTTCCGCCAGAGCCGATCCCCGCATCCTGCGCAGAATGCTGGAGCGCGCAGTGGAGTACATGCCTTTGCTCGCGAACCTTTCCGTGACGCGGGTATGGACCGGTTTTCGTGCGGCCACGACCGACAAACTGCCCCTGATTGGACCGTCGGCGGATAGTTCCATAATCCTGGCGGTTGGTTTTGAGGGGCTTGGTATCACCAACGCCCCGGGTGCAGCTCGCCTGGTGCTGCACCACATCACGCAGGCTGAAATACCAATGGATCCGCGTCCTTTCCTTCCCAGTCGTTTGCATGTGCGAGAGGCGTTGAATGCCTGATACGACTCCCGGCGGTAGGACGGTCACTGTGGAGGTGAATGGTACGCGAGTCACGATGCCTCGCGGCTCCATGCTGATCGCAGGGCTGCTGACAGTTGGCGAGTCGTGCCGGATTTCAGTCAGTGGCGAGCAGCGTACTGCACTATGCGGCATGGGAATCTGCTTCGAGTGCCGCGCAATCGTCGATGGAGTGCCGCAACAGCGCACTTGCCAAATCGAGTGCAGGGACGGCATGACGGTGGAGACGCAACGTTGAGCCGCACGTGCGACATCGTCGTTGTCGGAGCTGGCCCCGGCGGACTTGCAGCCGCCACGGCCGCGGCTGGCGGAGGCCGCAAAGTGGTCGTGCTGGATGATAATCCGGACGTCGGCGGCCAGATCTGGCGTGCCGGCGCGGGGAGATCAGCCACCGATTCCGCGCGTGAGAAAGTTGTCGCCGAGTTTAAAGCATCGGGTGCTCTGCTTCTGGCAGGGCATCAGGTGGTCGATGCCACAACGTCGCCCGGCACATTGCAGGCTTGGATCGCAGCGGGGCAGAAAGCTGAGAGCTTTCGGTTTGAATCACTCATCCTGGCGACCGGAGCAAGAGAGCGCTTTCTTCCGTTTCCCGGCTGGACCTTGCCTGGCGTGTTCGGTGCGGGCGGACTGCAGGCACTGGTGCGCGGAGGCTACGAGGTACGCGGAAAGCGCGTTGTGGTCGCCGGAACCGGGCCGCTGCTGCTGGCTGTCGCGGTCCATCTGAAACAAGACGGAGCGGAGATCGTGACCATCGCTGAACAGGCTCCGATCGGCCAGCTGGCAGCTTTCGCTACGGCGCTCCTTTCTCGGCCCGGCAAGCTGCTGCAGGCAATCCGGCTACGCGCGGAACTCGGCAGCATACCGTATCGCACCGGCTGCTGGGTGCTTTCTGCAGAGGGCGGCAAAGCCGTCTCCGGTGTGCGCCTGACCGACGGTGCGCGCACATGGTCCGAACCCTGCGACGTGCTGGCTTGCGGCTTCCATCTCGTTCCCAACACCGAGCTGGCGTCTCTTTTGGGATGTGATGTCACAGCCACCGGCGTCAAGGTCGACACTGAACAGCGGACCACCGTGAACTCTGTCTATTGTGCCGGTGAGCCGACAGGCATCGCGGGTGTGGAGGCTGCGCTGGCACAGGGCAGGATCGCTGGCCTGGTGGCCGCGGGCCAACCATCGGCGGCGAAGCAGCTATATTCGTTGCGTGCTGCTGAAGCGCGTTTCGGCCATGCCATGACCCGCGCCTTTGCGTTGCGTCCCGAAGTGCTCCAACTCTGCGGGCCGGACACGATCGTCTGCCGTTGCGAAGATGTGCGCTTCGACCAGTTGCGCGCGGGAGCCATGCCTCCGAGAAACTGGACCGAGGCGAAGTTGCAGACACGATGCGGCATGGGCGCTTGCCAGGGACGCGTCTGTGGACCGGCCGTAGAGGCGCTCTTCGGATGGCACAATACTTCGGTGCGCTCGCCGCTGTTCCCCATCCCCCTCGCGGCGCTTTGCTCCGTTCCGCCGGACAGTACTGACGCTTCGAATCTCGCATCACAGGAGAACCGCCCATGAACTGGTTTGGCGTTATGCCGGCCGTCACCACGCCGTTTGATGAAAATCTCAAAGTGGATCACGAGTTTCTCGGCCGCCACGCCCGCTGGCTGATCGAAAACGGCTGCACTGGACTGATCATGCCCGGTTCGCTGGGTGAAGGAGCGACGCTCGAGCACGACGAGAAGATCGCGATTCTAAAGACGGCAATCAACGCCGCCGAACCTACCACAGCGCCCGTAGTCGCAGCGATTTCGTCGCTTTCGACGCGCAATGCCGTGCAGTTGGCTAGGGACGCGGAGCAGACAGGCTGCAGCGGGCTGATGGTTCTGCCTCCGTACGTGTATACGTCGGACTGGCGGGAGATGAAGCAGCATGTCGCAGAGGTAATCCGCGCAACGAAACTCCCATGCATGCTCTACAACAACCCGATCGCGTACAAGACCGACTTCATTTCCGGGCAGATCGCCGAGTTGGCAGCCGAACATGAAAACCTGCAGGCTGTAAAGGAATCGAGCGCAGATGTTCGCCGCGTGATGGCCATTCGCGAGGCAATCGGCGATCGGTTGAAGATCTTCGTCGGTGTCGACGATCTCCTCGTGGAAGCTGTGGATGCGGGTGCAACCGGTTGGGTCGCAGGACTGGTGAACGCATTCCCGCGCGAATCCGTCGAGTTATTCGAGTTGGCGCTCGCCGGGAAACGCAACGACGCCTATGCGCTCTACGAATGGTTTCTGCCGCTGCTGCGGATGGACACCGTGCCCAAGTTCGTGCAGCTGATCAAGTGGGTGCAACAGCAAACCGGAACGGGACGCGCATCAGTTCGTCCGCCTCGCCTTGAACTGGCCGGCACGGATCTGGGCGATGCGAAGGCTGTCCTGAAGAAAGCGCTCTCTGCGCGGCCGTCGGTGAGATCGACAGCATTTCCAGCGATGCAATAGTTCAAGAGAAATGGTCGGGACGACTAGATTCGAACTAGCGACCTCACCCACCCCAAGGGTGCGCTCTACCAGGCTGAGCCACGTCCCGACCGTCACTACATGCGCCGGCTCACCGAGCCCGCGCGGGGTACGTCCAGTCTACCACTGCCCCATCAACTCACCGGCCTCGAGCTCAATGCTTCGGCGCCACATACTCCTTGGGCAACTCGCCGCCGCTCCCGAAGAAGAACTCGTTCATCTGCTCCACCAGAAACTCCTGCGCCTCGCGCGTCCACGGCTGCAGCCTGTACTCATTCAGCAGCATTTTCTGCCGTTCCACCCACTCGCCCCACGCCTTCTTCGACACGTTCTTATAAACCTTCTGTCCAAAATCCGAGTCAAACGGGGGCTCATCCAGCCCTTCCATCTCCTGCTTGTACTTCGCGCAAAACACCATGTGCGCCATCGCCAAAATCTCTCCTTTCCTTCAAGTGTAACGCGCTCCCTATAATCTTCTCGTGCCTGCGAAAAGCCTCACGCCCGACCAGCAAATAGAGTCTCTCCGCGACGAACTCCGCCACCACGAGCACCTCTATTACGTGCTCGACGCCCCCGAATGGACCGACGCTCAGTACGACGCGGCCATGAACCGCCTCAAGGCCCTCGAAGCCGCGCATCCCGAGCTCATCACGCCCGACTCACCCACCCAGCGCGTCGGCGGCAAACCCAAAGAAGGCTTCCCGAAAGTTGCGCACTCGCGCCCCATGCTCTCGCTGGACAACGCCTACAACGCCGACGAGCTCCGCGCCTGGGCGGACCGCGTGCAGGCGGGGCTTCCCTCCAATGAAACGCCGCGGTTCGTCTGCGAGCTCAAGCTCGACGGCCTCTCCCTTGCGCTGCAATACATCGCCGGCAAAAATGGTGAAGCCACACTCTCCACCGGCGTCACCCGCGGCGATGGGACTACAGGTGAGGATGTGACGACCAACGTCCGCACCATCCGCAGCATTCCGCTCCACATCAGCAAAGCGAAGCTCAAGTCCGCGCATCTCCCGCAAAGTTTCGAAGTCCGCGGTGAAGTCATCCTTCCGCAAAAGGCTTTTGAGCAGATGAACCAGGAACGCGTGGCCGCCGGAATGGCGCCCGCGGCCAACCCGCGCAACGCTGCCGCCGGCACCATCCGCACGCTCGAGCCCAACATCGTCGCACAGCGCCGCCTCGAGTTCTTCGCGTACACCTTGCTCCAAAACGGCGACACACTTCTTCCAACCCAATCCGCTGCGCTCGAGTCCCTCCGCGGCGCCGGCCTGCTCGTCAACCAGCACGCGCGCACCGTCACCTCCATCGACGATGCTCTCAAGTTCATCGACGAAGCCGAAAAGCTCCGCGATAACTTGCCCTACGAGATCGACGGCGTCGTCCTCAAGGTCGACTCCGTCGCGCAGCAGCGCCGTCTCGGCTTCACCGGCAAGGCCCCGCGTTGGGCCATCGCCTACAAGTTCGCCGCGCGTGCCGGCATCACCCAGCTTGAAGACGTCCTCTTCCAGGTTGGCCGCACCGGCAAGATCACGCCCGTCGCCGCACTTGCTCCCATCTTCATCGGGGGCACCACGGTCACGCGCGCCACGCTGCACAACGCGGACGAGATCGACCGCCTCGGCGTCAAAATCGGCGACTTTGTTTCTGTCGAACGCGGTGGCGACGTCATCCCGAAGATCACAGAAGTCATACACGATAAAGATCACCCGCGCGGCAAAAAGGAAATCGTCTTCCCGCAATACTGTCCCGTCTGCGGAACCGATCTCGTCCGCGCCGAAGGTGAAGTCGACTGGCGCTGCATCAACACGGCCTGCCCCGCGCGCGTCGCCGGCGAACTCCTCCACTGGGCCTCGCGCGGCGTCATGAACATCGAAGGCCTGGGCGACGCCATGGTCGCGCAGCTCCTCGGACAGAGTGCCTCCTCCATCGCCGAGTCCGAAGAGGAGTCCGTCACCGAAACCGGCGCTCCGGTCACCACCCGCGAGCCGCTCATCCACTCCATCGCCGACCTCTACCGCCTTAAGCGCGAAGATCTCCTCTCGCTCGAACGCGTCGGCGAAAAAACCGCGGACACGCTCCTCGAACAAATCCGCAACAGCAAAGACCGCGGCCTCGCCCGCGTCCTCCTCGGCCTCGGCATCCGCTTCGTCGGCGAGCGCACCGCGCAGCTCCTCGCCGAGCACTTCGGCTCCATCGACGAGCTCGGTTCCGCCACCGCAGACCAACTGATGGCCGTCAATGAGATCGGCCCACGCGTGGCCGACGCCATCGTCGAATTCTTCTCCAACAAAAAGAATCTGCAGCTCATCGCCGACCTGAAATCCCTCGGTCTCAAGCTCACCACCGAAAAGCGCGTCATCGGCACCACCCTCGCCGGCCTCACCTTCGTCCTCACCGGCACGCTACCCACGCTCACCCGCGACGAAGCCAAAGCCCGCATCGAATCCGCCGGCGGCAAGGTCTCCGGCTCCGTCTCGAAGAAGACCAACTATCTCGTCGCCGGAGAAGAAGCGGGCAGCAAGCTCGACAAGGCCCGCGAGCTCAACGTCCCCATCCTCGACGAACCCGCCCT
>Ga0335075_10018989_pt1 | contig 10182 bp, 6 predicted proteins | sample Lox_Sample_24_FD_206723 | JGI IMG/M metagenome (GOLD analysis project Ga0335075, IMG submission 206723) | Soil microbial communities from Loxahatchee National Wildlife Refuge, Florida, United States - Lox_Sample_2.4 | ecosystem: Environmental > Terrestrial > Soil > Wetlands | place: USA: Florida... | reverse complement strand
ATACTGGCACAGTAACATACAGCACAGAAAATCTCAAATTTCTAGAAGCATTTGAAGTGGAAGTCAGTAGGGGTTTCAACGGAGCCAAGGCAACTGCGCGCGCAAGAGCATTTCAAATCAAACTGGGCGATAGAGTCTGCGAGTATTTCACTCTTGTTCTAGTTGGAATATACGTTTAGTACGTACAAGCACACCAACATATCTCTTTATTGCACAAGTTAACATGATGTCCGTCATGGTGGTTCTATGTCAAGCTCTCCGATCAGTTCCCTAGGCGGCATGGCCACGGATAAATACGACATGCGCATGAAACCACAGAGAAAAATTACTTCCAGGCGTATCCGCGCCTAAACGGCGACAAATCGTCTGATAGAGAAACTGTCTTTGTGAAACCAGACTACACAAATCGCCAGCCGCTAGATCCTAGCATCGAATCCCAAACAAGACCACGTGTCGCACGGGAGAGTGGGACCAATTTTGGGAACGATTGGATTGAATTGAGATCATAGAATAGCTATCTAGGAGTAGGGTACTATATAGGGGTTTGGAATAGGGGTTCGGAAATTACAATGGGTCTGGAGTGATTCCTACGGTCATATGATACCACGTGAGCAGCAGGCAGCGAGCGGTCGATGTGTAAAACAGAGACCAAACCGGCTAAATTCAGCATCTAAAGCTGCAGTACTTAGACATATTATATAATAATTAGCTTGTTAATTTAAGGAAACAGTTGTTAAAAGCTATACCATCTTTTATCTTTATTAGACTTATATCTATATCACCTATATACATTGCAACGCAGTTATTACAAGTTTCCCCTTGTGAAACTTTAAAGTAATTTGGATCTCTTGAATTTTTCTGAATTCTATTTGTTCTTAAAATTCTAGTAAACACAATAAACTACTTCCGAATTTCCAACTTTGGAGCGGTTTTTATATATACCTAAAATCAAGTCTTTGCTAGTGCTAAGGGGAAGAACGTTTGCGTACACGAAACGCCTATATGCTTACAGATAAGGTGGCCTCCCAGGGCCAGTAATAATGTAAAGGAAATAAAGGTAGTATATGTAGCTACATCTCCGGAAAATACGTATAGGAATTAAATTAGGGAATAAGAAAGAATGCTGGCTCAAGGAAGTGTGTTGAAGCACGTCCGTTCTAATTCACATCGCCACCAAGCTCCGAGCTGCAGCCTCTCTGACCACACACCCTTAGAATGAGCCTCAAATTGACACCTAAGCTCGACTTCACAATTGTACTTATAATCCACAACATTTCATCAATTAGCTACTGCAATTCGCTATAATTAGACTGTTTGGGCTAGATTTTAGATATGTCGTAGTATCGTTGCTAAGATTTATAGTGATACCCTGATTCCAGCGACACAGGCCCCCTAAACTCCTGCTGGAACATCCCAAAAAAGCCCGAGGGTAGGATGGCGGTCGAAGCTCCTACCCGATATCTGAAAGCTGGCGTTTTGCAAATCGGAGATCTTGATAGAAGGAGGTCTCCTAACTCATCCCTCTTCCCCGAAACAGATTTTTACCTCTGGAAATGCGCGATCCGGCGATTTAAATATATGGTCAGTGCCCCCTTTGAGCACGAAGTCGAAAAAAGCCTTCAGGTATGTCGATTGCACAACCATCATTCTCAAGGGGTCAATAGTCCCCCAAAGCTTCCGCTTCGGGTCCACGATGTCCAGCACATCCAGAAGCTTAAAGTATGTGCAACAGTCGGCGAATGACATATGAATAGCGCCCTCAATCTCAAGCGCAGCCTTCCAACCCCTCAAGCGCTCCCACGTTTTCCCAAGGGAGGGGTCTTCCTCGCCTTTCTCTTTCGGGGCACTAATCACCAAGAAAGGCCGCTCAGTCCCTACGGTCATCTGCTCGCCCTGAAACGCCCCATCAAGATTCACGCCCCCCTTGATCCGCTCATCCATCACCATCGCCTCCAGCGCCGCCGCGCCGCCGAGCGAATGTCCAAGCATGCCCACACGACCCAGATCCAGCATCTCGGTTGCCAGGCCGGGAATCTGCTCGCAGAAAGCCGCGTCTGCGAGCCGCGATAGCGAAAATAGAGCATCTTCCGCGCGCACCCGCGTGCTGAGTTCGGGATCCTCGCCGGCGCGGACGCTCTGCCATACGGTTTCCCCGTCCGGGAAGTGGATGGCCGTGTCGTAGGTGTGGCCGATCGAGACGCAGAAGTAGCCTTCGCTGGCGAGGTTTTGCAGCATGATGGTGTAGTGTTCCCGGAGCACGCCGAAACCGGTTGAGAAGAGGATTACGGGTAGTGAGGGGCCTGGATTGTGCACTGGTGCGCCGGAGTGGGCTTGGGGTTGATAACGTGCGGTGGTTCCGGGGGGGAAGTGGTCTATCTCGTCGAAGTCGGTAGCCAGCCTAACCGATGGCATGTAGGCGGCGAAGGGATGATCTTCGGGGTTGGTGGTTGGGTAGAAGAAGCTGAACATGAGGCGGCGGTGGTGAGGAATGAATCCAAAGGGATCCAGGCGCGAGGTATCGGTGGCCTCGAGAGAGAGAGTCCCAACTTTGTAGGGACCTGGAGGTGTCGGGAAAGGAATGGGGGAGTCAGAAGGGGTAAGAGGAATGAATTGAGAGAAGGGTTTTGCTGTCTGCATTACTGGAAATAGGCGTAGAAAAAAAAGACTTGGAAAGTGTACAATATTCTCCAACGTAGACTATATCTTTTTCTACTTAACTCCTACACACGGATAACGTCAAGCACGGTAGGCTGCAGTGATTTTGGTACTAGAAGTTGAAAGAAAAACTGGGCATTAGCGAACTATTTAACTGACGTTGCAGCTATTACGGTGTAATATTAAGACCTGCCCATATCCGTGGGCCGTGCTCCGTAAGGAAGTCTCTGTTCATTAACCAACCTGGATGCGGACACCGAGTAACGAGGCAACAACACTCCAAGCCAACTGGCGATAAGCGTGGCGGAGATTGAACTAGCTGAAGTCAGCAATTAGCGGCAATGCGGCCCCCGGCAACCCAGCTGAATCGGTAGAGATTCTAGGCGGAGACAATTCCTGTGGCGAATGTGATAACAATCTGCAACTCCCAGTAGGAAATGATGCAGCTTTTCGCAAATCCAGTCACGAGCACAGCCAGCCTAGCGACGAGCTGTTGGTCGCTCAGCGCAAGTATAACTCTTTCCAACGTCTTGCTTTTTATATCCATACCCTTCGCGTCATACTTGCACGCGCAGCTGGGATGGCCATTGAAGCGGCTTTCTTATGAGGGCAAAATACACGTCGGTTAAACTCACTGTAGTAATCTGCCGGTATTTACGTAGAATGTGTCATTGCGTAGAAGAAATCCCGCTCTCAATTTCACGGTACGGTGTTCAGCACTCGCATCCTAGCCTTTGATCCGCTTGAAAACGCGCAACACGTCTCCGTGATGTGCCATCTCCTTCTAAGTCTATAGGACCCCTCCAAACTCTTCTGGTAGTAACCATCTACCTCAAATATCCCAAGTTTAGCGCCGATAAACGCTCTCGATACGATAATCCTTCTGCGGCCCCTTGACCGAGTATGCCAGAGTCCACTCCTCAATGCTTACGCCCCTAAAGCGGAACTCATATTTCACATCATACGTATCAGCAATGCACAGATGATGGGCTCTTGCTCTCCACCCTGACCCGCCCTCGGCAGGTAAAATCTCCAACTCATGAAACAAATAATCTACCGTTTTATTGTCCGCTTTGACGAACCAGACGCTCAGAGAGTCTTTAGCCTCGTTGTAGCGGTGTACGTACCTGCGATTCGCACGAAACTTCAAGCCGTTCTCGGTCTCAAAGTCTCCCTCTTCGAAATACAAATATTCCGCGTCGTATTCCGCCTCAATGGGAGCACGGGGGAAGAATTTCGCGTTACCGCGGAAGGTCCCTGAGGGATAGGTGGCGATAGAGCTTATGAGAGAACGCTGGAGAGACCAGTCGCCTTGGAGAGAGCGGAAGATTGCCCTAGCGACGAACTTTCTATTCTGAGACGAGTCTGCATAGACTCTACTGATGGCGAAAAGCGCCTCAAGGCTTTGCTTTTGTGCTTCGTCACTTGCATTGGAACTGAGATAGCGTGCGGGAAGGACGGGGCCTTGGCGAGGTTCTCCTTTGATTTCAATACCCAGGATTTTACTGAAAGAGTCCATTAGGTACGTGTAGTCGCCCATGGGGAACTGTGCGAGCTCTTGGGGAGCGTTGTAATGGCATTTTCGGAGCTCGGGGATGGGTGAGATGTATGAATGTAATGCTTGAGTAGCTCTCTCGTCGCCAGTCCAGAGCTTGCCTAGAAAACGTGCTTGCATTTCGATGACGCCCCAGAATGGTCCGCGGTAGAATCCCGCAAAGCCGAGGTCTGGAATATCGTGGTGTATAGTAGAATGCATGTCTAGAACGAGCGGCAGCGGTGAGCAGTTAGGATCATAGCCCAAGGTTTGCAGAACATCTTCCGCTAGGAAGCTGAGGGAATTAGTCGCTTCGAAGCCAGTTGCAAGAACAACTGCAGCGATGTCATCTACGACTTGCTCTCCAACCCCAGAAGAGATGACAACGAAAGCACTTTGAGAAGAATCATCGTTATTGAAGCTTACCACTCTCCCCGAGTTAGCGATGATTCGGCCAGATCGAACAAATTCAGCATATGTATCGCTAATTGTCAGCCAAGGGGCTTCATTGAGTATGTCCCCTCGCATTGCAAGTGCACTATCGTGACCGCTGCTAATACTGTTTACCAAGTCGTTCTGATCTGTTCCAACCATTGATTCAAGATATTGATTCGTAAAGGTAGCACGCTCACGGGTTACGTGGCCTGAATTGTTTTTAATTGGTCCAGGAGGTCTCTTCGCCAGGTTGTACATAATAAGGTCTAGAGGCAAGAAAGTAGGAGCCGGATCAAATTTCTGCCACTTATCAGCAATTGTATGCAGAGAGATAATCGAAAGCCGCAGAGACTTTGCTTCAGTGGCACAAATTGTTTCATATATACCATAAATTAATGAATTAGGCTGTCTTAGAGAAATAGATTCTCGATATTACATACCTTTGGAAGATCTGGATCTGTCTCGAGCAAAGGGTTGAGAGGTAGAAACAAAGGCATTACCCAAAAGGGTCTTCTCATAACATGAAGAACAGTATACTTAACAGCATCCTTGATCTGTGATGTTTTTGGAGAGTGTACATGAGAAGAAAGCTGCATCGCAATGGAAGCAGCAACTTCCGCACCAGACATTGATCCTCCAACCACAAGTATTTTGCTGCCTTGGTTCGATGTACCAGCTTTGTTGCCTTGCAAGAGAGTTTCAATATTTCGGAACTGCGTACTGTGCTGGATAGGAGCGAGAAAACCCCCTGAACTCGAAGAAGCTGATGGTAGCTTTGGCTTCCCAAAGAAACCAGATGCTACAATAAGGTAATCATAATAGTGAGTCTCTATGGATGGCTTGTTCAGCTTACTTTCAGAGCTAATTCCCGCATGCCCGGAAGCTAATGTGTCCTCTGAAATGGTATTGAGTTCAACCGTGGAGCTTTGGTTGCATGGACTGAAAGCCCTCTTCTCGACTTCAATCTTCCATCTCTTTGCTCCAGATGTAGTATCTTGTGATCTCCATGCTTTGAGAACTTTGCTCGAAGTCTGGATATCTAATCCAGCATGCTTCGAGATGTAACTCTTCAGGTACTGACCAGCTTGCCAGGCCTTCGGGAACATTGGTGAAGACTCAGGCCACGCCATATCACTGAAGCTTACAGTATGTCGACTGAGATTAGTGCACATATCAGGGTTGACCATGCCGTCATCTGTGGTGAAGAGAGGCCATAAGCCGCCAATCCTGTCAGACTGCTCGAACACGGTAACCTCGAAGGTGCCATGTGGGTGGTCGTGCAAGAGTGTCTTTGCAGCGATGATACCCGATGGGCCGGCCCCTGGCATGCATCAGTGTTGAACTAGTGTCGTTGAGCGTAGGTTGTAAATACCAACAATGCATACTGACTTGGCCATGATCCGCCTAAGCGTCATATGCTGCAACGCCGGCAGCCGTTCTGCGACTATCGGGAAGCGAAAACTGCAAGTTCCCGCGGCAGTGAGGTCCAACGAGCTTCTCTGTCAAGTGACCCTGCAGCCGTGCGGCTGATTACCACGGCCGTGGATTCCCGACCGAAAATCCGAAGATGCTGTGATATATTGGATGCATGCACTATATACAAGATAACTCGTAGTTGGTCATCATACTGCCGCAAAGAATAGACCTAATCAGGGTTGGCATACAGCTGATGAGCCACGGAGGACTGGCCTTTCTGGACCTACGTCAGGTAACTAGGTCGTACAACTAAGCTCACTTCTACCTGCTTGATTAGCTTGGATCTTGTTATACTGGGCACGAACTGTATTCCCCAGTAAGGCACAACGCTATTACGTAGCTATGAACTTACGGCCTAATTCGGATATTTTAATTATTTCGGAGATTTTATTTCTTCATTTTTATTTTTTTTACTGCTAGAACGATAAATAGGAGGCTCGTAGGAATTGCCTGATTCCTATGCGTGATACGGTCGAGCGAGAACCAAATTTTTTGACAGTAGACTACGTATGAGCGTTGTAATTCACTGGGCACTTTCCATGCATAGAACAAAAAGCACCCTCGGTATTTCGTTTGCTTCTCCAATTCACGTGACCAAACGTGCCGATTTCGGGCATTGCCAATCCCGGGAATAAGCTGAAGTCAAAATCAGCAGGCCATGACTTCGTCACAAAAGAAGAAAGGGGCCCAAACTGCTGTTCTCCCAAATCAACGGGTCCCAGCATTTGAATGAAAAGAGACAGTGTTGGACAGGGCAAGTTCCTCCTGTCCACTCGAACCCGAAAGCCGATGACGTGGTGGCTTGATTTGTCGGAAGCCATTGAGCTTAAATTGTCGCCTCGCAATCATGCCCGCAGAGCTCCTTCCTCCTCCATCACCTCAGCCGCACGAAAAATACTTTTCACGGAAATAAGTGTTAGCAGTAGGGATTCTGCTTACTGTTACAATTCTTTTAATATACCCTTACAATGACCCGCGCACGCTGCATTGGCCAATTGATAATGCTGTATGCCCCACAACGCGTCCCTCGTGATTGAATTTGCATTTGTATAAGCCTGTGCCGCTTGCAAAGGGTCGATAGCATACTGTCGCGGCCAAAGACCCGTTCGTCGCCTTGTCCTTATTGGTGATAATTCAATGATGCCGGTGCGGGGAGCGGGGTTAATGTGAGCACGTCCCTAATAGGGTATTGGGGAGAGAGGGGAGACGCCAACAGTTCAAGCTTGAAATGCCACGATGTGCTAGTGGCTTTTTGCCCCGCTGTTTGGCGTTGCTGTGCGAACGGAAAAGTGAGGCCTTGGAGATCGCGGCCGAACATCCACGGGATATGACGCCGTTGATATTACCTTGCCCTTGACCATGTCCTACTACCCACCCCCAATGCTGACCACCCATGTTGTGGGGTTGGGATCTAAGAGCATTGCATATCCGAGGTAGGTGATGCACCACCTTTGCAGAAATTGCTGATGCTTGTGATTTGAGGACAACTAAAGTTCTCTTATTTCCACTAATTAACGTCAGCTCACTTGCTTATTCCTCCAATTCACTTGACTTAAATTTCCACTCTGCCGCGCTTCTCTCCACCACTTGTGCTCCTTCACTACATCCCTCATCAACTTTCAAATCGGATCGCTCAACAGCCGTTGCTTGATAGACACTCTTGCCTCGGTTACTACCCCCGTTGCTCACTTACAATGGCTGCTGTTCATGAAGTTAAGGTGGACGAGACAGCGGATCGCAGTAGCGATGAGAAGTATGTGCATGCCGTATTCGATCCCGCAGCCGTCCATGACATGCCCCCGGATCCGGATGAGAATCTGAGCGCCGAGGAGAAGGCTCATATCGTAGGCTTCTACCTCTTACGAGCTTTGTCTACATGCATTTCTAACGGTCACTCGCAGGATCGCAAACTCCTGTGGAAGCTTGACTGCGCTCTGATCCCATGGGTAAGCATTTGAGCGCGTACCTTGTCTCAAGGAAGACAGCTTTCTCACTTTTATCTATAGCTCTGTGTCCTGTACCTACTCGCTTTCCTCGATCGGACCAACATTGGAAATGCCAAGATCGATGGCCTTCAGAAAAGTTTGGATAATATGTCGACTGGAATGTACAACGCGTCTCTGACCATCTTTTTCGTCTCGTACTCGCTGTTCGAGCCCTTGACAAACATATTACTGAAGCGCCTCCGACCTTCCATCTTCATTCCCATCATCATGTATGTAGAATGGCCCTATGATCACTACAGCTAGCTAACCTGTATAGGATCATCTGGGGCATTACCATGACTTTCATGGGTTTTGTTTTCAACTGGTCTGGATTGATGGCGGCCCGTTGGTTCCTCGGCTTGGCAGAAGCTGGTCTCTTTCCTGGAGTGAACTACTATCTGTCATGCTGGTACAAGCGCTCTGAGTTCGGTATTCGGGCCGCAAGTATTCTGAACTCCTGCAAGTGCGGCATTTTCTCACGAATTTTAGGCTATTTTCTTCTCCGCTGCCGCGGTTTCGGGCTCTTTTGGCGGTCTTCTCGCAGCTGCAATTAACCTTATGAATGGAAAGGGCGGTAGACCCGGCTGGGCATGGATCTTCATCCTTGAAGGCATTGTCACTGTTATTTTTGGCGTCGCTTCCTTCTGGGCCGTTCACGACTTCCCGGATGAGGCCACATTTCTTTCTGATACCGACCGTGTTCGCGTTATCCGCCGTCTTAAAGCTGATCAGCAGTCCTCGGCTGAGCATGAAGAATTCCGAATGAGCTACTTCTGGGCTGCCATTAAGGATTATAAAATGTGGATTGGCATGTTGACTTACATGGGTTGCGATATGCCCCTCTACGCCTTCTCCCTTTTCCTTCCCACTATCATCACTGGAATGGGCTTCACCAACACAACTATTGCTCAGCTATTAACAGTTCCACCTTATGCTGTTGCTGCCTGCATAACCGTCTTCATCGGTTGGCTTGCTGATCGAACCCACCAGCGTGGCTTGTGCAACATAGGTTGCTCATTAGTCGGCATTGTCGGATTTGCCATGCTCCTCGGAGGCAACACTGCTGCTGTCCGTTATGTTGGGACGTTCCTCGGTGCTATGGGGATCTATCCTTGCATTGCAAATACCATTTCCTGGGTCAGTAACAATATAGAAGGTGTTTACAAGCGTGGTGTCGTTCTCGGATTCGTTATTGGATGGGGCAATATCAACGGTATCGTTTCCAGCAATATCTATGCCTCCACAGACGCCCCTCGATTCGTCCCCGGCCACTCCACTGTTCTCGCTTACATGGTGGTCTGCCTGTTTGGAGGATCTCTTCTGATGTACACTATGCTTCGGAGGGAGAATAACTTGCGTCGCACTGGCAAGCGTAATCACTGGACTCAAGGCATGTCGCAGAAGGAAGCAGAAGCTCTTGGTGACAAGCGCCCTGACTTCATGTACACCTTGTAAGCTAGCATCTCGATTGCGGGTGTTTGTCTATACTGCATTTTCACGGCTCTGGATTATGGAATATATGGGCAGCGTTGTTGATTGTGCAACTCTCTGCACTACGTATGAACTTCTGATCTGTTTTGCCGAAACAACCAGATAATTTATTACAGGAAGCCTTGGACTGAGGTAATGTTACTACTAATATGTTCTACCGTGCAGCAGCTTGCATCCACCCCAAAGGAGCAGGCTGCTTCGTCTACATAAATATTTCTCAGCGTTTTTAGGCACTGGGATCTGCTACAAATGTCTCTCAGCGGCCCTACGTCACTGAGACTCATTGGCTTACGCGACTTTAATGACCGGGAAGTCTCTCTGTACGTTAGTGATAGATTGAGTTTTAATAGATGGATCTTACATATTACATTCGTGAAATTTCAGTCAGTGTCATGTTTGTGAATTGAATGATGAATCTCCGCTTTCACTTCCACATAACGCTCCTCAACTTATCCTTAAAAAGCTTCATCAGCTAACAGCGATTCAACACCCTTTCAATTCTGGATCCCGTGAGGATCTCAAAAGGATCTCAACATTCGCGCCCTAAACCACGGGTGTATAAAGCCCCCTCTCCCCAATCTCTCCGTTTCCTCTATCTTTTCCTCT
>Ga0335075_10018988_pt1 | contig 10182 bp, 10 predicted proteins | sample Lox_Sample_24_FD_206723 | JGI IMG/M metagenome (GOLD analysis project Ga0335075, IMG submission 206723) | Soil microbial communities from Loxahatchee National Wildlife Refuge, Florida, United States - Lox_Sample_2.4 | ecosystem: Environmental > Terrestrial > Soil > Wetlands | place: USA... | reverse complement strand
GCCCCCCGACCGCCAGCGCAATCTCCTCGGGCAGCTTCCAGTTCTCGATCAGCGCCTGGCCGATGCTCGGGTGCCAGGCGCGCAGGGCGCCCCCTTCCAGGCTGTCGGGCGCGCTGTCGCGCGGCGAGCGCGCCAGGATGTAGACCATGCCGATGTTGTGCAGCAGCCCGCCGAGCATGGCCTCGTCGGAGCGCACGGCACGCGACTCCTTGGCGATCGCGTGTGCCAGCGAAGCGACGCGCATTCCCTGCTGCCAGCAACGCTCCAGCGGCGCACGGATGCGCAACAGGTCCGGCGCGCGCCGCAACTGGGCATTGGCATACGCCAGCGCCGCGGCGCGGATGTTCTCGTAGCCGATGCGCGTGACGGCGGTCTTCAGATTGGTGACCGGGGCGCCCCCCCGATGCAGCAATGTCGAGTTGGCGAGCGTCAGCACGCGAGCGGCGAGCCCGGCGTCGGCGCTCACGACGAGCGCAATGCGCTCGCTGGTCACCGAATCATCGCTGAGCACCTGCTGTACGCGAGCGGCTGCTTCCGGAAACGAGGGCAGATCGACACGTCCGCTGGAGAGCTCGCGTGCGAGCTCGCTGACGAATTTGAATGGAGATGAGTCCGCGCCCTGCGAGCTCGAGGCACGCGATCCGGCAGCCACTGACAAGATGGATCCCCTTTGGGCGAAGACGTACCGACACTGCATCGGCTGCTGATCGGAAAACTTGAGGGCGCTGCGGCTCGCAGTGCAGCGGATGGACATAACGTCGAGCAATCCACCGGCGCCGTGGACCGGCCGCCGGCAGCCACCCGGTCTTATTTCAGCTTGCGGATGCGCTCGGCGGGGCTGACGACATCCGTCAGACGAATGCCGAACTTCTCGTTGACCACCACCACCTCACCGTGTGCGATCAGCGTGCCGTTGACGAAGATGTCCAGCGGCTCGCTGACCGAGCGCTCCAGCTCGATGACCGACCCCTGATTGAGCTGCAGCAGATTGCGGATGCTGATGCGTGTGCGGCCCACTTCCATCGACAGGGTGACCGGAATGTCCAGCACCACATCGAGATTGAGCTCGCGGTTTGACCCAGGCTCGGGAGCCTCGGGCTTGAGGTTGCCGAGCTCGGCCGGCTGCGGATCGATGGCCTTGGCTGTCTGTGTACTCATGGCTTGCTTGTTACGTTGGTCAGAACCGCCTTCTGGCGGGTTACCCGATGGGCGACCTTCACGGCCTGCTGCCCACGGGAGGCGCCGTAGGTACCGCGCACCACGGGCACGCCTTCGGCATACATGGTGACATTGCCGTCGAAGTCGCAGGGAATCACATCCCCGGGCTTCAGATCCAGCAGGCGGCCGAGGGATACGGTGGCGTGGCCAAGCTGCGGGACCAGCTCGACTTCGGCCGACTCGGTCTCCTCGCGCAGTGTATTGACCCACTTCTCGTCGCGCTCGACGCGCTCCCCGTGCATGCCGGAGTCCAGCACGTCGCGGATCGGCTCGATCATCGAATAGGGAAGTGTGATGTGCATCTCGCCGCCACCGCCCTCGAGCTCGATCTTCAGCGCGGTGACCACGACGATCTCGAGCGGGGAGACGATGCTGGCGAAATGCGGATTGATCTCGGAGCTGAGGTACTCGATCTTCAGATCCGCCACGATGCTCCAGGCTTCCTGCAGATCAGCGAACGCCTGGCGCATGACCATCTGGATGATGCGTCCTTCCGTCAGGGTGAATTCGCGTCCCTCGAGCTTGGCGAAGCGTCCATTGCCGCCGAAGAAGTTATCGACGATGGCGAACACCAGCTTGGCATCGAAGACCATCAGAGCCGTGCCACGCAGCGGCTCGAACTTGATCAGGTTCAGGCTCGAGGGCACGTGCAGGCTTTGCGTGTATTCGCTGAATTTCTGCACCCGGATCGGTGCGATGCTGATCTCGGGGCTACGCCGCAGCATGTTGAACAGCCCGACGCGAAACTGGCGCGTGAAGCGGTCATTGATCATCTCGAGCGTGGGCATGCGCCCGCGCACGATGCGTGTCTGCGTCGCAAGATTATAGGGCTGCACCGTCCCGCTGGGCGGCGGAGGCTGCTCCGTCGCGATCGGCACGGCACCGTTGTCGACGCCCTGGATCAGCGCGTCGATCTCATCCTGGTTGAGGATCTCGGCGCCCATGCCTACTGGATCACGAAACTTGTGAAGTAGACCTGCTCGATGAGCTTGCCGTCGGCGCCTTCTTCATCCAGCACCTTGCGGATGGCGGCCAGCGTCGCGGCACGCAGCTTCTCCTTGCCCTCGACACTCAGCAGGGTGGCACTGTCCTGGCTGGAGTACAGCAGCACCAGATCGTTGCGTACCGCGGGCTCGTTGTTCTTGAGCACATCGAGGATCGCCTGATCGCGCGCCATCGCCTCAACCGTCACCTGAAAGTAACGGGCACTGCCCTCGCCGCCGAAGTTGACGACGAAAGCCGGATCGAATTTGTAGTAGATCGGCGCGGCCCGCGGCGCCGTCGCAGCGGGCTTACCGGCGTCGGTACCCGCGCTGGCGTCGCTGCCCGCGCCGCTGTCGGCGTGCTTGGGCCGCAGGGCGAACCACGCGCCGCCGCCGCCCGCGGCCAGCACCGCAAGGCCCACGAGAATCCACGGCAGCTTGCTGCCTTTCTTGGGCTTGGGCTGTGCGCCGGCCGCTTCCTTCTTTGCCGCTTCTGCCATGAGTAGATCCGCCAGAGAAAAAAAAGGGAGTTTCGTCGCCGCCCGATGGAGCAAACGTTATGCCAGCGTCATGGTGGGGGCGGCGCCGGAAATCCGTCGCTGCCCTGCTCGACACTCAGACATATTCATCCACCAGGCCGAGCGCGCGAGACACGCCAACTGCGACGGGATTCACGGTGTCCACCGCGTCGCGCGTGTCCGGGCCCGGCGGCCTGTGCGCGCCGCTGCCGCCGCTTTCCTGCTGCACGTTCGCCTGCCCGAGACTCAGACCGCCTGCCGCCAGCATCTCGCGCAGGCGGGGGACCGCGTCGGTGAGGGCCGCGCGCGTGTCGGCGTGGGCGGCGCTGAAGTTCACGTTGATCTGCGACTGCTGCAGCTCGATGCGAACCTGGATCGGGCCGAGATGGTCCGGAGAGAGCCGCAGCGTTGCGCTCTGCACCTGGCTGCCTGCCATCCAGTGCACCTGCGCCGCAAGCGCCTGCGGCCAGGAGGGATCGGACATCGGCACGGCGATGGCGCGTGCAACCCCGTCGCTGCCGGCCGCCGCCGGTACGGCGGAGAGAAATTGCGGCATCCAGCTTGCGGCCCGGGCCGCGGCACTGCTCTGCCCGGACGCGTCGGTAGCGTCGGTGGCGGCGCTCGCGCTGTGGATTGGAGCCGCCCCGCCGCCCGCGCCGCCCGCCGCCGCCAGCACATCGGTCGTGCCCGGCGCAGCAGCGGCCGCGGCGCCCATGGCTCCAGCATCGACCGACGCGCCTGCATCAGACGGCGCCGCCGCGGCAAGAGTGCTGAACTGCGTCGTGGGCAGCGAACCCGAACCCGAACTCGCGCCCGTGCCCGTGCCCGCGGCGAGCACGCTGTCCGCGCTGCCCGCGGCTGCATCATCAGCGTTGTCCGGATCATCGCTCGGCGTCCCGGCCGCGCCTGCCGCGGGCCCGAGACACGGGGCCGCAGCCGCTGCGGCGGCCACGCTCTGCAGCAGTGCCAGCGCGCCGCAGGCCGTAGCGCTGCTGCCGCCGGCGCTGACGCTGCCGTGGCTGCTGCGCCCGTGACCCCCCGACCGACCGGCAGTGGTCAGCGGGCCGCCGTCGGTCGCATTCACCTCATCCGGGCTCGCATCCGGTGCCTCGCTCGAGTCGAGGACTGCACTCTGCCCCGCCACGCAGACCGCAGCAGAATCAGGACTCGTCCCCGCCGCACTCGATGCCGCAGCGGGCGGCGGCGACGCCGCAGACTGCGTACTGGCAGCAACCTGGGTCGTGTCAGCACTCTGGGCCGAGCCCGCACTCTGGGCCGAGCCCGCAGGCCTGGTCGGGCCCGCAGGATTCGCCGAGCTTGCGTTGGCGCTGCTCTTCGCCGCACTGCCACGCGCTGCGTTTGCCAGTGCGGCGGCGAACGGGCGTGCGCCGCGCGATCCTGCTTCGCCCTGCGCAGCATCGGAGTTCGAGTCCTGATTGTCTGCGGAGCCAACGGGTCCGCCGCTATCGAGCAGGCCCGCGGCACGCGCCGCCGCGCCGCCGCCCGCTCTGGCATCCGCGAGCCCAGCCGCGCTGTTGGCATGGGCAGTGACCGCGACCCGCGCGCTCATGATCGACTGCCGCCGGCGCGCTGCGCGCGCTCATCGGATTCGCGCTGCTGCCGACGCGCCTCCACCTGCGACTCCTCGGCCCGCGCGCGCTCGATGACCTTGCCGACCGCGCTTTTCCTCGCGGCGGCCTCGCGCCACTGTGCCCGGGCGCGCTCGCAGTCCCCGCGCAGCTGCGCGACGATGCCGTCCTGTTGCTGCACGGCCTCGCCGAGCCGCGCGATGAAGGTCTGGTAATCGCGCATGCCACTCACTCCTATGCCCGCGCGCGCGCGCTGGTGGAACGCGGAGTGATACTCGCTCAGGTAGCGCTTGAGCTCCTGGCAACGCTGCTCGGCTTCCAGCAGCCGCGCCTGCATGAGCGAGAGTTGCTGCGCACACCCGCGCTCGGTCTCGCTCATGAGTGCATTGACGGGCTCGAGGCGTTTGGCTCGCTTCACTGAGGAACTCTCCTGTTTCTGCTTCAGCGCGGCTTGGCGGGCTCGGCAGCTTCAGCCATCGTGGTGGCCAGCTGCGCGACGCTTGCGGCCAGTGGCACGCGCTCATGCATGTCCTGGCGCAGATAGGCCTCGATCTGCGGCCAGCGGGCGATGGCCTGATCGATGCGCGGATCGCTGCCACGCTGATAGGCACCGATGGTGATCAGGTCGCGATTGTGCTCATAGACCGCGGTGACCTGTCGCAGCCGGCGCGCCAGCGCCAGCTCGTTCGCCGACACGATGTCGTGCATGACGCGGCTCACCGAGGCCTCGATGTCGATGGCCGGATAACGCCCCGACTCGGCGATGCGGCGCGCGAGCACCACGTGACCGTCGAGAATGGCGCGGGCGGCATCGACGATCGGATCGTTCTGATCGTCGCCTTCGGCAAGCACGGTATAAAAGGCGGTGATCGAGCCCTCCCCGGCCACCCCGTTGCCGGCACGCTCGACCAGCTGCGGCAGACGCGCGAACACTGACGGCGGGTAACCCTTGGTCGCGGGCGCCTCGCCGATTGCCAAGGCAATCTCGCGCTGCGCCTGCGCGAAGCGCGTCAGCGAATCCATGATCAGCAGCACATTGCGGCCGCGGTCGCGAAAGTACTCGGCGATCGCGGTGGCAAGCCACGCCCCGTGCAGTCGCATCAGCGGCGGATAGTCCGCCGGCGTCGCCACGACGACCGAGCGTGCGAGCCCGGCCTTGCCGAGAATGCGCTCGATGAATTCCTTGACCTCGCGTCCGCGCTCACCGATCAGTCCGACGACGATGACGTCGGCGGCCGTGTAACGCGCCATCATCCCGAGCAACACGCTCTTGCCGACGCCGCTGCCGGCGAACAGACCGACACGCTGGCCGCGCCCGACCGTCAGCAGCCCATTGATGGCGCGCACGCCTACGTCCAGCGCGTGGCTGATGGGCCGTCGCAGCAGCGGATTGATCGGCCGACCGGCCAGCCGCACGCTGGTTTCGGTTTCGATCGGCCCCTGGCCATCGAGCGGCCGGCAGGCGCCGTCGACGACGCGGCCCAGCAGACGCGGCCCTACGCGCACCGTGCCGGCCTGCGTACGAGGCAGCACACGCGCATCGGCGCGCATGCCGTGCAGATCACCGGTCGGCATGAGAAACAGGCGCTCGCCAGCGAAGCCGACCACCTCGGCCTCGACGTGCGAATCATCGGAGCTGATGATCTCGCAGCGATCCCCGATCGCTGCCTGGCAACCCTCCGCCTCGAGCGTCAGGCCCACCATGCGCGTGAGCCGCCCGGCCACCGGCAGCGGCGGTACGTGCTGGAGGCGCTGCTCATACGCCGCCAGCGTCTGCATCCAGCGAGCGGTGTGGGCTTCACGCAGAGTGCTCACGGCAGCTCAGGCCTCAGGCGCGGTGGCCGGCGCAGGGGCCGAGGAATGGGCGCGATCATCCCCCAGCATCGTCGCGATCGCCGCACCCAGGCGCTGCTCGAGCTGCGCATCGACGCTCGAGGTTTCGCTGGTCACGCGGCAGCCGCCGCGCGCGAGCATCGGGTCCTCAACGATGCTCCAGGCACGCTCGCCGCTGGCGCTGGCCAGGCGCGAGCGCACGAGCTCGGCGTCTTCCGGATGCAGATGCACGCGCACCTGACGTGCCACGATCGGCAGCAGTCCGACGGTCTCGCGCACCACGGCGACGATCTCGTCGGGTTGTGTCTTGAGCTCGCGCCGGATGATCTGACGGGCGATCGCGCTGGCCAGCAGCGCCAGCTGGCGCTGCACCTGCTGATCGAGGTCCGCAAGCGGGCGCGCCATGAGGTCCAGAATCGCTTGCAGCTGCTGCACGCGCCGCTCGGCCTGCTCCGCCGATGCGCGCGCTTCCTGCTGCGCCGCTGCGAGGCCTGCTTCGCGGCCCTGCGCGTGCCCCTGCTCCCAGGCTTCGCGCTCGATGGCCGTGAGGTTCTCCGAGCGGCGCCGGCCGGGCAGCACCTGACCGCCAAGTACGGGCAGCTGCCACGTTGCCGCCTCAGACATAGGTTTCGCCGCCCTTGCCGCCGAGCTGCACGCGGCCCTCTTCGGCCATCTTGCGCGCGGTCATCAGGATCTCCTTCTGCGCAGCCTCGACTTCCGAGAGTCGCACCGGCCCGCGAGTCTCCAGGTCGTCCTTCATCATCTGCGCGGCGCGCTCGGACATATTCTTGAAGATCTTTTCCTTGATGCGATCGTCGGCCGCCTTGAGCGCGATGATCAACTTGTCTCCCGGCACCTCGCGCAGCAGCTCCTGCATGCCGCGATCGTCCACTTCCACCAGATCGTCGAACACGAACATCAGATCCTGCAGCTTCTGGCTGAGGGTTTCATCGGTCTTGGCGATCTGAGCGATGATCGTGCCCTCCTGGCCGCTGCCCACCAGGTTGAGAATCTCGGCAGCCGCCTTCGGGCCACCGAAGCCGGCGGCGTTGCCGGTCGCCCCTGAGGTGGAGAACTGCTTCTCGAGTACCTCATCGAGCTCGCTGAGCGCGGTGGGATGCACGCCATCGAGCGTGGCAATGCGCATCAGGATGTCGGCGCGATTCTCCTCGGGCAGCTGCGTGAGCACCTGCGCGGCCTGCTCGGACTCCAGATACGACAGTACGATGGCGATGATCTGTGGATGCTCCTGCCGCAGCATTTCGGCCACGGCGCGCGGCTCCATCCATTTCAACGCTTCCAGGCCGCGGCTGCTGCGGCCGCGCAGGATGCGCTCGATGACCCCGGCAGCCTTGTCTTCACCGAGCGCGCCGACCAGCACATTGCGCAGATACTCATCGGTACCCACACCGAGGGAGGTCTGTTGCTCCACGGAGGTGGAAAAGCTCGTCAGCACCGCCGACACCTCCTCGCGGGAGACGCCGGAGAGCTGCGCCATGGCCGCACCGACGCGCTGCAGGTCGTTGGAGCCCAGGTGCTTGAGCACCTGCGCGGCGTCCTGCTCGCCGAGTGCGAGCAGCAGGATGGCGGCGCGCTCGACCCCGGCGCGACCGCTCTGCGTATCGCTCATTGCTGGACCCAGGTCTTCACGACCTGCGCGACGCGCTTGGGATCCTGCGTCACGAGGTTGCGCGCCTGCACGATCTGCTGCTCATAGGCGAGGTGCTGGCCGGCGCCGACGGCGGCGCGATCCGGACCCGCTTCGATGACCTCGGCCGGCGGAGCTGCCACCACCTGCGTGGCAAGATTGCGGATCAGCGGCCGCAGCACTCCCAGCGCGAGTGCGACCAGCACCAGCGCGCCGAGCAGCAGCCGCGTGATTTCGCGTACCCCGGGACGCTGCCAAAGCGGCACGGGCTGCGGCGTGATCACATTCGACTGCTCGAGGAAGGGCTCATTGACGACGTTGACGCTGTCACCGCGCGAGGCATCGAAGCCCACGGCGTTCTTCACCAGCTGTGTCATGTTGTCGATTTCCGCCTTGGAGAGCGCACGCAGCGTGGCCTTGCCATCGCTGCCGACCTGCGGCACGTTGTCGACCAGCACGGCTACCGTGAGGCGTTTGATGCGACCAGCGGGCTGGCGCGAGTAGCTCACGGTGCGATCGATCTCGTAATTGCGCGTGGCCTGCTTGGAGCTGTCCTGCGGCAGCGCAGCCGTGGTGCTGGCCGCCTGCGCACCCGGCGCACCCGGAGCGCCAGCGGCAGTCCCTGTGGCGTTCGCGCCGGCCGCTGCCGTCGCAGCAGGCGCGGCGCTGCTGGCAGCGTGGTTGGCCGCGATCGAGCCCCCGGCCGGTGGCTGATTGGTCAGCGAGCCGGGAATCCCGCCCGCGCCGGCAGCGCCGGTGCTGGTCTGCTCGGAGGTCTGCTCGCTGCGCACCACCCCGCTGTCGGGCTTGTACTGCTCGCTCGCCTGCTCGGTCGCATCGTTGTCCAGGTCGACTGTGACCTGCGCGCGCACGCGCCCATCGCCGACCAGCGGCGCCAGCAGCTCCTCGATGTGCTGCGAATAGTTATCTTCCAGACGGTGCTCGGCATCGAACTGCTCGGAGGCGATCGCAGCCTCGCCGCTGCGCGGCGCCGACAGCAGCTGACCCTGCTGGTCCACGACCGTCACCTGATCCGAATCGAGCTCGGGCACGCTCGAGGCCACCAGGTGCACGATGGCCGAGACCTGCTCGGGTTCGAGCCGTCGGCCGGGGCGCAGCTGCACCAGTACCGAGGCTCGCGCGGCGCGATGCTCGCTGACAAATGCCGACTGCGCCGGCAACGCCAGCTGCACGCGTGCTGCCTGCACGGCCTGCAGCGATGAGATCGTCTGCGCCAGCTCGGTCTCCAGTGCGTACTGGTAGCGCGCGTTTTCCATGAACTGGCTGACGCCGAAGCCCGGGTCCTTGCTGATGAGTGCAAAGCCGTCAGTTTTACCAGCCGGCAGACCCTGCGAGGCGAGCTGCAGACGTGCATCGTGCACGCGCTCGGCGGGCACCTCCACGCCGCCGCCGGCATCGTCGAGCTTGTAGGGAATACCCGCGGCCTGCAGTGCCTGCACCACACCGCTCTCGTCGGAATCGGACAGCCCGCCGTACAGCAGGCTCCAGTCCGGCCCGCGCCACCACAGCACCACGACGACGCCCACGGCTACGGCCGCCGCAACGCCCAGCAGCGTCAGCAGCGGTCGCAGATTGATTCCGAGGCCAGTGGACAGCGCCGCCAACTGTTTACCCGCCATGCTTTGCTACCATCACCATCAGATCGACATGTTCATGATGTCCTGGTAGGCGCTGATCAGCCGGTTGCGCACCTGCGCCAGGGCCTGAAAGGACACCGAAGCCTTCTGCGTCTCTACCATCACGCGCGCCAGGTCCACGCCCGGTACGCCGCGCTCCCAGGCGCTGGCCAGCGCATCGGCGGACTGCTGCGTGGAATTGACGGCATCGATTCCCTGCTTGAGCAGCGCGCCGAACGCCGGCGAGGCCGGGCCGGAACTGCCCACAGCGCCGGCAGCACCGGCCGCATCGGCCGCGCCGGCGGTGCCAGCGAGACCCGACAGATCCGTCAGTGTCTGGGCGGCTGGCCGGAAGGTCGGGCTCGCCTGCGCCGAGAGCGAGCGGATCTGCAGCAGCACCTGGTCGATGGACATGCCGCTCATGAGCCATCGCCCTCATCCAGCGAGATACCGGCGGCACGCAGTCGTGCCAGCTTGTAGCGCAGCGTGCGCGCACTGATACCCAGATGGGCTGCAGCGCGCTCGCGGCTCGGGTGGGCCCGCAGTACCTGCAGGATCAGGCGCTGCTCGGCCTGCGCCAGCGACTCGGCGAGTGCTCCGCCGCTGGCACCCACCGGGCCGGGCAGCGCGGAGCCGCGACCCGTCGAAGATGCCCCGCCCGGGCCAGCATCCTCGCCGGGCTCGGCGCCTTCGGCGCACGGGGGCTCGAATACGATGTGTGGCTGGCGGATCAGCTCGCCGTCGCAGAGCACGAGT
>Ga0335075_10018987_pt1 | contig 10182 bp, 13 predicted proteins | sample Lox_Sample_24_FD_206723 | JGI IMG/M metagenome (GOLD analysis project Ga0335075, IMG submission 206723) | Soil microbial communities from Loxahatchee National Wildlife Refuge, Florida, United States - Lox_Sample_2.4 | ecosystem: Environmental > Terrestrial > Soil > Wetlands | place: USA... | reverse complement strand
GGACCTCGGCAGGCACGGAAGTCGGTTCCGAATGAATGCGGGTGACCGAAGGCGCATCCCACCTTGTCTCGGCGCCAATGGCCGAAGGCGAGGTGCGCTGCCGGGAGTGGCGAATTCAAAGTGATCCGCAGGCCGGTCAATCAAATCGATCGTTTGGCGCCTGGGCAGGCGTCGTGCGGGAAAAATGCTCGAATCGAAAAGTGGGTCATGGCTTGGGCATAGAAAATGACATCCGAAGATGCCGTTTCCTCCGCAAACCATCAATTCTGTGGTGCCGGGAGGGGGGGTCGAACCCCCATGGCCGCAAGGGCCGGCGGATTTTGAGTCCGCTCTTGCGTCAATTGCAGTATGTCGCACAGCAGAGCAGGGAATCGCGGGAACCCAGTATCCATGCGGTTCCCGCTTCTATTTGTGTGTTGCAGCACGTCGCAGAAAACTGCGGAAAAGCACAATGCCAACATGCACCAAAACATGCACCTAAGAGACGAACGGAACACGCATCTTTAAGCGGTCCGAAGCGCGAACCGGTATTGCGAGGCCATAGCGTTTTAGGATCGGTTCGAGCAGATGCAGGAACATCTCCTGCTCACGCGGACCGACCACAATCTCCGTTATCAGTTGCTCGGGGTTGCAGGGGACTTCGACTCCGGGTATCAGATCAAACACGAGGTGACCTTCTTTGAGCGACTGGGTGGCAATAGGGGGATCCTCGGTAAGGCCCCAGACGACGGCGCGAACTTCCTGCTCGTGCGCATACGATCGATCCTTCCTCATCACCATCGCAAGCGCGTTCACTTGCCAAGCGATTTGATCCCAGTCCACATACTGAACTCCACCGATGAACACCTTTTGCGGGCAGGTGCTGAGGACAGTTTTCAAGCATGCGATGCTTGATTTGATGGCGACCACTCCGCTGCCCTTACCGTATACATCCCACATTGCCATTGACTCGGTTTTCGCTGCCCTCCAGCAATTGATGAACATGGTTGACCTGTAGAGCTGGGACATCGCCCTAAATTGCTCCTCCATGTTCAGGACTTTCTTCAGGTTTCCTTCTAGCGGTTGTGGTGGAATAGAACGAAGATGCTGAACCTCCGCATCCGTGTACGTTCCTTCCAATGGATCCTCGAACGTATCAAGCCTGCCAAACCATAGGACGCGTCGTTCCAGTAAGTCCATGAGCTTGACGAAACTCAGATATCGCCAAATCACTGTGCCGTCAGGAGGGGTGGTCAGATCGGGATGCGGTTCGTACGGCATCTGTGGCTGGCAACAGTGTAGTTCATACGTCAGCAGGTGCCGGGCAGTCGCAGTCGCAGTTGGGGTCGATCCCACATACGCGCATGCCACATTCTCCGCACTCATCAAGTGCGCCCTGCTCTACCACGCGACCGCAGCATTCGCACAGGTCCAACGTCGAGATGAACAACTCGACAGCATCCATCGTTCCTTCCTTTTCGTTCGGTTGTCACCACGGTTGAAGACAAGGGACGCCTACAGTCCTTGCGAACAGTCTTGGTCGCAGGCGTCCCGATCAGCACAACGGAGAGAGAAGCTGTGCGTGAGAATGGCATTCAACAATACAGGTGTCAACAGAAAAAGTTAGCTAAGTAGCTGATTCTTAACTGTGTTATGGGTGACAAGTCGCACATTTCCTGGCGACAGTTGCATCGGACTTGACTCGTGTGCTATTCTTCTAAAGTCGTCACCCCATTTCTACCCTAACCGGTGACGCGTACCGAGCGCGAGTTCCCCGCCGGTTTCAAGCCACTGAAAAGTGCGTTCCTTGGAGCAGAGTATTTGTGTCTGCCCGTGCATCCGATCCGGCGCATTCGTGCGCCCACACTCACCTGTAAAGGAGCAAACACCAGAATTTGAAGAAGCAAGCCGAAAAGACCCTGACGACTCTGCACAACCTCTACTTCAGCGAAAGCAAACCGGAAGAACTGCAGCCCCTCGACCTCGCTCTGACGACCTACCTGGTCCTGCGCCAGACTGACGACCATTTCATCTACGACAGCCAGGACACACTGGCCGAACGTCTGGGCTGCGAACGAAAAGCCGTTGCGCGGTCGATTGACAGGCTGGTGCAGGCAGGCTGGATCACGACCAAACAACCGCTGCACTTTAACGAGAAGACCAAGAGAACGACACGCGCCCTGGCCCGAACCGTCGGACTTGCAGTTGATCCAGATAGGCTGCCCCAGTATGAGGACCGCGCTACGCGCCCCTCTGTCATCTCAGACAATGCAAAGCACCTGGCTGCCCAGCACACTGCAGGACTGATCGAGATGGGAAAGTCTCGACACCCAAAGAACTTCGCCGCGATGCAGGAACGAGCTGCCCAGCGTCTGTTTGACGAACTAGGCGACTACAACACCGTGGCTGCCATATTTAACTTTGCCGCTGAAGACCCGCGATTCGTCAGCGCCACACAAACGTCACTTTACGAAGTAAGGCGCAGGCTGTCTGCGATTCGCAAAGCGTACGCGGCACACCAGACGACACTGCCTCAGATGACCGTTGCATGACTCGTGTTCCATTGTGGTACATGGTCGTGTCCCATTTTGCGTGTCCCAAAATGGGTTGCAATAGTTCCTAAGAACTATAAGAACGTTCTGCCTCTGTTGGTAGATCACTTGATTGTTCCTGATATGTCTTTTTCAATTTGTTTTGTCGGAGCGCCAGGAATGAATCCCGCACGGCTAAGGCCGTGCTCCTGTCTCTTTGAAGAACCAGTGACGAGGCAGAAGGGGCAGAAGCTGCTACAGGACTCCACCGCCGCGCCCGTGCGGCACGTTCCCCAACATTCAACCAACTAACCAACCAACCGCAAAGGAGATTCAGAAATTGTACTCAGGAAGACCCATCCAATATCACCAGCCGCGTGGTATTGCGCCGAGATGGCAGAAGTCCTTTAAGCGCACCACTTTGAAGGAAGCGCAGATTCACAGCAAGCGCGAGAAGAACGACATGCTCACCTGGAACAGGCGTCTTGCAAAGGCTGGTAAACCCGCACGCGTCGGTGCAGACGAACACCGGCGGTACAACCGATGGACCAGGCAGGACGGTATTTATGGCGGCGAACATTCGACGTATGCTCTGCCAATCGTTGAAGCGCGGCCCGAGTTGGAGTATCTGCAGTCCTACCGCATCCGCAAGGATCGCAGCACGAACGGGTATAGGAAGAACGTCCGAGATTTTACCTTCACAGATGAGGCACGGCCCGACACCGTGTTCTGGGTCGAGGACATCCGAACTGGTGGGCGCGTCACTGATCCCGCCATCTTGAAGGCCGTCGCCGACGTCGCGAATGATAACGCAAAATGGCCATACCGACTGGATGAGCCAACGAAGCTTGACGAGTGGACCAGGGATACTTATGAATTGTTCTCCAGCGCCGAGAGGTACCAGGGTGAGTACACCATCGGCAAGCCATCTCGGCGCAGCCGCAAGGGCCTGGTCACCTTTGATAAGCCTGGACCATCTGACCTCAGGCTTCACCAACTGGGACTGGTAGAAGAATGCGCGTGCGACCGCTGCCGACCAGAATGACCTGATTTGCAAAATAATTTCACTTTTTTTCGTCTGGATGCGGGAGTTTTCGGTGACAAGTGTCATTGGATAAGTAGAGGGGGAAAATAAATCAAATTCCTCCAACACCGAAATAACTGCGCCCTACGGGGCACGGAGGACCAATTGATCCACATCGCCCCGCCGAACATGCAGCCTGCCCCGCAGGAGCCAATTACCGCCTGGTGCATCACCCCGAAACAAGCTGCCGAGATTCTTAACCTGAGCGAACGCACGATTCACACGCACATCAAGAGCGGCGTACTGAAGAGTTCGCGTGTGGGTGGAGCGCGACGAATCTGGATCGACGACTTAATGACGTTCGCCCGCGCAGGGCAGTAAACAAGATTGAAACGAAGTTCGTGCGCCCGTGTTTCCTCCTTTTCCAACTGGCGCACGTTGGGCAGAGCTGAGGCAGGCATCCACCGGGCCGGTTTGCTGCCTCCCTGCCCACCCCAGCAGCACATCCAATCCGATGAGAGACAACATTCAACATGAGTACAGAACCCCTCGCGTCCACTGAGTTCGACGCAGAAATTGAGATTCAAGTCAGCAAGCGTGGCGCAGCCTGGTCGTTCTCCCTGAATCCGGCGCGATCCCGAAGCATTAACGCGACAGGGAAACTACCCGGCAGGGGTGCGACCCGTCACACTCTCCTGGCCGTAGGACTGACCGCTGCTCTGATGGCAGTGCATGAGAAAGATTGGCACCGATTGCGTGGCAACAAGCCGAAGCCGACAGTTGTGATCAATATCCCTGACCAAAAGTTTGTTACAGCCCTTGAGTTTAGGCGCAAGAACAAGGCGACACCCACTGACGGGTTCAGAGTCGCACGCAACCTGTTGCGTCCGCTCTATGAGCAGTTTCGGCGGTTCAATGTCACCCTTCGGTTCATTCCGCAGGAAAACGACAAGGCAGCAGCGGAACTGACCACGGCAGAGCGACTGACGCGCTACTGGTGGTCATTCGACGGGGCTGTGTTCACGCCAGCTACCATCACAAAGTAGAAACAAGTTCGATTTTGTCCATACGGGCACGACGACATTCACAGTGGGCGTATTTTCTCACGTTCCGCTGGTCGCCATGTTCCACCTGACATCCGGCGTGTACTCATCGGATGTTCGCGCCGTTCCTCGCCGGTCCTGCGCGTTTCAGGTCAAAGTGCCCAACACCACAACCAGCAGACAATTACGCTTCTGCGGGTCGTGGGGGGATCGTACCCCAAGATGCCCTGAGGCCGTCTCGGTCGTAACACCTGGATGGCCTCAGGCATTTGTGTCACTCACGGTTACAGTCCTGCCACATCTCCTGGCGCATCGGTTGACGACAACACGTCACACTCGCTGTTACATCCCCTGACAACAAGGGCGATAGGGGGTTGCCATGGACATGCATTGCGACGTTGCGGAACGACGGCCAGTCTTCGACACCCCATTTTCCATTTCTTACCGTTTGTATAGGTGCGTAACCACGACAGAAAGGAGGCAGAACTCCAATGGAATCAACGCGAATCAGGGCGGAACTTCGCCCCACCCGTCGCATCTCGACAAGAGAACGGGCGGTTTTCGACCGCATCTTGCGCGATTTCAGACACCTTCGTCCGAGCGATGCGGAGATGCTCACCCAATACGCCGAAACGGTCGTCCGCTACGAGATAGCGGCGAAAGAGACGAAGAAACAGCCCGTTGTGTCTGTTCCTATCGTCAATCGCGCCTCTGGAAACGTCACCGGGGAGAAGCAGACGAGGAATCCGGCCTTCGCTACGCTGCGCGAATCGCAACAGCAAATGACTGCCCTGGCCCGTCGCCTGATGATCGACGCGGCTAGCATCGAAAGCGCGAACGCCTCGCGACCAAGAAGGCGCGGATGGCAGAGCAACCACCCGTTGAACACAAGCCGCACGACAGATTCAGCGAACAGCAAATCGATGCAGTCGCCGAACGCCAACGCGAAAAGTATCCAGCGTGGAACGGCGACTTCCGCGCAGATGCAATCGACGAGCTAGAGACCATCTGGAACCTGTTCGCCAACCCCACCCCGGAGCTGTGTGTAGAGCAGTACTTCAGGCTGGAGGAGTGGAAAGAAAACGAGAGGAACGAAATTGAGGCAGATTGAGAATCCGTACGATGCGATTCGCTACGAACCGTATCTGAACGCCTTCACGGTCGGACACCTGATCGATCCCGAGGATAACGCGCCCATGCTGTTCAGCAATCTGGAGGCAGCAATGCAGGCGCGTGACCTGTGGCGAGTGGAAGTGACCGAGAGGCAGCAACGGAAGAGAGCAGAACGGCAGGCACGGAAAAATCATCAGGTTGCCGACATAGGCCCTGTCGATTTCGCTGAACCGTTTCGAGGTATCCGAGGATGAAAACTAAAAGAGAAGTTCGCAGCTTTCATGCTGCCCAGCCGTTCAGCGTCCGCACACTGGCCAACGGGCAAAAGCAGGTCAGCGGCTATGCGATTGTGTGGAACAGTCGCAGCGAGGAGCTGGACGGGTTCGTTGAAATCTGTTCCCCCAAGATGCTGACCCGGACACTCCGCGAGAATCCCGACGTTCTCGTGCTGCGAGATCATAAGCAGGAGCTGCTGCTGGGCAGGACTACGGCAGGAACCCTGCAGCTGCGCACAGACGGCAAAGGCCTGGCGTTCACCGTGACATTGCCTGATACAGCCATTGGCGACGACACGTACCAGAACGTGAAGCTGGGGAACCTGTCTGGCTGCTCGTTCGGATTCGTGACGGTCGATGATTCGTGGACTGTCGACAACGATGGCAACGTCGTCCGCACGCTGCTCGATGTCGATCTGTTTGAGATCAGCATTACCAGCTTTCCGGCCTATCAGGAGACCACCGTCTCGGCGCGGTCGAAGGCAGCAGCCCTGGCACAACGTGACGACGACACTGACGACTACAGACCGGAATGCGATGAAGAATCGCCCGACTACGATCCCGAAGCGCCGTGCGATGACGACGACGAGGAAGAGGACGACGCACGCGCCGATGCGCTCCGCATCCGGCAACTGTTCGCGCATCGTCGATCAGCGATTGAGCTTTAACAACAAGACATTCATGTAAGACGCGGCAAACCAGCCCGCTTGCTCCTAGGTCAGCCCTTACCGGCTGGCCTTTTCTTTGGCCCATACACCCGCGCCGCACGACGGCGAGAAAGAAAACAAAGCTTTGACTTTTGATGTTCGCAGTTTGCAGGAACGACGTAACAAGCTTTTGACCGACATGCAGGCGGTCGCAATGCATAAAGACGGCTGGAACGCTGACCGGCGCAGCCAGTTCGACGCGATGAATGCCGAGGTAACGACCCTGGAAGCCGATATCCAGCGGGCGAAGACCGTCGCGAACTATGAGGCAGAGGGTCGCAGCTTCGAGCGCAGCCCACGCCCCGGCGTCGGCGCACAGGCTGAGACTCGGCGCGACCGGCTGAACGCCGCATTTCGTTCGTATGCCCGCACTGGACGTATCGACGCGGAGTACCGCGATCTACTCTCGACCAGTGACGTGACCGGCGGCGCTCTCGTGCCCCAGGAGTTCTATCCCGAACTCACCAACGCGCTCAAGTTCTACGGACCGATTGCCACTAAGGTGAAGCAGAAAGTGACCGATGGTACGGGACGCCCGCTGAAAGTGTCCCTCGGAAACGACACGACCAATGGCCTTGTGCTGCTGACTACCGAAGGCAGTTCGTCTCCGCAGGAAACGGATCCCGCTTTCCAATCGAAGATGGTTGGCACCGACACTGTGTCTGGTGGTCTGGTGAAGATCAGCTTCGAGGAGATGGCTGACAGCAGCTTTAATCTCGATACCGCCATTCGCGAGTACTTCGGTCTGCGCTATGGGCGTGGGATGGAAATTGCCGTGACGACCGGTAAGGATTCCGCTGGCACGGTTCTTCCGAACTTCTCGACCGGCGGTCTGCTGGGCGCTGCGACTGTCGGCACGACGACTGCAACGCTGGCGGCTGGCATCGGCTGGGATGACCTGTCCAATGCCTTCTCGGCGCTCGATCCCGCTTACGCTGTAACGCCCAGTTGGGTCATGAACAGCGGAACCCGCTCGTACCTCCTGGGTCTGAAGGACGGGTTCGGTCGTCCCTACTTCCTGAACTCGCCGGGTGACTCCGCGCCGTTCTCGAAGATCATGGGGTTCGACATCGTCATCAATCAGGCGATGCCGAACATGGGCGCAAACGCGACCCCGATCCTGTTCGGTGATCTGGAGAAATCGTTCCTGCTTCGCACGGATGGCGCTCCCAGCATCCTGCGTCTGAACGAGAGGTTCGCCGACACCTTGGATATCGGATTTTTTCTCTACTCCAGGATTGGCGGTCTGGCCCTGAACGCGGGCATTACGCCTCTGGTCTCGATCAAGCAGGCTGCCGACTAATCGGCACAGTCTCTGACACAAAACTGCCCCATCTTCTGTCGCCGAACCTGGCACGGAGGATGGGGCATTTCATTTTCATCTGGAGGAAAGGTTTTGAGTAACGAAGTCGAAATACGTCAGATGTGGCCCGATGGCCCGTCTCGGAATTATTCAACCCATCGCCCTGGTAGTTCATGGATTCCACTCGCCGACGGTGGCTATGGTGGGCCGTATGTCTGCCAGTCCTGCAAGAACGACGTAATTGGCATCTACCGCGTCGAAAACGTCTGGCAGTGTGCCGCATGTCGTAGGAACGCGAAATTTCGTCGGATAAACGGCAAGGCGGGGCAGAACTAATGCGACTCCGCTTTCCGAAGGATAGTCGCAAACCCCGCAAGGGAATCAATATGGAGAGACCCACGCCGACCATGCTCATACGGCTGACAGAAGATGTCGGCAAATTGCCGTCAGGCTTTGTGTACGAATTGCCCGCGTTCGAGGCGCAACGTTTGATCGCAAGGCGGATGGCAACGGCTGTGGGCAACTTCCGTGGCATCCTGCCCGATCTGGTCCTGACCGAAGACGAGTGTCAGGAGGCTGGGCTGTGAACGAAACACGTCTCCTGTACGACCGGAAGAATGCTGCTCTGCAACTGTCGATCAGCGTTCGTTCGCTTGACTACCTCATTGCGCAGAAGCGAATCCGCACGGTTCGGAAGGGGAAGAAAGTCATGGTGCCGCATGCTGACCTCGTTCGCTATGCCAACACAAATGATTACGAACCGATGACGCCTCCTCGATCCTTGACGGTGCATGTAACGGCGGACTAAGATTGCGTCTGTATCCGCCTAAACAGGCACACGGAGGGCAGATGGCTAAAGCGTCAGATGAGAAGGAGAAAAACCCGCGAGGGCTTTTCGAGCGACCACCAGGCTCAGGGGTTTGGTGGATTAACTACTACGAGCACGGCAAACAACACCGTGAGAAGGTCGGTCGCAAGTCCGATGCCATCGACCTTTACCGCGTCAGGAAGGCGGCTATTCGAATGGGACAGAAGCTGCCACCTCTAAAGCGCACTGCGCCTGTCATAGTCGCTGACCTGATCGACCTGGTTCTGGAGCATGTAAAGGCCCAAGGACACAGGGATCAGCGCACGTATCAGAGCAGAGGAGAAATCCTCCGTAAGGGGATGGGTGCTTACGACGCTGAGGCGCTCACCCCGCAAGACCTGCAGACATGGTTGGGCAAGCAGTGCAAGACGCCTGCCACCTTCAACCGATATAAGGCATTCGTCGGTCTGGCCTACAAACTAGGCATGCAGGCGAAGAAGGTCACTCACAATCCGGCTCGTCTGATCCCTCAGCGGAAGGAACCGAAGGGGCGGCTGCGCTTTCTGAGTCGCGAGGAATACGACAAACTTCATAGCATCATTACGAAGAGATTCCCGCAGCATGTTGCGGAGTTCGTGGTTGCAGTTCATACAGGGATGCGGCTGTCAGAGCTTTACACCGTAGAGTTCGGACAGTTCGACCGGCATCGTCGCGCCATCGATCTGGACCGGACGAAGAATGGAGATGCCCGGACGGTTCATCTGAACGCGGATGCGCTCGCAGCAGTCGAGTCAGCTTTGCGGCCAAAGATGAAACGTACTGACCGCATCTTTGTTCGCGAGGATCGCTCCACCCTGTATCCAGAGCGAAAGCAGGAACGGTTCGATAATCGGTCGTGGTTCGATCCCGCAGTTGAGGCCGCTGAGATTCCCCGGCTCACGTGGCACGGCCTTCGGCATACGTTCTGCTCCTGGTTGGCCATGGCTGGCGCAACGACGCGGGAGATTATGGAAGCCGCTGGACACAAGACAATGAGTCAGGCAGCCCGGTACGCCCACCTGTCGCCGCAGCATACCCAGTCGGTGGTGGACAGGATCGCTGGAACAGGCACAGCGACGGCCAACATGCACCAGAACATGCACCGGCCCAAACAGGCACCCAAAGAGAGCCAGCAAAAACGAGACAAGGTGTCCGCATAAGTGGCTGCAATTTGTTGGATTTGAAGTGGTGCCGGGAGGGGGGGTCGAACCCCCATGGCCGCAAGGGCCGGCGGATTTTGAGTCCGCTGCGTCTGCCAGTTCCGCCATCCCGGCTTCGGGGCGGGAATCTATGACGAGTGTAGCAGTCCGGAACCCAAGCCGGTTTGCCGCGCCGGTGAGCGTCTACTGCGGGTGCCAGA
>Ga0335075_10018985_pt1 | contig 10183 bp, 8 predicted proteins | sample Lox_Sample_24_FD_206723 | JGI IMG/M metagenome (GOLD analysis project Ga0335075, IMG submission 206723) | Soil microbial communities from Loxahatchee National Wildlife Refuge, Florida, United States - Lox_Sample_2.4 | ecosystem: Environmental > Terrestrial > Soil > Wetlands | place: USA: Florida... | reverse complement strand
CGGATAATCTCTCCATCGGGATGCTCCCTGCAGGCCGCCGGCGCCAACCGAGAGCCTGCTTTCCTGTTGCGATTCAGGCAGGGTGCATCCCAACCCCTTTTCCAGCAATCCTATGCCTTCACCTTGCGTTATTGCGCTGCTCGGCAAGTTCGTCGGCGCGATCCAGCAACCACCCAACATCCCCTTTCGCCGTCGAATTCGGCCAGCTAGTGACTGCGCCAACCGCTTTTCGAAGCTTGTCGCGCTGCCAGCGGTCGTGGAACGTGGAGTACCATGCCTTCAGCGCAGTGGCACTTCGAATGCGTGGCCTGCCGCACGGTGCGACAGATCCTACAACGCGATCTGCGCACGCTGGAGAGCCTCGGTCCACTTCTTGACCAGAACCAAGCCATCATTGCCGAAATCAACATGGAGCCGGTCTCCTATAGGGCGTCGGCGGCCTATTACCCCCATGGCGATCGACTTCTGGTTTTCGACCAGGACATGTACGTCTCGCTGCTTGGTGCGACCCAGATCAACCAGCTGGAGAGCTTTGTCGCCACCACGTACGGCTATCCACCGACGCACCTTACCGACGCGGAAAAAGCGGCGCTGCTGCAAGCCGCCGGTCGGGGCGCGGACTGGGAAAACTATGTGCATATGCGGGCATTGGTCGAAATGCTCGAGACGGGAGGCACCACTCCGCGCGAGATGATCGAAGCCTCGCGAGCGACGCTGGCCCAGCGGGACGAGGAATGGAACGCGACAGTTTTCGCAGGCCGTCAGCAAGCAACCCCTGGGATCGCGACCGCATGCCGGGAGCGGCAACGATTTGTGAGGCGGTTCGACCCTATTCGCATGGCCGTGGAACACGAAACGCTGCTGCAGGAGAAGCTGCGCGGTGGTCAACTCAATGACGGCAAGGAGGTCTCCGTCGACGTGACGATCCTTGATCCGTTCCTCATCCCCGATGGATTGTCGGAGCGGGAGATCGATCGGCTGAAAGTCGAAGTCCGCCGCCGAAGGGACCTGCTTGGCATTTCGGAAATGCGCCTGATAAGGGACGTCCGAATCTGCGAGTACACGTTTGCCTATACGAGAACTTCGTCCTCGCCCACGGTCAAGCGCGACAAGGCTGGCGACGCCGAGATGCCGGTGCGGCTTCGGTTATTTGATCGCGTCGAAGTTGGCGATGCGGCTCGTCATCCCGTGCTCTGCCTTCTGCAATCTAATGAAGGTTTTTATGTGCGGCTCGACGAAGTGACGGTGCGCGAATGGCTCTTGCAGAACGGAGTTGCTGTCGCGCCCGCACCCCCAGGCGTTCGACTCGGCGGAAGCCTCATCGAAGAGTTCGCCGCTCTTGAAAATGATCCGGTCTCCCGTTTCTCGAGATTCCTCGATGAGTACCGACGTGAAGGCGCAGTTCCGCGGCAGGCTTATCCGTTCGTCTACACGCTTCTGCACACTATGGCGCATCATCTGATTGGTGTTTCGGCCTCGATGTCGGGTCTCGATCTTGGCTCGTTCGGCGAGCACCTGTTTGTCCCTGATTTGGCCTTCCTGGTTTACCGCCGTGGCATGACCATGGACTTGGGCAATCTGTCGTCCATGTGGCGTGACCGCGGGGATCCGGCATTTGGCAATGAAGTCCTCGACCGCATGGTCAATCCGGCCAGTCTTCGATGCGGCTCCGAAAGCGTTTGCAATCGCGGCGGTGCGTGTCCTGACTGCGTACTCATCCCGGAGAGTGCTTGCCTAACTCGGAACGAGCTCTTGTCTCGATCAGTGCTTATCGGACGGGGAGCGCCCCGTTGGGACATGGCGGGTAATGTATTGAGCGGGTACTACACCGTTGCGGAACGTCGCGCAGAGCCGCCGCCGCGTGCCTATGCGGAAGCCCAATGACTTGGGCGGCGTCGTCAATCGGCGCTGACTTGGCTCGGTCTCTGGTGCTCGGGCTCGGCGCGGACTGTTCGACAGCGGCGGCGCTCGCACGTGTGATGGCGGGCCGACAAGGCTATGCCATCGACATCCACAATCTTGCTGATTGGCCAGGTGCTGCGATCCAGCGGGTCACATCGGATTTTGTTGCCCGCGGCTGGTTGAGCCGCACGGATACTGGCTGGCAAATTGGGCCGGAGCAGATCCCATCTGGGCTTGTGTCATTTCTCGACGGCGCCGCCGCGATGCGAGCGATTATGCCGGATGAGGGGATGGCAACCACCGTCGTGACGATGCCGCCGTCGCCGAGTGCCATAGGGGCGGCGCTGCCGGCGACGGGATTGGCCTATGCCGCGCTGGTCCCCACCAAAGTTACGTTTGAAAGATTGGCCGATGCTGCTGCGAGCAGTTTTACGATCATGACGCCATTTCTGAACGACGAGGGTTTGGTCATAGCACTTGATCTATTCCGCCGTACGCGTGCACGCCGTCGACACCTCATCATCCGAAGGTCCGGAGCCGCTCGCGCCGCTGTCGATCGAGGCTGGACTCACCTTCATCAGTTGAGTGTCGACGTCCTGAACTACACGTTGCCGGTCGGAGGTGGCTACGAGACCTTCCACGCAAAGGTCCTCCTAGCGGATCAAGACCTCGCTTATGTTGGAAGCGCAAATATGACCGCGTTCGCGCGGCATTCGATGGAACTCGGAATTCTTACAGACGGTCGCGCGGCGCGCGTCGTCGCAAGTATTGTCAGAGGCGTTGAGCGCATCGCCACGCCGCTTCGGGCGCCGTCCCTCGTCCGAAATATCTGAGAGAGGCGCTCAATATCGTGGCAGTGGTTGCAAACAAGATCCACCCAACGAAACCATCTACCGGTGCCATAGCGCTGGCCCGATCGGCTGATGCGATTGCCGCGTTCGACAAGTTTCTTGCTGCATTTCGCAAAAGGAAGCTAAGTCGGTCGAAAGCCTTGCAGGCGTGCCTAAGCCTGATCAAACGCGAGCCCGGCGACCTTCTCAAGCTTCTCGAGGCGCTTCCGGCCGCTTGGGCCGATCATGCCGTCGCCAGCGTATATGCGACATTGATCCCCGCCGATCATCGCAAGAGGCTGGGAGCGTATTTCACGCCGCCGCACTTGGTAGATCATCTTGTCTCTCGCCTTGCTTCCTGTGGGATGGATCCCATCGCGCATCGGCTCCGAGACCCCGCGGCTGGTGGGGCGGCCTTTCTTGTGCCGCTTGCTCGTATCAAGGTGGCGGCTTGGAAGAAGCAGGGACTTGCTGATGGCGAGATCGTGCGCCGGCTGCGCGTTCACTTGGTCGGCCGGGAGATCGAGCCAGATCTTGCTGCGATCGCCAATGCCTTACTAAGGCGAATGCTAGTTTGCGAGTTTCAACTGGCTCCGAAGTCGGTCGCGCGACTGAGGCTGGTAAAAGTAGGCGACAGTCTTGATCCCAAATTCTCTTCGCGCGACGACATCAATCATGAGGTAGGGAATCCACCATTTCTTCGTCTGGGTGGATCAGACAAGCGCTTGTCGAGGCCGATCTTTGGCGAGATCGCGTCCGGCAGGGTCAATCTCTATGCACTATTTGTAAGACGAGCGCTTGCGGAAGTGCCGATAGGAGGCATGGTTGGGTACGTGATTCCTGCGTCCTTTCTGGGCGGTCCGGAATTTGGGTCTTTTCGCAAGCGAGTCCTTCAGCTGGCCGAGGTCCTAGTCGTGGACCTCGTCGAAAAGCGGAGCGATGTTTTCTTAGATGCGATCCAAGATGCTTGCTTCGTAGTTTTGCGGCGGCGAATGGAGGCGTTGGCAGAACCGCCTGCAAGCGTGGCGGCGAGCGGCGTCTTTCGTCGGGACGGAAAGTTCATTTCCAAGGACGTTGCACACATCGAGGCAAACGGAGCGCCTTGGAGACTGCCCGGAGTCGAGCTGGTACGTTCATCCACGCTCAAGGACTGGGGGTATCGGGCGACCGTCGGCTATCTTGTGGCCAACCGCCAACCGGAGCGCCTGCACAAACGAGCGGCAAAGGGGCGGTATCCACTCATATGGGCCAAGGCGATCACTCCCGAGGGGACCTTCAACTTTGAACGGGGTGCGGCCTTCAAAGGCTACGGTTGGGCTGATGCACCTGCGGATGCGCCCTATGTGGTTCGCACTGCATGCATAGCCGTTCAGCGAACATCGTCGCGCGGCCAGAAGCGGAGGCTCAATGCGGCTCCCATCTCAAAAGCTTTTATCAACAAGCACGGCGGCGTCGTTGCGGAAAATCACGTCATCCTACTCGTGCCAAATACGCTCGATGCGGCGTCACCTGAGTCATTGGCGGAGGCGCTGAACAACGCGGCTTCCAGTGCTGCGCTCGATCGTGTATGCGGTTCGGCTTCTATTTCCGTGCGGCTCCTAGAGACGATCAAGCTGGAGGCGCGCCCGACCGCTTGTGCGCGCCCGCTGCCTGGTCTCTCAGAGACAAGGATCAACCCGCAAATCGCGGTGGCACTATGACGCTCGCGCATTGGGATCAGAACTACGCGGAAGTGTGTGCTTTCACTTTTCGACTGGCACCAGCGCGACCCAAATGGTGGGACTTTTGGCGCCGAGATGCGGGTAGGCGGAGTTGACTGCGGTACTACCCCTGTTCGGTGGTGGGCTCGTGTGATAGAAGCGTCGTGACGGTCTTTTTGAGTTCGCCGGCCTCGCTCGGTTTGGGACTGTCCGAGAAAAAATCGACCAATCGTTATCGATAGCGGCCGAAACCGCGCTGAAGCCAAATCACGCGAATTCTCCTTTAAAAATCAAAAGCGAAAAATTTTGACGGACTAGCGGTCGGATTTAGACCGTCAGAAGAAATATTTTGCGCTTATAAATCAGCGTGTTACGATGCATTGAGATAATCGAGTGGGAGTGAGCGGGCGGCCGCTTGCGATAAGTTATCTATGTATTTCAATACCCGAGAACGATGGCGGAGCAATCGGGATGCATTGTTTGGCCTCGCGGGAAGCCACGTAAACGCCGGGAGCTCGCACCGCTAACGGCCAGAGGCGTTTCCGGACGCAGTGCTGGACCGAGGGGAGATCAATACATCCTCGTTGGATGTGTTGGAATCCGTGCGCGCCGCGATAGAAGCCTCTTGGGCGTCGCGATGGAAGGTGCAGAACGTCAAAGCTTGGATGTCTGGCGACAAGTCGCTGGCGCTTCGTATGAGACGAGGACGGCGACGCCCGGAGTAGCCGACGTCATGAAGACTTGGCTGAATGGAGATGCGTCGGAACGACCGACGCAGGATGCTGGCGCCGAGACTGCGCACGAACTCGAGGTGGAGATTGAGCAGACTCGATCCCGTTTAGCCGCAAATGAGGCGGAACGGAAAGAGCTCGAAGCCGCGCTAAGAGATCTGGTGAGCCGGCGCTCGGCGGCAGTCGCGCATTATTCGTCACCCGCGGTTGCAGATGCGCCGAGGGTAATAGCCGCGTCGCCCGCTGCGGAAAAGGTCGCCCTGTTTCGGCGCCTGTTCGCAGGCCGCGCTGACGTATTCTCTGTCAGGTGGGAAAATCGGAAGACCGCCAAGTCGGGCTATGCGCCCGCGTGCGCCAACGAGTGGGTTAAGGGGATATGCGACATCATCGAAAAGCATCTGCGCGGCGAGGGCGAGCGTGGCTCTGGCGGCGATTTCGTTGCGGGTGTCTATCCGCTGCTTCCAGACGAGGCCTGCTGGTTTCTGGCCGCCGATTTTGACGAGGAGACTTGGGCGGCTGACGCCTTGTCCGTGCTTGAAACTTGCCAGGCCAAGGGCGTGCCCGCGGCCCTTGAGCGGTCTCGATCCGGCAATGGCGGTCATGTGTGGATTTTCTTCTCCGAACCGGTTTCGGCGCGCACCGCTCGCCAGCTTGGCGCGGCCATGCTGACGGAGACAATGGAGCGTCGGCCTGAAATAGGTTTCGCCTCACATGATAGCTTTTTCCCGAGCCAAGACACCATGCCGGTCGGCGGCTTCGGCAATCTAATCGCATTGCCTTTGCAACGCCGGGCGCGCGAGCTTGGAAACAGTGTCTTCGTCGACCAGGATCTTCGTCCACACGACGATCAATGGGCGTTTCTGGCCGCGAGGCCACGGTTATCAGCCAAGGGCGCCGCCGAATCAGCCGAACACCCGATCGTCGATCGTACAGTCGTAAAACTCAGGAAGGCGAAGGCTTCCGATATCGGCATCGTCTCTGCCGATGGCGCCGGGCTTATCAAGTGCGAGGTTGCATCGCCATCAATCGATCGTCTCGCGGTTATCCTGCCACGGGTTGTGCGCGCAGCATCGCTGCAGGGGTTCGAACTCGCGGCGGACTGCGGATCGGCGCGTTTCAAATCCGAAACCGAAGACATCGGCTTCTCAATTACGGAGACGGTTAAGCGCGAGAAGCACGTTCTGACTGTTGCCGAGCGCGCCAAGGATGGCCTGGGTGGGACTCGATCCTACCGGGGCTTCTATCATGCGCCGCGCTATGGCCGCCCAGCGCCTCGGCCTCATTGAAGCGTTCCGTAGCTGCTTACATCGCTGCTGGTCCTGCTGCTCGCATCCGAGGCGCGCGCGCCTCGGCGTCATTGAAGCAATTGCTTGTTTATAAGTGTTTCTTCCACATTCCCCGAACCAGGAGAAGGTTCGTTCGGCGACCCAGCGACGCGGCAGGATGATGAACGCGCGGCCTACCGCCTCATGGGCTTGGCGTTGGCCTCGACAACCAGCGGGCGAGTTCGGCGCAAGCAGACGGTCATTAACGCGCTTAAACGGCAGTAAGCGGCAGTAAATTTGCTTCCTTTTATTTCCTTTTTACTTCCTTTTATTTCCACGAATCGGGACTTTTCAATGGGTTGCGGCCGAAGGAAATAAAAAATCTCGCTCGCTTTTCCGACCTCGCGCTTAAGTTGTGGTTTGGACCATGTCAAACCCCCACGAGCCTCGCCCCGCCCGGCCGCCGGGCGGGCGATTCCGTCAATGAGAACATCAATATCGGATGTTTCTGCTTTTGTCAAGAAAATGTCGATCGCCTTCATCCGGCGTGCAGGCGATAGGTTGCGCGGGGAACGTTCATGCGGGCTCGATCGCCCACCGCACGCTCCAGGGGCCGAGAGCGTCGCCGGCGTCGCCGCAAAGCCGGAACAGGCGAACGTTCGGGAATGGAAAATCGACGCGATCAGGCGAGAGATTGGCGTCGAGCAGAAGCCGGCGTTCTCCGGCCCGCCAGGTCACGCGCGCCGCCTGCTCGCCGACGGCAAGCGCCTCACCCCCATGCCGAATTCAGGGCAGCAATGGCCGGACGAAGTCGCGGCGCGTCTTCAAGAGCTCGCGGTGAAAGGTGAGAGGCTCCGCGTCGACCCGGCTCCAGTCGAGCTTCGATGCAAGGAAGGCCGACTCGGCTGAAGGATCGGGGATCTTCGCCACCCGCTCGGGATCGGCGAACGCCGGAAAGTGCGCCCGCCTCGTTTGCTTCGCGCCGCCATCGACCAGCTTGACGCCGTCCTCCGCGCGGGTCTACTAGACGGCCAGTCATCTAGATAACAAGGCAAAATGAGGAACCTGCCCGCCTACAGAAGGATCTACGAGGACCTGGCGGGCCGGATCGCGTCCGGCGAATTGAGGCCGGAATCTCGCATGCCGGGCGATGTCGAACTGGCCGAGCGCTATGGCGTCTCCAGAATGACGGTTCGGCAGGCGGTCGCGGCCCTCGTCGATCGAAGCCTGGTTCAGCGGCGCCAGGGGATAGGGACCTTTGTCGCCGGGAACAGGCCGGATCCGCGTTCGCTCAACCGTCTCACCAGCTTCACTGAGGACATGGCCGGGCAGAAACTCTCGACCCGGATCCTTGCTCAGGAAGCGATCTCGCCGCCGGCCGAAATCGTCCAGGCGCTCGCGCTCGGCAAAGGGGCCCATGTCGTATTCGTCGCTCGGGTCAGAAGCGTGGCCGGCGCGCCGATCTCGATGCATCATTCCTACTTGCCTTACGGCAAGTTTCCGTCGCTCGACCGCGAACCGCTCGTCAACGGATCGCTCTATAGGACGCTCGCGCAGGTCTACGACACGAGGCCGCGCCGCGCCGACCAGCGCATTCGCGCCGTCGCCGCCGCCCGCGATGTTGCGAAGCTTCTCGAGGTCGCTCCGAGATCGCCGCTGCTCCAGACCGAGCGGCTGACGCTCGACGAGGCCAATGTGCGAATCGAGTTCGCGCGAAGCTGGATGCGGCCGGACCTCGAACTGACGGTTCACCTGGAGCGTTGAGAGTGGCGACTGCTGTTCAAGCTTATACGTCTGGACACAGCCCAACCGGCGGCCGGCTGGTGGTCGAGTCGCTGCGAGCGCTGGGCGTTCAATTCATGTTCGGCGTGCCGGGCGGGCAGACGCTCGCGATCACGGACGCGATCCGTGATGCGAACGACATCCGGTTTGTGACGACGCGGCATGAGGGCGCCGCCGCCTGCATGGCGGACGCGATCGGACGTCTCACCGGCAGCCCCGGCATATGCATCGCCACCACCGGCCCCGGAGCGACGAACTTGCTCACTGGCGTCGGCGGCGCATTTCGCGACTCGAGCCCCGTCATCGCCATCACCTGCAACAATCGGCTGCAGGATCTCGACCGCGACGACGCGCAGGCCGCCGACCACGTCGCGATATTCCGGCCTCTTGTGAAGTGGGCCAAGCTGGTCGTGGATGTGAAGACGATTCCGCAAGTGTTGGAGGAAGCTTTCATTCGTGCGACGTCCGGATGTCCTGGTCCGGTCCTTCTCGATTTTGCGCGCGACGTTCTGGAAGGCGCCGCCGACAACCGGCTGTTTGAAGTCGCCCAGCGAAGCGCTCGATTGATCGCGACGCCGCGCGAACGGGCAAGCGGAGATCCGTCACGGATCGCCGAAGCCGCGCGCATCCTGAAGAGCGCGCACAGGCCTACGATGTGGCTCGGCAACGGCGCCAAGCTTTCCAGGTGCGGCGAGGAAGCGCTGAAACTGGCTTCCCGGCTCGACATGCCGATCATCACGACCTTCAACGGCATCGGCGCCGCGCCAACGACGAACCCGCTCGTTTTTGGCGCCCTCAGCCGGATGGGCGCCGAGCTCTCCTCGCGGGTGCTTGCCGACACCGACGCGCTTCTCGCGGTTGGCAACAGTCTCAATGCAATCTCGACGTCGAGATGGTCGCTGAAGCTTCCCGAAACCATCATCCAGGCAGACATAGAGCCGACGATGTTAGGCCGCTACTACGCGGCGCAGACGTTTGGGATTCTCGGTGACGCGCAAGCGGTGCTTGCCGCGCTCGACGAGCGGCTTCAGCCGCTGTCACAGGATGACGAGGCGGCGAAGGCTCGCCGGCGCCGTCTGTCGGAGCTTTCCGGCGTTCGTCGAGAATGGTGGCGCACGGCCCGCGGTCAGGGTCCGGCGAAGGCGGACGTTATCTCGCCCGACGTCGTCATGGACGTCGTGCGCAAAGCAGCGCCGGAGAACACGATTGCAGTGTTCGACGCCGGCAACCCCGGCGTCTGGTCCTACCTTTGGGAGATCACGGAGACCGGGGACTATATGAAGCCGGTCGGCTTCGGAAATATGGGCTTTGGCGTTCCGGCGGCGATCGCCGCGAAGCTGCAGAGACCGGAGAGTCCGGTCATCGCTTTCGTCGGCGACGGCTCGCTCGGAATGACCCTCGGTGAACTGGAAACCGTCGCCCGCGAAAGCCTGCCGCTTTGCATCGTCGTGATGAACGACCGCAGCTACGGGAATATCAGGCAGGAGCAGATCGTCCACTTTGGCGGCCGAACGATTGGCGTCGATTTCTCTGACGTTGACTATGCGGCCATTGCGAGGGCGTCGGGATTGGCGGGCGTCAGAGTGCGCGACGCCGCCGCGCTGTCGGAGGCGATTCGGGAAGCCCTCAATCCGCCGAAGCCAACGCTCGGGCAAATGGCTGCTGACCAGGCCGGCGGTTCTTGTGCTCGACGACCCGACCTCAGGCGTTGACCCGGGCGCGAGGGAAAAGATCTTCGAGATCCTGCATGACGCCGCGCACGAAGGTCTCGCGATCCTGCTCTTTTCGACCGAACCGGAACAGCTCGCCTCGATCTGCGATCGAGTCCTGATCCTGCGCCAGGGTCGAATACTAGCCGAACTGGCTGGCGAGACGCTTAGTCGAGAAACCATCAGCCAGCCGATGGTGCTACGCATGAACGATTCCGATGGCCTCATTGTCGCCGCCGCTGCGGCCAACGACGGCAGCGTCGT
>Ga0335075_10018984_pt1 | contig 10183 bp, 7 predicted proteins | sample Lox_Sample_24_FD_206723 | JGI IMG/M metagenome (GOLD analysis project Ga0335075, IMG submission 206723) | Soil microbial communities from Loxahatchee National Wildlife Refuge, Florida, United States - Lox_Sample_2.4 | ecosystem: Environmental > Terrestrial > Soil > Wetlands | place: USA: Florida... | reverse complement strand
ATCACGGAGAATGTCGGCGAGACAAGCCTCGCTACGCCCCCGGCCTCCACGTTGCCGAGGGCTGGCGCAGTTGTGACCTGGGCGAGGTACAGGCTCGACACGCGGCCGCGCAGCTGATCAGGGGTGTACCGCTGCAGCAGCGCATTGCGCAGCACTTCTGAGATCAGGTCGCCCATCCCGGCCAGTGCAAGGAAGAACAGCGCCAGCGGCAGGCTGCTGACGACGCCGAACAACGTGATTGCCGCCCCCCAGACGATCCCCGCGCAGATGACGACGACGCCGGGCCGTCGCACTCGCCCGGTCCAGCCGCTCGTCGCGGCGCCGATCAGAGCACCGAGGCCTGGTGCGGCTACCAGTAGCCCGAAGGTGGCTGAGCCGCCGTGGAAGTGCGTGCTGGCCAGCGCAGGAAACAGGGCCGATGGCATGCCGAACAGCATGGCGTTGGTGTCGATCAGCAGCATGCCGCCGACGACACCGTTGCGCCGAACGTACGCCAGCCCCTCGGCGAGCGACTTCAGCCCTGGCCGCTGCGCCTTGACTGTCGGCGGGAGCGGTGAGATCCCGAGCAGCGCCAGGCCGAATATGGCATAGCAGACGGCATCGATGGCATAGCAGCTGGCGAGGCCAGGCCCGGCGATCAGCAGTCCGGCGATGGCTGGTCCGCCGAGCTGGCCGAGCTGGCCTGCGGTCGAGTTCAGGGCAGCGGCCGCGGGCAGCTTGTCGATGCCGACCAGCGCGGGAGTGGTCGCGGTTGAGGCTGGCGAGGCCAGGCCTGAACACAAGCCCAGAAAGAACGTGACCAGGTAGAGCGGCCAGAGCGCGGGGTGGCCGAGGAGGCTGTTGGCCATCAGTGCAGCGGCGAGAAGCACCTGCGGCAGCTGAACTGCCACGATCAGCTTGCGCCGGTCGTGCCGGTCAGCGAGCATCCCGCCGTTCAGCAGGCCGACCAGCATGCCGAGGCCGGACACCAGCGTCAGCAAGCCAACGGCGAGAGAGTTGCGGGTCAGGGCATAGACCTGCCAGTTAGCCGCGGTTGTGGCTAGTGCGTTCCCGCCCATGGAGACAAAACGCCCCATGAACAGCCTGCGGAAGTCGCGGCTTTCGCGCAGCGGTGCCACGTCGATGGCAATCTGCCCGATGCGCACGGCCGGCTCCGAGTACGGGGTGAGCGAAATCTCCGAGCGGCCGCCTGGCAGGCTGCCGCGCGCTCGCTCAGGCTGAACGACCGCGTAGGCAGGTTACTTGCTGACAAGCAACGTAGGGGCCGGGGCCGGGCCAGCGACCGGCGAAGGGCGTACCGTCAGGCCTCGATGAGTTCAGCCTTGTCGAATTCCCAGAACGCCCGCAGGGCAACCAGCTGGCCCGCGTCGTTGCACCGGTAGGTGTACACGCCGTGCACCACCGCGACATGCCTGCCGCCCGGGAGCACCGTGCGGATGACGCCGACATCTGCTACTTCGTTACCGCACAGGTAAGAGTTCTCGATCTCGAACGTGATCAGGTCGTTCGGGGCGATGACGGTGTCAAAGAACGCTGCGATGGCTTCCCGCCCGCGATGACCCTTTCCGTCGGGGTCGAACGGCGAGGGCCCGATCGGATCCTGCACCACGGCGTCGTCCGCGAACAGGCTCAGCCAGCCCGCGCGGTCTTTGACCTTGACGGCCGCCTGGGACCGGCGCGCCAGATCACGCGCGGTGAGTTTCTCCTCCTCGGGCATAGCACAAAGTAGAACAGGTTCTAGCTTCGGCTTCAACTTGCGCAACTCGGCGCCCGTGCAGCCCTAAGCTGAATCCTTTTGATCCTAATAAGTCGCCTTTTGAAGGCACCTTACGGGCGCTAACTCGCTGAGTGACCTCGCTGACAGCGACACGAACCGTGGCTACCGCTGCTAGCAGCGGGTATGTGGGACAGTTGATCGACTCGACCGAAGGAGTGACATGGCTCTGCCGACACTGACCCCTGAGCAGCGCGCCGAGGCGCTGGCAAAGGCCCAGGCCGCCCGTAAGAAGCGCAGCGAGCTGCTGGCCTCAGTCAAGGCCGGGAAAACGAGCATCGCGCAAGTGCTCGCCAAGACCGACGACATCACCAAGAAGACCAAGGTCTCCCAGGTGATCAGGGCGATGCCCGGATACGGTCCGGCGAAGGCCGCTGCCGTAATGGAAGAGGCCGGGATTGACGACAACCGCCGCGTCGGCGGTCTCGGCGACCAGCAGCGCAAGAGGCTGCTAGAGGCCGTAGCGGGCTGACCTGAGCCCGGGCGGCGGCTAGTTGTGCGCTGCCCGGCTCGGGATTCCAGGCACGGCGCGGGCTGGCACAGCTGATGCCGTCCTGTGTTGCTGCCATGAGTTCACCACTTTTGCCGGGAACGAGCGGCTTCTGCCTGGTCAAGCGCATTGCCCGTGGCTGATCCACATCACGTCAGATCCCCCCTTGTGGCACGGAAGATCTTAGGTCGCGAGAGTTGGGTTGCCGCTGCAAGGCAACTGGCGTGACGGCGCTCGGCCGGATTCGGCATGATGAAGTTCAGGCCGGTGAGAGCTAAGGAGCACGCGATGCATCAGCCACCAATCCCGCATGTCGCTGGCAGCGACCCGGACGTCGCCGAACTGATTCAGGCCGAGGCCCGTCGGCAGCGCGACAAGATCAGGCTGATCCCGTCCGAGAATTACGTCTCGGTAGCGGTGCTAGAGGCCAGTGGCTCGGTCCTCACCAACAAGTATTCCGAGGGTTACCCGGGCCGCCGGTACTACGAGGGCCAGCAGTTCATCGACCCACTCGAGCGGATCGCGCGCGAACGGGCCGAAAGCCTGTTCGGGGTGGATCACGCAAACGTCCAGCCGTACTCGGGCTCGCCTGCCAACCTGGCCGTGTACCTGGCCTTCCTGTCTCCTGGCGACACGGTCATGGGGATGTCGCTGCCGATGGGGGGCCATCTCACGCACGGCTGGCCGGTCTCGGTGACCGGCAAGTGGTTCCGGTCGGTGCAGTACGGCGTACGGGCTGACACTGGCAGGCTCGACCTGGACGAAGTCCGTGACCTGGCCAGGCGTGAGCGGCCCAAAGTCATCTTCTGCGGCGGGACTGCCATCCCGCGCACGATTGATTTCCCGGCGTTTGCCGAGATCGCGAACGAGATCGGTGCCGTGCTGGTCGCGGATATCGCGCACATTGCCGGACTGATCGCCGGCGGGGCCCACCCGTCGCCCGTCGGTTACGCGAGCGTGCTCACGACGACCACGCACAAGACACTGCGCGGGCCGCGCGGCGCGATGATCATGTCGACTGCTGAGTACGCCCCGGCGCTGGATAAGGCGGTGTTCCCTGGCCTGCAAGGCGGACCGCACAACCACACCACTGCCGCGATCGCGGTCGCGCTGCGGGAGGCGGCGCAGCCATCGTTCCGCGCCTACGCGCACCAGGTCGTGGCCAACGGCAAGGCGCTGGCCGATGCGCTGATTGCCCGCGGTTACACGCTGGTGTCCGGCGGAACGGACAACCACCTGATCCTGATGGACCTGACCGCGCAGGGCATCGGCGGCAAGCCTGCTGCCAAGGCCCTGGACCGCGCTGGCATTGAGGTGAACTACAACACCGTGCCGTTCGACACGCGCAAGCCATTCGACCCGTCTGGCATTCGCATCGGTACCCCTGCGATCACCACCAGGGGACTGACAGAAGAGCACATGAGCCAGATCGCGGCGTGGATGGACGAGGCGATCACCGCTGCGGCGAAGAACGACGACGAAGTGATCGACCGCGTGGCCGGGGAAGTGCGTGACCTGCTCGCCGCCTATCCGATGCCTGGCTGGGCCGCGGCCTGAGAAGGGGGGACTGGCGCCCGCTCAGGGCGTTCCCGCCCCTTGCCTTCGGCGCTCGGCGAATGTATGTTCGAATGCAGTAGTTCTGCCTGTCTTCCCCTGGGCGGTGAGGCGGCACCCGTGTGGTGCCTGTGCCAGGGAGCGGGAGCATGCGAGGTATCCGCGGCGAGCCGGTCGAGGTCTGGTTGCGGAGCGGCAGGCCCGCAAGGTTCGTCTGGCGCGGGCGGATGCACACGGTCATCTTCGTCCTGGAGCGGCAGGTCAGGCCAGCCGCGACGCCTGCCGACCCGGGACCGAGCGGCCCGGCCACCAGCAGCCCGGAATCTAGCGGCCCGGAATCCAGCGGCCCGGAATCCAGCAGCACTGGGGGTAGCGAGTGCTGGCGCGTAGAGGCGACGCCAGGGCGGAGCGTGCCGCCGGCTACCTACGAGCTCTGCTGCGATCTGGCATCCGGTCGATGGCTGCTGTCGCGTGCCTGATTACCAGCCGTTATGGGGATGCCTCGGGGTTTCGCGCGAAGCTGTGGTTAGGTTCCCGTACTGTATACGTGTCTGACCCAGCCGGAGCCGTTCCTCAAACTAGGACACTGATGACTGCCGTAACGGACAAGATCGCTAAGGCTGCCTGGTGCGTCGTCCCTGCTCCGCTGGAGCGGAAGCTGCGCACAGAGGCGGGTACGCGGTTCCTCCGGTTCATTCTGGTCGCGGCCGCGGCAGTGATTACCAGCCAGGTCGTGCTGGGCGTGCTGACCGGCCCGGTGAACCTGAGTGCGGGAACGTCAGGCGTCATCGCCTCGATGGTGGCGGCTCTGGTGAGCTACCTGCTCAGCCGCTGGGCGTGGGAGCGCAAGGGGAAGCCGGACTGGCTCAGGGAGACTCTGCCGTTCTGGGTCGTCTCCATCGCGGTGTGGGTCATCCTCGGCCTGACGTCGCACTACGCGAGCGTCTGGGCGCACCACATGGGCTACGCCCACCTGATGAAGCACGTCGTCGTCCAGGGCGCGTACTTCCTGATGAACTGCATTACCTTCGTCCTCCGGTTCCTGATCTTCCACTACGTGCTGTTCACGGACAAGAGCCGCGACGAGGAGGCTGCGGCCACGGTCGGAGCTGACCTGGCGACCGCGGAGTCCGTCAGCGCAACCGACACCGGGCCCCTGGCGTTCGTGCGTGGCGATCCTGGGCCGCCAGACCGCTGACGTTTCCGCGGGAACGAGCCGTCCGATGCGACCGCCTGGCCAGGCGCGCTGTGCCATGCTGAGACGGGGCGCAGGGAGGTGCTGCCAGCGTGACGTGGGGGGACCGGGCGCCTGCAGTCATGAATCCGGTGACCGAGGGGTCGCTCCGCATACTGCGCTCCCGGATCGACCTCTCTCGGCTGGCTAAGTTCAGCCGGGACGTCACTGAGCGGGTCATTCTTGCCAGCGCCGACTTCGACTACTTCACCGACCTGGTTTGTGACGAGGAGTCGCTGGCCGAGGCTGTCGCCGCGCTCGCGGCCGGTGCGCCGGTCATCGCAGACTCGGCCATGGTCGCGGCGGGCATTACTGGCAGCCCGGTGCTGTGCAAGGTCGGCGAACCGCTGACCTACCGGCTGTCCAGGACAACCTCAATCAGCCGGGCCGCGGCTGCCGTGCGGCTAGCGTTCGGCGACACGGGGCCTGGCGCAGTCTGGGTTGTCGGCAGCAGCCCCGACGCTCTTGCAGAGATCCTCAGCCGCAGGGTCGAGCCGGCCTTCGTTGTCGGCTTGCCGGTTGGCTTCGCGGGGGCGGCCGAGGCCAAGGACGCGCTGCGGGCGAGCGGCATCCGGTCCGTCAGCAACGTGTCAGAGAAGGGCGGGCCAGGGGTAGCCGTCGCGGCGTTCAACGCCTTGCTCGCCAGCGCACTGGCAGTGCCCGGGTCCCGTGCTGGCTGGGGGCCGGACGGGCCGGCTGCCGCTGACGACGACGGCACTGTCTAGGCCAGAATGAATGAACGGTAACTTGTCAGCCGATATGCATGCATTTTCTGATGATCAGCGCGCGGCGGTCTACCGGGTGATCGAGGAGCGCCGTGATGTCCGGCGCGACTTCCTGCCTGACCCGATTCCGCCAGATGTGCTCGAGCGCGTGCTGGCTGCGGCACACAGGGCGCCGTCGGTCGGCTTCTCGCAGCCCTGGGACTTCATCGTCATCGCCGACCCTGAGCGGAGAGCCAGGATTAAAGCCCTGGCGGAGCGGGCGCGCGAGGATTTCGCTGCCGGGCTGCCGACGGCGAGGGCGCGCGCGTTCGACCGGCTCAAGACTGAGGCGATCCTGCAGACGCCGGTGAACATCGTGGTGACCTGCGATCCGACCAGAGGCGGCCGGCACACCCTGGGTCGGCATGTACAACCGCAGACGGCCGCCTACTCCAGCGTTCTCGCGGTCGCGAACCTGTGGCTGGCGGCCAGGGCGGAAGGGCTGGGCGTCGGCTGGGTCAGCTTCTTCAGCGAGCGCGAGCTTGCCGCAGAACTCGGCTTGCCTCCGCACCTGGAAGTTGTTGCATACCTGTGCGTCGGTTACGTGGCTGGCTTCGCGCCGGAACCTGAGCTTGAACTCGCGGGCTGGGCACGCAGGCGCCCGCTCGGCTGGGCCGTGCACGCCGAGGAGTACGGCCAGCGGGAACTTCCCGGCCGTGCCGCAGTCAGCCTGCTCGATGAGGTCATAGCGGCCGTCCGGCCGCTTGACGGTGATGCGGTAGCCGCGGCGCGGCAGCGCCAGGCTCAGCTGACCAAGCCTGCTGGCTCGCTCGGCGTGCTCGAAGACGTCTCAGTCCAGCTATCCGGGCTGGCGGGCAGCTGCCCGCCGCCGCTGCCGGAGCCCGCGGCTGTCGCGGTATTCGCCGGCGATCACGGCGTCCACGCCTGCGGGGTTACTCCCTGGCCGCAGGAGGTTACCGGTCAGATGGTCGGTAACTTCCTGGCCGGCGGTGCTGTCGTGAATGCATTCGCCGCGCAGGCCGGCGCCGAGGTTGTAGTGGTCGACGTTGGCGTGGCCAGTGACCTGGGTCAGGTACCTGGCCTGCTGCCCCGCAAGATCGCCAGGGGCACCCGCGACTTCACGCTGGGCCAGGCGATGAGCAGAGACGAGGCGGTGACGGCTATCGGAGTCGGCATCGAGGTAGCGCGTGACCTCGTGGCGGCAGGCAACCGCTGCCTGCTGACTGGCGACATGGGCATCGCTAATACGACCGCGTCAGCAGCGCTGATCTGCGCCTTTACCGGGCGGGACGCAGCGGAGGTGACCGGCCGCGGCACCGGGGTTGACGACGAGACGCTGACCAGGAAGGTAGCGGTCGTGCGGTCCGGCCTCGAGTTGCACAAGCCAGATCCAGCCGATCCGGTCGGCGTGCTGGCAGCCTTCGGCGGTTACGAGCACGCCGCACTGGCCGGCTTCATCCTCGCGGGCGCGGCGCTGCGAGTCCCGGTCATTCTTGACGGGGTGATCGCCGGAAGCGCCGCGCTGGCGGCATGCGCAATCGCGCCAGGTGCGGCCTGCTGCCTTGTCGCCGGACACCGCTCAGCCGAACCCGGCCACACCGTGAGCATGGAGCGCCTTGGCCTCCGGCCGCTAGTTGATCTGGACCTGCGGCTCGGCGAGGGGACTGGCGCCCTGCTTGCGCTGCCCATCGTGCAGAGCGCGGTCAGGGCGTTGCGAGACGTGGCCACATTCGACTCAGCAGGAGTGACTGAGAAGTAGCTGTTGGCTATCCGCGAAAACGTGCTCGGTTAGAGCTTGCTGGCTGCGGCGATTTACGTATAGCTCCGCGGCTGGTGACGCCGTCGGCAGCGGGCCAGCTGACAGGCTGGCGCCGCCCGGCCCACTCACCCGGTCCAGGTTGCAGGATTACTGGGGGTAATCTGCGCTAGCGGCTCCACAATTAACTTAAGGGCCGATACTGTCGGCCCGGGACTGGACAAGACCGGTTCTGGCGTTTGAAAGTCGTGATGGTAAGCGTGACCTGCTCGGCGCGGCCGGACCAGGGAGTGCTGCCGGTTCCTGGGACGCGCGGCGCCGCCAGGCCGGGGCACTGGGCCAGGCACGATGCGGGGCAGACAAACGAGTAAACGGCACTGCTGGGGCAGGAGACCCGGAAGTATGACCGAGGGAATTGACGCGGCCGGGGAGCGCGTGCCGGCCAGCGCGGCTGGCCGGCCGGGACCGGTCGCAGCTGCTGACCCGTCATTCCGGGCTGCCGTGACCGTCCCCAGCCTTCCCGGTCCGGCGGCTGCGTTCGCCGAGAGCGCGATGACCGCCCCGCTGCCGGCCGGTTCCCCCGGAGTTGCGACGGCTGCTGAGCAGGGCGGCACTGGTGAGCAGAGCGGCACTGGTGAGCAGAGCGGCACTGGTGAGCAGAGCGGCACTGGTGAGCAGAGCGGCACTGGTGAGCGGGCCGCCGCCGGCGTGCGGACAGGCACCGGATGGCCTGGCACCGTGCCTGCGGGGCCGCCAGCCGGATCAGACACCCTCGCGAAGTCGGAGGAACCGGGGCAGTCAGCGCCGGGGACCGGCAGTTCGCTATGGGTGCGCACAGTGGACGTGGAGCCGGGCGGCAGCGGCACTACCGGGACGGATGCAGACGACGAGCCGTTCGCACGGGTTGATGCCAGGAAGCTGGAAGCGGCCCTGCTCGGCCTGCGCCACCCCATTCTGAGCCTGCCGCTGGTCTTCGAGTCGCCGGGCCTTGCCGAGGCAAGGACAGAGCGGCTCAAGCTACTCAGCCAGATCGATGACTACCTGCTGCCAAGGGTCCGCCAGTCGGGTGCGCCGATCCTGGTGGCCATGGTCGGATCGACCGGCGCGGGCAAGTCGACCCTCATGAACAGCCTGGTCGCCAAGCAGGTCAGCGCGACAGGTATACGGCGGCCGACCACGAACAGCCCGGTCCTCGCGTGTCACCCGGATGACATGCGGTGGTTCGCCGAGAACGTATTCCTGCCGACGCTTCCCCGGGTCCGTCAGCAGGGCCTGGCCATGCCTGGCCGGGACGGACTGCTCGTCCTGGCAGCCAGCGAGGGAATGCCGAAGGGCGTGGCGGTCCTGGACACGCCTGACATCGACTCCGTCGTGAAAGCGCACCGTGAGTTTGCCGATCAGTTCCTCGACGCTTCCGACCTCTGGCTGTTCGTAACGACCGCCCGGCGTTATGCCGATGCCGCCGTCTGGGAAATGCTCAAGGACGCGCGCGATCGCGGTGCTGCGCTGGCCATCGCGCTCTCCAGGGTTCCGCCACCAGCCGCGGCCGAACTCGCGACCCACTTCGACGCGATGCTTGAGGCTAACGGGCTGCATGAGGTTCGCAAGTTCATCATCCCTGAGACAGTCATTACCGACGCTCAGCTGCCAGCGGATGTAACGGCTCCGATCCGTGAGTGGCTGGCCGACACCGCCAGGCGGGAAGACCGCCGGGTCGCGGTGCTGACTCAGACCATGGCTGGAGTGCTGGACACGTTCCGGGGCCGGGTACCGGCTCTCGCCGATCAGGTCAATGCGCAGGTTGCACTCGGGCGCGAACTGCGCGACATGGTCGATTCCGCGTATGCGGCTGGCCTGGCCGAGCTCGATGAGGCCACCAGGGACGGGTCGCTGCTGCAAGGCGAAGTGCTGGCGCGCTGGCAGGATTTCGCGGGCACGGGCGACCTGCTGCGCACGCTCCAGCTCCGGCGCGGCCGGGGCGGAGGCAGGCAGCGCAAGCAGCAGCTGCCATCAAGAGCAATCGCGCTGAAGAAGGCACTGAGGGCAAGCATGGTTTCCATGGTCGCGGCTTCCGCCGACCGGGCCGCCGAGCTCGTCATCTCTGACTGGCGGCAGCGGCCTGCTGGGGCCGGCTTGCTCGCCGAGCAGGGCGCCACAGCCAGCAAGCGCAGCGCCGTGCAGAACGAGGCGGACTACGTGGCCTCCGCGCTAGCCGATCTCGGCCTGGTGAGCGATGCCAGCGCTGATGCCTGGGGCGGAGATCCGGCGGAGCTCGCGAAAGCGACTCCGGGCCTCGCGGAAGCTGCGGCGGCGGCGGTCAGCGCCTGGCAGAAACACGTCCGCCAGCTGGTCAGGGACGAGAATGTCACCAAGCGTTCCGTCGCCCGTGTCATCTCGTTCGACGAGGAATCGCTGGCCCTGGTACTCACCATCGGCGTCCTCGGCTCAGCACCTCCGGCGGACCGCGCACCGGATGCGGCAGCTGAGGGCGCCGTCCTTCAGCGGCTGCTGGAGTCGCTGTTTGGTGCCGGACTGCTGCGCGACATAGGCGCGCGTATCCGCCAGGACCTGCGCGAGCGTGTCAGCCGCCTCTTCGAGGCGGAGGCGGAACGCTACTTCGGGATCATTGACTCGGCAGGCGTGCCCGACG
>Ga0335075_10018983_pt1 | contig 10184 bp, 16 predicted proteins | sample Lox_Sample_24_FD_206723 | JGI IMG/M metagenome (GOLD analysis project Ga0335075, IMG submission 206723) | Soil microbial communities from Loxahatchee National Wildlife Refuge, Florida, United States - Lox_Sample_2.4 | ecosystem: Environmental > Terrestrial > Soil > Wetlands | place: USA... | reverse complement strand
TGCATTTTGAATCCTCTCCCTACTGGAATTCGGTCACTCGCTCGGATTAATCGTCCTATCATCGAATGGGTCATTTATCTCCATCAAACCTATTCTCAACCATCGAAAAAAAGAGCCAGTAGATACCAGTACCGCTCGTTTATCGTTTCCAAAAAAGCCACGGAAAATATGAATTTGTGGCCAAGTCGCGAACAAAGGTGCCCTTCAAACGGGGACCATGAAGCAGAAGCAGAAGCAGAACGAAGTCGTATATTGGTACTCGCGTCAGAGCTGCTCGATTACGCGCACAAAGTTCCAGACGTTCGAGCCATTCTGGACTCCATCGTCTTAGCAGACCCAAACGGCGCCACTTTGATGTCCGTTTTGGAACGTGTGATCTCCAGTGACGGGGACGGGCTACTGAGCGTACCGGGGCTTGATAAAGCGCTGGAAGTTGCACTCGCCACCCTCGCAAAACAAGATGTCCATCCCGCCCCAAGACCCTCTGCTACGCGCAAGAGAAAAAGAGACATGTTAGAAGCGTCTCGAGAAGGAGAGCTGCCAATGAGAGACATTGGAGATGTGACCAAGGCGGCGCTGAAGTCGCTCCAGAACAACACAATCGACCGTGCCCTCCTCACGACCCTCCAGCTCCGTCTTCATTCCCTGTTTGTATCCGAAATCCCTTACTTGACACCTTCGACCCCACCCAGCGTCAGGGATACGCTCAGTAAAATGAGCAAACTCATCCAACTGCTCGGGATCCTCTCCGATCAGCAACTCCCCGTAACCCCCCTCGTGGGCGCCATCCAACCGATAGAACCCGTCACAGACGCGGAGGAAGATGTACGGGCCTCTTCGAAACCTGCGACAATGACGACAACGCCTACGAGGACGCACCACCCGTGTCCACATCCAAACTGCCTCAAAACCTTCAAAAAGGCTTACGACCTCCGGCTGCACACCCGCGTGCATGCAAACTACCGCCCCTTCTCATGTCCTTCCTGCCCGGCCTCCTTCACCCGCAACCACGACCTCCACCGTCATCTCCACCTTCACCCCCTCCCCACCACCGCCACCGTCGCTCGACAGACGACCGAGACTGGCCCAAGCCTCAACACAGACACCGACGCGGGCCCATCGCCCCCGCTTCTCGCACCCATCGTTCGGTGCACCGTTTGCCACAAGACGTTCTCCCGGCGGGATGCATTCCTCCGCCATACCCGCGGTGGCGGGCGCAAGAGGACCAAGACCGCGGCGAATGAGAGCGAGATCTCTCGTCCCCTTCGTTCTCGCTGCACCGCGGCAATTGGAGAGAACATCTTGGGCCTTCCTTCGATGTCAAAGTCACGCAAGAGGGCCGATCTTCAGAACAGTGAATTGGCTCAATTCCAAACGCCAGCCCCGCACATGTCGGATCAACCCGCTCCAAACGCAGAGTCTTATTCTAGTGACCCATTTTCCATTTTCTCGGAAGCCGACTTTGAACCGTTAGGAATGGACTTGGGTCAATTGCTTGCATTGTCGCAGTTCACAGAGCACCTTCCAGGAATTGAGTTATAACAATGCGTGTGTATAAACGATGTGTATGTATGCTAATAATAATCTCATTGTCCGTACTATAGTGTCCACACAACAATGTCCCAACCAAACCTTGACAAAGAACGAGGGGAGAAACATCCGAAGAGATAACACGAAAACGATTAGAACACAATGCTAAAGCCCATGAATAACCCCAGAATGCCGGTAGCGAGTGCGCAGAAGGTGGCGGAGCCAAGCTTAAGGGCAACGGCGTCGCTAGTAGCCGTAGCGGTGGCGGCACCCGTCCTAGTTGAAGAGCCTGTGCCTGTGCTGGGCGCGGCTGTTGTGGTTGGAGTAACAAACGCAGTCGCGGCATAGAGGGCTGTCGATTGATAGGTCTGGCAAGACGATGTAGATGGTGCGGGATGCTGTGAAGGGCGAATCGATCAGAAAACTTTCCAAAAGATGTCTAGACACATACAGCAGCAGGCGTAGCTCCGTCTCCCTGATTGAAAGTGGAAGTCGTTCCGTCTGGCTGAACATACACTCCCACGGGACTGCTCATAGCGTCAGCCAATCCTCCAAACGGGTGGAGATACTTACGGCCCGCTATCCCCCTTGCAAGAAGTGAAGCCGTCTGTGTAATCGCCAGGCATGTTCCAAGCACAGCCCATGACATCTAAAGGGGTATTGGTCAGAAGAAGGGTAGAAAAAGTGGGGGTAGACTATACCGTAAATATGCTGGCAGTAACCGGCGGGATTGGGACCGGTAGGCTTGCAAATGCGAATGCAGTATTCACTGATGCTCATGAAGTTGGTCCATTCATGGATTTGCTGCATATGTGTGAGCATGGAGAGTGTGAGAGGGAGAGATCGTCGGCTCACCTCCCCGAGACCGTCGGTACCGTTTGACCACACGGTTGAGAAGACAAGGCCACCGTGAGGATTGCCATTACCGTCTGGTGGCGTATGAGGCGGTTGTTATTCGCTGTGGCGGAGACAGACTGACCAGCTCCGTGAGGATCAAGCTCTCCTCCAGCATCTCCTGCTGCAATGTTGATCTTCTCGAAGTTACCAGTACCAGTGATTAGGACGTAGTCGGGCGTCTCCACACTGTGAGGCTTGGGTGAGGATGATAACGGGATACACTGCCACGGGCGGACTCACAAATGGGCAGAGTTCAGCGTGCCGTCAGGGAAGAGACGTTGGCCGCTGTGCGGTGCTGCTCAGGACCGGCGCTTGCCTGTGCGGCGGGGGTACATACCGGCCAGGATGACTGTGAAGCTTGTGTTAGTACACGATCTCGGACACATGGGACACAGTTGTACATACCTGCAGTAGGCGACGACGACTTGTTCGAGAGCCCCGATCTCCCCGGTGGTTTGGGGCTGGTGGCACAAAAATCAGTGGTGGAGAGAAGAGAGGAAGGGGCGGTGACGAACCCCCCAGACGCAAAAATCTTGGACAGTGTTGACGAAGAGGTTTTGGCAGAGACTGGTTTGGTTGTTGCCGGTGCCGCACTGATTGGTGCCGGCTTGGTCGGTTTCGGTGGTTGGGGGCAAGTGCGCGGGATCCTGTTAGAAGACATGTTAGGATGCTACAAGTGATAATATGGCATCCCTCGGGGACGAACATAGGTGGCCGTATCTAATCGGGGGCAGTGAGCTAGCAGTGAGAGAAGAGCAGGCCAGGATGCAGAGACGTACACTGGGCATGAGCAGACATAGAGCCCAAGAGGAGAGTGAGGATAGCACTCGTGCGTGAGTTCATGTTGAGAGGAGAAAAAGAAAGCTGTAAGGGGAAAGGATGGACGGAGTAAGAAGGAGCACAGGACAGACAAAGAAAGAAGGAAACATTATTACTGAAGGTTTCTATGAAATCTTTTTTGAGAATTAAGAAAGCGGGCAAGGTGGAGAGAGAGGAGAGAGAGCGAACCGGAGGCGCTTATAAGAACGCCACAAACTCCGTCGCGACCGCACTTTGTTCTTGGCATTCTATTTTCGGGGGGCTTGTAATACTGTATGACATTACGTCAAGCGGAGCACGCGAAACAGGCACTATCAGCCAGCTACGGACCCTCCCTACTGTCAAAAATCGAGAGTAACCCTCCACTTCGCATATCCTTTCTCCGTCTATTCTACCCATGAAACAACTCATTCTCCACATCTCCAACGCCCTTCTTCTTACGCTTTGTTCTTGAGACTCATCGTCCGCATCGTAGGGAACATCCTCAGGCCCTTGATCTGTCAAAACCATAAACATACACCCCACAGCACCACGGATGAAGCACACGCACGTCTTTCACTCTTGCATCTAGGATGGACTTGCGAAGAAGCAGGACGCGAATCGATGACCAAAGAAGCAGGACACATCCAAACGCAGCCGGGATCAACCAGTAAAGCGGCGAGAGGTGATACGTTCCATTGAAAACGACATGCAGCGGCGGGGTATAGATGATGAACATGCCAAGACATGCTCCCCCGATGATTCCATAAAAGTTGTACACGTTTCCAACCGCCGCCCTGCCGACTGTAAAGGAGAACCCCGCTCAGCCAATGGTCTGAAACACGGGCTTTTGCCACTCACATGGGAACGAGAACTTGGCCTTGACGGCGAAAACCTGCCCAGAGTCCGCGTCAGTGGAGATCGAAATCACAAAGGTGCAAAGGCTCACGTTGAAACATTGCATGATAAAGATGGACAGGTAAACTGCAGGCAATAAGCACGTTGAAAACAGAGCCCCCGAAATTACCTACCAATCGACTGGGCTTGAGAAAAAGCGTCCACTTGGGTAGCCGCATCGATACTTTGGCCCCAACTGTTGATAAAATTGGGACTGTTGTCAACAAAATACACTGTCATATGCTGTCAGGATGCTCAAGGACTAGATGTACGGATGGCTAACCTCCAGCTTGCTGAGCGACCCGTAAATCGTAAGGCGTGAATCCCCGCTTGTAGAACACAACGAAATATGCAATAGTGCTGAAGCAAATGTCAGCGAAGAATCGACAAGTTGGACGATACACATACGCTCCCAACGTTTCTATCAAACCGGCTTCAAGGTATGCATAGCTGAGTAGCTTCGAGTCGACCAGGGTCTCATCTTCAGACGGTTCAAACTTCTCCTCCCAATAGTGGCGCGAGAAAGGAGCCTTGAGCTGTGTCACCAATTTTGACATTAGGCTGGGCTCCACCAGCTGTTGTGTTTCGACGTCCCGTGTCAAAGTCATCGAGCGATTCAGTGCCCGTCGTTTCCTCGTAAGAATGGTCCGCTCGTTGACTGTAATTTCCGAGTTAGCTATAAATCATAGACACGAGCTTGGGACCGACCAGGTTTTCGAGGATTCATGCGCATGAGCCCATCGAGTGTCTCCGGCTTATCCCACGCGAAAGACAGCTATTTGGCAAGTCAAAAGGCATTTCGCAGATATCTATTAAAGACCTACAGCAACAAATAGCTCAAACCCAAGATCTAGGGACGGTTAGACAAGTGAAAGAAACAGTATGTTCGCCCTACCGATCACCAAGATGAGGATGGCGGACAGAGGTAGTGGCAACGGCACGACAACATCTGATCAACACGTTGAGTAGACGAGTTGCCATGACAGAGCATGAACGTACAGAGAAGCTGAGGAATGACTTCTGGTGTACTGTGGGAGATGGTGTATCTACAAAACGAAACCAATCAGTTGTTATGTATCGACCGGAAGCAAAAGGCTAACTGGATGGAACGTTTGAGATTGACGAAGATTTGACGACCTTCAGCAACGCCCTCTGCTTGCCTTTAGAATGAATCGAATATTTCGGGGCTCTACTCACTAACGGTGGAAGCAAAGTTATCATCTACAAAATGCATTAGAGATGGCACGGATGATAACATGAAGGTGAGGTAGCCCACCTAAGAGAATCATGTTCGCGGCTTCTTTCGACACGTCCGAGCCAGAAATGTTCATTGCGATTCCCAAATCAGCCTACCACCCCTCTTTAGTAATCGTGAGCAAAACTTCACAGGAGACCTGCCTTCTTCAGAGCAGGAGAATCATTGACACCATCTCCTGTCCTACAAAACACTCAGTACTAGGCTGATTGCATAGAAACCATGCATACACGCCGACAATGTGCCCCAATGCTTGTGCACGCTTGACTGGACCTAGGTATCAGCCATGATTTCCATCACAGCTGTGACTCTCACCAATTTCCAGCTTGTGTTGAGGTGAAGTCCTTGCAAAGACAATCTCATCCTTGCTGAAAACTGAAATGATCGTTCGTAACTGAGCGAAGGCAGTTCCCCAGGGGAAAACATACTTTGGTCCCATTCCCAACCCTGCAGTCCATCGATGTCATCTCCGTGAACAACAACTGCGTTGACTTCATCATCGTAAATTTCGTTGATCCCGCGTCCTGTCTTGGCGGCCAAGCTTTCTTTCGTATCACCAATGACAAGATTAATTTTACGAGCAATGGCCTCCGCAGTCTTCGGATGGTCACCTGAGGCAGTGTGAAAAATACTAAAACGTTTCTGCACAGAAAGCACTGACCGGTCACCATGATCACCTTGATACCAGCCAGTCGTCTGCGCACCGTGAGTTGATTTACCAGGGATGGCAGGTCACTCACAAAGTCCCAATAGCCTCTCTTACTCCGTGCTTCGGCGGGTCTTCCAAGCTGACGAGGCCAACGAAGCAATAACCCTCCTCGGGATAATCGGTCTTAGTGAAGACGTGATCTACTGGATACTTGTCTCCCGGAAGGAGGTACTGGGCACAAGCTAAACAGGAGATGGTTAGACCTTGGGTCCCGGAGTCGACCCCACATTTACAGACCTATCACACGGTGACCGCGAGACGCCATATACTGTTCGAGTCATTAGTACATAAAGGAAAGAGCTCAAAGAGAAGAAATTACATCGTATGCGGCGTCGTACTCCCGCCTGAAGTCATCGGTAATCGCGTGCGTAGCGCCGTCTTTCAAAAAGGTGTTGCATTTCGCCAATACCCTCTGCAAGCACATCATCAAACAACTCTAGAGCTGAAAAAATCAGGCTTACTTCAGGAGCGCCTTTTATGTAGCTAGTGAGAGATCCGTTATCGTGGAGTTTGTTCAGCTGAAGGCTCTTAAGCGCAAACTCTTGACTCGAAGAGGTGCATTGCTTACGATAACCAGGGCCCATTTGTTAGCAGAGTTGAAGGGCACCTCAAATACTTTGGGGAACTTGCGTTGTTGCTCGTCGTATTCAAAGCCCGGGAGTGATCTTCCGGCAAAGCGGGCCAAACCCGTTTCCGTGGCATCACCGAGAATGGCACGCTCGTCGAAAGGTACATCGGCTTTGTCGAATTTGATTTTCGAGTTAAGAGCCGCGATGTCGACCATCTCGCGCATACCAGGTGCTTCAAGGGAGAAGTTTTGCGTTTCATCCGAATCATTGTTGGACTACAGAATAAAGCATCAATGGGAAAGATGTCCCTGGAAAATTTTTTTTAGTGTTACCTGGAATGCGCTATACATCTTCCCTCCACTCCATAAATTCGTTACGGTCATTTGCTAGCAAGAAGGTTAATCAAAGTGAATAAACGCCAATGGTAAAGGATCGCTGAATGTTGTACTAACATTCCGAGTGAGCGTGCCAGTCTTGTCAGTGGCCAGAAGAGTGAGCTGCAAAAACATCAGAAACGACGAGGAACCATGGGCGCTTGTCAAGTTACCGAGCTGGTGCGAGTTAGGTGATTTGTACAATGCAAAGAGAACCACCCACCCAAGTGTTTCCACCCCTTGCAGATTCTTAACCAATACATTTTCGTTTGCCATTCGTTTTGCGGCAATCGAGAGACTGAAGAGAGATTAGTATTGGATAATCTGACCGGAAATGGAACAACCAATACTTACAGCAAAGTAACGACACTAGGCAAACCTTCTGGGACGAATGCGACCAGGATACTGACAGCAAATGTGACCGTTTGGGCTACTTTGCCCTTGTAAACGGTGGTTATGCCCACTACGAAGAAAACGATCGCAAATAGAATGGCAATAGTCGACACCATGACTACGAAATGGCCGCTGTTTGGATGTCAGAACTCTGACGTCACCGAAACGAAGGGGCGTACATCTCGACAGCGAGAGGGCTCTTATTCCCAGATTCACTTCCGGTGAGAGCGGCAATTTGACCTAAAGAGTGTTCAGTTAACTGTTCCCCTCCAATTAGGGGCTTGCAATCACCAATCATAGTGTGATCGCCGGTTCGGACAACAACTGTTGGATGAAGCATCAACAGGTTTAACGAGTGATACGTTAGCAGTACCCACCACCCCATCCCTCTCCGTTGATGATTAAAGTGGAGTTAAAAACCTGCCGCATGGTTAGTGATCGCGATTTGCACACAGTTTTTTACACAACAAACCAGGTTTTCGGCTTCTACAGGCCGGTTTGTAGACCCATCGGGCATCGGATGCCGCTCAACGGGCTCGGATTCTCCCGTCAGACTGCTGTTGTCGACCTTCAAATCGGTGGAAGCAAAGAGGACCAGATCGGCAGGTGTTTTGTCTCCAGTGCGCTAGGAGAGTATTGTTATGTTTAACTCGGTAAACGAGGAGACACACCCCCTTCGACTCACCAGAAGTACAACATCGCCTTTCACCAGATCCGCGGCAGCGATCGTTTTGATTGCTCCATCTCTAACAACCCTGCACGAAGGGGGTATCATAGCCAGGAAAGAGGCAAGAATAGCTTCGGATTTTTGCAGTTGGTAGAATTCGATGAATGCATTGAGAAATGCGACTCCGATAAGAATAGCGCCCAGGTAAGTGTTCTGAAAGTTGTCCTACAGTTTACCAGAATCAGATAGAGGTTGGTTTAATTCGGGAAAAAAAAAAAAAACAAACTTACCGCATAGTCGATACCGAGCAAGATGTATTCCAGAACACCAGCCACAATAAGAAGGATGTTGAACATGGAGTTCAAACAATCAAGGTACTTCCTAAAAGCGCTCTTTTTTCGAGGTGGGGTGAGGATATTCTTTCCATCTCTCTCGAGTCGCGCTTTCGCTTCCGCCTCCGAAAGGCCCTGGCTTGATCCGGGACTTTTATGGTCAAATTCGGCTTTCATTGTCTTCGCCAACGAGGCGAGCTGAAGCTTATGTTCGGCGATATCGACGGTTTGAAATTCCTCTTTCGCCTTTTTCTCGTCGAGGTGCTGATAACCTGCCGCGGCGAGTGCTTTGTCTTCGACGGTGAGTTCTCTCTTCATCTCGACGCCCTTTGGCCTCACAGTTCGGCGCTCTTCCTGAACTTCATTTTCAGGAAATGCGACAGCACGCTGGGCGTCGTCATTCGCATGAGGTTGCTCCGTGGCCGTTGGGACTGGTAACGTCGACTTTTCTGGATCGCCCGAGGCAGCGTCCATGGTCGATGGTGAAGAAATTGTTGTGGAGGGCGAGGAAGGAAATTTGTGGTTTGGGGGAGGAAGGAGGTTTGGGTCCAAACTCTGACGAAACTTCTTAAAATAGTGCTCCAGACAGAAAACGTGCGAGAAAGTGAGATGAGCCAATTTCTCGCAGGAAAGAAAGCCGAGTGGTTGAGAATTACGTCGGATAATAATGACATCAAAGTGTATGCTTATGTAATGAATACTCATCCGATCACCTCTTTCCTTTACGAGATTGATTGATTCCAATAACTGTGCAAAGACCCACTCCCACCGGCCTTGTTCGGACAGTCTCCTCTACCCAAAAAAGAAAAACTGTGCATCATAATTATTTGCTTTATTCGATGTCAGTCGTCTAATAGTACAGTGGGTAGGCACTGAATGCCGCTAATTGATACGCAGACGGTGTTAGTTTGTGTAGTTTGGCTCCTTATCTCCCATTGCCAATAACGCAGGGAAGGGGGAGGTTCGGTTTCCTGGTCCCTGGACGAGACATTCACTCAGTAACACCGACGGGCCCGGGATGTAGGCGAACATATTCTTATGGAATGTCACGTGACATATCTTGTCCTCACTCAGTGGCGATCTTCAAATGGTCATACCACCTATTCCTCGTCTCCTTGCTCCCGTGATCCCCCCCAGGATGAGCGGAGCTCCCTCCTGTTGATTGATGTCACAATAACCTGATTTACAATGAGAGACGATCGCGGAGTCGAGTAGGACGGCCCCTATTGATTCTATAGTTGGATACAATTGACATACCCGTTACCCTTCCTCTTCCAGGGCATCAAGCCCCAACACTTGAAGCAACACACTGACTTGGCCAAATGGTCTCCGACTTCCGAGAAGCGTTCCAGAGAACTCGTACTTGTTCTTTGGGTCCTTTATAGCCTGGCAGATTTTGCCATAGGCACGTGCTATCCTCTCAAGAGCCGTACGATGAATGAGCGTGCCCAATCGGGGCAACGAGAGGAGAGACAGACTAGGAGACGTCAGTACGTCTAGGGACGACAAGAAGGAATCGAATGCTTGAAGAGCGACAGAAACACTTTGAGATGAACAACCCTGCACCCGAGCGAGGGGCATCTGAAAATAAGTCAAACATCAGCATCAACGCCTCATGTCTTATAAGGCTCCAACGAACCTCTCCGCCGGGGTTATTAATGGCAGTCATAATTGGTGCTAGACCGCTCTCTTTGAGCATTTTCTCGAACTGTGTGACAGGTTGGTCAATGGAAAAGAGGTGGGAGGTGGGACGACGTACATGT
>Ga0335075_10018981_pt1 | contig 10184 bp, 8 predicted proteins | sample Lox_Sample_24_FD_206723 | JGI IMG/M metagenome (GOLD analysis project Ga0335075, IMG submission 206723) | Soil microbial communities from Loxahatchee National Wildlife Refuge, Florida, United States - Lox_Sample_2.4 | ecosystem: Environmental > Terrestrial > Soil > Wetlands | place: USA: Florida... | reverse complement strand
GGGTGGCCGAGTTCGCGACCCGGTTCAGCGGGTCGTCCGACCTGTACGGCGCGGCCCGGCGGCGGCCGACCGCCTCGGTCAACCTGATCACCGTGCACGACGGCTTCACGCTGCGCGACCTCGTCTCCTACGACGGCAAGCACAACGAGGTCAACGGCGATGACAACCGGGACGGGACCGACGACAACCGCTCCTGGAACTGCGGTATCGAAGGCCCCACGGCCGACCCCGACGTGTCCGCCCTTCGCGGCCGTCAGGTCCGGGCGATGCTGTCGACGCTGCTGCTGTCGTTCGGGCTGCCGCTGCTGCTGGCCGGGGACGAGCTCGGCCGCACCCAGAACGGCGACAACAACGCCTACTGCCAGGACAACGAGATCTCGTGGGTGGACTGGGCGGCGGCCGACGACGAGCTCCGCGGCTTCGTGAAGCGGCTGCTGGCGCTGCGCCGCGCGCACCCGGCGTTCCGCCGGCAGCGGTTCCTGGCCGGCGCCGAGGCGGCCGACCTGCGCTGGTACAGCAGCGCGGGCACGGCGCTGACCGACGGGCAGTGGGCCGACCCGACCATGCACGCGATCGCGGTCTACCTCGACGGGTGCGGCGCGCCGGACGAGGCCGCGGACGGCACGCCGCTGGTCGACGACGACTTCCTGATCCTCGTCAACGGCTGGCGCGAGCCGGTCACGTTCACGCTCCCGCCGGTCCGCTCGATCGCACAGACCTGGTTCGTGGAGCTCGACAGCTACGACCCGGCCGTCTCGGCCGCCCGCGAGTTCCCCCGCCACACCGGCGACCGGCTCGCCGCCCGCGCCCGCTCGATCACGGTCCTGCGCGCGCCCAGAGCGGAAAAAGACGAAACCGATTAGCCCGAACGGTCCCGTGCTCCGCCCAGTCGGAGAGGGGTCTGCCTTAACCTCAGCCGTCACGTGGGGGCGCCGCGCCCTTTGCGGTGCCTCCCGCCGGGGGTATGGGGGGCGGGCAGTCCCCCATGCGCGGGGGGTGCAGGGGGGTCGTCCCCCCCGATAGGTACAGCGACCGGGGGCCACCACAGCTCATGCGTCTAGTTCGGGCACCGGCCCTAGTCCGGCCCGACAAGGTTGACTACACGTGTGGCCCGCCCTCGGTCGCGACCTCCATTTTACTTCCTATTCCGCTTCGAGTTCGGGCTGCCGGCCGCGCAGCGTGACCGCGGTGAGCAGCCCGGCCACGATGACCAGGCCCGCGGCCAGGTACAAGGCGTCGTGCAGGCCGTCGCCGAAGGACGCGTAGGCCGCCCCGATTACCTTGCCCACGATCGAGCCGAAGGCGGCGTAGTGACTGGGCGTCGCCTGGCCGGTCTCGATGAAAGAAATGATCGTCGACTTGAAGCCGAGGATCGCCGCCTTTTCGCTCGCGGGAACGTTGAGTGCCTCCAGATTCGCCGTGAGAGAGGCATTGAGCTGCGAGAACACCAGCGCGCCGAGGATCGCGACCCCGGTCACGGCGCCGATCTCGCGGCTGGTGTTGGTCGCGGAGGCGGCCATCCCCGACCGCTCGGGCACGACCGCGTTGAGCACGGTCGAGGTGACCGGCACGACCGTGATCCCGATGCCGATGCCCGCCAGCGCGAGCGTCAGGCCGAGCAGCGGGTAGTTCGGGTGCGGGGTGATCAGCGGGTTGGCCAGCAGCAGCCCGGCCGCGAACAGCGCGCAGCCGGCGACGATGAGCCAGCGCGCCCCGACGCGGCTGGTCCAGTACCCGGCCAGCAGCGACGCGACGATCATGAGCACGGTCATCGGCGCGAACACGAGCGCGATCTTGTAGCCCGACGCCATCACCACCTCGTCCAGGTACAGGGCGGTGAAGAAGAAGATCGCGAACGTCGAGAAGTAGGTGCAGAACGCGACCAGGTTCGGCACCGTGAACCAGACCGAGCGGAACAGCCGCATGTCGAGCAGCGGGTTGGGGGTCCGCCGCTCCCACAGCACGAACGCCACCGCGAGCACCACCGAGGCGCACAGCAGCGCGATGACCAGCGGCCGGGCGAAGCTCGAGGTCTCCGAGTCGATGATCGCGAACAGCAGCGTCGCCAGCGCGCCCGCGCCGAGCACGGTGCCGACGGTGTCGACCCGGAGCTGCCGGTGATCGGAGCTCTCCGGCACCACGATCGCGGCCGCGATCAGCGCCGCCAGGCCGAAGAAGAGGTTGAACCAGAAGATCGCGCGCCAGCTCCAGAGGCCGATCAGCGCCCCGCCGATCACCGGGCCGGCCGCCAGCGCGAGCCCGGAGACGGCCGCCCAGACGCCGACCGCGCGGGCCCGGGCGCGGTCGTCGGTGTAGATCTGGCGCAGGATCGAGAGCGTGCCCGGCTCGCTCGCGGCCGCGCCGAGGCCCATGATGACCCGCCCGGCGATCAGCGTCTGGGCGTTCGGCGCGAGCGCGCACAGGACCGAGCCCGCGCAGAACACGCCCGCCCCGGTCAGCATGACCTTCTTGCGGCCGAGTTCGTCGCCGATCATCCCGCACGCGAGCATGATCGAGGCGAACGCGAGCGCGTAGCCGCCGACCACCCACTGCAGGTCGGCGACCGAGGCATGGAGGTCGGTCTGCATGTCCCCGAGCCCGACCGACACCACGGTGTTGTCGAGGAACGTCAGGAACAGGAGCGTGCAGAGGGCGGCAAGCGCGACCCGGCGGGTGTACTCGCGCCCGCCGCCGCCCTCCCGGCCGGCCCGGGGCCGGCTGAGCTTGCTAAGTTGCATGGTCCCAGCCAATCATCGCGCACCCGGAGGCACCCCGAGATCGCCGACGCGAGCGTCAGCTCCGGAGTAACGGCTGAGGCCAATTGTGCACTGTTGATTCACGTGAAACCACAGGTACGTGTGTGGTTAGCGCACCTTGTTGCCGTAGAGCCGGATGGCGAGCGGCGCGAAGATCGCCAGCAGCCCCAGCGACCAGCAGACCACGGCCAGTTCCGGGTGCTGCACGGGCCAGGCGTGCACCAGCACGGCCGGGTTCGGGTTGCCGAAGAGCGAGCGGCACGCGGTCGCCAGGGACGACATCGGGTTCCACTCGGCCACCGGCTGGAGCCAGCCGGGCATGCTCTGGGTCGGCACGAACGCGCTGGAGATGAACGTCAGCGGCAGGAAGAGGACGAACCCGGTCTGCTGGGCGGCCTCCGGGCTCCGCAGCACCATCCCCAGGCAGACCCCAACCCACGTGAACGCGTAGCCGAACAGCAGCGCGAGCGCGAACGCCTCGATCGCGTCGCCCGCCCCGTTGTGGATCCGCCAGCCGATCGCGAGCCCGACCAGGGCCACCACGATCCCGCCGATGACCTGGGTGAGCAGGTCGGCGATGGTGCGCGCGGTGAGCACCGCGGCCCGCGACATCGGCAGCGACCGGAACCGGTCGATCAGGCCGGTCTCCATGTCGCTGACGATCGCGACCGCCGTGCCCGGCGCGGTCTGCGCCAGCGACATGCCGAGCATCCCGCCGATCAGGTACGAGTGGTAGTCGAAGCCGCCGCCGCTGCGGCCGACGCCGCCGATCGCGCCGCCGAAGACGAACGCGAACATCAGCACGAACAGCACCGGCTGGATGGTCACGTCGGACAGCGTCTCCGGCTCGCGCCTGATCCGGGCGATCGACCGCTTGGTCAGCACCCAGACGTCGGTCAGGAACAAGCCGATCGGGTTGCGGCCGATCGTGGTACCCGGGGACGGGGCCTGGTTTACCGTAAGCGCGGTCACTGGACTGCCTCCTTCGCTGTCTGCCCGGCCTGCGCCGTCGTCTTGTCTTCCGCCACGTGCCCGGTCAGCGTCAGGAACACGTCGTCGAGCGACGCGCTGCGGACCGAGATCTCGGTGACCTTGACCCCGGCCGCGTCGAGCGCGCGCACGACCTCGGTCGCGAGCCCGTCCGAGGCGATCACGGGCGCCTCGATCAGCCGGTCGGCTCCGCTCGGGATGACCGGCGCGGTCGCGAACGGGGCGAGCGCCCGGGCCGCGGTCTCGGCGTCGGACTCGTCCGCCAGCGTGATCAGCAGCCGCTGGCCGCCGACGGACGCCTTGAGCTCGGCCGGCGGACCCTCGGCGATGACCTTGCCCCCGTCGATGACCGCGACCCGGCTCGCGAGCACGTCCGCCTCGTCGAGGTACTGGGTGGTGAGCAGCAAGGTGGTGCCGTCGGCGACCAGCTGGCGGACGATGTCCCACATCAGCGCGCGGGCGCTCGGGTCGAGGCCGGTGGTCGGCTCGTCGAGGAACAGCACCTCCGGCCGGCCGATCAGCGACGCCGCCAGGTCGAGCCGGCGGCGCATCCCGCCCGAGTAGGTCTTGACCGCCCGGCTGGCGGCCGCGGTCAGGTCGAACTGCTCGAGCAGGTCGTCGGCCCGCTGCCGGGCCGCGCGGGCGGTCAGCCGGCTGAGCTGGCCGATCATGATCAGGTTGGCGCGGCCGGTGAGATACTCGTCCAGAGCCGCGTACTGGCCGGTGAGCCCGATCGTCCGGCGCACGGCCGCGGCGTCCGCGACCACGTCGCGGCCGAGCACGCGGGCCTGGCCGCCGTCCGGGCGCAGCAGCGTCGCCAGGATGCGGACGGCGGTGGTCTTGCCCGCCCCGTTGGGGCCGAGCAGCCCGTAGACCGTGCCCAACGGCACGGTGAGATCGAGCCCGTCCAGGGCCTTCGTCTTGCCGTAGTGCTTGACCAGCCCGTCCGCCTTGATGGCGGGCACGTCGCTCATGGCGTTCTCCCCGAGAGTGATCGTACGCTGTACTATTAGCGGTACAGCGTACGATAGCAGTACGGTGTACGAGAGGCAACCGATTAACCGGCGCAGCCGGTCAGGCGAGGAGCGGCAGTGGGCGACGACCGGGAAGACGAGGAGCTCTTCCTGCCGTTGCGCCTGTTCTACGCGGGCCGGTCGCTCAGCCCGCGCGACCGCCGCCAGTGGCGCAACGAACGAGCGTTCGCCGAGCGTCTCAACCGGAACCGGGATCAGCAGGCGGGCGAAGGCCGGGGGCAGCGCGCGCCGGGCCGGATGCGCGGGCTCAGCCGGGCCGACATCGTCGACGCCGCCGTCGCGATCGCCGACAGCGAGGGAACCGAGGCCGTCAGCATGCGCCGGATCGCGCGCGACCTGCGGGTCGGCGCGATGTCGCTCTACTGGCACATCGAGTCCAAGGAAGAGCTGCACCAGCTCATGCTCGACACCGTGCAGGCCGAGATCGAGGCCCCGGTCCCGTCCGGCGACTGGCGGACCGACCTGGCTGCCTACGCCGGCAACACCCGGGCGGCGCTGCTGGCGCACCCGTGGGCGATCGAGTTCCTCAACGCGGGCCCGCCGTCCGGCCCCAACGACGCCCGCAACGTCGAACGGCTGATCGGCTCGCTCAACGGGCTCGGCCTCGACGTCAGGACCACGATGTGGATCCTGTCCTCGCTCGGCACCTACGTGATGGGGGCCGCGCTGCGCGAGATCCAGGAGATTCGCTGGCACCGCGGCTTCGACGAGCCGGGGTCGGACATGGACGAGGAGGAGGCGGACGCGCTCCGCGACGAGTTCATGGACCGGATCAGGCAGTCCGGCCGCTACCCGAACCTGACCATGATCATGGACGCCAACTTCGACCCGGACGCGCCCGAGACCAGCCACGACCGGTTCTGGTTCGGCCTCGGCTGCCTGCTCGACGGGTTCGCGGCCGCGATCTCCGCCGCCCGCGGTCGCCCGCCGGCGGCGGACGTGTAGGCGCCGGCTAGGCGGCCGCGACGGCCGGGCTGGCGTGGCTCCTGATCGCGTCGGCCACCCGGCGGTGGACCGGCGTCATCGTGGCCTCGTGCGGGCAGATCAGCCGGGCCGAGCGGTCGACCGCGGCCCGGTCGACGGCGCCGAGGGCGGCGTCGAGCAGCGACCAGCTCAGCTCGTCGAGCGCGGCCCGGATCCGGTCCCCCCTGCCGGTCCGGCGGCAGACGCCGTCCAGCGCGGCCAGCAGCTTGAAGCTGACCGTGTTCGGCCGCATCTGCAGCTTGAACGCGTCCACCATCGGACACGGCGACTGCACCGCGGCCGCGGCCTCGAACGCGTTGATCAGCGGCGACACGTCGCCCGCGGTCGCCGGGTGGTAGAGGCCGGGGAACGCGACCTCCTCGTACCCGGGGTCGTAGCCGCTGAAGTAGACCGGTGTCCGCGACCGCGTGGACGCGAGCACGCCGAGCGCGACGTCGACCAGGCAGACCGGCCAGCCGAGGTCGGTGATCGCGTGCACACGGAACTCGCCCGGCCGGGCGCCGACGCACGCCAGCAGCAGGAGCTGGGCCGACTCGCGGGCCGACTGCACGTAGAAGGCGATCGAGGGCCCGTGCAGCCGGACCACGGCGTCGCCCGGCCCGCTCCCCGCTCCCGCCGCGGCCCAGTCGAGCAGCCGCTCGTAGACGATGGAATTGTCGATCACGTGGGTGAACCGGGCCGCCGAGACCAGCAGCTCCCCGCTGCCGGCGGCGGTCGCGGCGACCCACTCGGCCGCCCGCTTGGACGCGGTGTACGTCTCCGGCGAGTACGGCCGCACCGCCTTGCCGGTCGACGCGCAGACGACCTGGGGCACTCCCGCGGCGGCGGCCGCCGCCAGTACGTTGCGGGTGCCGAGGACGTTGGTGGTGACGGTGCGGTGCACGTCGACCTCGGCCAGCGCGGGCGAGCGCTGGGCGGCGACGTGGAAGATCACGTCGGGCCCGACCTGCGCGATGACCTGGTCGATGCGCTCCCGGTCGGTGACGTCGCCGGTCAGGTACTCCGCGCCGGGCTGGCGCGGCCAGCCGCCGGTGAGGCCGCGGCTGACGCCGGCCAGGCGGCCCGGGCCGAGCCGCGCGAGCTGGCGCATCAGCGTCGACCCGATGCAGCCGGTGGCGCCGGTCACCAGCACGGTCGCGCCCGCCAGCCGGGCCCGGAGCGCAGCCTCGGGCAGGCACAGGCCGCGCTGCTGCACGTCAAGGAACCGGGCGTACTCGGACGCCGCTTCCGGCTTGGCCGCCATCAGCTCGGCCGTCAGCGGCCGGAGGCGGGCGGCGTCGGCCGCGTCCAGGTTCGCCTTCCCGGCCGGCACCGCGTGCTCGATTGCTTCTATTACTTCACAGACCCGCTTCATCCAGTGGCCCCCTCGCCAGATGCGTGTCGATCCGGTACGAAAGGGACGGACCGGGATCGCTCATCCAGCGCGAGCGGCCAATGCGGGTCAGCGGACGCTCGCGCGCGCTCGGGCGGTGCGGAATGCCCGAGTATGGCGGGGCTTACTGTTGTTTGTTACTGTTTGATTGAGATGAATTATGAAGCAACTGTGATTGTAGGCACAGGTTTCTCTGAATTACCAGCGAAAGTGGACGAAGAGCCGGCCGAAGTTCTTGGAGTCCTTCTCCACCCGGTGGTACAGCGGCTTGATGTCCTTGCGCTCGAGGAACCTGAGCACGGTCTTCTTGAGCTGGCCGGAGCCCTTGCCGGGGATGATCTCAAGGACCGGCGCCTTCTTGGCGGCGGCCTCGGCGAACTTCTGCTTGAGCGCCTTCTCGATCTCGGCGCCCGAGTTGTAGATGTCGTGCAGGTCAAGTACGAGCTTCACCGGTCCAGGCTAGCCCGTTACAGCACGCCGGGGACCGGCGAGCCGCCCTGGTCGGACTCGCCGTAGGGCCACAGGGTGGCGATGGTCTTGGCCGCGGTCTGCGGGGCGTCGCCCTCGGCCAGCACGGTCAGCACCCGCTCCTCGTCCGGGGTCGGCGGCTCCAGCGCCGCGAGCTGGCTCTCGAGCAGCTTCTCGGGGAAGAAGTGCCCCGGCCGGGTAGTAAGCCGCCGGTCGAGCGCCTCCTTGCTCACCATCAGGAACACCATCGTCGCGGCCGGACGGCCGTCGAGCAGCTCGCTGCGGTACACCCGCTTGAGGGCGGAGCAGGTGATCACCCCGGACTGGCCCTCCGCGATCCGGTCGTCGATCCACCCGCAGACCGCGTGCAGCCACGGCTGGCGGTCCTCGTCGGTGAGCGGGATGCCCGACCGCATCTTGGCCACGTTGGCCTCGGAGTGGAAGGTGTCCGCGTCGGCGAACCGCCAGCGCAGCCGTCCGGCCAGCAGCGCCCCGACGGTTGTCTTTCCACTCCCGGCGACGCCGGCCACGATCAGGATCACGGCCGGAGTCTAGCCCGCCGGGCGGCCGGCTAAACGGCGCGGGCGGGTCGGCGCGGCCGCCGGTTAGCGGATGAAAGCGCCCGCCGCGACCGCGGCGAAGACCACCGTCAGGTAGACCAGCGACAGGTGGAACAGGCGCATGGTGACCAGGCCGTCGGCGCCGCCGACGTTCGCCGCCTCCGCGTGCCGCGACTGGTGGAAGAGCCGGTGGACCTCGTACAGGAAGGCCGCGCCGGCCACGATCGCGACCGCGCCGTAGAGCGGGCCCGCCCACGGCCAGACCGCCAGCGACACCGCCACCATCAGCCAGCTGTAGACCACCGACTCGGCCAGCACCCGGCGCACCGACGCGACCACCGGGAGCATCGGGATGCCCGCGCTGCGGTAGTCGTCGCGGTACTTGATCGCCAGCGCCCAGAAGTGCGGCGGCTGCCAGAAGAACACCACGCCGAACAGCAGCCAGGCCGGCGCGGGCACGCTGTCGGTGGCGGCCGCCCACGCGATCAGCACCGGGGCGGCGCCGCAGGCCCCGCCCCACAGCGTCGACTGTGATGTATGCCGCTTGAGCAAGATCGTGTAGATCACGACGTAGTAGAAGATCGCGGCGAGCGTGAGGCCGGCCGCGAGCAGGTTGGTGGTGACGGCGAACAGCGCGACCGAGACCACCCCGAGCACGAGTCCGAACGCGAGCGCCGACCGGGGCGCGACCGTGTGCCGGACCAGCGGCCGGGTCGACGTCCGGCGCATGATCTCGTCGATGTCCCGGTCGATGTAGCAGTTCAGCGCGTTGGCGCTGCCGGCCGCGAGCGCGCCGCCGAGAACCACCACGACGGTGACGGACAGCGACGGGAGGCCCCGGTAGGCCAGGAACAAGGTGGGTACCGCCGTGATCAGCAGCAACTCCACGATCCGCGGCTTGCAGAGGGCCACGTACGCGCTGACGGTAGCGCGAAGACTGGCCTGCTGCCTTGGGGCCTCGGCGGCAGTGCGAACTGGCCGTCGGACGTTAACCGCGCTCACCTGGGATAAGACCACCTTCCGGCCCTGCGGAGGCCGGGCACCCCAACGAGACTACACGGCGTCGTAATGTGCCGGCGCGGCAGGCCCGGGGCCGCCCGCGTTCGGACCGCCGATTGCTGGGAAGGTTTCTGTTGAGTAGCAACCTTACGGGGGTAATGTGACGGCTGGTCGCGCACCAGGTTCCACCTATCGCCTGCAGCTCACCCCGGATTTCGGCTTCGCCGAGGCGGCCGAGGCGGGCGACTACCTCGCCGATCTCGGCGTCACCGACGTGTACCTGTCGCCGGTGCTCGAGGCGGTCCCCGGGTCGCTGCACGGATACGACGTCACCGACCACTCGCGGATCAGGGGCGAGCTCGGCGGCGAGGAGGGCTTCCGGGCGATGGCCAAGCGGCTGCGCGGCCTCGGCCTCGGCGTCGTGCTCGACATCGTGCCGAACCACATGGCGGTGCCCGCCAACCTGGCGCTGAACCGGCAGCTGTGGGCGGTCCTGCGGGACGGCCAGGGATCGCCGTACGCTCCCTGGTTCGACATCGACTGGACGGCGCACGACGGGCGGATGCTGCTGCCGATTCTCGGCGCACCGCTCGAGTCGTGCCTGGACGACCTCCGGGTGGAGGACGGCGGCGGGCCCGACGGCGAGGCGGCCCTGCGGTACTTCGACCACGTGCTGCCGCTGCGGCCGGGGACGGCCGGGCAGCCGCTGCCCGACCTGCTGGCGTCGCAGCACTACCTGCTGTCCTGGTGGGAGACGGCGGACGCCGAGCTCAACTGGCGGCGGTTCTTCAACGTCACCTCGCTGATCGGGGTCAGGGTCGAGGACCCGGCCGTGTTCGCCGCGACCCACGAGGTGATCGGCCGGCTGGTGGCGGAGGGACTGGTGGACGGCCTGCGCGTCGACCACCCCGACGGGCTGGCCGACCCGCGCGGCTACCTGGCCAGGCTCGCGTCCGCGACCGACCGGGCCTGGGTCGTGGTGGAGAAGATCCTCGAGGCGGACGAGACGCTGCCGGCCGAC
>Ga0335075_10018980_pt1 | contig 10184 bp, 8 predicted proteins | sample Lox_Sample_24_FD_206723 | JGI IMG/M metagenome (GOLD analysis project Ga0335075, IMG submission 206723) | Soil microbial communities from Loxahatchee National Wildlife Refuge, Florida, United States - Lox_Sample_2.4 | ecosystem: Environmental > Terrestrial > Soil > Wetlands | place: USA: Florida... | reverse complement strand
GGTACTAAGTCAAGCTTGCATTGGATCATATCAGAGATCACTGGCATACCTTCTAATATCCTCCTAGGAGGCGACCTTGAATATGCCAGTATCGCACAAAGAATGTCATGGGCTTCGAAGAGGAAGACAACCAGGGTTGAAGATCTTGCCTATTGCTTAATGGGCATATTTGGCGTCAACATGCCTATGCTCTACGGAGAAGGGGAGAGGGCATTTATTAGGCTCCAGGAAGAAATTATAAAGGTCTCGGATGACCATAGCCTCTTCGCCTGGAAATCATATGAGAATCATAGCGGCCTTCTAGCAACTTCCCCAGCCGCATTCGTCCATTCCAGCGAGATCATTCCATTTAATCCCTCTAGTACCTTAAGCGGAGCCATAACCGTGAACAATAAAGGAATTCATTTAAAACTCCGCTTTAAGGATAGAACGAGCTTTCGAGGCGTTGGGCTTGCCATCCTTCCATGTAAAGAGAAAGGGAAAGAGGTCGCAATCTACGTGAGAGCTATATCAGAGACAAAGGAGTATTTTGTAAGGACACAGAGTGACAAGCTTGAACTGCTCAATCTAAAAGATCTCAGCCTGTTAAAATGTCGTGAGAAAAGTATATGTGTCCGACAAGAGCGCCTGACACATAAGAATCTGTCGTCGCTCCCAAGGGCTGCAGCATATGGAGACAAGGCAGTAGTGAAGCTGCTGCTAGAGAAGGGCGCTCAGCTAGAGTTTAAAGACATCGTCTTTGGACAGACACCGCTGTTGTCGGCAGCAGAGAATGGGCACGAGGCGGTAGTGAAGCTGCTACTAGAGAAAGGCGCTCAGCTGGAGTCTAAGGATAACTCCTATGGTCAGACGCCGCTGTTATGGTCTGCAGCGAATGGGCACGAGGCAGTGGTGAAGCTGCTGCTGGAGAAGGGCGCTCAGTTAGAGTCTAAGGATAAGAATGGTCAGACGCCGCTGTCGTGGGCTGCAGAGAATGGGCACAAGGCAGTGGTGAAGCTGCTGCTTGAGAAGGGCGCTCAGCTGGAGTCTGAGGATAACTCCTATGGTCGGACGCCGCTGTCGCGGGCTGCAGGGAATGGGCACGAGGCAGTGGTGAAGCTGCTGCTTGAGAAGGGCGCTCAGCTGGAGTCTAAGGATAACTCCTATGGTCAGACGCCGCTGTCGTGGGCAGCAGAGAATGGGTGCGAGGCGGTGGTGAAGCTGCTGCTGGAGAGAGGCGCTCAGCTGGAGTCTGGAGACAGTGGTGGTCGGGCGCCGCTGACGTGGGCTGCATATAAAGGGCACGAGGCGGTGGTGAAGCTGCTGCTGGAGAAAGGCGCTGAGCTGGAGACCAAGGAAAAGGATTGCTATGGTCATACGCCGCTGTTATATGCTGCAGGGAATGGGCACGAGGCGGTGGTGAAGCTGCTGCTGGAGAAGGGCGCTCAGCCGGAGTCTAAAGGCATCGTCTTTGGACAGACGCCGCTGTCATATGCTGCAAGGAATGGGCACGAGGCGGTGGTGAAGCTGCTGCTGAAGAAGGGCGCTCAGATGGAGACTAAAGACAATAGTGGTCAGACGCCGCTGTTATATGCTGCAAAGAATGGGCACGAGGCAGTGGTGAAGCTGCTGCTGGAGAAAGGCGCTGAGCTGGAGTCTAAAGACAATAGTGGTCAGACGCCGCTGTCATATGCTGCAAGGAATGGGCACGAGGCGGTAGTGAAGCTGCTACTGAAGAAGGGAGCTCAAAAGCACAATAATTCATAGTTACGAAATCTTTATGCAAGGTTTAAATTGCCGCTAGCTATAATAGGGCTAGTGTGTCCAGAAGCGAGAGTTAAGTTTAAAACATTGATTTCGGACTGAAGCCGATTTCACCTGCTACTGTATCTTACTTTTCCGTATCCATATGATGACTTCTAACGTACAGCATTCTCCCTAAGACCCCTAGTCCTTAATGTCGTACTTTGATCCATGCCAATTGGCAAGACAGTCGCGAGACTTTTTTTAAGCGCCCCATGCCCATTACCAGCACTTGTATTTTCCATGGCCTTCCTAGCCGCATCTACATGTTCTGCGTCCTCGCTCCCTCTTCTCGACGGCAATGGCGTAGCTCTGTTGGATAAGAGACCCCTGATACCGCCAGCTTTTCTCGCTGGTAGTTCGCTGTTTCCTGCTGAACACACGTACAGCAAATACTTGAGGTTCGGTAATGTATGTCTTATGTCGATGACTTTGAGTCCTTGGCTTTCGGCGAGGCATTCGATGTTTTTGTTGAGTAAGAACACGGCATAGTCAAAGCGGTATCTCACTGTTCCCTTGGTGTATAATGGAAACGTTCTCTGGGAGTCAGCCAGGGTCGAAATTTGGTCGCGTATAATGGACCGCGATCCATAAGGCGTGATTGGATATGGGAGGGGGACGGAAAGAAAATATTGCAGCATGTCGACGAGACGCGCCACGTGACCAAGTGCTGCTGCGATTACGTCTTCGTCCGACTCCTCAAATGACGTGTTTGGAAGGGGTAGGCCGATGATGGTAAATAGAAGAGATTGGGAAGTGGGCTCGATAGGGAAGATATGAAGAAGTTCCTCGCAGATCCGCCGCCGTTGGCCATGTATATCCTCAGTAGTTGCCTTGAGGAGATCTCGGCATTGCTTGAGTTTATCCAATGCACTGTTAACATCTTCCTGTGCATGAACCTGTGCCTCCGTGCCCCGTTTTATGGCCTCTCTACGTGCTTGTAGAGAGGCTTTGAGCTCACTGCGCTTCTTCAGAGATTGTTTGAGGTGCTTGCGTTCGGCTGCCACGTATCGCACGGCGAGAGCTGCCTCGTCTTGTGCCTTAGGGGTTTCATCGGTGGGCTTGTCCAGCAATATTACGTTGATTTGAGCGGCCAGGGACTCCCTTGTGGCAAGGGCATCCTGTATAGAGTCGTCAAGACTTGAAAGACGCATGAGTGCGCTATAAGAAGATGTAGGTAAAGACGGTGAGGGTTTCGGCGGTGGCATATCTGAAGGCACGTCGAGTGCATATATACCATCAATGAGGTGAAATATAATGCAGTTCGGTGGAAGCGGACGGTTTTCAAGCTATTGATATTAGACAGATCAAGGCTAGCTAGGGGCCAAACGCACAGTTCCTATGAACTGGAGTGAGCGCAAGCTCACTTGCTGTTCAAGGAGAAGGCCAAATTCTTGACGCCTTGTCCAAAATTTTATAGAGATTGTGGAGAGACGTCTTACGGAGGGGCCGTAGTTGTTAAGGTCGAAGAATCGGAAAGAAGGGTTCTAAGAAGCTTCAGCTATCCTGTCTGTGCACTAGACTAATTCAATGTGACTTGAAGCAAGCTCTCTTAACATGTATCAGCTGAATGGGATGCTTCAGTGACTTACCATTGCCCTCTTTACGACCTCACTGACATATATAGGATCACTCTGTCCTTCGCAATGTAATGAGAAAAAGGAATCAACCATGCCGCCGTAAATCACATCCTCCAGCTTTTTTTGCCTGTACCCAGGACTTTGCCCGGCCCAAATTGTACTTCTTCTCCTAGTCTTGCTCAGCCGCTTCTTGGCATTGAGACTGTCAGTAGATTGAGAATGTTGAAGCTCTGGTTCGCGAAGAGCCTCGAGCTTCGCAGGGGACTTATTGAGCGCAGCATCGTCGATTGTATAACCTCGAGGACGGGTGAGTGTCAAGTTGCGAAGACTAATGCCTTGTAAATGTCGAAGTCTGCGGTTCTGCGGAAGTAGCAGTGGTCTGGAAGATTCGGATGCCATTGGGCTGTTGAAAGGCCATGCGAGGCTGAAAATTAAGGATGCTTGGCCTCGCCTCCGGCTGCATACGCTAGCCGCAAGGCGGGTCTAAAATGTTTCTCGACTTCACATTGCAAATGTAGCACACCAAATAGCTTCAACCGCGTCGCTTTTACCGTAAGATGGACGCAAGCCGGAAGCCTATTGGGTATAGTCGCGAGAGATCGCCTCGAAAGGACCTGACGGCGCCTCGACGAGATCCGAATAGTCGCATCACGAAGCCTTCTCGTGGGGGAACCACGAGCGGCTCTCACGATTTTCGACCATCCCGTCCAGCTCAAACACTGGAGGATGAACAAACAAGACAATGGGTCTCGCAAGAAGATAGCTTCGTGCTGAAGCAGGCTAAAAAGAAGGCTGATATCCGCGTTCGAGAGAGCAGAGCTAAGCCAATTGACTGGTTGGCTGTCATACTTCGCGTGATTGATCCAGACAGAGATCTTTTAGAAGATGACGAGGAAGATGTACAGGTTGACGTTGTGGATCCAGAGGGTGTCTTTGAAGGTTTAACCGATTCACAACTCGGAGAACTCGAAACAGATATCACCTCATACCTAACGCTGGAAACAAATACAAGGAACAAAGAGTATTGGAAGACAATGCTGATCATTTGCAACGATCGCAGAGAAAAACTGAAACCTCTGGGGCCGGAAGGACGTGCTGTAAGCTCAGTATCTGCAGATGTCGACAAGATTATGGCTCCCAAGTCGTATGAACAGCTTGAGGCATTGGAAGGGCAAATCAAGGCAAAGTTACAAGCCAATAAAGACATTGACGTTGATTACTGGGAGCAGATGTTGAGAAGCCTGCTGATCTGGAAAGCTAAGGCAAAACTAAAAAGCGTCTACCAGTCCGTTCTCGACAGTCGACTTGAAATTCTGCGTAAGGAGCAAAGGGAGGATGCTCAAGGTATCCGCGCGAAGCTACAATCGGTCATTTCAGGACCTCTGCGCGTGTTTGAAGATGGCTCCGATGAGTCTATCAGTTCCGGTCATGCGACCCAGCTCCGTTCTGTCCAACCCGCATTGCAGTATTCCCAGAGTTTCGATCCTGAACCATTTTTGAAGCTTCGAGCTGAAGAAAAATCTCCGGAAGTTTTGGATGAATCATCATTTTTACAAAAAATTACAGCTGAGCGGACCAAAATTCTAAAGTTAGGATATGTACCCTTGCGAAATCGTCCTACAGAGAAAACTGTTTCAATCATTGTGGATAAGACCGGCAATAGTTCCTCCAGTGCTGCGCCTCCAGGTACGCAGCGTTTCTCGAGTTTAATCAATGAGGACTTCTCGCAAGCCACCAAAGCATTGTACGAGAGGGAAGTTGCACGTGGAGTAAGTGAGAATGAGGAGATATTCACAGCAGAAGAAATGGTCACCACAGCATCCAAGCCTCAGTGGGCTGACAAGTATCGACCAAGAAAACCGAAGTATTTCAATCGAGTGCAAATGGGGTACGAGTGGAATAAATACAACCAAACTCACTATGATCATGACAACCCCCCACCAAAAGTAGTTCAAGGCTACAAATTCAACATCTTCTACCCAGATCTCATCGATAAAAGCAAAGCTCCGACATTCCGCATCATTCGCGAACATGGTCGAAAACGCGGGGAATCTTTTGCTCCTGCCGGCGAAGAGGATACATGCTTAATTCGCTTTATTGCAGGGCCGCCGTATGAGGATATTGCTTTCCGCATTGTGGATAAGGAATGGGATTACAGCGCCAAAAGAGACCGTGGTTTCCGCAGCAGTTTCGATAAGGTATGTACATGTGCATGCGGTCATTCGTGTCGTACCGTCAAATCCTGACCTTCCCTTTGGACAATCGATCTACGCTGAGCAACCAAGCTAACTTTTCCCCACACAGGGCATCTTATCCCTGCACTTCCAGTTCAAGAAGGTATGTGACTGACCACTCGTGTTTTATTTTCTTAGTGACTGATCACTCTCAGATATATTACCGGAAGTAAAAGCAGCTTTGTGCGGGACGACTACACTGAGGCTGCAACACAGGGGAAGTTATTGGAATGCTAGTCCTCAAAGATTCTGAGCTTCTTGCGGTCCTGTGAGATGTAAGGCCGGCGACAGCTTCGCCGCCCCTAGAATTCGCCCTGCGAATGGCCATTTAAGGTAGAGAAGCCTATTATTAGTCCTCACCACGACACACCAATTACAAGCCAGCAGCGCGAACTACTAAAATCACAGTTTCAGGCATCCTTGGTATCTTGCTGCTTTGGTATCGTGCTGACAGCATTTGACTATGTAGAAGCCGGTGGAAATTCCATGGAATGGCACTTTAGTTGAGTTCACTGATGAAACTTAAGAGTGATCAATCCGTTGCCCTCTTCTACCTGGTCTGACTCCGTCTGCAACCACACATGCTTGTCGTTACATGATTTTGCCCTGGTCTCTAATGATTGCGACTGGACCTGACTCATGCGGACAAAGTGTCATGCACCTGATTGAGAGACTAGGCTATAGAATGCTTCCTGCCCTAATAGCATCTACTGGCAGAGATGGTGATTAAATGCGGCCAGCCAGTCGGTCTGTGGGTGTCCCACAGGTCCTTGCTTCTAGCTCTATTCTGGAACCCCTTCAACCTTTACAGTCCCACAGTCTTTTTCGATGCTGTTCATAGAATACATATATCGAGGTCAGTAGAATTACCCAGGAGATCATACACAAGGCAACCAAGCTTGCTCGCCGGATATTATTGGTTGCTATTTACCTGCAGTGCGGCATCTACCCGAGCTCAGTGGCACAAAGCCGTACAGAAGACATCTTGATGCATTATGGATGGAGGGTGTCACAACAGTTGCAAATACAAGCTAATAATGACCTAAGATGGGCCGGGGAAACCGCTTGACTGCCTTGCGACTATCACAATTATCGGAAAACATGCTCCACATTGTTGTCTTCCGACTGCACGCCTCGTGCCGTTTCCATACAGATTGTAAGCCCCGGGCCATGAGCTGGCCATGCAGATTTCCTGCCCGCATATTTGCCCCTTTGGCTTTGGAGGCTAAGTAAAGGTCCTTTCTATTCATTATCTCCGGTATCCTCCTCTAATAATCTGGAACAACCTCATAACTCGTCTTATGTCTCTAATTTTCGTCGCACTTGATAAATTCCACAGTATTCCCTTTGAGAAGGGGTGCTTAACCATGAAACCAAAACCTTTATGTACCTGTCCTCAATCTGTGATCTCATCTCTGCAATCTGAAGATACCCACTCCTCTAGGTACTCTTGTTCCACACATGAAACTGCCATGGAAGCATTTCATGGACTTCACGGACCAGAGTTTGATCAATCTTCCATAAGAAGACCGACGGCCGACTTTAGCAGAAACGATGGAAACAACTTTGTCTATCCTACTTTGTATCGACAAGAGCCTCACACGGAGTGGATTCAATTGCACACGACGACTTACCAGTATCCGAAGCTCAAGAATCCCTACGAGCCGTCGCCTGGCAATGGCGAAATGATTCAAAACGATCTTTTCATCAGAGAACTGAATGAGAACTTGGCATATGAATATACCTGGCCACAATTCTATGGCTCAGGAATATCCATACATACTAGTGTGGAACCTAAATTTGCCTCAGAATATCTAGTAAACTCGCTGCAGCGAAATTGTGCCAATGGATTCACCGACTTCGATGGATTGGACAATGTCATCATATGGAGCCCAGCAGACATTGAGAGGTTGGGCATTCTTCATAGTCCGACGTTAGGAAGCCAGAAACCCAGCGACAGCCCTTTGGTCTTTACAAGTACGCCGGCATTAATTGAAACGTCATCATCTAAAGCATCGGACGATGGCGAGGGAGGCAGCGGAGATGGAAATCTATCGGCCGCTGAGGGACGTATACCTGACGCCCCATACGCGAAACTTATATACAAAGCACTTATGGAAGCTCCGAACCATTCAATGGTTCTTCAGGATATCTATCAATGGTTCATCGACAATACTACAAAGGGAAACTCCGTATCAACTGGGTGGAGGAACAGCATTCGACATAACCTTTCAATGAACGCTGTAAGTGACCAGAGCGAAAGTATGTGAATTCACAGATACTAAATTTTATAGGCATTCCGGAAGACAAGTCGGAAATCCAATGGAGACAATGCAAAAAGGACTTCGATATGGGTGCTTGAACCATTTGCCATCACTGAAGGGGTGACTCCGACCACGAGATATCGCAAAAATGGCAAAAAGGCACATAAATCTAGAAACTCGGCGCCAACACGCATAAGATCTGCTAAATCAGCCGTTGCTCCTACCAAGAAGAGTAAATGTCAGACTCAGCACTCCCCAGGTTCTGTTCAAGACATGAAACATAATCAGCGACATCACACACCAATCCATCATTGCATCTCTCCAATAATGGACAATCGCAACCTCCCCCCATATACTCCGAACTGTCACCAACTTTCCATTGGATCCCAGTATCAATCGGGGCCATCTATATTAGACAATTTAGGACAGTACGCCGATATGAAACCAGGTCAAATTAATGATGAGGGGATGGTTTTTATGGATGAGCATGAACACTACGGAGATAGGTATCCATATGTGTGGACAAACTCTCACTGTTACTAGTTGTCACTTTCATCGTTTGGGCCAATTTAACTACTGCATGGAAGTTTCGGGTGAGGATATCAGATCTGCAATACTGACTACGAACAGAGCTGGGGGCCTGTTAGATAGATGGGCTTTGCGTTCTCCGTTGTGTATGTTATCAGACGATTTATTTTAGTATTGGTATTGAATATTCGCTTGCTTGAGCCACCAATCCTGCGGGTCAGGACTATTCTGCTCCAGCTATGAAAATACACTAGCAAGATCTTCATTTCTCCCTAATCAGAACAGTCATGATTTCAGTCGCAACTTTAAACAAGTCTCCTATATATCTTCCCACTCTATAAGCTTTCAGGTATCATAAAGTATCATACTAAATTTGGCATCATACGAGGATGCAATGCTGAAAAGGCATGGAAAGCCATAATTCAAAAGCGTTACGATAGACGAATGTTTGCCGATAGGGGATCAAGAGGAGTCGTCGTTAAGAGATTGAGCCTCAGCAGGGATCAGCAGGGATTGACACGCCTCGGGGAACTTTCGACGGGCCTTGCCGCCTCATGCCTTTGTCTCACACCGCCTCTATCGCCGCGTTACCATCCCGCTCTCTGAACGAATAATGTTTGGAGTCTAAGGTTGCACAACTGGATACATATGCATGTATGACAGGATTACAGCTCCGGCCCCATTCCCCCGTGACGTGATGGATCTGGTATGGCAGGCCGTAAAGGCCGTCTGGGCATCCCGTTGTGCAAGACATCTCAAGAGCTGAGACACAAGCCAATACGCTGTTTGGTTTAGATGAAGCTCCGTAACGTGCCTTGGCCACAACGCTGCCATGTGTGGGCCAAAATTGAGCCGAACAGCCGATTTCGATTGTGTCCTCCATGATCCCATTCATCTTATCTCTACGACTGGGTAAGTGGAACTCTTATCCAGCGTCCGCCACATTTCTCATACACCAATCCACTACCCTCTTCTTCTTTATTTTCCATCATTTAGACCTTTTTCAATAATCCCGTTTGCTAGTCCGTGATAAGGATTCTACAAGATAAATTCAAAATACTCTTTTTCCAGGTTGCTAGCATCCTGTGTCCTCTCCTACAGATAAGTTATCCCATTATCATATACTTTAAGGATCTGTGGTCCGGTAGCGCTGTAGTTGATATAAGTCACCTCAAAGACGTTCAGCTGCTCGCAATCCAGCCACTGAAGACGCCCTGTCACACTTTTCTCACACCGACTCTCCAGCGAGCGACGTGCATTAGCTTCGGGTGGAATCAGCCGGCTATCAGACGAAACCCATTTAAGGTTTACACAATGGAAGCTAAATTACGTGTCGCATTCTCATTTCTACTTATTTTTCGGACGGGATCTTGCAAACATCTATATCTTTCTCGGGCCGAGTCAGAATAACTCTCGGACCGAGCTCGACATAAGTACTGTGACTACATGCTCGTTCAGAGCTTGTCTTCTCTCGAAATTTGGGAGGTATGTATCTTCCCAAAAAGCATCTCTTAACCATGTTAACCATATTCGCCCAGATCAGAGGCCCAGCTTGACATCATACTTCATAGCTAGTCTTGTCGATTAGGTATTTATCACCCCCTTTTGTGTGCATACATATCTCATCTGTGTGGGGGTGATCCAGTTCCCTCATAAAGCATAATATGTGCCAGGGTCAGGCGCATGCGCCCTGAATTACCAGCAGCGGAGAAGTGTGATCCCTTTCCGCGACCTGGGGTGCCGGTTACCGGTGAAGCGAAATGCGTGGTCTTCGTATTACTCGTTAAGTCTTGCTT
>Ga0335075_10018979_pt1 | contig 10184 bp, 9 predicted proteins | sample Lox_Sample_24_FD_206723 | JGI IMG/M metagenome (GOLD analysis project Ga0335075, IMG submission 206723) | Soil microbial communities from Loxahatchee National Wildlife Refuge, Florida, United States - Lox_Sample_2.4 | ecosystem: Environmental > Terrestrial > Soil > Wetlands | place: USA: Florida... | reverse complement strand
CGCAGCCGCGTATCTCGATCGTGCGCTCTCCGGCAAAATCAACACCACCTGGCGGTGAGGCCGGCGTCAGTGCGCCATCAGGATCACGCCGGCGCACACGAAGACCGCGGCAATCCACCGCCGCCGGTCGACGTTCTCGTGGAGAAAAATCTTGGCCGCGACGGCATTCGTCACAAAGGTGAGAGAGGCCGAAGCCGGAGCCACCAGGCTCAGGTCGGCGTGGCTGAGCGCGAAGAGCAGCGAGAAGAAACTCAGCGCCATGAAGAAGACGCCGCTGACGAAGCGCAGGCTGCCGAGCACGGCAAGAATCGCGCCGCTCAATCCGCGAGCGGCTTTAATGTCGTCCAGGTCGCCGATCGCCCGCATGGCGGCGGCAATCATCACATCGCCGATGGTGGCGAAGATGACGATGGCCGCGATCATCGCCGCGTCGGCCCACAGGTGCTGGGGAGAGTGCATCACGATGGCCGCCTCGCGTCCGGCGCGCTTCCCGCGGCTGCGAGCTCAGATGCTGAAGCCTCGTTGTTTGTAACCGTGTACGACGGTCCCCGAGCCACGAAGCCCACCGCGGCCGTGATCAGCAGAATGCCCATCCATCTCGCCGGAGATATCTGTTCGTGACGCCAGAAGCGCGCCAGCAGCGCGACGATCACGTTCCCGATCGATGTTGCCGGCAGCACGTAGGTGAGGTCGGCCCAGGAAAGGGAGGCCAGGTAGGAAGCGAAGAACGCGATCAGCAGCGCGATCCCCATCAGTATCTGCGGAGTCCGCACGGCGTAGATCAGCAGGGAAAGGTGATGCAGCGAGACCGGGCCGATCGTCTGCATGCCTGCGCTCAGCAGCGTGTCGCCGAGCGGAGCCGTGACGGCCACCACTCCGAGCACCAGGTATCGCCGGAATGTCATCGTCGATTTGGTCATTGACTGCGGAGAAGCACAAACGGCCAGCGTGGGACGCTGGCCGTTTCGGCTTCGAGGTGAGGACTAGGCTCCGACGTTGGCTGCTGCGGGGCCGTCCGCGGGCTGCTTGGACTTGGCTGCCTGCTTCACAACCTTGTTGCGCTGGGCGCGGAGCTTCAGGAACGACTTCGACTCCGCATACAGCCGCTTGAGGTCGCGGTTGATAATCGCCTTGCTCACCACGCGCCACGCCGCCTTGGGGCGGAAGTAATACTCGTCGTAGAAGCGGTGAACCATCTCCAGCACGTATTCCTTGGGCAGCCCCGGGTACTCGATGTGAGCCAGCTGGTGGCCCTCTTCATCGACCATCTGGCCGTTGTTGACGATGAAGCCGTTTTCCCTGGCGAACTCGTAGAACTCGGTGCCCGGGTAGGCGTGGGCGATCGAGACCTGGATGGTTTCAACGTCCAGGCTCTTGGCGAAGTTGATGGTGTTGCGGATCGACTCCTTGGTTTCGCCGGGCAGGCCGAGGATGAAGTCGCCGTGGATGGTCAACCCGAGGTCGTGGCAATCCTTGGTGAAGTCGCGGGCCCGCTCGACGGTCGCGCCCTTCTTGATGTTCTTGAGGATCTGCGGATCGCCGGACTCGAAGCCCACGATCAGCAGCCGGCAGCCGGCTTCACGCATCGCCTTCAGCGTCTCGCGGTCGGTGGTCACGCGCGAGGTGCAGGACCATGTGAGGCCGAGCGGCTTGAGCTTCGCGCAGAGCTCGATCGTCCGCGCTTTCTGGATATTGAAGGTGTCGTCGTCGAAGAAGAATTCCTTCACGTGCGGGAAGAGCTTCTTGGCGTGCGCCATCTCCGCCGCCACGTCGTCTGTCGACCGCTTGCGCCACGCATGGCCGCTGAGCGTCTGCGGCCACAGGCAGAAGGTGCACTGCGCCGGGCAGCCGCGCGTCGAATAGAGCGAGACGTAGGGATGCAGCAGGAACGGGACGTTGTACCTGGTCACATCCATGTCGCGCGCGTAGATATCCGTCACCCACGGCATCGCGTCGAGGTCTTCCACCTGCGGCCGGTCGGGGTTGTGCACGACCTTGCCGTTCTTGCGGAAGCTGATGCCGAGAATCTCCTCGAGCGGCTTGCCGTTGGCGAACTCGACGACGGAGAAGTCGAACTCGCGGCGGCAAACAAAATCGATCACCGCGCACTCGTTCAAGGCGCGGTCCGGCGAGGTGGTGACCGGCGGCCCGACGAAGGCGATGCGAATGTTCGGATTCGCGTTCTTGATAGCCTCGGCCAGCTTCTGGTCGCCGGTCCATCCCGGCGTGCTGGTGAACAGCACCAGGAACTCGTAGCCCTTGGCGATCTCGATGGTCTCGGTCGCGGTCACGTGGTGCGGAGGCGCGTCCAGCAGGCGCGAACCCTCCAGCATCCCGGCAGGATAGGCCAGCCAGACCGGATACCAGTAGGACTCGATCTCGCGGGTCGCCGGCCAGCGCGAACTTGCGCCGCCATCAAAATTCTCGAACGAAGGAGGGTTCAAAAACAGTGTTTTCAGAGGCATGTCGTTAACCTTAAGTTTACCACTTTGCGTCAGTTAGAGGCTCTCATCCGTACCTTTCGCAGCACCTTTCCGGGCGGCGCGGCCGGCGCATCGGCTGGTCTTCAAATCATTGTTATCTCAGGGGTTAATCTGGGTGTGGGGGGCGGCCGAATGGACCCAGTCCTGAATCTCTCCCAGCGATCGCATCAGGTTCAGCTCCACGCTGGTCACCTGGAAGCTGGCGTCGAGGGCGTCCTGGTAGCGCTCGCGCTCCTCGATGCGGGCCAGCTCCTCGTCCTTCGGCGTCACCTGCGGGCCGTTGGGCGAGCCGCTGCCATTTTGCAGCTGCGACTGAATCGCCGCCAGCTGCTCGCCCGCGAGCTCGCTCTTCAGCTCCGCAACCCGCCTCTGCACCTTCAGCTCCTCGATACTATGACGCATCGACAGCACCTGCTCGCTCACCTGGTTCTTGGCCTGGTCGGCTTCCGCATTGGCCCTCACCGCCTCGGCCGCCGACTCCCGCGCCTTGGCGCGGCGGCTGGCGTCGAAGAGCGGAATGGTGATCTGCACGCCGATATCGAAGTTGTTGTGCTGGAAACGCAGGTAGTATTCGGCGTAGTTGTTGAACTCGGCGTAGCGGTTGTACTCGGCGCCGAAGGCGAACTGCGGCCGGTAATTCTGCTTGGCGTCTCCGAACGAGACCATGGTCTTCGACTTCGCGTTCGCATACGCCGCCTGGATGGCCGCGTTGGCTCCCACCTGGTCGCCGTTGTCGCCAGCCAGAATCGTCGGGTCGGCGGGAATGCTCTTGCTGTCGGGAGTGAAATTGGTCGCCGGCAATCCGGTCAGATGGGCCAGCTTTTGCCGCATCAGGTTGGCGTCGTCCTCGATGTGCAGACGCTTCTGGTCCACCTGCGCCGAGGTCAGCTCCGCCTTGGTCAGCTCCATGCGCCCGTCCACTCCGGCGCGAAGCCGCTCCTGCTCGATCTCCACCAGCTTTTCGGCGAAGCCTTTCTCCTCGTCCAGGGCCGCGATCTCCCGCAGATCGTTATCGAGCTGAACGTAGGCCATGGCCGTGTCCAGCGCCACCTGCTCCTCGCCGTCCTTCAGGTTGAGCTCGGCGGACCGGAGAGAAGCCCGCGCGGCGCGAATGTAGTCCGGCTGCGAGAAAGAGAAGAGCAGGGACTGCGATCCGATGTTGTACACCGACGGCTGGCCCACCGGAAAACCGTACGAGTAGCCCAGGCTCGAGCCCAGAACAAAGCTGGGCAGGTAGGCATCCTTCGATTCGGAGAGACCGGCCAGGGCGCGCTGCACATTGGCCATCGCGATGTGCACCTGGGTGCTGTTCTGCAGAGCCAGGTCGACGACCGAGGGCAGGGAAACCTGCGCCCTGGCCTGGCCTATGCCAAGCAGCGCGCAAACTCCGATCCCCATCCCGTAGGCAACCCGCTTCTTCAACGCCAACCCCTTCAATAGTGACGCGCAAACTCCGATTCTACCGGCCTGATTCTATTCCCACACCCGGAGCCGGGCAGCAGCTCTTAACGATCTGTATTCGTCTTGCTCTGCTGCGCCCCGGTAAAGTCCGACGCCAGCGCCCGGGCCTGGGCGTATTCGCGCTCCGCCCGCTGCGCGTTTCCCTGGCTCTTGTACAGATCGCCGAGCTGCGTGCGCACAACAAATGCCGGAGCCTCTTCGCTCAGCGCATTGCCGTCCAGGTACTGCTGCATCCACTCCTCGGCCAGCTCCGGACTGCGTCCCGCGTGGACGAGCGTCGAAGCGCCGTCGGCGAGCGCCGAGCCGTGGTCGGAGGCCGCGATGGCGCCGCTCTGCAGTGCCGCCTGCATCTCGTCAAACCGGCCCCGCCGCCGGTAGAAACTGCCCAGGTCCATCCACGACTGGGCAAACGTCTGCGCCGAGGAGTGGGAGGATGAGGAGATCTTGGCGCGAAATTCCTTTTCCGCCGTCGCATAGTCTTTCTTCTGCTCCGCGATCCGTGCCCGCAGTTCGTGGGCCCGTTCCGGAGCCAGCCCGTCCAGCTGCGCGGCCAGCGCCTCGGCTTTGGCCGTGCCGCCGCCGAGAATCGCGGGAGCCTCGACGTAATACTGGCCAAGATCGGAGAGCGCCTCGGCATTGTGAGGATCGAGACTGACCGCGGTTTCAAATTCGGCGCGGATCAGCTTGGCCATCTTGTATGCCGTCACAAAGCTCACGCGATCCGCCTTCTCTCCGTATGCCCGGCCCAGCCACATGTGGTAACTGCTGTTTGCCGGCGCGGTCTGCACCGAGCGCTCGCAGGACGCAATGGCGTCGTCCCAGCGATGCTCGGTGAGCAGCACCCGGCAGCGTAAGTTCAGCGCCTCGGCATCCGATGCATTCTCCTCGAGCGCGCTATTCAACAAGCGGAGAGCTTCATCGGCCTGGCCGTGATTCAGCGCCGTGCGCGCCGCGTTGCCGGAATCCCGCGACATGCCCGCCGCCGAGGAGGCCACTGCCAGCGCCAGCAACGGGCCCCAAAATAAACTTGCGTAAAATTGCGACTTCAATCCCGCTTCTCTGCTTACTGCACTGGAGCAACCGCCACGCGGTTGCCGATCGGCTGCCCGTTGGTGCTGCCCAGAGCGACTACATCGCCCACTTTTAGTCCGCTCAGAATCTCCACCTGGGTGAGATTCAAGTTTCCGATTTTTACCGCGATACGGCGCAACACCCCGTTCTCGACGCGATACACGTAATCCTGCCCGGCCTCGGTATGCAACGCTTCGCGAGGGATGTTCAAGGCATTCGACTCGTTGGCCGTGGTCACCGTGATGCGCACATTCGTCGCCGGCAGCAGGCTGCCGTCGGCGTCGTCCAGCTTCACCAGCACCTCGCCCACATTGCGCGTGCCGTAGGTGATGATGGTCGAGGGCACGCGCGCCACATGGCCATGCCACACCTGGTTCGGCCGCGCATCCCAGATAATCGTCACCGGCTGGCCGACCTTCAGGTTGCCGATCTCCGGCTCATCGAAGTAGCCGCGCACCTGCATCTTGCTCAAATCGGCGATCTGCAGCAGGCGATCACCCTGCTGCACGTACTCGGTGCGCGACACCGGCAGCGAGTACACGGTTCCGGCAAAGGGCGCGCGCACGTGGGCTTCGTTCAATACCGCCGAAGCCGCGGCGTATCCGGCCTCGGCCTCTTCGAACGCGCTCTTGGCGCGGGCCAGGTCTCCGGGGCCGTAGGGCTGCGTCTTCCTCGTCTCCAGCACCTGCAGCGTGGTGTTGTCCACCGCCAGGCGCTGCTGCGCCGCGGCAACCTCGTTGGCCGAGGCCGCGCCGGTGAGCTGCAGCTTCTGCAGCGCTTGCACATCGTGCTCGGCCTGGCCGCGTTCCATCTGCGCCTTGGTCAGATCGGCGTCCAGCGAGAGCCGCTCCTGGTGCGTTCCGCCCTTCAGCGTGTCGTCATAGGCGGCCTGCGCGGCGCGCAGCGCAGCCAGCGCCGTGGCGACCCGCGCCTTGGCGTCGGTGTCGTCCATCGACAGCAACAGCCTGCCTTCGACAACCTTTTCACCCTCATGCACGAAAAGCTGCTTCACCACTCCCGGAAAGGGTGCGTGCGCCTCAAAATTTACCTGCGGCTCGACCCGGCCGTTGGTGGCGATGGTGCTCCTCAATTCGCTGCGAACCACGACGGCGATGCGGATCGGGACCCGGGTTCGGGTGGCGAGATGAACGCCGTAAAAGACCACGGCTACCGCGATTGCTGCTCCCAGCCATATCCACCGTAAATTGCTCGTTCTTTTCTTTGTGACCATGCGCAGGTTGGGGACCCTAGATTCCCGCTAACGACTTCCCGTTAACCGTGTGTAAGTATATAAGACTCATCTGGATGCGATTCGGAGTCAAAATATCGGCAGGCCGCCGGAACGGCTGTCGCGAGCGTCATCTGCGGGTCATTTGCCGCGCGCTCTGTCTTTTACAATAGTTCAATGGCAACCGTCTCAGGCAGCAACGTCTCCCGCTACACCGATGAACACGCCAAGGCTGGTCTGGACTTCGCCTTCCCGGCGATCGAAACCTGGCAGAATCAATTTCCCGCCTACGAAATTCTCATCGACGACCCGGAGTTTACCTCCGTCTGTCCCAAGACCGGCCTGCCCGACTTCGGCGTCATCAAACTCCGCTACATGCCCCGCGAGCGCTGCCTCGAGCTCAAGTCGTGGAAGGAATATCTCTTCAGCTATCGCAATCTCGGCATCTTTCAGGAGAACATCGTCAACCAGATCCTGGAAGACGTGGTGAAGGCCTGCGATCCGGTATGGGCGCATGTGCACGGAGACTTCCGCCCCCGCGGCGGCATCTCCACCATCGTCGAAGCGCGCTGGCCGAGACCCAGGGTTTAGCCTCCGGCCCTTCGCGGTCTGTCACAAGCCAAAGGACGGCTGCCGCCTTTTGCTATCCTCGAAGCACCTCATGGCCGCCTCGCCCCAAGCCATCCAGCGCGTCAGCCCCGCCCGCACCGCGGGCATTGCGCTCTTCCTGCTCACCACGCTGAATCTCTTCAACTTCATCGATCGCTACATTCTGCCCGGCGTGCAGCCCCTGGTACAGAAGGAATTCGGCGTCAACGACGCGCAGATCGGCCTGCTGACCACGGCATTTTTCTTTACCTACATGCTGATCGCCCCGGCTACCGGGTGGCTCGGCGACCACCTGCCGCGCAAACCGCTGATCGTGATCGGCGCCCTGCTGTGGAGTATGGCCACCCTCTTCACCGCCTACGTGCACAGCTACGAGACGCTGCTCATTCGCCACGCCATCGTCGGCATCGGGGAGGCAACCTTCAGCGTCTTCGCGCCCGCGCTGCTCTCCGACTTCTATCCGGAAGCCGACCGCAACCGCGTCCTCAGCATCTTCTACGTCACCATCCCTGTCGGCGGAGCGCTCGGCTACATCACGGGAGGCGTTCTCGGCCAGCTTTACGGATGGCGCATGCCGTTCTATGTCGCCGCGCTGCCCGGCGTGCTCATCGCACTGGGCTTCTACTTTTTCGTGCGCGAGCCGCAGCGCGGCAGCGCTGACAAACTCGCGCCCACGCTCGACCGCGCAACCTTCCTGGGAATCTTCAAAAATCCCTCCTTCTGGACAGCCACGCTCGGCCTGGCCATGTGGACCTTCGCCGTCGGCGGCATCTCCACTTTCCTGCCCACCTTCTTCGTGCGCTTCGGCTCCATGTCGGTAGCCAGGGCGGGAACGATGGCCGGCGCCATCACCGTGGTCTGCGGTCTCCTCGGCACCGTAGCCGGCGGCTGGGTCGCGCAGATATGGTTTCGCCGCAATTACCGTGCCCTCTATCTGCTCTCCGCCTGGGGTTCGATCCTCGGCATACCGTTTGCCGCGCTGGTCTTTTTTGGGCCTCCCAAAGCTTTTCTTCCCGGAGCCTTTGCCGCCGAGTTCTTTCTCTTTCTCGGCACCGGCCCGCTCAACGCGGCCATCGTGAACTCCGTCGCCGCGCCCATCCGCGCCACCGCAATCTCGCTCAACCTCTTCGTCATTCACCTGCTCGGCGACGCCTTTTCTCCGCGCCTCATCGGCATGCTCTCCGACGCAACCAATCTCCGCATCGGGCTTAGCATCACCCTGGTCACGCTCACGCTCTCCGGAATCATTCTCTTTGCCGGCGCGCGCTTCGCGCCCCCGCTTGCGGAAAACACAGTGATATAAAAAGCTGGATCGCCCTCCTGCACACACTCTTACTCATCCTCGATTGGCTGATCGCGCTGCTCTGGCTTTGGAGAACCCTGGTCGCCCTGCGCCACCTTCCCAGCATCCCCAACCTGCTGGGCGAGCAGTACGCGGCGCCTCTCGCTCACCACCAAACGCCGCTCGTCTCGGTCATCGTTCCGGCGCGCAATGAAGAAGAGACCGTGGAAGCCGGACTTCGCTCGCTGCTGGCGATCGATTCCGTGCCGATCGAGATTATCGCCATCGACGACCGCTCCACCGACGCCACGGGCGCGATCCTCGACCGCATCGCCGCCCAGGCGCCGTCCAGCCGCAGGAGCCTTCGCGTGTTGCATGTCACCGAACTTCCCGCCGGATGGATGGGCAAGACCCACGCCATGGCCCTGGCCGCGCGGGAGGCAACCGCGCCCTGGCTGCTCTTCACCGACGCCGATATCCTCTTTGCGCCGGACGCGCTGCTGCGCGCGCTCAATCTCGCCCGGATGGAAGCCGCCGACCACGTCGTCATCTTCCCCACGCTGATCCTCAAAGGCTTCGGCGAGCGGATGATGATTGCTTTTTTTCAGGGCATCGCCGCGCTCTCCTCGCGCTTCTGGCGTATCCCCGACCCCGAGGCAAAAGAGTCCATCGGAGTAGGCGCCTTCAACATTGTGCGCGCCGAGGTCTATCGCGCCATGGGAGGTTTCGAGGCGCTGCGCATGGAAGTGCTCGAAGACCTGCGCTTCGGCTTCGAAGTCAAGCGCCAGGGCTTCCGCCAGCGCGCCGCCTTCGGCCGCGATCTTGTCCGTGTGCGCTGGGCCGCGGGCGTGAGCGGCGTCATCCGCAACCTCACCAAGAATCTCTTCGCCGTATTCCGCTTCCGCGCCGCCTTGACGCTGGCCGCCTGCGCCGCCATCTGTCTGGTATGCGTCGGCCCGTTCGCGGCCTGCGCGGGCGGCATCGAGGCCTGCATCCCGGCCGCGGTGGTTCTGCTCACGCTGGTTCTGCTTTATCGATACTATCGCCGCTTCACCGGCTTCGCTCTCGGATACGTCGTCACATTTCCCTTCGCCGCCTGCCTCCTGGTTTATTCCATCCTTTACTCCACCGTGATCACGCTCGCCCAGGGCGGAGTGCAGTGGCGCGGCACGTTTTATCCCCTGGCTGAGCTGAGAAAGAAGGCCGGGCCCCTGCGCTGAGGTCCGCGTTCAACGTCGTCATCAGGATCTAAGGCAGAATATTCTCCGCCGCCTTGCGCTCGCAGAGCAGCATGAGCGTCCGTCCCTCCAGCTTGACCCGCGTGCGCGTCGGAGAGGACTTGAATGGGTTCGCCAGGTCGTTGGTGTTCAGCACCACCCGCCAGCGGCCGCCGGCCGGCGTGCGCGGCAAAGCGAAGCTCACCGCCTCGTGATGCGCGTTGAAAAGCAGCAGGAAGGAATCGTCGATCACCGGATTTCCCAGCTCGTCGCTGATGCTCAGCGTCTGCCCATTCAGCATCATCCCGAAGCTTCGTATCCAGCCCGCGTTCCATGCCGCCTCGCTCAGCTCGCGCCCGTTGGTCCCGTACCATGCAATATCGATCGAGTTGTGAATGGTGCGGTCCTGGAAAAATTTGCGCCGCCGCAGGTTGGGATGGTTCTTGCGCATCTCGATCAGCCTGCAGGTGAACGACACCAGCGCCTCTTTCTCCTCTGTCGGCGACCAGTCGTACCAGCTGATCGGATTATCCTGGCAGTAGGCGTTGTTGTTCCCCTGCTGCGTGCGTCCGATCTCGTCGCCGCCGGAGATCATGGGCACGCCCTGCGACAACAGCAGGGTCGCCATCAGGTTGCGCATCTGCCGTTCGCGCGCATTGATGACGCCCTCTTCGTGCGACTCGCCTTCCACACCCATATTCCACGAGTTGTTGTCGTTGGCGCCGTCCTGGTTATTCTCCCCGTTGGCTTCGTTGTGCTTCTCGTTGTAGCTCACCAGGTCCTTGAGCGTGAACCCGTCATGCGCGGTAATGAAGTTGATGCTTGCGTACGGC
>Ga0335075_10018978_pt1 | contig 10185 bp, 9 predicted proteins | sample Lox_Sample_24_FD_206723 | JGI IMG/M metagenome (GOLD analysis project Ga0335075, IMG submission 206723) | Soil microbial communities from Loxahatchee National Wildlife Refuge, Florida, United States - Lox_Sample_2.4 | ecosystem: Environmental > Terrestrial > Soil > Wetlands | place: USA: Florida... | reverse complement strand
AGAAAGTGGTTCAATACCTGCTCGCCTTCCACGGCTGACTGTTCGGAAATACCGTTCTGAATTTCTGTGGACGGAGAGAGGATGCTGCCGCTGTTACCGATCTGGGCGAGACCTCCCAGCCCTCCGATCGCTGCTGCGGCGGCAAATGCCTGGAAATAGCCGTGACTGACTTTGGTGGCAAGACCAGTCGTACCGATCTGATCGAGGCCCACATATTTGTCGAAGTCGAGCGAAAATCCATCCGGGCAGATGGCGCGATGAAACGTGACGAACATCTTGCGCTGCTGAGCATTCCCGACGCTTTGCACGGTTCCAATCAAGCGCGTGCCCTGCGGCATCAGGAGTTCCTGATGGTCGTGCGAGTAGTAGTCCGTCGTCAGCATGACCAGGATCGGCCCGCTGAAGCCGCCGTCGATGTGGTTGGTTACGACGCCCTCCAGCACCGTCCCCTCGAAGACGCGGTAGAGACGGCCCTGATATTGGTCGAAGGCATACGGGCCCATCGGATCGGTACTGCCGGCATCTTTGGCCGGTTGCGTGGGTGTCGGTGCCGAGCTGGTCGCTTCGGGCTTCGTTGCCGGCAAAGCTGTCAGCGCAGGTGCAACAGCTCTGGTGTGCTCAAAGTCAATCGCCACCGTATCGCTGTCGATGGCATCCTGTTGCAGCTTCTGTTTGGCCAACTCCCGTTGTTTGGCTTCCGCCGCGGCCTGTGAAACACCCGAGGTGATGATGGGTGCGTTGGGGCTCTCGCCATAGATGGCTGCGCGCTGTGCTGCGGTCATCGGCGGCGCATTGGCGTCTTCCGGCCCCGGCACTCCCTGTGCAGCCTCAAGCTGCTGCATTGCCGCAGCCACCTCCTGCTGGTGCCGACGCTCCTGGGCATCCCGTTCGGCCTGCAACTGCTGCTGTGTCTCGAAGCTCGTTACCTGTTGGGCATTGGGCGCGGCAGGACGCGTGATCGGCAGGGTACCGGCCGTTGCGGGCCGCCTGCCGCCCCGGAGCAGGCTCGAAAGGTTTGCCATTCCGATGAGTCCCATGATGACTACGAGCGCGATGACCACCGGCATCGTCTTCCGCACCGGCGCCTTTGCTTCAGGCTGGTCCGGAACAGTCGCGGGCGTATTGTCGTTCGGTTCCGGCATGGCTAGTTCCCTTCGTCTGTGCGGTGAAACTCGACCTTCTGCTTGCCGATGGCGAGATAGCCGCGGTTAAGCTCCTTCGGTACGGTGTAGAGGCCGTTGCTGAAATCGAAATTGATGAGGGATGACTTGCCGTCCTTGACTTCGTAAAGCGCAGGCGTCTCCTCGAACTGCCCGCGCAGATAGGTGAACTTGTCGTCATGCCAGATTTGCTTCAGGCCCAGCTCTTTGCCCTTCGATTCGTCCCAGGTGAAGTCGAACTGGAGAGTTCCGGGATACTGGCTGCGGTATTCTTCCTCCTTCGTTTGCTCGGCCTTGAGCGCGGCGGCCTCGATAGCCTTAGCTGCGGCGATCTGCTGTTTTGCCTGGTCAAGCTCCGACGCGGGCACGAAGACGGGCAGCTGGATCAGCTTTTCCTTAGCCGCCTGATCGCCCGGCGTGATGAACACCTTGGAATCAAAGTGGGGATCGGGATCGGAAGAGATCTCCTGAAGCTCCAGGGTGTACTCGTTACCGTGATCGGAAATGATGTGAACGTCGGTCGTGCTGTTCGCGAGTTTCGGCTTGATGCTGATAAAGCGGCTGGCAACGTGGCCCCCGTCAAAGACCCAGTCCACCGTGTCTCCGGCAAACACGTTCGCGACCTTCTCTTCCGGGGGAAGCTCAATCAGCGTCGATTGCAGGAGCGCCGCCCGGACCACAGGAGGAACGGAGCTCTGGGACACTTCGATGGTGCGCGGTGCGCTCGACTCCAGGTGTTTCGGGGCCGGCTGCGCATGAGTGGTGGACGCGGCGGATAAGGCAATGCCAAAAATCACGGTGACAGGGATGAGCGGTTTCACGGCCAGTCCTTTCGGGTTACACGGCTTCGCCCTGGGCAAAACGTTCGATGCCCTCGATGAGTCCGTATTTGGCGATCAGCTTCGACCGGCGCACCCGGTCTTTGGGTTTGGTGGAGAAGATCGCATAGCTGCGGCTGTCGAGATTGAGGATTACGACCTTTGTCAGACCATCCCGCCGGATGTAGAGTGCCTCTCGATCTTGCAGGCTCTCGAACAATGCGATCTGCTGCTCGTTCATTTTGAACAGCTCGGCATAACGTTTCCGATTGAAGGTCGCGTCCTTCAGAAACAGAAACGACGTGCAGGAATTCACAATCGAGTCAGCATTTTCGCCAAGGTCTTCCGCAGACTGGCCGATCAAAGTGACGCCGCCAAGGTTCTTGCGGACGGTCTTGATGGACGTGAGCGCAGCTTCCAGCAACTGCCGGTTCTTCATCGAAGAGAAAATCTCCTCGATCAAAATGTGCTTGGGCACTCCGAGATTGGCCGGGTCGTATAGGACATCGTTAATACACCGCAGGAGCCAGACCATCAGCGGCTCAATCAGGTCGGCGTACTGTTCGTTGTTGACGCCCTGGAAGTCGAAACACTGCAACCTCGAAAGCGAGAGGCTGTCTTCCACGTTGTCGAAGATCGCGTGGTAAACGCCATCCCGGACCCATTTTGAGAGATAACGGTCGAGCTTCTTTGGCAGGTAGAGATTGGAGAGTCGGCGGTTCTCCCGGTCGAGCAGGTACATATCCTGCACGGCCTTGTGGATCACATCGTCATCTTCCGGCTCCAGTTCGGCTCCGCCATTGGCGAGCAGGAGCCGAACGAAAGAGTACAGAAATTTGAGATTGCTCTCGGTCGGCTCAAGAGCGAAGGGATTGACACGCGGGCCATCCTTGCCGATCCGATCGACGCGGCCGCCGTAGAGTTCGACGACACTTTCATAGCTGCCGCCGATGTCGAAGATGTAGCTGAAGCCGCCATACTTCTGTTCGAGTGCAATGAGCTGATTCCCATGCACCGATTTGCCGGTACCTGTGGGCCCAAGGATGAGCATGACGCGCACGCCGTCCACGTACACGTCCTGGAAGAATGGCGTGCGCGTGCGCGTGTCGAAGATGTTCAGGTACTCCGCGTCGAGATCCTCGGAGCGCGGATGTCCTAGATGCGGCGCGAAGACGGAAGAGAGGCGGGCGTTATGCTCCTCGGACAGCCATAGCGGGAAGACATTGAATTTTCCGTTACCGGGGAACATGGCATAGAACGCGGAGAGATTGCCCAGCGTTTCCTCGATCACCTGTGCCCGCGCATCGACGAAGATCCGGTGAACGGAAGGAATCGTGTCGCGCAACTGTCCCGGGCTGTCGGCCGCGAGCAGTAGTCGCAGCGAATATTCCCCCTGTGCCTGCTTATCCAACGAGCGGATGACTTCACTCAGGTCGTCCACGCTGCTGTTGGCGGCTCTGGCGCCCGCCCCGGCATCAAGCGACGCGAAATCGCGCCCGCTCATGACCCGCGTCAGCACGCCGACCTTGAAGAAGGAGATGAACTTCTCCTGCGCGTCGATCTCACTGCGAGCGGCGGTAGTGGATTTAGGTCGCCATGTCGAGCAAAGAACGCTGTCGCAATCGAGCGAAAACAGACCCGAAAAGAGGCATGGCCGCGAGGCTTCGGGAGTCGTCTTGAGCGAAAACATCTGAACATGACGCTTGCCCACACGCAGGTGGTCGCTGTGCCAGGCGACAGGGTTCCTGACGATCTGCCGGTCTACGCCTTCGTCGCCGCGGAGCTCGCCGGCAGCGACCCACTCTTCAAGATTGAAAAGGTAGCTGAAGAAATGGAACGTGGCACTCTTGTCGAGCAGGCGCAGCCCGAACAACGCTCCAAGGTGTCCCACCAAGATCGTGGCCGTCTTTTCAAGGTCGGCCAGCATTCGAGAGGTGGTGGCGGTGTGGTCTTTCGGCTTCTGCTCGAGCGCTTTGATCTTTGGTGGCTCGATGGTGAGGCACCAGCGGAGGTCTATCCGCCGGAAGCCCGCGGTCTGCTCAAGGTGTGAGAGCCGATCGCTCGCAAACACCTGCATAACGGGGCTCTTGTACAGCATCTGCCGGGGCAGTTCGAAGCCCGACATGACGCGAACGTACTGGTAAAGGCAGGAGCCTTCCGGCAGACCGTGCAGCGCGCCTTCCACAGAGCGCATCCGCGCTTCCAACTCCTGATCCGTCAGCCCCTCATCATCGATGCCGTCCAGTGCAAACAGGCATCCGTAGCCGCCGCCTTTGAGGGCGAAGATGTAGGGACTGACAAAGCGCGCAATCGGAACGATGCTGCACGCGGCACCTGCCTTCGCGAACCACGGAACGGATTTTGCCTGCTCAGTATTTGCGCGGGTCATAGTAGGACTTCTGACTGAGGCTCAGGCCCCAGAGCTGAAACATCTTTGGGTGCTTGCGAACGATGAGCCATGCCGCCACTGCGAGCGTGGGAAACGCCAGCATCGCCACCAGGCGAAAACCAACGAGGAAAACCGTTACGCAGACGAATACGATCGCCATCCATGCTGAGAGGTCGAGACCGAGCTTGGCCCTCGGACGATTCAGCGCCTGATTGATCGGTAACGGTTCTCCTCGCCGGGCCATGGACGCGCCTCACATTGACTGGCCTGTGAGACTGCCGATCCAGCCCGCTCCCCAGCCCAGAACTCCGGCGCCGAAGAGGGCACCGAAGAGGCCGGGAATGGCGTCCTGAAACCTTCCCGTCATCATGCGGATTCCGGCAAAGATCAGGCCGCCCAAACAAATGACAGCGCCCGCATACATCGCGAACGTTTTGAAGGTTCCCATCAGGGTTTGCGCTCCAGAGAAATCCATCGTCCCCTGGGCATGGGCAACGGCGCTGCTGGCGCTCATGAAGAGCAGGGCAGTCAACGTTGGACTCATCACATGAGCTGCACGGAGAAGGGGTTCTTTGGTGAGGAGTTTTCTCAGCCTTCGGACAGGCTGAATGGACAGCCGAACGAGAGCTTTATACGATCGGCGCGGGCGGGGGATTCCATTCACTTTGCACCTCCGCTGACTTGGCGTCAGCTATGGCGCAAAGGTAGGGCGCTCTTGTCAATGAAGTCCAATGAATTGGCGGGAGAGCATTATGCCATCGAGGAATAAGCGCCATCAGAAGCGTGACGAAATCGGCGTTTTTTGCGTATCCAAATCCCGACACGGAGTTCTAATATGCAAACTGCTCTTGGGAAGCAGATAAAGCCAAGTGAGATCCATAGTCGTGGCGTCGAAGCACTTGAAGAAATGACCCTGCGCTTTCCATGGCAGCTTCCAAGAGACCATTTTCTCTAAGCGCGAAAAACAACGCGACAGAACGTGCTTGGCAATTGATTGACCGTTCTGGATTGAATTCGATGTCTGTGAAACCCACGAACTTGCTAAGACGCGAAAGCCATTCACGATGAGGGAAAATTGCCCCTATGTAGAGCCAGTCGTAGAAGGCGGTTCTCGGCTCGATCGGGAAGCGCATTGCTTGAAATTCAAACGCGACAAGTCGGCCAGATTCCCGTAGCCGCGAATCCCGCTTTGCGGTGCGTGGATCGACATCAAATAATTCCGTATATGGACCGCCTCTCTCAAAGACTTTGCTTCCCTGAAAAGCACACTCCAGCGGAATTTCCCCAACCGGGCTCTTAACTCTCAGATGAAAAGCACTGAGATGTTGTCCTACCTTGTCTTCAGATTTGGTCGAAACCTCTAGTAGAGGAGAGTAGCCCAAACGAGCTGCCGCCTCGTGAAGCGCTTGGATGTTCCTCTTTTTCTGAATCTCTGCAAATCCAGAATGCCAGGTCAACTTGACAGAGACTTCCTTGACCAATTCGTCCTGTGCCGGCGTCGGGAGAAAGATGGGCCGCTGAGCCATCAGGGCAGATTCCTTATGTACTTCATTGGAACATGATCTGGAACCAGCAATTCATATTTTTCAGCCTGCCGAAGACGCTGCTGTACCTCCGCATCGCTCCAGTCCGTTCGAGTGTACAAGACTTTGAAATCAATGATTTCCCGTGCCGCAGCGAGAGTGATGATCTCGACACCAGATTTATTTGATACATCCGCGGTGAACATGACTCCGTTGATGCGGAGGATGTCCGGATGGATTTGAAGGTAAACGGAATCGGCGATCCGACCGTCTTGTCGGGCGACGTACTCCATCGGGTGGTTCGGCCTGAAACAAAGGTGAACGTATTGGTCCAACCCCTTCATTCCGTCGGCGTCATGGCTCCACTCATTTCCGCCAGGCGCAGGGATCTCAACTCCCATCGCTCGCAGCGCTGCCAAGGAAAACAGTCCTCCGCGATCCCGGATGGACGCCGCATTTCGCCGATCGGTGAAGTGGTAAAAGGACGTAACCGCGTATTGGGCAAACGGATCTTGCGTGGTCATGGTCGGACCCGGCTTTCCTACTTCCGAGTCTAAAAGATCGAGTTCCGGAGGAGTCAATTTCCAATTGGGGGGGGCGGAAATCACTGGTTGATAGAAGCAGTTGCGGGGACCGCCGTCTGCAACAAACGAATACCTAATTCCTTGCCCGCCCTGCCGGGGTTTCCCCCTCTCCTTCGCCGACAGAGTTACGGTGCGGATCGAACGCAACACGTATTCTTGGTCTCCTTGACGGGATAGGAGAGAGGGGCGTAGTCTCCTTTTTCAGATAGGAGAGTGCGATGCCGGAAGCCGTGGAACTGCCGCAGGGAGCGCTGGAGATGCTGATCCTCAAGGCAGTGTCGCTCGGACCCCAGCACGGATACGGAGTCCTCCTGAGGATTCAGCAGATCTCGGGTGAACGGCTGGAGATCCTGCAGGGTTCGTTCTACACGGCGGTCTATCGGCTGGAGCGGCGCGGCTGGATCGCGGGACAGTGGGGTGAGTCGGAGAACAACCGGAAGGCAAAGTTCTATCGCCTGACCGCCGCAGGCCGAAAGAAACTGAGAGCAGAAACCGAGAAGTGGACGGATATGGCGGGAGTCGTAGCGGCCATCCTGCGCACAAAGCCGGAGGAGATATGAGCCTGAGGGCGACTCTCCGGTGCTGGTGGCGAGCCGTGATTCACCGCGGGCGCGTGGCGGCCGAGGCAGAAGCGGAGTTGCGTTTCCATGAAGAAGTCTACGCGGCGGATCTGGTCCGGCAGGGAGTGGCGCCTGGGGAGGCTGCACGTCGGGCGCGCCTCCAAATGGGACAGCCGGATACGCACGGAGAGCGCTATCGCAACGCGGTGGGATTAACTGCGTTCGATGAGTTGGGCGGCGATGTGCGCTTCGGACTCCGGTCGCTGGTGCGGAATCCAGGATACGCGGCGGTGAGCGTGTTGTCGCTAGCGCTGGGGATTGGCGCGACGACGGCGATGTTCAGCCTGATGTATGCAGTGCTGCTGCATCCGTTTCCGTATGCGGGGGCGGACCGGATCATGAATCCGGCGATCATCAACGAAGAGGAGCCGTCGCAACTGCGATGGTTTGCTTTATGGAAGCCGCAGTTTGCGGAGTTCGGAAAGGCGCCATGCATCGAAAGCCTCCTGGGGTTCCGTACCAAGAGCGAGGTGCTGACGGGCGAGGGGCTGCCGGAAGATGCACTGGCGGTGTACCTGACGGAAAATGCCGACCAGTTTTTTGGCGTGCGTCCGGTGCTGGGGCGAATGATCGAGCCGAGCGATGCCGCCGGTGGAGGGCGGTCGGTGGCCGTGCTGAACTACCGATTCTGGCAGCAGCATTTCCAGGGTGCGCGGAACATCATTGGCAAAACGATCGAACTCGATCATGTTCTGTTCACCATTGTGGGCGTGATGCCGCGCAGCTTCGCCTTCGATGACACGACGGGCGTGGGCGATGTGTATTTGCCCGGGAGTATGCTGCGCGAGACCGCCGCGGGACCGCGGTTCTTCATCCCGTGGGTGAAGCTGAAGTCTGTCGTATCCGTGGCGCAGGGAAACGCTGAGCTTGACCCTCTGGTGCATGCCTTTGCGCGGCAGAATCCGCAGGTGTATCCGGAGAAGTTCCATCTCGGTTTGCAGCCGATTGTGGCGCCCTACGCGCGGAGCACGGGGCGGGCGCTCGATTTGCTGCTGGCAGGAGTGGTACTGCTGCTGCTGATCGGCTGCGCCAACTGCTCGATCCTGCTGCTGGCACGAGGAACCGCAAGGCAGCAGGAGCTGGCGGTGCGGACCGCGCTGGGAGCCAGCCGGTGGCGGATTGCACGGCAGCTGCTGGTGGAGGCGATGACCATTGCCGTGGCCGGAGCGGCGCTCGGCGCCGCTGCTTCGTGCTGGCTGGCTCGTCTATCGCTGGATCTGGAAAGAGGCGTCTTTCCCGCGGAGTCGGTGATCCGTGTGAATCTGCCGGTGCTCGGTTTTTCTGTGGGGCTCGCGCTACTGACGGGGCTGCTCTTCGGGCTGACGCCGGCGTTGCGACTCTCGCAGGTCGATGCGGCGGGACGAGCCCTGCACAGCTGGCGAAGAATCGTCGGCCGAGGAACTGGGCGGCGGCTGCAAACGCTGATCGCTGCGCAGATTGCTCTGACGCTTCTTCTGCTGGCGACGGCGGGGATGGCGGCCGATGGTTTTCTCGCGGTGATGCATGCGCCGCTGGGCTATCAGCCGAAGAATGTCCTGTCGGCGGGTATTTTGATGCACTACGAGAACGCGAAGGACTGGAACTCGATCAGCCCGCTGGAGAAGCGCGTCGCCTTTGTGGTGCGGGTGCGGCAGAAGATTGCGGCGGTGCCCGGTGTGCTCTCGGTTGCGGTGAGCAACGACGCGACGCCTCCTTATAGCGGCCAGGAGTACAAGTTTCAGGTGGAAGACCAGCCAGCGCTGCCCCAGGGCGGGCCTAATATTCGAGTGCAGTTTGTCAGTCCGGGATACTTTGCCACACTCGGAATTCCTCTGCTCCAGGGTCGTGTTTGGGATGAGGCGGAGAATGCGAGGGGCGATGGCGTGGCAATGGTCAATGCCGCCTTCGCACGTGAGTATCTGAATGGAAGGGCGGCGGTGGGACAGCAGGTTCGAATGCCCGATCTCGCGTCGCATGCGCCGCTGGTCGCGGCTTCGGCCCAGAGTGCCGGATGGCGGCAGATCGTGGGCATCGTTGGCGATGCGCGAGATGATGGCGTGGACCGGCCCGTGATCCCTGCGGTGTACGTGCCGTTCTCAACCTTCCTGGCGCCGTATGCGCAATACGTGATCCGTACCCAGGGCGAGCCGATGACCTATCTGCATGCGATTCGCGCGGCGGTGGCGTCGGTGGAGGCCGACGAGCAGGTGAGCAACGGGAGCGACGACCTGGAGGCTTCGATCGAGCGCGATGCGCTGTGGAGCCGGGAGCGGCTGTTCTCCATTCTCTTCGGATTCTTTGCTGGGCTGGCGCTGATTTTAGCGCTGGTTGGCCTATTCAGCGTGGTGGCCTGGACCGTGACGCAGCGAACCGCGGAGTTTGGCTTACGGCTGGCACTGGGGGCCTCGCGCGGACACATACTGTGGGTTGCGGTGCGGGCGGTTGCCGTCAGTGTTGCTCTCGGGATCGCACTTGGAGGCGTAGCGGACTTCGTGTTGGGCGGAATCTTGGCCACTTGGATGAACAATCGGCGCAGCGGATGGGGAAGCAGTGAGGAGGCGGCTCTTCTCCTGATCCTGTGCTCAGCGGTCGCCTGCTGGGCGGCGGCCCGGAGAGCCGCTGGGCTTCATCCCACCGAGGCACTTCGCCACGAGTAACGAGAACAAGCAACTCGATTTCATCGGCTGTCAATGGACACCAGTTCTCTGACGGCATTACATTCACTGAGGCTGGTCGCGTCTCGGGACTGGGCTCAAGTTTGGACGCAGGATTCATTCCTAGCAAAATGCACTCCCAACAGACTCCCAACAGGGTGTCCAGAGGGTACTTTTCCATACTTCCGGGTAGCCATAAGTGCCGCAAAGTCTGTTAGATACCAGAGCGCCCGGACGCTCATAACCCAAAGGTCGGTGGTTCAAATCCACCCCCCGCAACCAAACATCTCTCCCGTTTTCAATCACCTACAACTGAAGAGAAGTGGCTGGCCGCGGACCTCCGGGGACAGTTGAGGACAGTTAAGCGGACACTGTCGATCCGAGAGACTTCTTCGCCTCCTCGCGAATGTACTCGGCCAGGCGGGTTTGCGCGTCACGCTTCGCATCCAGGGAGAGCC
>Ga0335075_10018977_pt1 | contig 10185 bp, 5 predicted proteins | sample Lox_Sample_24_FD_206723 | JGI IMG/M metagenome (GOLD analysis project Ga0335075, IMG submission 206723) | Soil microbial communities from Loxahatchee National Wildlife Refuge, Florida, United States - Lox_Sample_2.4 | ecosystem: Environmental > Terrestrial > Soil > Wetlands | place: USA: Florida... | reverse complement strand
ACTCCGGCTCCGGGCCGTTGGCCACCGGCGCGGGACCCGGCGGCGGCTTCGGCGGCTTCGGCAACTTCGACTTCGACGGCGCCTCCATGGGCGACATCCTCTCCAACCTGTTCGGCGGCTCCACCAGCGGCCGGCGCGTGCGCACCAAGCCGCGCGCGGAGCGCGGCGCCGACCTCGAAGCGCAGGTGTCGATCACCTTCGACCAGGCGATCGCAGGCGCGCAGGTGCCGCTGCAGGTGCCGATGCACGCCACCTGCCCCACCTGCCGCGGCACCGGCGCCAAGCCCGGCACCACCCCGAGCGTGTGTCCCCGCTGCGAGGGCCGCGGCATCGAGACGCAGGGCCAGGGCATGTTCTCGATCTCCCAACCGTGCTCGCGCTGCGGCGGCGCCGGCACGATCATCGAGGACCCGTGCCCCACCTGCAACGGCTCGGGCGCAGTGCGCACGGTCAAGAAACTGCGCGTGAACATCCCCGCGGGGGTGCGCGACGGCAGCCGCATCCGCCTGGCCGGCAAGGGCGAGCCCGGTCGCAACGGCGGCCCCGCCGGCGACCTGTACCTGATCACCCACGTGGCGCCGTCGGAGACCTTCAAGCGCAAGGGAGACAACCTCGAGGTCGAGGTGCCGCTGACGATCCCGGAGGCGCTGCGAGGCGCCGAGATCAGGGTGCCCACGCTGAACGGCACCAAGACCCTGCGCGTGCGACCCGGCACCGCCCACGGCACCGTGCAGCGGCTGCGCGGCGAGGGCCCGCCGAAGCTGAGCGGGGCGGGTGGGACGCAAGAGAGAGGCGACATCCACTACCGCTTCGTGATCGACGTGCCCAAGGACCTCAGCGCCGAGCAGCAGAGCGCGATCGACGAGCTCTCGAAGACGCTCGAGGGCGACCCCCGCGCGGGGCTGTTCGCGAAGGAGGGAGCGGGCGATGCGGCCTAGGCGCACGACGAACGTCCAGGTGGCGAGCGATCGCGGCGTGTTCATGATCTCGGTGGCGGCCGAGCTCGCCAACATGCACCCGCAGACGCTGCGCATGTACGAGGCACGGGGGCTGATCGAGCCGCAGCGCTCGCCGAAGGGCACGCGCCTGTACTCGCAGGAGGACGTGGACAGGCTCAGGCGCATCCAGGAGATGACCGCGGAGCTGGGGCTCAACCTCGCCGGCGTGGAGCGCGTGCTGCGCCTGGAGCAGGAGATCGAGGGCATGCACGCGCGCATCGAGCAGCTCGAGCTGGAGGCGCTGCAGGCGCAGGTGCGCCTGGCGCAGGAGCTCGAGCAGGTGCGCCGCTCCTTCCGTGCGGAGCTGATGCCGTTCCCGAACTCGCGCCCGCCCAGCGTGGAGCTCGTGCGCGCGGCCGACGCGCGCTCGCCGTTCAAGCCGATCCACAAGAGGACATAGACATGCAGGCAGACCGCTTCACGATCAAGTCGCAGGAGGCGCTGGCGGCGGCCGACCGGCTCGCCAACGAGCGCCGCAACCCGCAGGTCACGCCGCTGCACCTGCTGAGCGCGCTGCTGGTGGAGGGCGCCGCGAGCGCACGCGCGAGCGCCGCCGCCGCGGACGCTCCCGGCGGCGTGGTGCTGCCGGTGCTGCACAAGCTGGGCGCGCAGGTCGACGCGCTGCGCGCGACGGTCGAGCAGGGCCTCGGCCAGCTGCCGGTGCTCGGCTCCGGCAGCCCCGCACCGGCCCAGCCGGGCTCCGAGCTGCTCGAGGCGCTGCGCGCGGCCGAGCGCGAGGCCGGCAAGCTCTCGGACCAGTACGTCTCCACGGAGCACCTGCTGCTGGCGCTGGCCGCCGAAGACGGCGTGGCCGGTCGCGCGCTGGCGAGCGTGGGCGCCAGCCACGAGCGCCTGCTCGAGGCGCTGGCCGAGGTGCGGGGCTCGCACCGCGTGACCGACCAGTCGCCGGAGGAGAAGCTGGAGGCGCTGGAGCGCTTCGGCACCGACCTCACGCAGGCGGCGGAGCAGGGCAAGCTCGACCCCGTGATCGGGCGCGACGAGGAGATCCGCCGCGTGATCCAGGTGCTCTCGCGGCGCACCAAGAACAACCCGGTGCTGATCGGCGAGCCGGGCGTGGGCAAGACGGCGATCGTGGAGGGCCTGGCGCAGCGGATCGTCTCCGGCGACGTGCCGGAGTCGCTGCGCGAGCGCCGCGTGATCGCGCTGGACATCGGCGCGCTGATCGCGGGCGCGAAGTACCGCGGCGAGTTCGAGGACCGTCTGAAGTCGGTGCTGGGTGAAGTGTCCGAGGCGCAGGGCAGCGTGATCCTGTTCCTGGACGAGCTGCACACGATCGTGGGCGCGGGAGCGGCGGAAGGCGCGGTCGACGCGGCCAACCTGCTCAAGCCGATGCTGGCGCGCGGCGAGCTGCGCTGCGTGGGCGCGACCACGCTCGACGAGTACCGCAAGCACATCGAGAAGGACGCCGCGCTGGAGCGCCGCTTCCAGCCCGTGATGGTGGGCGAGCCCTCGGTGGGCGACACGATCGCGATCCTGCGCGGGCTGAAGGAGCGCTACGAGGTGCACCACGGCGTGCGCATCACCGACAGCGCGCTGATCGCCGCCGCCACCCTGTCGGACCGCTACATAGCCGACCGCTTCCTCCCCGACAAGGCGATCGACCTGGTCGACGAGTCGGCCTCGCGCCTGCGCATCGAGATCGACTCGCTGCCGACCGAGATCGACGAGGTGGACCGCCGCGTGATGCAGCTGGAGATCGAGCTCACCTCGCTGAGCAAGGAGACCGACGAGGCCTCCGCCGAGCGGCGCGAGGCGATCGAGCGCGAGCTCGCGGAGCTGCAGGAGCGCTCGGCGGCGATGAAGGCGCAGTGGCAGGCCGAGAAGGACGCGATCCAGAGCGTGCGCGAGAAGAAGGCGCGCCTGGAGGAGGCGCGCACGGAGGCCGAACGCGCGGAGCGCGAAGCGGACCTGCAGCGCGCCGCGGAGCTGCGCTACGGGGAGATCCCACAGCTCGAGAAGGAGCTGGCCGGCCTGGAGGGCTCCACGAGCGAAGACCGAGTGGCGACCCCGAGCTCCGAGCCGGTGTTCCTGAAGGAGGAGGTCGACGCCGACGACGTGGCGGAGGTGGTGGCACGCTGGACGGGCATCCCCGTGAGCCGCCTGCTGGAGGGCGAGACGGAGAAGCTGATCCACATGGAGGAGCGCCTGCACGAGCGCGTGGTGGGCCAGGACGAGGCGATCGAGGCGGTTGCCACGGCGCTGCGGCGCTCGCGCGCCGGCCTGCAGGACCCCGACCGGCCGATCGGCTCGTTCCTGTTCCTCGGCCCCACCGGCGTCGGCAAGACCGAGCTCGCGCGCGCGCTCGCGGAGTTCATGTTCGACTCCCAGGACGCGATGATCCGCATCGACATGTCGGAGTACATGGAGAAGCACTCCGTGTCGCGCCTGGTGGGCGCGCCCCCTGGCTACGTGGGCTACGAGGAGGGTGGCCAGCTCACCGAGGCGGTGCGCCGCCGCCCCTACGCGGTGGTGCTGCTGGACGAGATCGAGAAGGCCCACCCGGACGTGTTCAACACGCTGCTGCAGGTGATGGACGACGGGCGCCTCACCGACGGCCAGGGGCGCACGGTGGACTTCAAGAACACCGTGCTGATCATGACCTCCAACATCCCGGTGCCGGCGGGAAGCAACGACGCGCAGACGCGCGAGGCGTTGCTGGCGCACTTCAAGCCCGAGTTCATCAACCGCCTCGACGACATCGTGCGCTTCGAAGCGCTCACCCGCGCGCAGATCTCCGAGATCGTGGAGCTGCAGGTGGCGCGGGTGCTGGCGCGCGTGGCCGAGCGCGGCGTCACGGTGACGCTCACCGACGACGCCAAGACGCTGCTCGGCAACCTCGGCTACGATCCCGCCTACGGCGCGCGCCCGCTGCGGCGCGTGATCCAGAAGCAGCTCACCGACCGCCTCGCGCTGGCGCTGCTGGAGGGCAAGATCCGGCAGGGCGATGAGGTGACGGTGGGCGCGCGCGATGGCGAGCTGGTGCTCGAACCGGCGGGGAGCGCGCAGGGCGCGGGCGAGCGCGAGACGGCGGCGACCAGCGCCTGAGGCCGCTGTTGCCACCACCAGCGGGCGCGTGCGCCACAGCCCGGCAGCCCGCCGGCCGCCCTCAGCTCGGCTCCCCCTGCGGGGACGGCGCGGGCAGCGCGCGGCGCAGCCGCGCGCTGTTCCACACCACGAAGCTGGAGGACAGCGCCATCGCGCCGGCGGCGATCAGCGGGTCGAGCAGCCCGGCCGCCGCCAGCGGGATCGCCACCACGTTGTAGAGGAAGGCCCAGGCGAGGTTGCCGCGGATGGTGGCGAGCGTCTTGCGCGCCAGCGCAATCGCGCTGGCGACCGCGCGCAGGTCGTCGCGCATCACGATCACCTCGGCGGCGCTGATCGCGACGTCGGTGCCGGAGCCGACGGCGATGCCGAGGTCGGCGGCGGCGAGCGCCGGCGCGTCGTTGACGCCGTCGCCGACCATCGCCACGCAACGCCCCTGCGCCTGCAGCCTCGTGATCAGCTCCACCTTCTCGGCCGGCATCGCGCCGGCGACGACCTCGTCGATGCCCACGGTGGCGGCGACCGCTTTGGCGGTCGTCTCGCCGTCGCCGCTCAGCAGCACGCAGCGCAGGCCGAGGGCGTGCAGCTCGCTCACCGCGCTGGCGGCCGAGCTGCGGATCGCGTCGGCGATCGCCAGCGCGCCGATCACCTCGCCGTCGCGGCTGACCACCACCACCGTGCGCCCCTGCCCCTCCCACTCGGCGCAGCGCGCCCGCAGCCGCTCGGGCAGGACTGCGCCGGCGGCCTGGTCCCGCAGGCGTGGCGCGGGCTCGACGGCGGCGCGCGGCCGGCCGACCTGCACGAGGCGGCCATCGACGAGCCCGCGCGCGCCCACGCCGGGGAGCGCCACGAACGCTTCGACCGCCGGCAGCGCTCCGTACCAGTGCTCGGCCGTGGCGGCCACGGCGCGCGCGATCGGGTGCTCGGAGGCGTGCTCGACGGCACCGGCGGCGAGCAGCAGCTCGCGCTGGTCGACGCCATCGCGCGGCTCGCAGTCGGTCAGCGTCATGCGGCCCTCGGTGAGCGTGCCGGTCTTGTCGAGCACCACCGTGTCGATCCGGCGCGAGGCTTCGAGGGCGTGGTAGCCCTTGAGGAAGATCCCCAGCCGCGCGCCGCGCCACGAGGCCACCAGCAGCGCCGCCGGCGTGGCCAGCCCGAGCGCGCACGGGCAGGCGATGATCAGCACCGACAGGCCCGCGCTCAGCGCCACCGCGACCTGGCTGCCGTTCGCGAGCCACACCGCCAGCGTGCCCAGCGCGAGCGCGATCACGACCGGCACGAACACCCCCGAGATGCGGTCGGCGAGCCGCTGCACCGCCGCCTTCTCGTTCTGCGCCCGCTCCACCAGGCGCATCATCTGCCCGAGCTGGCTGTCCGCGCCCACCCGGCCCGCGCGCACCACCACGCGCCCGCTGAGCGCCACCGTGCCGCCCAGCACCTCGTCGCCCACCGCCACGTCCAGCGGGCGCGACTCGCCCGTCATCACGCTGCGGTCGATCGCGCTCTCGCCCTGCACGACCTCGCCGTCAGCGGGCACGCTCTCGCCCGGGCGCACCACGAACAGGTCACCGACGCGCAGCTCCGACAGCGCACGCCGCCGCTCGCGGCCGTCGGCGTCGAGCACGCACACCTCCTGCGGGCGCACCGCCGCCAGCGCTCGCAGCGCGTTGCCGCTGCGGCGCCGCGACCACGCCTCGAAGTAGCGGCCAGCGAGCAGGAACGCGGTCACGCCGGCGGGCACGTCGAGGTAGATGCCACCGCCCGAGCGGCTCGCCACGCCGGCGAGCGCGCCGCCGTGGGCGCCGCTGTCGAGGAAGAAGATCGAGTACAGCGACCACCCGGTGGCGGCGAGTATGCCGATCGAGACGAGCGTGTCCATGGTGGTGGCGCGACGGCGGGCGCTGCGGATCGCCGCCTCGTAGAACGGCCACGCCGCCCACGTGACCACCGGCGCCGCGAGCGCGGCCATCGACCACTGCCAGCCCGCGAAGCGCGCCGACGGGTACACCGAGAACAGGATCGAGGCGTCGCACAGCGGCATGAACAGCGTCGCCGCCACCAGCAGGCGCCGGCGCAGCGAGCGCACGCGCCGCTCGAGCTCCTCGCTGCCCTCGAGTCCCTCCTCGCGCACCGGCTCGGCCGAGTAGCCGGCCGCCGCCACCCGCTCGATCAGCGCGCTCACAGGCACGCCGGCTGCACGCACCACGCTGGCCCGCTCGGTGGCGTAGTTGACCTCCGCACTCACCCCCTCGAGCTCGTTCAGCGCGCGCTGCACACGCGCGGCGCAGGCGCCGCAGGTCATGCCGCCGATCGCCAGCGAGAGCTCGCCGCCGCCGGCCTGCGCGCTCGGCGCCGGCACCGCCGCCGCCACGCTCATCCGAGCCGCACCGTCAGCGAGCCTGCGCGCATGGTCCAGCCAGCATACGCCAAGCCCTGGTGCTAGCCTCACGCCTCCAGTGGACGGCTACGCGCGCACAGAGGTCGCGAGCACGCGATGAGCGGCGCTCCGGGTTGGGGCAGCTGGAGCGTCGTGCCGCTGCTGTGGGTCGGCCTGCTCGTGGCCGGCGGCTGGTACGTGTCGATGTTGCGTCGCGTGCGCCGCGTCACCGGCAAGCCGGTGGGGCCGGGGCACTGGTGCTTCTACTTCAGCGGCCTGGCGGTGATCCTGATCGCGCTCGGCTCGCCGCTGAACACGATCGCGGTGCACTGGCTGCTCTCCGCGCACATGATCCAGCACGTGCTGCTGGCGGACATCGCGCCGCCGCTTGTGATCCTCGGCCTGCGCGCGCCGGTGCTGCCGCTGGGAATGCCCGCGCCGCTGCTCAGGCGCTTCGCCCCGCGCGGCGCGATCGGGCGCTTCTGGGGCGTGGTGACGAAGCCATGGGTTGCCCTGCCGATGTGGTCGGTCACGCTGCTGGCCTGGTCTGTGCCGCCGGTGTTCGACTACACCGCCCAGCACCAGCTGCTGCACAACTTCGAGCACTTCACGCTCTTCTACACGGGCTTCGCGCTGTGGTGGCTGATCATCGCGCCGCTGCCCAGCGAGCGTCGCAGCCCCGGCTTCGGCCGCCTCGCCTACATCGGCTTCTCGCGCGTCACCAGCGCGATCATCTGCGTGCCGCTGACGTTCATGACCGCCACGCTGTACCCGCTGTACGTGGGCTTCCCGCGCGGCTACGGCCTGTCCGCGATCGCCGACCAGCAGATCGCCGGCGCCTCCGTGTGTCTGATCGAGTTCCTCGTGTTCGGCATCGCCATGGCGGTGGTGTTCGTGGACTCGCTCAATCGCGAGGAGCGCGCGCAGGCCCTCGCCGAGATCGTCGCCTCGCGCAGCTAGGCGTCCGCTGCCGCGCCCGGCGGGGACGCGCTGGCACGCCGCCGATCAGCGCACCACGCAGCCCGACCGCGCGCCCGAGGCGGGGAAGGCGTGGGCCAGGGCCTGTGCGATCAGACGGCTGCGCGCGGCGTAGCCGGGCGTGTTGTAGTGGATGCCGTCGCTGATGAACCAGCGGTTCTTCACCAACGCCGCCCAGTCGAACACGCGCATGTTGGGGTAGCTGGCGCAGGCCTGCACGAGCGCCTGGTCCCACAGGCGCATGTTCTGCTCCGCGTAGGGGCCGCTCGGCAGCAGCGACTTCACGTTCACCCACATCACCGGTTCGCCGCCGATCACCGACATCATGCGCTGGATGCGTGCGAGGCGGCCCACGCTCGAGCCCACGTACACGTCGGCGGTGTCGTTGGTGCCCAGCGCCAGCACCCAGCAGCCGTGGTATCCGGCGCGCTTCCAGCGCTGCGCCACTTCGTAGGCGTTGGGCTGGGCTTCGTAGCGTTCCACGATCGACCTTGCCCCCGAGATCTCGTAGTGCTGGTGGGTGGCGCCCACCCGGCCGTACTGCGCTTCGATGCGCTGGCCGGGGTCGGGCAGGTAGTCCGGCGATACCAGGCCCTCGGAGGTGGAGTCGCCGATGTGCACCACCGCGTGGCAGGCCGAGCGTGTCGAGGAGGCCGCCGCGGCGCGCTCCGCCGCGGCGGTGAACGAGCGCGACACCGACGAGACGAGCGCGCCGGCGCGCGGGTCGCCCGAGGCGGAGGCGAGCGATTCGCGCGCAGGGTGCCACGCGATCAACGCCGCCGTCGCCGCCGTCAGCAGACCGAGCGCGAGCCCCAGCGCGGCGCGGTCGCGCAGCGGCACCGCCAGCGGCCGCCAGCGCGCGCCGCGCAACCGCGCCCACATCCGCCCCAGCGCGCCGTGACGGATGGGCTGCTCGAGCAGTCGCCACGACAGCGCCGCCACCGCCAGCGTGGCGGCCAGCTGCGCCGCGCCGCGCGCCAGGTCCACCCCGTGCGCGCCGCTCGGCGTGCTAAGCGCGATGATCGGCACGTGCCACAGGTAGATGCCGTAGGAGCGCTCGCCGATCCAGCGCAGCGGCGCCGCGCCGAGCAGGCCCCCGAGCCGGCAGCCGGGGTGCACCAGCACCGCCACCGCGCACGCGCTCGCCAGCGACAGCGCCACGAAGCCGCCGCGGTACAGGAACGGCGAGTACTCGCCCGTGCGCCAGACCAGCGCCAGCACCGCCAGCAGCGCGGCGGCGCCGGCGCCGTCCAGCAGCCACCGCGCACGCGGCGCGATCTCCGCCCGCAGCCGCGCGCTCGGCCACATCATCGCCAGCGCCGCCCCCGTCAACAGCTCGAAGGCGCGCGTGTCGGTCCCGTAGTACACCCGCGAGGGATCGATGCTGGGCCGGTAGAGCAGCGCCATCTCCACCGCCGAGCCGGCTGCCAGCGCCAGCGTCGCCAGCGCCAGGCGAGGGCGCAGCCCCGAGGCGGTGCTGCGCTCGCGCAGCAGGCTCGCGCCGATCGCCAGCAGCAGCGGCCACAGCACGTAGAACTGCTCCTCAACGCCCAGCGACCACAGGTGCCCGAGGGGCGAGAGCGGGCCGAAGCGCGCGAAGTAGGACACGTGCTGGAAGACCAGCTGCCAGTTGGCCACGTACAGCACCGCCGCGCCGATCGCTTGGCCGAACTGCGGCGGCTGCGCCGGCCCGATCGCGGCCACCCAGATCGCCACGATCGCGAGCATCGCGAACAGCGCCGGCAGCAGCCGCCGCGCGCGGGCCAGCCAGAAGCGCCCCAGCTGGATGCTGCCGCGCCCGAGCTGCGCCAGCAGGATGTCGGTGATCAGGTAGCCGCTGAGCGTGAAGAACACGCCCACGCCGAGCAGGCCGCCGCCGGCCCAGGAGAATTCGAGGTGGTAGGCGACCACCGCCAGCACCGCCACCGCGCGCAGCCCATCGAGACCAGGCATGTAGCGCTGGCGGGGCGCAAGCGGTTCCGGCATCGCGAATCGATCGTAGAGGAGCGGCGGCGAGGCGGCAAACGCTGCCAGCGGGCCGCCAGCGCGGCGTGCGGCCAGCGACGCCGAGGCCCGCCCGGCGCGGGCCTAATAGCCGAGCAGCGTGAGCTGCCGCAGCGAGCCTTGCAGCTTTGCTTCGGCGGCGCGCACGCCCGCGAGCGCCGCCTCGTAGGGTGCGGGCGCCGTCTCCGTGGCGGCGCCGGCGGCGGTGCCGGCGAGCGTGCGGTAGGCGCCGGCCGCTTCGCCGAGCGCCGCGATCAGCGTTGCGGCGGCGCCGCTGCCCGGCACCGACGGCGCGATCGCGCCGATCGCTCGCAGGCGCGAGCGCTCGGCGGCGAGCCGTGCGCCCAGCCGCCTCGCGAGCGCCGCCGTGCGCGCGGGCGTGCTGCTCACGTGCAGCTGCGCACGGATTGCCACGCGTTCGCTCAACAGCGGCGGCAGCGACTGCGCGAGCGCCGTCGCGAGCCGCTGGTATGGGACGAGGTCCACGCCTTCCTCGTTGCTCGGCGCGAACGCTTCGGCGATGCGTTCGCATTCGTGCAGCACCGCGGTCGCGCGCCGTCCCGCGTAGCAGATCTCCACGGTGCCGCGAGCGCTGCCGGCTGGGATCGAGTAGGCGGTCACCGCCAGGTGCGGGCTCGCCGTGGCGAGCCCGCGGTAGCGGTATGCCTCGGTCGCCAGCGTGGTGACGACTTCCGCGCGCAGGCCGCCCGAGACCTCGTCCAGCAGCGCGGCGGGAAGCGGCGCGCCGCCTTCCGCGGGCACGCC
>Ga0335075_10018976_pt1 | contig 10185 bp, 8 predicted proteins | sample Lox_Sample_24_FD_206723 | JGI IMG/M metagenome (GOLD analysis project Ga0335075, IMG submission 206723) | Soil microbial communities from Loxahatchee National Wildlife Refuge, Florida, United States - Lox_Sample_2.4 | ecosystem: Environmental > Terrestrial > Soil > Wetlands | place: USA: Florida... | reverse complement strand
TTCGGGACTATCCGGAGAGCGCAAGAGCGCATCGAGTGTGAAGCCGTCCGCTAGCGGCTTCGCCAGCACATCGGTATCGAGCTGAGCATTAGCGTAAAACACGCTCGCCCCCTCTATCACGCCAGCCGCGCCGCCAAGCGCAGCACCGGACGCGCTCACCGGCGTCAACGACACGCCCCCATCGGCCAGCGCCACACCGCCGGCAAGACGCCGAGGCAACGCGACCGCAGCTAGCGAGGCACGGGGCACGAACGAGCCGCCCCGAGCCCGCAGCGTAAGGTCCAGCGGTCCAAAACGGCCACCACCCGTCGGCGCCGCCATCGCCGATGAGGACGCGAGCAGCACATGCTTGCCACCCGCCAGCACGGCCTGCGCCTCGTATGGCGACGGATATCTCACGATCCGCGCTCCCGCGCCCAGCCGCGGCGGACCGGCCGCCGGCTCATCGACGAGCCCGGGGAACACGCTCGCAGCAAGCCTCGAGGCCGCCACCGCACCCAGCCCACGGTAAGCCGTCCATGACACTTCCCTCGCAATGATCGCCGCCGGACTAAATCGATGCGCTTCCACCACCGAGCGCTGCTGCGCCGCTTCGTCAAACGGCGCCGGCAAAGAACTGCCCAACACACCTTCTTCATCGTCGGCGGAGGTCCCGGCGAGCGGACCCCGCGCAACAGTGTTGGCGCTGCCGACCGCCGCAGCGTCTCCGCGAGCCGCAACGGAATCGGCCGCGAGGCCCACCACGGGCAGGACGGCAACCCCCACCAAAGCGCATCCGAGGGACATCGCCAGTCGCGACTTCCTGCTCACCATTGCTCCATCCTTGACGTCAAGGTGATGCGTGATCCCCAGGTGCCGTCAACCCGAGCGCGCGCTACCAGCATGCGAAACCCGTAAAGGCGAGCGGGCACAACAGGACACGACGCGTGGAGATCGACATGGGCTCCCCCAGGATGGGCGCGGCCACAAGTTGGACGAAGCCGCACAATCGAAATGATGATGCGCGACTGTAGCCTTGGCGCGGCGCCCTGCCTATCCCCCAAAACAGATGATCTTTGGCAGCCGGTTGTAGATGAAACCGGGGGACAGCCAGGCGCTATGCCGTCACATCACCGTGTGGATCGGCGAGCCGCGATCCGAGCAGCTGGCGCCTGTTGTCCACGTCCAGCTTGCGAAAGATGTGACGTACGTGCGTGGCTACCGTTCCGGGGGTGATGTGAAGCGCGGTCGCTACTTCACGGTTGGTGCGGCCTTCGCTCAACAGCGCGAGCACCTGCAGCTCACGGGCGGTCAGCGGCCTGTCGGGGGTCAGCCCGTTCGCGCTCGAGCCGCCGTCGGGCGGCGCCGCGGACTCGACGCCCTCTGGACCGGTCGCCCCATCGGTGGGCCTCAGCTCCAGGCACACCAGCAGCTCGTACTCGCCGGCGCCTGCGATCTCCACGCGTGCGAGGTGCCGCACGACGGTGCCGGAAGGCCGATGGTCATCGAGGCCCATCAGAGCCGCGATCCATGCGTAGTTCCATTCCTCTGGACAATCGTTCGCGAAACCGCCGTCGCCTCGCCGTTCCTGGGACCATGCCCCGAGAGCGCGCACACGCTTGCCCCCTCCGCCCCACGGGTCGCAAGCGACTATATCTTATGGCTAATTAGCCATAGACGTATGGCTGGGCGGCCTCAAGGCTCCGAGCATGGAGCCCCTGGAAGCTTTTGCCGCCAACGTGCGGCGCTTGCGCACAGATCTTGGACTTACCCAGGAACGCCTTGCCGAGCAGGCCGATCTGCACCTGACCGACATCGCCCGCATCGAGACCATGAGGCGCGACCCTGGCGTCAAGGTCGTCGCCAAGATCGCCTACGGACTCGGATGTCCGACGAGCGACCTGTTCAAGGGCGTCAAGCACCAGCCCCCAAGCTGAGCGCTTCCAGTGCCGCCCGCAGCTCGTCCACCGACTGGTAGTCCAGCCCCAGCAGATGATCGTGGCGGTGCCGTACCACGCCCTGCTCGTCGATCGCGACCACCGCGCGCTTGGTGCCCATGCGCCCAGTAGAGCTTCGCCACCGCGCCGTCCACGTCCGCCAGCAGGCCTACGGCTGGCCGGTGCCGACGCTCGAGGAGATCACCTACGAAGCTGGTCGATCCCGCGCTTGCTGACAGGAGTTGGAAGCCTGCGCTCCGCGTCGCCGCCTTCGACCTCGACCGCCTGCCCGCGGTGCTGCGCGGGCAGGCGCCGAACCCATCGGGAGATCGAGCCGGGGGCGGCGAGGCTACGCGCATCACCTGCTCGATGGCGAATCCACGACGGCCCGCTCCGCCTCACGCGCGCGCAGATCGAAGTAGAGAACGGCAAGGGTGAGCGCTGAGAGCGACGCGAGGATCGTATCCACAGCGATGCCAAGCGTCACCGAGGGGGCTCCCGAGGTGCCGCCATAAGCGACCGCCGCAACACCCAGCCTCGATCCAACGGTCAACGCGCCTACAACAAAGGATAGGCCAAAGATGTGCCCGTAGTGGTCAGCCGTAAGCATCCTGCTGCGGCGCAGCGCTAGAAGCCAGCCGTCGTGTTCGACCGCGGCCGACTGTGCCACGACCGACCATCTCAGCGCGAGGAAGATACCCGGGAGGATCAATGCCACGAACCCGAGGAGGATGCCGATGTTGGCCATGATCTCGGCAGCCGAGACGACAGGAAGGACCCGCATCCCGAGTATGGCTACCTCGGCGAGTCGTGGCCGGCGCGACTGGCCGATCATGACGACCGCATGAACATGAAGGGCTGAGATGAGCGGGGTGACCAGCGAGAAGCTCAGGACGTTCAGCAGTTGCCTGACTCCAAAGCTCTCGTGTGCGCCACCAAATGGGCCTTGCCCGGTGGCGGCCAGCACCACGAGGTCATACGGCACGATCACGGCAGCAGCCAGAATCAAGAACAAGCACGGGAAGGCGCGATAGAGAGCCAGCGTTGCACGCAGGATCTCGCTGATCGAGCGGCCTCGATCCAGATCGATCATGCTCGCTCTATGACCGTCCTCCTTGCTCACGCCGGCGCAGCCTACTGTCTGAGTACGACGAGCTATGCTGCACGGCTCAGACGTTCGATCATTGATATGGTTCCGTCACATCGCTCCTGGGCGTAACGGTTGTCCATGCCCGTGGCCTGCACACGTGGAGTTGGTGGCACTGACGGCACTCGTAACTGGGCTGGTTGTATCGGCGATCCTCCTTGCGCCGTAGGGGCGCCTCTCGCCACGGGCGGCCAATGCCCCATCGAACGGAGCCTTGCCGACACCGGCCACAGAAGCGCTTGCGGGCTCTAAAACGCCGCGTCCGTCGCGGGCAGCCCGTCCAGCGCCGCCCGCAGCTCGTCCACCGACTGGTAGTCGAGCCCCAGCAGATGGTCGTGGCGGTGGCGCACCACGCCCTGCTCGTCGATCACGATCACCGCACGCTTGGTGCCCATGCGCCCATGCGCGCTGTAGAGCTTCGCCACCGCGCCGTCCACGTCCGCCAGCAGCGGCACGTTGAGGCCGTTCTTCTCGACGAAGCCCTGGTGCGAGTCGAGGTCCTGCGCGGAGATCCCTACCACCGTGGCGCCCAGCGCCGCGAGCTCGTCCGGGCGGTCGCGGTAGGAGCAGAACTGCTTCGTGCACACCGGCGTGTTGTCGCCGGGGTAGAACAGCAGCACCACGCGCTCGCCGCGGTGATCGGACAGCCGGAACGGCCCGTCCGTGCCGGGCAGCTCGAAGTCGGGTGCGCGCTCACCCACCTGCGGCGTCTTGGCCATCCTCGCCACCCTACTCCACGGCGCCTCTTCGCCCGCGCGAGCGCGGGACCGTGCTCGCACCGGCGCACGCGCGATGCGCTAGAAGGTGGGCATGCGCGCACGCCGGATCGCCAGCCTGGCTGTAGCGGCGGCGCTGTGCGCGGCGCTGGCGGGCTGCGGCGGGGGCGCGCCGGCGGTGGTGCGCACGCCGACCGTGCGCGCGGCGGCGATCCCGAAGGCGGCGCACGCGGCCGGCGGGGAGCTTCGCAACTGGCCCGAGTTCGGGCTCGACCCGCAGCGCAGCGACGTGAGCGAACGCTCGAGCGGCATCGACGCCGCACAGCTGGCGCGCCTTCGCCGCGTCACGGTGACGCTGCCGGGCACCGTCGACTCCTCCCCCATCTACCTGCACGGCGTGACCGTGCGGGGCGCCACGCACGACGTGATCGTGGTCACCACCACGTACGGCAAGACGCTCGCGATCGACGCCGGCAGCGGCCGCATCCTGTGGACGTTCACGCCGCCCGGCTACGCCAGGTGGGCGGGCAGCGCCCAGATCACGGTCGCCAGCCCGCTCGCCGACCCCGACCGCCGCTGGGTGTACGCGGCCTCGCCCAACGGCCTCGTCCACAAGCTCTCGCTGGCCGACGGCAGCGAGGACGCGAGCGGGCACTGGCCAGTGGCGGTGACGCGCGAACCGGTGCACGAGAAGCTGGGAGCGGCGCTCAACCTCGACGGCCCCGACCTGCTGGTGGCGACCAGCGGCTACATCGGCGACATACCCCCCTACCAGGGCCACGTGGTGGCGATCGAACGCTCCAGCGGGCGGCTCGCGAGCGTGTTCAACACGCTCTGCGCCAACCGCCGCGAGCTGCAGCTGCCGAGCACCTGCCCGGCCAGCGACTCCGCGATCCTCTCGCGCGGCGGCGCGGTGGTGGAGCCCGGCGGCCGGCGCATCCTGATCGACACCGGCAACGGCCCCTGGAACGGCACCACCGACTTCGGCGACAGCGTGCTCGAGCTGACCTTCCCGGGCCTCGCGCTGCGCCAGTCGTTCACGCCGGTCGACCAGGAAGAGCTCAACGACGGCGACCTCGACCTCGGCTCGAGCGCTCCGGCGCTGCTGGGGGAAGGCCGCGTGGCGCTGGCCGGCAAGGACGGGATCATCAGGGTGCTGGCGCTGGCCAAGCTCGACGGGCACCCGCCCTCGGGCGCCCGCGCGCGCGTGCACCCGCTCGGGGGCGAAGTGCAGCGCCTGTCGATCCCCGGCGGCGGCGAGCTGTTCACGGCCCCCGCGGTGTGGCGGCGGCGCGGGCGCACCACGATGTTCGTGGCCGACGAACACGCCACCGCCGCCTACGTGCTGCGCCGCGGGCGCCTGTACCGCGCGTGGGAAGCGCACACGCCGGGCACCAGCCCGGTGCTGGTGGGCGGCCTGCTGTACGTGTACGACCCCGACGCCGGCGGCATCTACGTCTATCGTCCCGGCTCCGCGCGCGCGATCGCGCGCCTGCCCGGCGAAGCGGGGCACTGGAACAGCCCGATCGTGGTCGACGGGCACGTGGTGGAGCCGGAGGGCAACGCCAACGCGCACCTGCTGAGCGGTCGCCTGGAGATCTTCTCGGCGGGCTAGACGAGCGGGATCGACCTTCTAGCCTCGGTCGCGTGCCCGAATCGCTCGCCGGCCAGCTGCTGCTCGCCTCGCCCAGCCTGCTCGACCCCAACTTCGCGCGCACGGTCGTGCTGGTCGGCCTGCACAACGAGGAGGGCGCGATGGGGGTGGTGCTCAACCGGCCCTCGACGCTCACCGTGGGCGAGGCGGTGCCGCAGCTGGAAGGCGTGCTCGAGCCTTACGAGACCGTGTACGTGGGTGGTCCCGTGCAGCCCAGCTCGGTGGTGCTGCTGGCGGAGTTCCTGGACCCCTCGCTGTCGAGCACGCTGGTGCTCGGGCGCATCGGCTTCCCCGCCCCGGACACCGGGCTCGAGCGCCTAGCCGACGCCACCGCCCGCCGGCGCGTGTTCGCCGGCCACGCCGGCTGGGGGCGCGGGCAGCTCGACGCGGAGCTCGCCGGCGGCGACTGGATCGCCGACGTGGCGCAGCCGCAGGACGTGTTCACCGAGGCGCCCGCGGAGCTGTGGCGGGAGGTGCTGACGCGCAAGGGCGGCAGCTACGCGCTGCTGGCGCGCATGCCGGCGGACCCCAGCGTCAACTGACGGGCGGGCAGCTACGCTTAGGCCGTGCTGAAGCTCGCCGGCTGGTCCACCGCGCATCGCTGGTTCACGGCGCTCGCGTGGGTGGCGCTGCTGCTCGTCGCGGGCGCGCTATCCCGATCCGCGGGAACCAGCTACTCGAACAACTTCACGCTTCCGGGGACGGGCGCGCAGCACGCCTCGGACCTGCTCGAACGGAGCTTCCCCTCGCAGGCCGGCGACCGCGACACGATCGTCTTCGAGGTCGGCTCCGGCAGCGTGCGCGCCGCCGGCGTGCGCTCGCGCATGGACGCGATGTTCGCCAGGGTGGCGCGGCTCCCCCACGTCACGGCCGTGATCAGCCCCTACTCCCCAGCCGCCGCCGGCAGGGCGATCTCGGCCGACGGGCGGATCGCCTTCGCCACGGTGGTGTTCGACGAAAAAGCGAACCTGCTGCCGAAGGGCGCGATCGAACGGGTGGTCGCGACCGCGCGCGCCGCCGCACGCGGCGGCCGCGACGCGATCGACGTGCAGCTCGGCGGTCAGGCGATCGAGCAGACCGAGCAGGAAGGCTTCGGCATCTCCACCGCGGTGGGGCTGCTCGCGGCGATCGTGGTGCTGCTGCTCACGTTCGGCTCGCTGACCGCGATGGGGCTGCCGATCGTGACCGCGCTGTTCGGGCTCGGCACGGGCCTGTCGGTGATCGCGCTGTTCACGCACGTGGTGGACACGCCCAACTTCTCCTCCGAGCTCGCCGCCATGATCGGCCTCGGCGTGGGCATCGACTACGCGCTGTTCATCCTCACGCGCTTTCGCGAGGCCTACCGCACGCCCGGTCCCGGCCATGAAGACGTGCGCGCCGCGATCCTGGAGGCGATGGACACCGCCGGCAGGGCGGTGCTGTTCGCCGGCGCCACGGTGGTGATCGCGCTGCTCGGCATGATGCTGCTGGGCGTGGACTTCCTCTACGGCGTCGCGATCTCGGCGTCGATCGGCGTGCTGCTGATGATGCTCGCGTCGATCACGCTGCTGCCGGCGCTGCTCGCCTTCGCCGGCGCGCGCCTGGCGCGACCCGGCCGCCTCGCGCGCGCCCGCGCCGCCCGTGCGTCCGAGGCGACGGGCGCGACGGCGGGCGCGACGCGCGTGCCGGGGACGCCGGGCGGCGAGGCGGCGGCGGCCGGCGGCGTGTGGCAGCGCTGGAGCGCGTTCGTGCAGCGCCGGCCGTGGCAGGTGGCGGGCGTGGCCACGCTGGTGATGCTGGTGATCGCGGCGCCCGCCACGGCGCTGCGGCTCGGCTCGAGCGACGCCGCCAACGACCCCGCGCGTCAGACCACGCACAAGGCCTACGAGCTGCTCGCGCAGGGCTTCGGGCCCGGCTTCAACGGGCCGCTGCTGGTGGTCGCGAAGCTCCCCGACCCGCAGCGGGAAGCAGCCGAAAACGGCGTGCTGGCGGTGGCGGCGCCGACCGCGGGGAGCGCGGTGGAACGCCTGCGCGCGGCGATCGCGCGCACGCCGGGGGTGGTGGCGGTGGCGCCGGCCAAGCTCAACCCCGCCGGCGACGTGGCGCTGCTGACGGTCTACCCGGACTCCTCGCCGGAGGCGTACGCCACCAGCCAGCTGGTGGAAGGGCTGCGTAAGCGCGTGATCCCGCCGGTGGCGGCGCGCGGCGGGCTGACGGTGTACGTCGGCGGCGTGACCGCCGGCGGCGTGGACTTCGCCGCCGTACTCGCGCGCAAGCTGCCGCTGTTCATCGGCGTGGTGGTGCTGCTGAGCGCGCTGCTGCTGGCGATCGTGTTCCGCTCGCTGGTGATCCCGCTCCAGGCGGCGGTGATGAACCTGCTCAGCATCAGCGCCGCGCTCGGCGTGATCGTGGCGATCTTCCAGTGGGGCTGGCTGGGCGCCCTGGTGGGCGTGCAGCAGGGCCCGGTGGAGTCGTTCATCCCGGTGCTGCTGTTCGCGATCGTGTTCGGCCTGTCGATGGACTACGAGGTGTTCCTCGTCTCGCGCATGCACGAACGCTACGCGCGCACCGGGGAGCACACGCGCGCGGTCGGCGACGGGCTGGCGCTGACCGGTCGCGTGGTGACGGCCGCCGCCGCGATCATGGTGTGCGTGTTCCTGTCGTTCACGCTGCTGGAAGGCCGCGTGATCAAGGAGTTCGGGTTGAGCCTCGCGAGCGCGGTGCTGCTGGACGCGCTGGTGGTGCGCTGCCTGCTGCTGCCGGCGGTGCTGCACCTGGTGGGCGAGCGCACCTGGAGCCTGCCCGGCTGGCTCGACCGCGCGCTGCCGCGGCTGCGGATCGAGGGCACGCTGGGGACGCGGGAGGCGCAGCAGGGCGGCGGCGAGAACGCCCACGCGCCCACCGCGCCGCAGGCGCGCCGCGACCTCGCCCCAGAGGGAGCGGACGCCTGATCCGATCCGCCCGCGGGGCGGCGCTCGTGCTGCTGCTCGCCGGCGCGCTCGCCACCGGGGGCGCTCCGGCCCCCGCAGCTCGGGCGGCTTCGGCCGCGCCCGCTCGGGCCGCCTCGACAGCCCCCGCCGACCCCGACGCCCCCGCGAGCGCGCGCGCGCGCTCGGCGCTGGTGGTGTTCGCGGCGCTCGGCGAGCGCCAGCTGGCGAGCGTGCCGGGCCTGTCGCTGGGGATCATGTCGGCCGCGCAGGGACGCTACTCGCGCGCGCAGCTGCTGCTGGACCTCGGCCAGGGCGCGCGCGTGGCGAGCTCCGCCTACCGCTCCTCGGCGCCGCCGCCGCTGGCGCTGCGCGCGGCGGGCGCGGGCGCGCTGGTGGTGGGCTGGAGCGGCGCGCGCTCGCGCGCCGAAGACGCTCCGCAGCTGCTGCGCCCGGGGCTGCTGGCCTCGCAGGTGCCCGGCGGCGCGGGCTATGCGGGCGTGCGCGGACAGGACGACCTCGACGCGCTGCTGGCGGCCGACGGCGCGGGGCGCGTGCGGGCGCTGTCGCTGGGGGCGGCGGGCACGCTGCCGGCGCGCATCGCGGCGTTGCGCGCGCGCAGGCGGCTGGTGGTCGCCGACCTGCCCGCGGGCGCGGCGGGCCTGGCCGACCTGCGCGGCCTCGACGCGAGCCGCCCCGCCGGCGAGCTGCTGGTGGTGATCGAGCGCGCCGCCGCGGGGCCGGGCAGGGAACTGCTGTGGAGCGCGGCCGCCGGCGGATCGCTCGCCGCCGGCGAGCAGCTGAGCTCGCAGAGCACGCGCGAGCGCGGCCTGATCGCGTCGTTCGACGTGGCGCCGACGATCCTCGCGCACCTCGGCCTGCGCGTGCCCGCGGACATGCGCGGGCGCGCGCTCGAAACGAACGGCGCGTCGGGCTTCGGCGGCCTGCGTGCGCTGATGGCGCGCCTGCACGTGATCGCGGGGCGGCGGCTGAAGGCGCTCGGCTGCCTGCTGTCGGCCTGGGCGCTGCTGGTGCTGGCGGCCGCCTGCTGGCCGCGCCGGCGCGCGCGCGGGAGCGCGCGCGCGTGGGCGATGCGCTGCGGGGCGCTGGGCGTGCTGTGGGCGCCGGTGGCGGTGCTGCTGCCGGCGGCGCTGGAGCCGGGCGCAGCCGTGGAGTACGCCACGATCGCGCTGGCGTGCCTGGCGCTGGGCGCGCTCGCCGACGCGCTGCTCGGCTGGCCGCGCGCGCTGCTGGCGCCGGCGGCGGGTGCGATCGTGGCGCTGAGCGTGGACGCGCTGGCCGGCAGCGAGCTGCTGATGCGCTCGCTGCTGGGGCCCGACCCGGCGCTGGGCGCGCGCTTCTACGGCATCGGCAACGAGCTGAAGTCGGGCCTGGCGGTGCTGGTGGCGTGCGCGGTGGCCGGCGCCCTGTACCCCTCGCGGCGGGGCGGGCGCGCGGCGGCGGCGATGGCGGCGGCGGGCGCGCTGCTGGCGGTGGTGGAGGGCTCGGCGCGGATCGGCGCGGGCGTGGGCGGGGTGATCCTGGTGAGCTTCGGCTTCGCGGTGGCGAGCGTGCTGCTGGTGCCGGGCGCGCTCACGCGCAGGCGCGCGCTGGCGGTGCTGGCGGCGCCGGTGGTGGGCCTCGTGGCGCTCGCGGGGATCGACCTCGCGACCGCCCACGGGGCCGGGCACTTCACCGGCAGCGTGCTGCACGCGCGCTCGGCCGGCGACGTGCGCGACCTGATCGTGCGCCGCTACGCAGCCGCGTGGGATGAGCTGCGCAACCACGTGATGCCGCTCGCGACCGCGCTCGCACTGATCGCCGCGGCAGCCGGCGTGCGCTGGCG
>Ga0335075_10018975_pt1 | contig 10185 bp, 8 predicted proteins | sample Lox_Sample_24_FD_206723 | JGI IMG/M metagenome (GOLD analysis project Ga0335075, IMG submission 206723) | Soil microbial communities from Loxahatchee National Wildlife Refuge, Florida, United States - Lox_Sample_2.4 | ecosystem: Environmental > Terrestrial > Soil > Wetlands | place: USA: Florida... | reverse complement strand
CCCAGGCTCCGCCTGGGAACGAGGAGGGCGGCTTTCTTAAGGCGGGACTCAGTAAATAGAAACACGAAAGCACGAAAGTACGAAAACACGAAAAAAACGATAGAGGAGCGGAAAGAACGTGCTGGGTCGCTGGTGCTGATTTCTGATCCTTCTTTGGTAGTGGCACAGTTTGAACTAGCCACTCATTAGGCAGACTAATTTTTGGCGCGCGAGTTGCTAAAAGGGAAGAGATTTATCCCCGCTTTTCAGATACGGAGTTGTGATTGCTAACCCATCCACTATTTTTGTCCCGTTTAAACTCAAGATACCTTTATCCAGAGTGTGAAGAACGTGGGCCTTGTGCAAGATAGCCGTCGCTATGATCGTAGCATCAGGCGTCCGTATCTTTTTTTCCTCGCTCAAGCCAGCGTCACGAATCTGAGCAGCTTTCTGCGCAATCGGAATTGTCGTGTTCACCGTGATTACATTGGAACGCCGCAAGAACAAGTCGAGTTTGTTCAACTGATCCTTGCTGTATTTAGACTCTAATATCTCCGAATATGTCATAACAGACAGAATGAGATTTGCTCTACCGCCATCGATTTCGCGCACGACAAGGTCTATGTCGCCCAGAGGCGCAGTAGCCTCTTCGCACAGCCATGCGATAAAGACGCCACTGTCCCAAGCATAGTTAATCTCGCTCATCGCGGATGGCCCTGACGAACTCTGTGGACGTTTTGCCCTCAAGACAGCCTCGAAAAACGCCGCGAAGCTCGCGGAGCGTGGGAAGTTCATCATCCCGCGGATGCACTTCCAGCCTCTTCACCTGAACCTTCACAGGATATGGCTTGTCCGGTGGATACATGAGTTTCCCGAAGACAGTTACATTGCGTTTGATCGCCTGCCGGACTTGCTCAAAAAGTTCGGGCGGGAAAACGCATGTTACCGCACCCCAGAGCGGAGGGAAAAGAGAAAATTCGTTTTTTTCGTGGACGTTTAAGCGCTCCAAGATGCCGGTTACAGACCCTTCTGACTCGAAGGACGGTTTGAGGAGTTCATCAATGTTAGCTAAATATCGGGAAGTAATTTGCTCTCCGCCAATCCATATCTCCTTTGTCTTCCTTGGTGCTTTATACAAGGCGCGGAAGTCCTCAAGGGCTTCCGGCGTCAATCGTGGGTCGATTGCGCCCCCAGTCTGAATCGCCGCGACAGTCCCCAAGAAGAGGTTCCGAACTACACTACGGTAATCCGCCCCTTTTTTGGGGCGAATGGCTTCAAGTTCGATTCCCGCGCTGCTAGCTCGTAGGCTCACGATTCGGTAGTGGATGCGAGCGTCTTGACCTGTTAAAGCGGATTCGGCCCTTTTGAGACAAACGCCCATCCTGCTGCAAAATCGCAGAAAGTCATCGTACTGGACGTGGCCTCCGTCCTCATCTGCTCCGACAAGTCGTGCGCTGATGGTTGGATCGGTCACGTTCTCGGTTCCCCCGCTGATAGACCCAAAAGACGTTTACAAGGATTATTCTACGGTTCTTGAAACAGAAAAAGTAGCTTGGCAGCTGGACAGATGCTCATGCAGGACTTGAGTTAGATAGAAAAACGCACACCTCTCTCCTCCGCGAATGGGGCGAAACGATAAACTATGGAAGATGCTCGCCATGCACCCGAAGGATCTTTCCCGATGGCTGATTCGCTCCGCCGTTTCCTATTGCCGGTAATGTTCGCTTGGCTCTGGATCGTGATCTTGCCGGCGCTTGGCCGCGCTCAAGAAGGGGCAGACGATGACGAACCATTCCTTCCCGGCCTGGCCGCCGATTACCGCGATGCCAAAGGTCACACAGCAGCGAGGCTGGATCATCAGCTGGCATTCCATTGGGGTGAGTTGCCGCCCGATGCCCGTTTGACGGGGGGAGAGTTTCGCGCGACCTGGCAAGGAAACCTGCTCGCCGCGCCGCGCGGCGATTATCGTTTCTTCGTCTTTGGCTGCGGCGAAATCGAGTTGAAAATCGCGGGCCGCGCGGTCATCGACCGGCAGACGGTGTGCAACGGCTGGGCATCGTCCCAAGCGGTTTCGTTGACCGCCGATTATCATACTCTGGAACTCTCTTTTCGGCGGACGGAGAAGGATGCTCGTTTGATGCTCTTGTGGTCCGGACCCGATTTTGGACTGGAGCCAGTCCCGCGGCGTTTCCTCTTTCATCCGCGCCAGAAGGTCGTCGCGCGCGATTTCGAGCGCGGCCGCTTGCTGGCGCGCGTGCTCCGCTGCGGTCGCTGCCACGGCGAAGAAAAACCACCAGCGCCGGCCCCCGCGCTGGATCGCCTGAGCGGAAATATCTCGCGCGCTTGGCTGGTGCGCTGGTTGAAGGACAACGAGCATAGCGGCGACGAGCGCTCGCCGCGGCGGATGCCGGCCTTCGAACTATCCGCGACGCAGGCGGAAGCGCTCGCCGATTGGCTGCTGATGCCGCGACAAGCCGAACGCGACGCGGAGCGTCCGGACGTGCGTTCCGGCGCGGAGCGTGGGAACGAGAGGAAGAGAGAGAAGCCGGATGCGAAAAAGGGCGAACAGTTGTTCGTGTCGCTGGGCTGCTTGGCCTGTCACAGCTGGCGCGATCTCGGCGCCAGCGGCTGGCTGGGCGGCGGCGATCTGACGCACATCGCCGACAAACGGCCTCCCCGCTTCTTCGCCGACTGGCTCGCCGAGCCGGAGCGGCTGAACCGCGATCACCGCATGCCGGTTTTCCAACTGTCGAACGCAGAACGCGCGTCCCTGGCGCTGTTCCTCGCCGGTCAGAAAACCGTAGGTCAGGCTCTCCAGCCTGACCTACGGTCTGATCGTGGAGGCGAGGGGCGTAAGCTCGCCGAGCAGTTCGGCTGCGCTGCCTGCCATCGGTTGCCCGAAGCAATCCGCGACACGGCAAGCCATTCTGCACCGCGGCTCGATGCACGCCGCGACTGGGACCGATCCTGCATGGGTTTGCCCGATGCGAAGAAACTTCGTCCCGGCTATCGGTTGAGCAAGGACGACGCCCGCGCCCTCAGCCGCTATTATTCCGATGTTCGTTCAAGCCCGCGCGACGGGCAGCTCGTGTTGGCGGAACACAACTGCCTCGCCTGCCATGCGCGCGAAGGGACACGGGAGGCGATCCCGCTTTTACCGCCGCTGTTGGCCGACAAGCTCACCGCCATCAGCAAGCGCTATCCGGATCTGGCTCCGCAGGTGCCGGCCCTGACGCCGCCGGCTCTCAACAGCGCCGGCGACAAGCTAACCGATTCGGCCCTCGTCGAGTCCATCGCCCGCCGCGGGCAACCGCATCGCCCCTATCTGCGCGTCCGCATGCCGCGATTTCCGCTCGGCGACGACGATTTGCAAGCACTCGTGTGCTACCTCATCGACACCGACCGTGTGCCGCCGCGCGATGCGAACCCTGCTCCTATCGTGGACCCGGCGCGACGCGACCGATACACGCTCGCCGGCGGCCGGTTGGTCTCCAGCGACGGATTCGGCTGCACCAGCTGCCACGCCGCCGGCCGCGTTCAGCCGGCCAGCGATTCGCTCAACGCCCGCGGCCCCGATCTGTTGCGACTGGAGCAACGCATCCGCCGGCCTTGGTTCGACCGCTGGGTGCGCAATCCGGCGCGAACCGTGCCGCGCATGGAGATGCCGTCGGTGCAAATTCCCGTGGCCGGCGTGCTCGACGGCAAGCTCGACGATCAGCTCAACGCCGTTTGGCACGTTCTCAACCTGCCCGGTTTCGAGCCGCCGCTACCCAATCCGATCCGCACGCTCCGCCACTCGGGCAACCATCGCGGCGCTGAGCCGATTGTCCTGACGGACATCCTCCAGTACGGCGAGCAGACTCGGATCAAACCGTTCCTCGTTGGATTGACCAATCGGCACAATATCCTCTTCGATCTGGAAACGGGCGCTTTCGCGCAATGGAGCGCCGGCGATGTGGCGCGGCAGCACGCGCGCGGCAAAGCCTGGTTCTGGGAACCTGCCGGGGCCGTGGTTCTCGATACCGCACTGACTCAGCCGGACCTGTCGTTGAGCATGGACGGCCATGATTTGGCCGCGCGTCCGTTGGGACAGTTCCTCACCGAAGCGGATGCGTGGCAAACCGAAGGGTCCAGCGTTTGTATGTGCTATCGCCTGAAGTACGAGGGCGGAAACCTGCTCCGCGTTCGCCGCAAGTGGACTCCCTTGCCGGCGGGGTTTACGCAGGAACTATCTCTGGAGGGCGTTCCCTCCGGAGCGAAGGCTCGGCTGCATCTATTGAGCGCGGAACGTGCGGCCAAAGCGAGCCGCACAGCGGATGGCCGCACGATAAAACTCGGCGATCGATTCGCCAGCCGTATTGTGCTGGCCGAACCCCGCGAGCAGAAATTCGCGGAAGATGCGCGGAGCCTGCTCTTGTCTCCCGATAACAAGGGCGCTCTCCGCATTGTGCTACACTATGAGTCCGATATTCCGATCGATCGTTTCCCCGAGGCGCCGCAGCCGCCGGCAGGCGCGCGCAAGGGAGAGCCAGTGGAAGTGGCTCCGGGTTTCCGCGGCGAACGTCTCCCTCTACCGCCCGACATTATGCCGAGCGGACTGAGTTGGCGGCCCGACGGACGACTGATCTTTTCGTCGCTGAAAGGCCAGGTTTTCGAGGCCATCGACAGGGATGGCGACGGCACCGAGGATTGTTTGAATCTTCTCGCAGACGGTTTGCCGGCCCCCTACGGCGTCCGTGCCGATGCCGTTCACATTGATATTTGCGCTAAATACGCTCTTCTTCGTCTTCATACTGCTGATAAGTCCGGCCGGCGCATCGACACCATCGCCTCCGGCTGGGGCTACAGCTCCGACTACCACGATTGGGCCGTGGGCCTGCCGCGAAGCGAACGCGGCGAATACTTCCTCGGCATCCCCTGCCAGCAAGACAAGCGTTCGCCCGCCGCCGCACGTTTCCACGGCAGCGTCCTGCGCCTGACGCCGCGCAAACCCACCCTCGACGATCCGCGTTTGTTCGCGCTGACGCCGATCTCCTCCGGCCATCGTTTCCCGATGGGGCTGGCCCTCGATCGCGCCGGCGAGCTATTCGTCACCGACAACCAAGGCAACTACAAACCGTTCAATGAGTTGAACCACGTCCGGCCAGGCACCCATTTCGGCTTCATCAACTTTCTCGACCGCGGCAAACCGGCCCCGCCGCGCACACCTTCCGCCATTGACATCCCCCATCCGTGGACGCGCAGCGTCAACGGCATCTGCTTCCTGTACACTCCGAATAGGGAACACCGAGCCGGAAGCGTCAGCGACGGAAGGACCGTCGCTGACGCTTCCGGCTCGGTGCTCGGCCCACTCGAAGGCCATTTGATCGGCTGCGAATATGACACGCGCCGGCTGATCCGCATGACGCTCCAGCGCGTCGGCGACACTTTCCAGGGCGCGGCGTATCCGCTCAGCATCCCGCCGAGTGATCCGCAGCGCGGCTTTCTCGGCCCGCTGGTCTGCGCCGTGTCGCCGCGCGGCGAGCTATACGTCGGCAGCATCCGCGACAGCGGCTGGGGCGCCGGCGCCAACGTCGGCGAGATCGTCCGCGTCCAAATCCAGCCCGACAAGCTGCCCTGCGGCATCGCCGAGGTTCAGGCGACTCACGACGGCTTCCGCATCGATTTCTTCCGTCCCATCGACCGCGAATTGGCCGCGAAAATCGAGAGCTACACGATTCAGTCCTATCGCCGCGAGCCGACGCCGGCCTACGGCGGACCCGACCGCGACCGCCGCACGGAGAAAGTGACCGGCGCGACCGTTTCCGGCGACGCTCGCGGCGTGACGCTGAAACTCGCCGCGATGCGTCCGGGATTCGTGTACGAATTGCGGGTCAGGAACCTCGCTCCCGGCGGCGGCGAATTCCACCCCGCGGAGTCGCATTACACGCTGAACATTGTGCCGAAATGAATTCCAATTACGGAGATCGCCGCTGTCGCCTTTTCCGCGGGTTGCCGGTGGAAGAACCAAGCAATTCCTGCCAACTCTTCGCCGCGTGCAGCCGAGAACCCAGCGCCTCCAATCGCGCCAAATCCTCGATAGCATCGATGGCGGCGGCCGTCTGGGCATCGGGAACACCGAAACGGCCGTCGCCAAAAAGACGCAGGAATTTTTTCGCCTCGGCCAAAGCTCCTTCGCTTCGCCCTTCCACAAGTCCTTTCTGCCGCCCTTCCTGTCGGCCTTCTTCCAGAATGGCCTGATAAGTCGAAGATTCTTTCATGGACATCACTCCTCGAAACAGTTGCGCCGCCAAAGCCAGCGAGTAGCGCAATCCCAGCAAAATATACGCCGCTCCCCATACCAGCGGAGCTTGCTTGTGCCCGCGCCGGCTGCTCAAGCGTTGCTCCATCCGCTTTATTATGCCTGGCAAATCGGCTTCTGTCACCGCGCTGATGGGTGCCAACGGCAACAAGGCCAATCCGCCTTTCAACAGCGGCTCCGCCTCAAGCTGCCAGACGCGCACCACCGCATAGCGAAACGTCAGATAAGGTTCCTCACCTGGAAAACCTCGCTGGTAAAGTCCGCTGAGCTGCGGCGAATCGGCCTCGGGGCGCAGCAGCACTGCGCCGTTGCGCACGCGCAATTTATGGCGATGCCCCAGCAGACCGTTGCGCATCAGCAGCGTACTCGCCAGCGTCGCCGAATCGTGGCCGGAGACGAACTCCAGATGCAGCAGGTACTCCGGCTCGCCGGCCACGCGCAGCACTTTACCGGCAGCGCCGCTGACGGTGGCGATGTCGGCGTCGATCACCTCTGTCGGCGCCTTGGCATAGCTGAACAGTACCGGCCACGATTCCGGTTCTATCTCGACCAGCGTTTTCAGCGTCGGATCATAGGGCTTGGCGGTCATCACTGCCTCCGCAAATCGCGCAACGACGATCGGAACCAGTATGTTTTGTCTGCTGTAACAGATCGCCGCACCGTCGGGAATGCCGAAAATCTGCGACGGTTGAGATTGTCCTTGACGGCACAGAAGCAGAGAACTGTAATGGCTGTGTTAAGTTGGTTCGGCCTGCGGAGGCGCAATGGTGGATAAGTTGCGTTTGGACATCGAGTCACCCCTAGCAGGCTGGGCAATGGTTCGGTTGACCGCTCCAGGCGTCCGTCTCGAATTCGACGCTTCATACACGCCTTGGGACTCCATCGGCGAGTTGGCACAAGCAATAGCAGGTCTATTGGCCGGCTTGCCGGAGCAAGTCGTCGCCTGGAACACGGAGCCGGTGGAGTATGAATTCCGGTTTACGACACAGGGCGTCCAGGCACGGTTGGAAGTCTATCAGTACCCGGATACTCGAAGAAGGCGGCGCACCGAGGCTCCGGTAGCGGTAGTCGAGGGCGACACCATTAGCATCGCCCGCGCGATCTGGCGGGGACTGCGGCGGTTGCAGGGAGCGGTATCGGCAGAGGCGTTCGCCGCAGCGTGGGAGCATCCATTCCCGGCCAGCACCGTCGAGCGAATCGGGGAGCAGTTCCGGGGCTAACACCGATCTAAACGGCTCCACGCTCATTGGCCGTCGCTCTCATCGAGGGGATAGGACAAGAGATGGCCACGGCCGCGGATGCGGTAGCGCACGGAAACCGAGACAGTCTTCTTCGGCGGTATCGGATCGTATTGGTGTTCCTCTATATCTTCTCCCGTTGCGCGTTCATCCAGCGAACTGCCATTGCTGCCTGCCTCTGGGGCAACATCAGGCAATCCTGACTGGGGGAGCATAACGGGGGCGCTGTTGTGTGGCTTCATCGAATGATCCTCCTTATCCATTCAGCCTGCAAGCATTGGTTTCCGTATTGCCGGCCGTTCATGCGATGCAGAAGAGATTCACTTGCGGTTTCGTTTCTTCGCCTGTCGTTGGGTCTTGCGTTTCTTGCGCTTGTCGGTACGCTGCTTCGGAGACAAGGGCGAAGGAAAATCCCAAATCGGCGCTGGGAGAGGCACGTCTTCGATCTCATTCGCGCCGCCCGCCAAGCTGCTGTTATAGGCGGCCATGAATTCCGCGGTTCCTTCCTGCGTGGTCATGTCGTAACCGGCCTGCATGCCGCGCATGACGAGCGATTTGGCCATGCCGTAGTTGGCCGGATTCGCCAATTCCCTCTCGAGCCGTTTGACGGCAGCGTCCGTGAGAGAGGCGGCGATCGCGACCGCATTCGCCAATCCATACTGGCGGTGCAGGAAATGCCAGAAGGCGCGCAACTCGGCCACGATTGACGCGGCGCTGTCCGGTTCCGTGGATACTTTACGCGGGAACAACTGAAAAACGACTTCGTTGAAGTCGGCCAACGACATCTTGTGCGGCGTCACGCCAATGTAGTTGATGGCGTATTCCATCATAAAAGCCGCGAAGCCTCTTTCGCCGAATTCGTCGAGGACTGGCTGGGCCTCGGCGGAGGCGACAAACTCCTCCATCAAACCGTCGATGTATTTCTCAACGCGCTCGTCGTCGATTTCGCCGTGACGGTCGTGGATGGATCGGTGAATGTCGAACATGATGGTCCTCGCTTCAAGAGAGTTGTATGACTGATGCGGCCACGAATGTCATTCTACTACTCGTCAGGCGGCATCGCCATCGTGATCGAATAGACTTGACTCCGCCTCGGCGGACATGGCCACGTAGACCACTCGGCCCTTCTTTTTCTTCTTCGTCAACTTCCCTTCTGCGACGGCGCGTTTGAGCCAATCTTCCAACTGCTTGGGCACAAGTTGAAGCTTTTGAGCGATTTCCGGGAGATGTTTTGTTCCTATTTCGTGCTGGAAGTTTTGCAACAGCAGAGACAGGCAACGATGATAACAGTTGTCCGGCTCGGCGGCCGGCGGCGATGGTTCCGTGGAGAGCGACGACGCTTCGCAGGCCGGTGCGTTTGTTTCCACTACCGGCCGATTTTCCGTTGACGCTGCTGGCGGCGGAGTCGATTGCTGCAACAGTTCAACGATATTATTCTTCCAAAAATCTTCTTCCGAGAACAATAATGCACCCCGTCGTTGTAGTTCGGCGCAACCTTCAGGCGGATTGTGAGCGGCGCGGACGAACACGGGACAGCCGCAAGGGGGCGATTGTTTGCGGCGCAGTTGCTCGATTGCTCCCGACCAAGTGCCGCCCTCACCCGCCTTGAAGCGGACGACTAGGGCGAAATCGGCGAGCGCGTAAATGTCCTTGTTGCGACCCATCGCTTTGGCGATGCTGAAGCCCGATTCCGGCTCGTAGGGAGTGGCCAGAGTGAGCCGGCCGTCGCGCAACGGCTCGCGGTTCTCCCGCGCAGTGACAGCGCGATCGAGCCGCTCCGCCAGCACGGCGACTGCGCCGCCGCCCGCTGCCAGGGCCGACGCTACCGCCGCTCGATCGACGCCGCGCGCGCCGCCGGAAACGATCTGGACGCCCTGCTCGGCGCAGCGCTCGGCGACGCGCCGCGTGAAGGACAGGCCTTCCTCGTCGATATTACGGGAGCCGACGACCGCAAGGCCGCCCTGATTCAGCCGGCCAAGGTCGCCGGCGCCGTACAACAGCGGCGGAGCAGCGGAGCGGAGATGGCGCCGCAGACGTTCGGGATAGCAATCCTCGCCGCGGCTGATGACCCACAATCCCAGGCGTTGCCAACCTTCCAGGGCCGCCGCCAGCTGAAAACCTCGGCCCAGAAGACCACGCAGGCGATCCGCGGAGGGCAAGCTCGGCTCCTCAGCGGGAAGCGCGTCTTCGCCAGCCTCAAGGAGAGAGGCGGGGCGGCGACCGTGACGGCCCAACCACGAAGCTAGGGAGTTGTACTCGTTCAGTGTCAGCGGCTTGACATCGGATCCGCTCTTTCGAGGAAAGGATGCGCACAACAACAACACGGCCTGTGTGTCCGGATGGGTCGAAGCCATGACGGCGCACCTCCTCAGCGGTTGGCGGCCAAGGCGAAGGGGAACACGGGGCCGCTTCCTTCTTGGCGAAGCAGGGCCGCGATAATGGTGAGCGTCCATCCAGAATCAACGATGTCATCGATGAGCAACACCGGACCCGCGCTGCCTTCCCACGGATCGACGCGAAATGCCCCGTCTAAATTATGGGCCTGTTGCCAGCTGTTTTCCATCTCTTTCTGAGGAGGATTGGTTCGCACTTTACGCAGCACCGGCACGAAGGGCAAACCCAAGCGAACGGCCACTCGCCGGGCCAAGCCCGCCACCAGTTCCGGTT